>JADMIO010871550.1_pt1 | contig 13776 bp, 19 predicted proteins | sample 8958161 | NCBI WGS metagenome assembly JADMIO01 (sample SAMN16585339, study PRJNA669376) | soil metagenome | isolation source: Crop rotation soil | place: USA: Cullars Rotation, Alabama | collected 2011 | reverse complement strand
GAATTTGGCAAACGATCTTTTATTTTTACGTCAAAAAAAAATTGCAGGTCTTTCCCTTTTGAACGTTGAGTTTGGATGGTTTCGTAAACGCTTCCTTTCCCTTTCTGCAAGCCGAAATCAACATCCAACGGAGGCGATTCCAGAATTATGTGAAGTGTTAACTCGTTAAACATTTTATTCAATTGTAGCGCAACTTTAGTAAAGACGAAGGCGAAACATTGCACCAGTTGATGAATATGGAAGAGAAGGTACAAGAGTGCGACGCAACGATGCACAATAGCAGCAACACCGCCGGGACCAAAAAAGTACCTTATGCAATATCTAAAATATGTTATTGTGCGTTCGTTAATCTACTTTCCTTAATTAATATTCTTTATACAGCTCATCGATATTTTCTGCTTCAAAATAGGCAAAATACGAATGACAATTAATTTTCAGAAGCAGTTTTGTCGCCGGGGCATTCTCCAAGCACTATGTTTATTGCTGAACCATTCCGACGGCCGGTAATTGGCTTCCATATTTACCCATGCAAAGTACAAGGCACTTGCTTGCGCGGCTTAAAAGTTTGCTATCTGTTATCCGGGCGGCCGAAGAACAATATGTATCCGTCGGCATCCTTGATCTCAAATCCACGCAAACCATCATCCCCGCTACTGTTGTCTTCGAGCGATCTAAAGAAAACGACATTACGGGAGGAGAATTCTGCTGCAAGCGCATCCGGATCCGGAACATGAAGGTAAGCGTCCCAACGCGCGATGCCTTTCTTGATGTCTCGTGTGTAGTTCGGCAGCGGTTGCACCCCAATGTCCTTCAAAATAATCATTGCCGCACCCCGTTGTACTATGCCAAAGAAAATATCGTCCTCTGTGGGGCCCTGAAAAGTAATATCGAACCCAAGAACATCTCGATAAAACCTTAACGCGGCGGGAACACTTTTTACAATAAAGAAAGGCGCAATTCCTGAAATTTCGGGCTTAGTCATGAAACATTGTTACAAACCTGCGTTTAGTAAAATGAATGAAGTATCAAAACCGCAGCGCTCCACATTTCGGGGTGTTATAAGTCTGCATTCAATACAACCGCGAAAAAGGGGCTTTTCCGCTACTATCAAACAGGCAACATTTAAAAATGTTTTTTTACTACCAGCTTAAGTGGAGAAGCAAATGATCAGGCATCCGGAATGTTAGGTTCAACTAACTTAGCAAGTTTTTCTAAAGAATCCTGCCAACCTAAATAACACATTTCCACAGGTATGGCCGGAGGAATACCTTCCTGCATAATCCGGATTTCCGTGCCAACGGAAACTTTCTGAAACCAAACCGATGTATTCATTTCACCTGGCAAGTTAGGGTCATCAAATTTATCGATATATCTTAAGAACTCGTTTGGTTTAACCTCGAGATATTCACCTCCGAATGAATGGCCATTGCCGGTAGAAAAATTATGAAATGACATTTTATAGGTTCCTCCAACCTGTACATTCATTTCGTGAACGGTACAAAGGAAGCCATATGGAGGAAGCCAGGACGCAATTGCCAAGGGTTCAGTAAACGCACGATAAACTTTTTCGGGAGTGGCTTTAAGAACTCTGTGAAAGGATACACTGTTGTTTGACATAAAACTGGTTAAGATGAATTCCTACTTTTTTGGCTTTTCGGTTCTGCCCGTTTTTTTAAGTGGTTGCTGCTCCACTGTCTTTTAAATAAAGTTAAAAAATTTTTTTCGTCGACTTAATGCCACATTCATTACGCTGTCTTAAACCCCTCAGCAATAAAATTTACGGATCAACTGATATCTACCTGCACACTAACGCGAAATGTGTTGGTACTCTGATTTAAGAAAAAACATGCTGATTTAGCTGAATGATTGCCCTTTCCAAAAAATTATTTTTAACAGGGTTCCTGAAAAACATTACTCTATGTCCTCCATGATGAAAATCGCATTATGGTTTAAGTCGAAAAAACCAAATTCGTTCGTTCCCCAGGGTGTATTTGCTTTAAAAGCATCCTGAGCCACAGTTCCCCGTTGAACAAACTCATCGAAAAGAGGCTTTATATTTTTTACATCAATCCTAATAACCGAGCCGCCAAGTAACGGGTCAGTTTTCGTGTCGGCATGCCATTGCAGGTGTATGCAAATACCATCCCGACAAAGAACTGCATACATACGGTCTGCGTATCTTGCTTCGAAGCCTGTTTTTTCTTTGTACCAGGCAAGGTCCCGTTCAATATCAGCGGACGGAAGAACTGGAATGATCCCAAGGATTTCGATTGGCATTGTGTACAAAAAGTTGCTGATTGAAAATAAACTCTATGTTGAATGCTGCGGCGTGCCTACTTCTCCAGTGACGTAGGAGGGTTTAAATTTAGCTGTTTTTCTTTTGTATTTCAAACATCAAAACGGGTGTTGGAGCTCACGGGAGGCGTTATTGTTTACTGATTCGTATTGAGCTGGGGCAGGCCAACCCGGGATGGAAAAACTATTTTCTTATTTCATACCACAGTTCGACCATTCCACTTTTGTAGGCTGTTACTTCCTTTAAGTGCAATGGTTGCTCTTGTTTTAAATAATCGAAAAACGGCGTTCCATCTCCCAGGATGATAGGGATAACAGATAACCTTATGTCGTTGGCTAACTTTAAACGCATGAAGTTCCTGGCAAGCATGGCGCCACCTACAAGCCATACATTTTTGTAGTGGGGCTTTAGCCGCTCATGTACAATTTTGTCCAGGTCGCCTGAACAAAATTGAATGTTATCTCTGTCTATGGGCAGCTTCCGGCGGGTGACTACAATAGTCGGCACGTCGCCGTAAACCCATCCATAAGATTTTGAAAGTGCCAGGGCATGCTCATAGGTGCGGGATCCCATAAGGTAGCAGTCAATTGTCTTAAGGAGACCTCCGGTATCGGGCTCATCAGCACCTTTTTCGTGGAAGTCAGCTGTTTCGAACCAGGAAACGCTGTTATCTTTTTTGGCAATAAAGCCGTCAAGACTTGAGACCATATGTATGGTCACCTTAAATGTGTCTGTCATGTACTTGTCGGTTGTTCAAGAAGCATTATGGCGTAGGCTATCGCTTCGCATTGACAACCTGTGCATATGTTTCTGTTATTGTCTACGGCTGATTTGCATTACCGAGTAAGCATTGCATTACACAGCAAACTTTTTACGGTAGTCAATGGGTGATAAATCAGTTATCTTTTTAAACACTTTTCTGAACGCATCAATATCATTGTAGCCTGTTTCGTAAATGATTTCATTCACTGTTTTTTTTCCCCCTTCCAAATGTTTCTTTGCAAACTCCACTTTTACCCGCTGTATGTATTCTAAAATAGAGTTATTGGTGTTCTTTTTAAATCGTCTTTCAAATGTTCTTCGTCCAACACCAACCTTACCGCAAACCTCATCGACTGTTAAAATTGCAGTCGGATTAGTTTCAATAAATTCCTGTGCTTTGAGAACAGCTTCATCTCCATGCCTTTTTTGCCCGACAAAGATCATGTAGGGATTTTGACTTTTACGCTCAATATCTATTTCAAACATCTTTGATGCCAGGACGGATATTTCCCTGCCCAGATGTTTTTCAATAATATAAAGGAGTAAGTTTAAATAGGAATATCCGCCGCCACAAGTGTAAATTCCCTTTTCATCTGTAATAATGGTATCGTTAATAATTATGACATCGGGAAACATAGTTTTAAACTCATTTTTTGCTGCCCAATGCACGGCACACTTTCTGTTTTTCAGCAGACCTGTAGATGCTAAAAAGAATGAACCGACACACAGGCAGACAATTTCAGCATTGAGGTGATATTGAGCGATTACCCAATCTGCATATTTTTTGTTTTTTAAAATTGCGGTTGGGAAATCATTGCACAATAAGGGAATTATAATTACATCAGTTTTCCCTACCTGATCTGTTGTCTTGTCCACATATATATTGTAAAGCCCGCCATTGAGTTTTGTATTTTTTTCCGATCCCACTATTTCTACGTCATAGAATGGCGGCTTCCCTTGATATTTCATAAAGTCATTAACCCTGGAGAGAATTTGATGACTGCTGTCAATGCTCGTCATCGTGGCGTCGTAAAGTGGTAAGATGGAAACGTGCTTCATTGCGCAAATGTATAAAAACAGCTTGTCGCAATCAACGGGTAAGAATGTCGTATTTTCCGAGTGTTGGTGTTCGTTTGACCGCTTAAGTTTGTATTGGAATTAAAACTTAAAAGATTAAAAATGAAATCAGTAGACATCATCATGCTTCCTGTCAAGGACAGGCAAAAGGCAAAAGAGTTTTATTTGAAACTCGGTTTTCAAATTGTTGTAGAAGCGATCGACCCTCACGGAGAGGCGTGGATACAAATGGGCTTGCCAAATAGTAACGCTACCCTATCGCTTGCAGGTTTTCCAGGCATTATTTATGAAACGGACGATATAGAAAAGGAAGTGCGGGAATTGGAAACAAAAGGTATTGAAGTTGGAAAAATTGACGTTACGCCCTGGGGCAGGTTTGCCTGGTTAAAAGATTTAGACAAAAACAGTTTGTGCCTTCGGCAGAAGGAGTGAGCCATGTTGCTACTGACAAAAGGCTTGGCAAAGTACAGCGTTAACAATTCTTCATAGCTGGATTTCTTAGGCTCAATGAAATTTCGTTATGCAATATTTTAGCACAACGGTTTTAGTGCTTTTACCTATCCCTCAATAAGCGTTTTGTTGACGGCGAGGTTTTGTTACCATTTCGGCTTAATAAAATATAGTGCTGTTCCGTCGGGGTCATTAAAGTGCAAAAATGAACCGCCTTGTTCTTGCCGGTCGGTTGTGGGGATGGATAGTTTTTGCAAATCAGACTTCGCTTCTTCAAAGTTGTTTGTGGTAAAACCAATCGAGACATTTCCAGAGCTGCCAGCCAGGTTAGCTTCAATAGTTGGATGTAGTTCAATAACAACTCCGGGGGCCATCATTTCTGCGTAGTGATTACCCCAGCGATTTTTTACTGTCATGCCAATAGATTGGTAAAAGGAAATAGAAGTGTCCAGGTCTCTTACATTAATTGTAATGTTAGCCTCTTCAATTTTCATGATTTTGTAAGTTAAAATTGATGTTAATTGAGCTTTGCTTGCTGGCTTTTGCAATACTGCTGTTGGCAGTGTATTTAATTAATTAGTACGCATGCCTGCAAAAACCACCAGACAAAATGCAAAAAAACTTGCTACAGTCCGAACTAAATGCAGCGAAGACCATTTGTCTCGCAGTTCCACCCAACCGGGTGGCATGTTGCCAGGTGTCCAGGTCATTACAATGCTATTAATGGGCTGGTTCCCCAGGCGAGTAACCAAGCCGGCAACAGATAGTAAAGCCGCCGCCAATAACAGCGTTATAAAAACCCGTTTATTATTTTTCTGCATAAATGCAGAGGCTACACTGAGAATGATAGCGATAAGTCCGATAACGGGCATAAAGGTATTTAGACTTCTAATGGCATTCTGCTGTTGTTCGAGATAGGCTTGTGCGGAAAAACTGTGCGGATCGTAGCCTATCCAAATAACAAATAGCGCTCCGGCCATTAACCCCGTCATAATAATACTCAAAAACCGAATAAATGCTGTCATGATAGAAGGTTTAGCGTAGTGTAATGCTACTGCTGCTGATGTATCTTCTTGTCGAATATACGCTCGTTTTGTAGGCAAGCGTGCATGGTTGAGCGCTTATTTTCAACCTGTTAGGTAAATATCTGTGCTATCGGTGGGTTGATTGTGTCAATTTCCACGATTGATCTTTAACTTTCGAAGGTGTAGACCGGATTTCTGGAAGCGTAGGCTGATACCGCCAGGGCTGTGGCTTCGAAGCTGCTTTTTATGCACGACGATATAAACAAAAAGAGCCTCCAATCGGAGGCTCTTTTTGTTATAATGCTTAACTATTTATTTCAAATATTTTGTTACGTCTTCGCTAAGGGGTTTCACTTTATTATTAATTACTGCAATGAGCTTACCGTTTTCGTCCAATAAAAATTTGGTAAAGTTCCATTTGATCGGGTCTTCTGTTCCCAGTTTCTTTGCTTCATCCACCAGGTATTTAAATAGCGGGTCAATGTCATCGCCTTTTACAGAAACCTTTTCGGCCATCGGAAAGCTCACTCCAAAGTTCTTTTTGCAGAATTCTTCAATTTCCTGGTTGGATCCGGGTTCCTGCTGTCCAAAATTGTTTGCCGGAAATCCTACGATCACCAGCTTGTCTTTATTCTGTTCATAAAGCGCTTCGAGTTCGGCGTACTGTGGTGTATTACCGCACTTCGATGCCGTGTTTACAATCATAATCTTTTTCCCTTTGAATTTAGAGAAATCAATGGTACCGCCGGATAGTCCTTTCACCTTAAAACTATAAATGCTCTCTGGAGCAAAAGTGAATGCTGTAGCCACTAGAAAAATCGCTATAGCGAAAAATGCTTTTTTCATAATTCTTTTTTAGGCGTTAAAATTAGATTTTTATTTTGGTTAAGGCTGGGATATTCGGAATTTCAGCAATATTGTCGGTGGGCGGCCGATTAGCACGGCATATCCTACGTCACTTCACGGTTAAGTAGACCGATCAACTTACAACCTCCTACTGGGTTTCGTAGCAGCCCATATCCGGACGGCCACCTACAACACGCGGATTGCCGCTAAGGTCGAAACTAATTGAGGGAACCGTAACGACGCCCTTGTCGATAGCCGGCGATTTAATACCGGACGATACACCCGGGTTCAGACGAAAATCGTAGTACCGCCGGCCTACGTTTATGCTGTCGAACTGCGGCGATTGATTCTTTATACAATTAGTAAAGGAATACGTTGCTGCAGGATCGGTTTTCGAGGAAACATATAAAACATTTTCAAATTTCAACGAGAATTGGGTTCCCCCAGCCAGCTTTTCCACCTTTATTTCGTCATCGACAATTCCGCCTTCGCCATAAAAAATACAATTGCGGAAAACGGCGTTTAAATCATTTACCTGGCTTGTTCCATTGCCATTGCTGATCAACAGTACCGGTTGCTTATGGAAAATGTAATTGTTGGCATAGCTAACTGCGGTGCAGTAAGTAAAATTGTAAGTTCCTCCGCTACCAATTCCTATGTTGTAACCGCAATTACTTATTAAACAGTTGGTGGCATTTATCGTGCTGTTTAAGCTTAATATGCCAGCATCGTAGATGTTATCAATTATACATTCGTTTAATGTAATCTTGGTGAGGCCATTCAAAGCCGGGAACTGCGTTACAATACCCTGATAGGCATTTTTTATTACAGCAAAGTTCAGCACATTGTCTTTGCTGGTGTTGCCGAAGTAAATTCCGGGCCAGCTTCCGGGAAAGTCTCTATAATATTCATCGAGGCGATCTCCCCTGAAAATTACCCGCATACTGTCGAATTTTTCTCCGTTTACTTTCAGGGTCCCGTTGATCAGCAGCGGTGCGTCGGCATGGCAATAGATTTTGGTCCCTTTGTTAATTACCAACGTAACATTCGGGTCTACAGTGAGGCTGCCCAGTATTACAACGGGAAGGTTATTTTTTAACGTATCATTTACGGTAAGCCTGCGGTTCCTTAAGAACAACGCATTTTGCCCGAAGGCCTCCAGTTGAACAAGCCGGTTGTTTCCATTGTAATTGATCAGCACGCTATCCCTGACAACAAAAGGAAGGTTTGCTGCAGTGGGGTTTATAGTGACGGACAGAAAAACATATATACTGTCGTTAGCTTCAATTTCTATATCGTTTAAATCGGTGCCAGAGGTTCCATCAACATTCATTTTAAATGGAGAGATAGCACCACCCATGAGTTTTACCTTGTTCAGGCGTAATTTCTGGCTGTTGGTATTGAAGATTTTAAATGCCTGTGTCACAGAACCGGTTGTGGTAAAGACAGTATCATAACGGAGCGTGTCGGCCGATACCTCTAATTGGGCATCAGAGCTGGTAATGAATGATGTTTTCCGGCAGGCATTTAGTGCTATTGCAATGATTGCACTAAATAAAAAGATCACGATATTTTTCATGCCATCCAAAAGTAGGGCATTCGGTCACTATTTAAAAGTGAAAATTTGAGGGCGTCGCAGGCTACAAAGTATACGCGAGGGTAGCAATACTTAAAGTGGTGCCGGTAATCTTTAGTATCTCAGCACCACATGCCTCCAGAGTTGCCCCTGTAGTTACAATATCGTCGACCAGCAAAATGTGTTTACCGTGCAATTGTTCGGGTTGGCTAACCATGAATACGCCATCCATGTTTTCCCAGCGGCTTATTCTTCCTTATGTGTTTGTGTTTCTGTATAAACCTTCCTGCAGACCGCATTTTCGACGACGGGTTTGGTAAAGATTTCAGCAATGCCCTTGCAAAGGGCTGCCGCCTGGTTGTATCCTCTTTTCTTTTCCTTTTTGGGGTTTAGCGGCAGGGGTATTATCACATCTACGTCGTTAAAGCGCCCGGCTTTTATTATTAATTGACCAAGTATTCGGCCCATGTAGTTTCCAATAGAGGTATTTCCGCGGTACTTCAGTTGAACAACCAGTTGCTGTAACAAAGAATCCTTTGTAAAAAAATAACCGGCAGCGGCATTTCGCACCGTCAACCTGCCATAAAACACCTGTTCAACCGGGTTGCCAGGCTGCTCAAAAAAGTGGGTAGCGGGGAGATTTTCTATACAATGCAGGCAGAGCTGTTGTTCACTGCCAAGCACATCACCGCCGCACCCCGTACAATTATGAGGAAAAATCAGGTGCAGGAAATCATTAGACCATTCCTTGATAAGGTTCATTAACCCCGGTTCTGCTGTGTTGCTTAAGCTACGGCTTTTGCAAACTTTTTATAAGAATTGTCGAGTTTGGTGTCGTAACTGTTCTTTTTATATTCCGGCCCATTATATGCCCTTGCCAGTCTTGCCCAATCGTGGTTTCTTAACTCATCATCGAGAAAATTGTGCTTGATATAACTACAGAATGCCAAGAGCTGTTCGGCTTCGCTCACCTGCATAGCTTGGTAAAAGGCGTCGACCGTAACAAAGCCGCATATGGCAAAATTAAAGCCCATGATCTGGAACTTGCCATAGCTGGCGGAGAGTAAAGCAGCATCGTGGTTTAATGTCATTGCCTCGGCTAAGCGGGTTAGCTCACCTGCCCCGCGGATATCGGCATTTGCCCCTTTTGTATAGAATTGGGTGGTCCATTTCTGGTAGCAGATGGTGGGGTGTGAATCGGCAAAGGCTCCTTTTGTAAGCCGGTAAAACTGGTGACCTTCAAAAAGAATTTTGACACGGCCATCGGTAAGAAAGCCGTTGCCACTGCTTTCTACTTCAGCAACGGCCTTTATTGCGGGTATATCACATTTTAAAAGCTTTGCTGCAGAAGCATAGTCCGCATCTGTTAATGTAGCTGCCATAGTTTGGTGGGTTAGTGTGGTAGATTAAAAAATAATAGCTAATATACCGTATCTTCTCCTGAATCAGAAGCTTTGCAGTAAGTATTTGGTGTAAGCCTATTGGAGAACCTTTCTGTTAATACGCAAACTCATTTTTTAATTCCGCCCAAAAGCCCGTTCCTGTTGTATGCTGAATGGCTGCGGGATACGAAGGGTTTAGCCACGCCTGAGTTTTGGCGTGGCCGTAGCGCAGCGGAGCCCGGAGAAGCCCGGACTGCAGATAGAATTTAGATGAGGCCTACAGCCCCAGATCGACTTATATAATCCTTAATTTTAAATTTCCCGCCACGTATTATCCGCTTATTGTTATGTATTTTCGCTATACGTATTTATACTATGATAAAAAGAATATTTCCTATTTTAACCGCTGTTTTTTTACTGCAACATTCTCAGGCACAGTCCATTATTAGCAGGGACAGCGTAATTGATCAAATGACCAAAAAGGTTTCTTCAGACTCGCTGAAATCGTATATATCGAAACTGGTGGATTTTGGCACACGCAATACATTAAGCACTCAAAAAGATAAGAACAAAGGAATTGGAGCAGCAAGAGAGTGGGTATTAAGCAAGTTCAGGGATTTTGCAAGGAGCTCGGGAGGAAGGCTTACCGCCATTATCGACACCACTACTATAGCAGCAGATGGCCGGAGGGTAGATACTGCTACCTTACTAGGAAATGTGATGGCTACGTTGAAAGGCACTAACCCGCAGGACACCAGGATATTCGTCATCAGCGGGCATCTGGATAGCCGCGCAACCGACGTAATGAACCGCACAACCGGTGCACCTGGTGCCAACGACGACGGCAGCGGTACAGCAGCTGTACTGGAGTGCGCACGGGTAATGAGCAGTTATTCCTTCCCGGCTACGGTAATTTTTGTGGCCGTGAGTGGGGAAGAGCAAAGCCTTCTGGGATCGGGTTACCTGGCAAAAAAGGCAAAGACAGGCGGCTGGAATATAGAAGCCATGTTAAATAATGATATTATGGGAAGCAACCATAGTAATGAAACAAACATCATTGATAACACGCGCGTCAGGGTGTTTAGTGAGGGGTTGCCGGCTTTTGAAGCCGAGAAAAACCTGACCAATATCCGTAACCTGGGGCTGGAGAACGATGGTACATCGAGGCAGCTTGCGCGATATGTAAAGGAGATTGGTGAGCGCTATGTAGACAACCTTGAGGTGGTAATGGTGTACCGGAACGACCGTTTTTTACGCGGGGGTGATCATACTCCGTTTGTTCAAAATGGTTACAGCGCAGTAAGGATAACCGAGATGAATGAAAACTATGACCACCAGCACCAGAATATAAGAACTGAAAAAGGTATTAGATACGGCGACCTGCAGGAGTTTATGGATTTTGAATATTTGCGGAAAAATACCTGTTTGAACCTGGTCAGCCTTGCCAACCTGGCTAAATCGCCCTATACGCCACAAGATGTGAAAGTGGATGTAAAAAATCTTACGAATTCAACTTTTTTATATTGGAAAGCCCCGGCTACGGGTAAACTAAAAGGATTTTACGTCTTAATGCGGGAAACTACCAGCCCGGTATGGCAAAAGAAATTCTTTACCGACAAAACAGAGATGCGCCTTCCTTATTCAAAAGACAATTACTTTTTTGCCGTTCAATCTGTTTCAACCGATGGTAACGAGGGGTTGCCCATTGTGCCGGCGGTTGGCAGGTAACCTTAACTATTTTATACCAAGTATTAATGAATACGCCGAACAAAAATATCGCTTCAAAATTCTGCACCGTTCCCTTGTTGTATATAGCTTTTCTTTTAACGGCAGCTGCCTGTAATAAAAGCGTCAGTACGGCTTCCGACCTCGCCAAACAGGACTACTTAAATGTGGCATACGGTTTAGACGCCAAACAAAAAATGGATGTGTTTTTACCAGCGGGAAGATCTGCAGTCAACACAAAGACCATCATATTTATACATGGAGGCAGCTGGAATGCCGGCGATAAATCTGATTTTAACAGCGGTATTATTGCCATCCGTGACCAGTTGACCGACTTTGCTATATTCAACATAAATTATCGCCTGGCGAGTTACCCAAACAATGTTAACCCTGCGCAGACCGATGATGTGCAAAGTGCTCTTGACTTTATCAAAAGCAAATCGCCGGAATATAATATCAATGCAGGTAAGATAGCTATAATAGGCGCGAGCGCCGGCGCGCACCTGGCCTTATTGCAGGCGTACAAAAACAATGCAGACGGAAAAATAAAAGCGGTAGTAGACCTTTTTGGTCCTGCCGACCTTACCGATTTGTACAACAACCATCCTGTACCGGCCGCTTCGCAGCCTGTGCTGTACAATTACTTAGGTACTACACCGGCTGCTAACCCTGTGGTATATCAGCAAACAAGCCCGATTAGTTATGTAAGCGAAAAGTCGGTTCCCACGCAAATATTTCATGGCGATGCAGACCCGGTAGTTCCTTTGAAGCAGTCGATGGATTTGAAAGCGAGATTGCAGTCATTCAATGTAAAAGTTGAAATGACGGTATATGCAGGTGAGGGTCATGGCTGGTACGACTCTAACATACTGGATACTTACGGTAAGACGATAACATTTATCAGGCAAAATGTGCAGTAATGACGGATGTGCGATGGGTATGCCAATCGTTTGAGGAAGTATCCAATCACCAGTTGTATGCTATTTTAAGGTTAAGGAGTGAGGTGTTTGTTGTAGAACAGCATTGCGTATTTCAGGATATTGATAATAAGGACCAGCATAGTTTTCATTTAATGGGCTGGCAAAAAGATCATCTGGTTGCTTATTGCAGGTTGCTGCCAAAGGGAATTGCTTACGAATATGTTTCCATTGGAAGGGTAGTAACGTCTCCGGCAAGCCGCTCAGCGGGAATAGGGAAAATGCTCATGCAAGAGGCGGTGACAATGTGTGATAAACTTTTCGGATTACAGCCTATAAAGATTGGTGGACAGTTATATCTCAAAAAATTCTATGAATCCCTCGGGTTTCTTCAAACAAGCGACATCTATTTGGAAGACGGTATTGAGCATATAGAGATGTTGCTTGATCGAAAATTATAGAATAAAGTACACACCGATGCGATATTGTTTTGTTCTTCTTGTTATTGCCGCTCTATTTTCTGCGGGCTGTGATAAAAACACTGATGATGTGCCCGTTGCTGAGCCTACTTATAAGCTGGCCTGGTCAGACGAGTTTGATTATACGGGTCTCCCTAATCCCGCTTTCTGGGGTTATGAAACAGGGAAAGTAAGAAACAGCGAAGCGCAAAATTATGTGGCCGGCAACCTGGAAAACAGCAAAGTCGAGAACGGCTTTCTAACTATAAGAGCTACGCTGGATAATTCGCGCAGCACGCCGATTAATTCGGCAAGCGTTATCACTAAAGATAAAGTTGACCTTCTGTATGGTAAAGTAGACGTAAGAGCAAAAATGCCCACAGGTAAAGGCACCTGGCCTGCCATATGGACCCTGGGTAAAAACCGCGAAACGGTAGGATGGCCCATGTGCGGGGAGATTGATATTATGGAATGGCTTGGCTTTTTACCGCAACTCATCTATGGCAGTTTACATAAAGGGAACGCTCAAAACAAAGACGCTCCAATAATAAGCCCGTACCCGGTACCGGCGGCAAACGTATCCGACTCCTTTCACACCTATAGCATCATTTGGGAGCCAGCTTCAATAAAGTTTTATTTTGATGGGTTTAACTACGTTACTTATACACCCGACCAGATGCCGGCCGACGAATGGGCGCAGTTTACCAAACCTCATTACCTGTTATTAAATCTTGCACTTGGCGGCACCAGCGGAGGTGCTATCGACAATACAAAATTTCCCTTTGAATTTATGATCGATTATGTAAGATATTACGTAAAAGACAATTAACCCTATCACTGCCTTCAGGAAGTAATCTATCAGACGGGTTTGCCCAAAGCTTCAAGCGCTACCTTTTTTTTAACGGTTTATCAGGCTCAGTACAGACAAACATTTTGGCAATCGCGGCAAAAGCAGCGATTGCTTTTTTGTATAAGAAGGCCTTAGTAAGTGAGCCCGCAAGATTTGCCCGCGCCGATGCCCCTCTATTCAAGGAATTATTATACATTCCGTGCCTGCCTTTAGGGTTAACCTGATGGAACAATTATACAAGCTAATTATCTTTAACTTCAAATCGCGTGTATGAACCGCATCGACCGTTTAGCAGCTATTGTTCTTCAACTTCAATCAAGGCGGCTTATCAAAGCGCAGGACGTTGCCGACAAGTTTGCCATAAGCCTTCGTACAGTTTACCGCGATATACACGCCCTGGAAGAAGCAGGTG
>JADMIO010835464.1_pt1 | contig 13776 bp, 14 predicted proteins | sample 8958161 | NCBI WGS metagenome assembly JADMIO01 (sample SAMN16585339, study PRJNA669376) | soil metagenome | isolation source: Crop rotation soil | place: USA: Cullars Rotation, Alabama | collected 2011 | reverse complement strand
CTTTCCCGCTAATGGCCATCGGCGGCGGCTTTGCCGTGACTGATCGCCGTTATGCGTTGGCCATGAAACAGGCTAAACAGACGGCAGCTAAATCGGAAGTGGTCAAGGTAGCCGCCACCGCCGCGTCTTCGGCAGTTGAATAGGTCGATGAATAAGTATTTGTTTATTCCCCTGGTGCTCTTCATCGGCCTGGTGCTGTTTTTGTTTATCGGGCTGCGTCGCGATCCGCGCGAAGTTCCTTCGCCTTTAATCAATAAGCCCGCGCCGGCATTCCAACTTTCTCATCTACAGGATCCAACGAAGACTTTTTCAACCCAGGAAATGCACGGAAAGGTCTGGCTGTTGAATTTCTGGGGGTCGTGGTGCATCGCCTGCCGCGACGAGCATCCGCTATTGGTCGATTATGCAAAAGCAAACATCGTCCCGATCATCGGAGTTGATTATAAGTATGGGACGGACAACTCTGATGAGCGAACGGCTGGTCTGCAGTTTCTCGGTGAACTCGGCAATCCCTACACCCTCGCGGTTTATGATCCGGGTGGTCGGACGTCAATCGACTATGGCGTGTACGGCGCGCCTGAAAGTTTTCTGATCGACAAGAACGGGGTCATCCGATTCAAGCAGATCGGGCCGATTACCGAAGACGTTTGGAACAACAAGATTGTGCCGCTGGCACGACAGCTGAATAGTCAGTGATGCGAAGGACGGTATTGCCAGACATGGGTAATCAGACCGGCTTTTGTGCGAGTTCGAGGTCGCGTACATACGGGACCACGAACCAACACGAAAACAAACGGCGAGTCACACGAAATTGGCCTTGTTTTTGGGCGACCTTGGGCATAGCTGTCGCTATATGCGTCTGGACATTCCCTGTGCTCGCCAAAGATGCGCAGCCTAATGAGGATCCGCAAATTGAGCAACGGATGAAACATCTGACCGAGCAGTTGCGCTGTCTGGTTTGCCAGAACGAAACCCTGGCTGATTCACGCGCCGAACTCGCGGAAGATTTGCGCCGGGAAATTCGGGAACAGATTAAGGCCGGCAAAAGCGATCAGGAGATCATCGCGTTTTTGACCGCGCGATACGGCGATTTTGTGCTTTACAAACCGCCCGTTAAGGCCACCACTTACCTGCTCTGGTTCGGACCGTTTGTATTCATGATTGCCGGCGCCGCGGTTCTGTTTCGCTATCTGAAAAGCCGGAAGGAACTTATTAAGGAACAGCCGCTGAGCGCTGACGAGCGCAAACGCGCGGAAGAGATTTTGCGAAGTGTGTAGCAGCATAAGCTGTTAGCTTGCGCTGAAAGCACAGACGTCACGCAAGTTAACAACTCGCGCTACGGAAACAATGGTAACTTTTTGGATTATTGCCGCGCTCTTTATTCTGCTGGCGTATTGGTTTGTCCTGCCGGCGCTGGTGCAAAAGTCCGATCAGCAGGAGGAACAGATCCGCCGCGAGGCAAACATCATGGTCTATAAGGACCAGCATCGTGAATTGGAATCTGATCTGAAGGCCGGACTGATCGGCGAACAGCAGTACCATGATGAAAAAGCCGAGCTCGAACGCCGCTTGCTGGAGGATGTCACGCAAAAGGGCGAGCTGCCATCAGCCGCCGTATTGCCTGCCAACAAGTATGCGTATGGCGTCGCGGCATTTCTTCCGATTGCCGCCATCGCATTTTATCTATACGTGGGCAACCGCCAGGCAATCGAGCCGGGCAACGCTCCGGCGACCAGGCCCAGCGACGCGCCGGCACAACCCGGCACTATGTCGCCACAACAGATTTCCGCGAACATCGACAAACTGGCTGAGCGTCTCAAGCAAAATCCAAACGATGCGCAAGGCTGGACGATGCTGGGCCGCAGCTACCTGATGCAGGAACGATTTGCCGACGCGGCAACTGCGTTTCAGAAGCTAACTGAACTTAGTCCCAATAATGCCGACGCGTGGGCCGATTACGCGGAGGCCCTGGCGCTGGCCAATGGGCAGAATCTCGCCGGTAAACCGGCCGAGGCAATTGATCGAGCCCTTCAGATCGATCCCAAACATCAAAAGTCTTTGGACCTCGCCGGCGCCGCGGCATACCAATCGGGCGATTTTCAAAAGGCGATCGAGTATTGGCAGCGTCTCTTGAAAGTATTGCCGCCGGGTTCCGAAGGATTAAGGACCGTCACCGATCAAATCACCAAGGCCAAACAGATGGCGGCGGGCAAGAAATAGTACTCGTTCGGAGTTCCGCGTTTACGCGGCCACCTGAAGGCGCAACTCCAAGACTTAGCACACTCCAAATGGAGGCAATATGCCACAGAGAAAATCAATCGACTGCCGCGACTACCCGAGCGAGTCCGGTTGCACTTTGAAACTTGAAGGATCGGAAGAGGAAGTTCTTGATGCCGCCGTCGTCCATGCGATTTCTGTCCATGGCCACACCGAAAGTCCGGGGCTGCGCGAAGAGATCCGATCGCTATTAAAACCGGCTTAGATTATTTGAAGTGCGGTGACAGGGAGTTCGGAGTTTCGCGTTCACGCGGCCGCCTGAAGGCGGAACTCCGAACTACAAGCCACCGCCCTCCGAGATCGTACTTTATGAGTAGAGACAATTTTTTGTTTGCCATTATCGGCGTGCTGCTGGGTTTTATCGCCGGCTTTCTCCTGGCCGGAAATATTTCTCAGCGCGAAGCCGCCACGCGCGGCAACCTGGGTACAGCGCAGGCACAGCAGAATCTGCCGGCGAACCATCCGCCAGTCGGCGGCGGCGATCAAACCGCGGGTGAAGGCGGCCAGCAGATGCTCGCGTCGGTGCAGGCGGCCATGAAGCAGGCGCGCGAAAATCCCAACGATTTTGACGCACAGGTAATGGCTGCCCGGCTGGAATACCAGATCGGCCGCTATGATCAAGCCATCGAATATTTGTTGGCGGCCAACAAGTTGAAGCCTACGGACCCGACCGTGTTGGCCTTTCTCGGCGAGGCGAATATGGATGCCAAGCACTTCGATGCCGCCGCGAAATGGTACAAGGCGGCCTTAACGAAAACGCCCACAGACGTCGTTTCGCAGGATGCCTACGTTTATGTCTTGCTTCAGCTGGGAGATCTCAAGGGCGCTGAAGTAGAAATCAACAAGCTTGCCAAATTGGATCCGAACAATCAGGACCTGCCTCAATTTCGTCAGAAGCTGGAAGAGCTGAAGACGGCGAAGAAATAGCTGAGTGGCACGCGCATCTTGGCGCGTGTGCTCACGGGCGGGACGCCCGTGCCACTCAGTCCGGCTCGTGTTATCCTCAGCCTCTTTCTTAGGCAACATCGCAATGGCAAATCGACGATCCGGTTTTTCAAATGCGCTCGCCGCCATCCTGACCGGCGGCCTAATCGCCGGCGTTTTGGATATCACCTACGCGTGCATTCACAGTTACATCCGGCGGGGCTGGACTCCGGCCAGACTTCTCCAGTCAGTCGCTGCCGGCGCGGTTGGCCCGGAAGCTGCTGTCGCGGGCGGCATGAAAACAGCGGCCCTGGGTCTCTTCTTTCATTTCCTGATTGCGTTGATCGCGGCGGCGATCTATTACTCCGCCAGCCGAGTGATTCCGTTCATGATTTCACACCCCATAGTCTCAGGAATTATTTATGGGCTTTGTGTGTACGCGGTGATGAATTGCATCGTTCTGCAACTCTCAGCCATCCACTCTAAAATCTATCCGTGGTCTTACCCGAAGTCCCTTTTGATTGGCGGCCTCTTGATCCACATGTTTGGTATTGGGCTGCCTATTGCCCTCGCCACCAGGCGATTCTCAAAATAACGCATGAATGAAGTTACCCTGGAAACTGAACGGCTAATTCTGCGCTGGTTTCGCGCATCTGATTTCGACGATTATCAGGTGATGTCAGCCGACGCTGAGGTGATGAAGTTCCTCGGCGGGCAGGCGCAAACCGAAATCGAAGCGTGGAAAAGCATGGCCGCATTTATCGGCCACTGGCATTTTCGCGGTTACGGCGTGTGGGCCGTGGAAGAGAAAAGCAGCGGGCGCATGGTGGGCCGTCTCGGTTTCATGAATCCTGCCGGCTGGCCCGGGTTTGAGCTGGGCTGGACGCTACGGCGCGAGAGCTGGGGCAAAGGTTACGCCAGTGAAGGCGCGCGCCGTGCCCTGCAATATGCGTTCACTGAACTGAATCGCGATCACGTCATCAGCCTCATCGCCCCCGAGAATGTCAGTTCAATTCGCGTGGCGGAGCGCCTCGGTGAAGCAGTCGAAGGTGAGACCGAGTTGATGGGCCGGGCAGTGCTGATTTATGGAATTGATCGAGACCGTTGGTTACGCAATCAAGCAGTATCGGAGAGCCGGGCATGAATAAAAAATACGCCGCCCTGGTCATTTTTTTTCTGGCGGTATTCACCCTCAACCCTGGCGCCGCACTCTCTCAGGACGATACTTCCATGCAAACGTTCTGGGTCAGGTTTAAGAGCGCAGTGATTAAAGGTAATAAGCAAGCCGTGGCCGGCATGAGCGCCTTTCCCCTCGAGATGCCCTACGGAGTGGCGAAGCTCAAGACGCGGGCCCAATTCATCAACCGCTACCGAACCGTCTTCAACGGCGAGGCGGACGCCACCAAGTGTTTCCGCAATGCCAAGCCGGCCAAAGATCCACAGTTCAACACCGAATTTACTGTCGCCTGTGACAATGGTTCAGGGCAGGAAGTTGTGATTTACCGGTTCCGTTGGACGAAGACTGGTTGGAAGTTTGCCTCCCTCGACAACATCAACGAATAACTATTGCTGCGGTTCAATCGTCATTCGCGCCACATGGTCCATGGGGATGCGTTCGATCTTTCCGGACTTTAAAAAGATCACGATCGCCGGGCCTTCAACCACCACCCGCCTCACAGTTGCCATTGGTCGATCGATTCTCGATCCATCTTTTCGTTCGACAATCAGGTGCGCGCCAGGCGGCGTGATGTCCGCGGGTTTCGCCGTGTCGGGTGAAGTGGCCGCGCTCTCGGACGGTGCTTCTGTGGCGGCAGGTTTTGGCTCCGGCTTGGCAGGCGTGGTGCGCGCGGTTCGCCGCGGGTTTCGGGAGGTCGTTCGTCTCGAGGTGGTGCGCGGCTTCGGCGCCGGTTTCGGTTCTTCGGCTTTTTCCGGAGTGGGCTTGGCTTCAGGAGTCTCAACTACTTCAGCTGGCGGCCGCGGCAGTGTGGCGCCAACCGAAGACAAACGATTACCGCTGGTATCGACTGTGCCTGATTCAGCGTCCTCAGACGGCTCAGCCACTGGAATACCGCCGGTGAACTTCGCAAAAGTTCCGCCAAAACGAATCTGATATCGCCCCGGATCATCATTGGGTGTACGACCCTCGACCCGCAGAATCAGAATCTGATGTGACCTTAAGTAGATTCCCTTGGTAATTTGTTGCGAGGCGTTGTCATAAAGCGTCGCCTTCATGAGTGGACGAAAAGTGATCGCAGTGAAGACATCGACATCCGCGTTGAGGTTCTTGCTCTCCATCGTGATCATCAGATCACCCGGAGTTCCTTCAAAAGCGTAAAAGTGCCGTGTCAGTCGCGAGTCGCCCAGATCGAGCGCCTTGATCGTGCCGTTAATTTCACTCGAGAGGACCGGAGTCGGCAGACTTTGATCAGTCGACTGGGCGCACACGCTCGCCGCGCCCACATAAAAAGGAATTAGAGCCAGGAGTAAGAACCTGAATAGCTTCATCACATTAAGACCGAGGCGTAGATTAGCAGATTTGCCCGCCGGATCGAATGCGGGCCGACGGCTTGGATGTCATATTTAGGAGTGCGCGGGCTTGTCGGCGCTTTCCCTGCGCCGAAACAAAAGCGGTGACAAGTCACGCACTCCAAATTAAGACATTACCGGGCGCACACAAAGCACCTTCGCGTTTGACTCTTATTTCTCCATTAGCTAATAAACGTATGTTCTCCAGCCGTGAAAAAGCAACTCATAATTCATGGTCTCATTTACGGGCTGTGCGGCGGTCTGCTGATTGTGGGCCTGCGGCTAATTGAGTACCGGTTTCTGGTGCTTGAGCACTCGATTGAAATCTATGGTGGGCTAATCGCTCTGTTATTTGCCTCGCTTGGTGTCTGGCTGGGGCTCAGGATCACTCGCAAACAGGAAGTCATCGTCGAACGCGAATTGGTAGTCGAGCGGCCGGTGCCTGTGCCAGCTTCGCCTTTTGTGCTCAATGAGGTAAAACTGCGCGAATTAGCGATTACCCCGCGAGAGCTCGAGATACTGCAACTGATCGCCGGCGGCTTAAGTAACCGCGAAATTGCCGGCAAGCTGTTCGTTAGCGAAAACACCGTGAAGACCCACACCAGCCGGCTGTTTGATAAACTCAGCGCCAAACGGAGGACGCAAGCCGTACAAATGGGTAAAGAACTTGGACTCATACCCTGAAACCGCATCCGCCGTCATACCTAAGTACTATTTCAGCGCGAAATCCGGAAAATCACCCAAACGTATGACGACATCAACCGCACTTTTCGATAATTTCCCGGCCCGTTAGCGAAACAATCCTGTTCCTTCAAAAGGAGAGCACAATGAAAAAGATTGTATTGACCTTCGGACTAATCGGCGGCGCAATCGTCGCGTTATGGATTTTCGCCACGCTGCCGTTTGCCGACAGAATCGGATTCGACAAAGGCCTCATCATTGGCTATACCGCCATGGTCATGGCCTTCATGATGGTGTTCTTTGGCATTCGTTCTTACCGCGAGAATATTGGTGGTGGACAGATCACTTTTGGGCGCGCGTTTGGCGTAGGCGTTTTGATCATGCTGGTCATCTGTGTTTGCTACGTCGTGGCCTGGCAAATTCTTTACTACGGTTTCATGCCTGATTTTCTGGACAAATATACGGCTCACGCGATTGAGAAAGCGCGCGCCGCCGGCGCCACTCAGCAAGCTATCGACGCCCAGATCCAGCAGGCGAAGGACTTTAAGGCCCTCTATAACAATCCGTTCTTCAATGCCCTTTTTACCCTGATTGAGCCATTACCAGTGGGGCTGGTCATCACGCTAATCTCGTCCCTGATACTCCGTAAGCGCGCCAAAGCGGCCCAGGTCGACAACGATTCACCGACGCCCGCACTAACCTGAGAAAGTACTCATCACTGGGAGCGCGGGCGCCTCGCCCGCCTTGCGCTGATTTTCAACCCGCAGAAATTGGGTATGGAAATACTTTTCGCGCCGTGCGCTCATTGCGGGTGGGGGCGCCCACGCTCCCAGTACTCAGAGCTGGCCTCCCGGCCCAGGGCGCATTTCAGATTGGACGCTACTCATTAATCGAATCGTTTAACCTGTCTGCCCGTTTGTGTTCTAATCTAGCCGCTCGTTCTAACCCGATGATGGACGCTACGCACTATCGCAACTGTCACATCTGTGAGGCGGTTTGTGGAATCGCAATTACCCGAGGGGATCAGCAACTCAAGATCCGCGGCGATCCGGATGATCCCTTCAGCCGCGGTTACATCTGTCCAAAGGCTGCCGCCCTGCAGGATATCCATCACGATCCCGATCGTTTAAGACATCCGGTGCGTCGTACCGAAAGCGGCTGGGAACGTATCGGGTGGGACGAGGCGTTTGATGAAGTCGCCCGAAATCTTAAACGCATTCAAGCCAGCTACGGACGCAACGCTGTCGCTACCTACCTCGGTAATCCCACCGTCCACAGCTCGGGCGCGTTACTTTTTGCCCCCGGTTTCATTCGCAGCCTGCACACCAAGAACAGATTTTCCGCGACCTCAGTGGACCAGCTCGCACATCACCTGGCTGCATTTCTGATGTTTGGTCACCAGCTCGTGCTGCCCATCCCTGACGTTGACCGGACTAAGTTCCTGCTGATGCTGGGCGCAAACCCGGCGGTATCAAACGGAAGCATGATGACCGCGCCGGACCTGGGCGAGCGCTTGAAACAAATTCGCGCGCGCGGCGGCCGGATCGTGCTTGTCGATCCGCGACGAAACGAAACCGCGCGTCTGGTCGATCAGCATCTGTTTATCCGTCCCGGCACTGATGTTCTGTTCCTGCTTGCGGTGCTCAATGTGATTTTCACCGATGGACTTGTGCGGATGGGATCGGTCGCCGGATTTACTGAAGGTGTGGACGCAATCGGCCGGCTGGCCGCTGAATTCCCCCCTGAAAAAGTCGCGTCGACTACCGCGATCTCTGCCGATGAAATTCGCTCCGTGGCGAAAGCGTTTGCCGGCGCCGAATCAGCGGTGTGTTACGGACGCATCGGTGTCAGCGTCCAGGAATTCGGGGGCGCCTGCCAATGGCTGATCAACGTCATCAATACAGTGACCGGAAATCTGGATCGCCCGGGTGGCGCGATGTTCACTTTGCCGGCTTTCGATCCGGTAACCGCTCCCGAAGCTCTGGCGCCGCGAGGCAGTTTTGCGCGCTGGCGCTCACGCGTGCGCGGCCTGCCCGAGTTCTCCGGCGAACTGCCGGTGGCCGTGCTGGCTGAAGAGATCCTCACTGAGGGTGATGGGCAGATCAAAGCGCTCGTCACCCACGCCGGAAATCCAATCCTCTCGACGCCCAACGGCGGGCAACTGGATCGCGCTCTCGCGCAGCTCGAGTTCATGGCGGCGATTGATATCTACATCAACGAAACGACGCGGCACGCTCATATCATTTTGCCGCCAACGTCGCCGTTGGAGCGGGGACATTATGACCTCGCCTTTTACCTGCTCGGCATTCGCAACATCGCCAAGTTCTCGCCGCCGCTGTTTTCACCGGGGGACGACAGCCGGCACGACTGGCAAATTCTTCAGGAGCTGGAAAGCCGTATGGGCCGTAACGGTCTGGCTGGAAGTCTCAAACGTAATCTGGGACAACGCTTTCTTCATCATGAACGAGTGCTGGATTTCGGATTACGTTTCGGTCCGTATGGCGCAAAACTGAATCCGTTTTCACGAGGTCTGACGCTGCGAAAACTCAAAGCTGCGCCGCATGGAATTGATTTTGGCCCGTTGCAACCGTGCTTACCAAAACGGCTGCGCACTTGCGACAAGCGAATCCAATTGGCCCCGGAACCTTTCGTTAACGATCTGAAACGCGTGCAGGCGAAATTTGACTTAGCGGGAGCGAGCGCCCCCGTTACCAACGGCCATCTCCTATTGATCGGACGGCGCCAGCTGCGCAGCAACAACTCGTGGCTGCATAACAGCGAGCGCATGGTTAAGGGAAAGCCCCGCTGCACGCTGCTGATGCATCCTGAAGATGCGGGGCGACGCGGACTCATTACCGGCCAGACTGTCTTCGTCGAATCGAAAGCCGGCGGCGTGGAAGTGCCGGTGGAGATCTCAGATGAAATCATGCAAGGCGTAGTCAGCATTCCGCACGGGTGGGGGCACGCTCGTGATGGCGTGCGGTTGGAAGTGGCCCGAAAACACGCCGGTGGAAGCATTAACGATGTGACCGATGATCTCGCCGTAGACGAACTATGCGGAACAGCCGTGCTCAATGGGATTCGGGTAGAAGTAAGGGTCGCCGGCTGATCTCTCCTATCATGTGCGTCCGCCACTGTCGTTCGGGCACATATGCAAAACTCAGATAAACTCCTTCTATGGATCCCACGACTGCCACGTTTCGAATAATTCTCGAGCGACCGCCGGCCGGTATCGACTTTGCCCTTCAGCAAGGTCACGCAAACGCTTATCAGTTGGCGCAGAAGCAAACATCCACTGGTAAGGATCTAAAATTTGAATTCACCGTAAAGGTCCGGGCCGGTAAGGATCAGCAACCAAACTTCACTGGGAATTTTGTTCAGGGTCCGGTAGGCGATCGATTTGTTTACATCAACATCGGCACTTATGCGGGTCAGATAAACACGCAATGGAGCCGCCGCCTCAAAATTCCTCTCAGCCCCATCAGCTGGGATTTGTTGCGCGCCGGAAAAGTGATCGCCGCACGAGTCCCGGGCGCGGACCAAAAGGGCGAGCCCAGCTGCGCGTATGCCTGGCGCAAGCGTGTGGGCCCCTCATGGGGCTGGCAAATCAGTCGCTGAATTTCGACGGTCGTGAGTGCGTCGGTCACCCTCCAAAATTCCGGAAACTTCTACAGAGTTTGGGAACCTTGTAAAGTGTTGTGAATTCTCAGGCGAGGGTATTGACCTCGTTACCTCCTTCGCTTATACCCTTCTCGTTCAGCCATTGCTTCAAGGAGAACTGAATCGGTTCCACTTGGATCAGTGCTCCTAAACACCAAGAACCGGTCTCCCCAGATCGCGAAAGCCCAGGCGCGATTTCTTTTCCTGCGCAGTGCAGCGAAGGAGGCCAGCTATGCCCACCTACCGGACGACGTTTTTTTCATTGATTATGCTGCTGGCGTTAGCCATCACGCTGAGCGCATGCTCCAATTCTCATCACAGCTCTGCGAGTATTGGGGTCGCACCAGGCAGCGAGACTTCCGGCAAAATCCCCATCACTACATCGTCGGATGAGGCCCGGAAAGAGTTTCAGCAGGGACGCGACCTTAACGAGAAGTTACTGGTTCAAGACTCAATAGCGCACTTTGATAAAGCAATTTCACTTGACGGCAATTTCGCCTGGGCCGAACTGAGCCGCGCTCAGGTCAGTCCCACCGGAAAGGAATTTTTCGAGCATTTGAAGAAGGCCGTGAGTCTCGCCGATAAGGCTTCCAAAGGAGAGAAATACCTAATCCTCGGCACCGAAGCGGGCGCGAATGGAAATCCTGAAAAGCAAAAGGAATACTTCGACCAATTGGTCGCGGAATATCCGAATGATGAGCGCGCCAACTTCGCTTTGGCAGGTTATCACTTCGGACAACAGGACTTTACCGGGGCCATTCAGTACTACAAGAAAGCGACTGAGCTGGCGCCGACCTTTTCGTCGGCTTTCAACCTGCTGGGCTACGCCTACCGGCAAAACGTCGAGTACGGCAACGCGGAACAGGCGTTCAAGAAATACATTGAGCTGATTCCGAATGATCCCAATCCGTATGATTCATATGCTGAGCTGCTCTTGAAGATGGGCAAGTTCGACGATGCGATCACTCAATACCGCAAGGCGCTGTCGATTGATCAGAACTTCATCAATGCTCATCAGGGCATCGGCATGGCCCTCCTCTACAAAGGCCGGGCGGACGAGGCGGCGGCTGAAATAAATAAGATTACCGGCAAGGCTCGCAGTGATGGCGAACGGCGCACGGCCTTGTTCGCTTTGACAGTGGTCGATGTGGACAGCGGCAAGTGGCCACAGGCAATGCAGGACGTTGACCGGCAATACGCGCTGGGCGAAAGAACTAACGACATCCCCGGCATGACCGGTGATTTGCAGCTCAGGGGAAACATCCAGCTGGAGATGGGCAAGTATGACGAGGCGAAAGCGTCATTTGAAAAAGGCCTGAAGATGACAACCGACTCAGGTCTGTCGCAACAGATCAAAGACAACGCCCAACTGTTTCACCATTACAACCTGGCGCGGGTCGCGCTCGGAAAAAAAGATTTGGCCACGGCCAAGAGTGAGGCCGACGCCTTCCGCAAAGGCACGGAAGCCAAAAACAATCCGCTACAGACGAAGCAGGCCCATCAACTCTTAGGGACGATCGCCCTGGAAGAGAAGAGTTTTGACAAAGCCGTAACCGAGCTAGAGCAGGCGAACCAACAGAATCCTTACGACCTATATCGGCTTTGTCAGGCATACCAGGGCAAAGGCGATGCCAGCCAGGCAAAGGCTTTCTGTAAGAAAGCGGCTGAGTTCAATTCCCTGCCCGCGATTAACTACGCGTTCATTCGGAGGAAAGCAGCGAAGGTGTAGCTGGGGGGTTTTTATCCTACGGAGGCAGTACCATCTGCATGGCCAGATGGTACTGGCCAGGTTTGCTTCAAAGTTATCCTTCGTCCGTTTCATTCACACCCGGCTGAAAGCGGGTGACGATCAGCAATGGCTGAACAGGAAGCCGTTTAAACGGCAATCATATAGTTCATTCACCTTACGGCGTGTGGTTGACGCGAAACACAAGCTCAACGAGTCCGCGGAGCGGACGGCGGCATAAAGCCCGGGGTGAGCGAAGCGAACCCCGGGAGAAGGTGCCATAGAAATATTGGGACCGCGAAGCGGGCGGTGGCCGTCAATTCATATTTGGCGTGCGCGAATCAGGTCAAATTTGACGAACCGGTAAAATGTGAACGCTATCATCCGCTCCGCGGACTCGATGCATTGTGGGCGGCCAGTTCCCCGGAGTTCGCTTCGCTCATCCCGGGCTCTATGCCGCCGTCTGCTCTGCGGACTCATTGAGCTTCGCTTTCGCTCGACCTGCGTTTAGGTGAGTCAACTATATCAATGCCTTTTATACGGTTTCCCCCCCAATTTGCGCTCCGCCACCTCCTGGCTAAAGCCAAGTGTGAATGAAACATTGTAAATACGACTATTGAGGGGCAAAGCTGTACCGACCACCCCTTCACTCTTTGCTGGAGTTGAATCATCAAAAATGGTATAAGCAAGTCACCCTTCTGGCTGGTCTCCCTGAAACGAAACCTTTCCCCGAATTCAGAACAGTGAACCTCTGTTCTTCCTGCCCCCCGACAGGCGGTATCTGAGGGTCTCATGTTAAGGCGGCTACTTCTCGGCGCGCTACTCCTGCTCCCCGGCGTCTTTTCTGCCCGAATACAGGCTCAGGTCGATCCCATCGGCCGGCCGAGACGCACTCAGACTGCCCCGGCTCCTGATGAACCAAACATCCGTCCGTCACATTCGGTAAATCCTAATAGCGAAGCCAAACAACTCTACAAAGTCGGCGTTAAGTACGGCCACGCGGGCCTCTACCAACAAGCCGCCGAGACTCTCGAACGAGCAGTAAAGTTGAAGCCGGATTATGCCGAGGCCTATCTCAGTCTGGGCCATGCCTACTACGATCTGGCGCTTTGGGAGCAAGCGGTCGACCGGATGCAGCGCGGTTTGGCTCTCAAGCCGGGCGATAAGGACTCGCGCATTCGGCTGGCCCACGCGCAAAGGATGTTGGAACAGGATCGCTCTGGCCGTACCGATGCTGCCGGGCCGAGTCGCGAGCAGTCTGAATCTCCGACTTATGTGCCCGCCGTAGTGCGATCGGAAACCAGTGCCAAGCCGGTGGCTTCCGATCCGGGACTCACAAAGATCTATCGCGTCGGCCCAGGTGATGTCCTTGACGTCCGGCTCACTGATGACGTGCCGGCCCGACCAACTCTCTTTACCGTAAGCGCGGCCGGATTCCTTGAGCATCCCGATTTGAGTGCGCCGGTCTCAAGCGCCGGGCTGACAGTGGAAGAGATCGCGGCCCACATTGAAGACGATCTGAAGAACCGAACCACAATCAAGAATCCAAAAGTCTCAGTCGCCGTACAGGAATACATCAGCCACACGATCCTGGTCAGCGGCCTGGTTAAAGAGCCCGGCACGAAGAGTCTGAAACGGGAAGGCATTCCACTCTACGTAGTAATCGCGGACGCACAAGCTTTACCCGAAGCCGGTCGAGTGACGGTGCAACGGAACGCTTCTAATGAGAATTTTGTGATCGATCTTACCGAGTCAGCCGCACTGAACATGCTGGTCCGGCCGGGAGATGTGATCAACCTGGTCGAAAAACCAATTCAGTTCTTTTATGTAAGCGGCGCGGTAAAGAGCCCCGGAGAGAAAACATTCCGGCCGGGGCTAACTCTGACCCAGGCAATCATCGCGGCGGGAGGTCTCGGCAAAGACGCCAAAGAAGCTCAAATTGGCCGCGACAATGGCCAGGGCTTTCTCGTGATCAGGGAAAG
>JADMIO011565048.1_pt1 | contig 13777 bp, 13 predicted proteins | sample 8958161 | NCBI WGS metagenome assembly JADMIO01 (sample SAMN16585339, study PRJNA669376) | soil metagenome | isolation source: Crop rotation soil | place: USA: Cullars Rotation, Alabama | collected 2011 | reverse complement strand
CGCGACAACTTGTCCACGTGGAATTCTAAGCTTAGGATCCCAATGTGCTGGAAAGGCCAGCGAACTCGCCCTCGACGTGATCGGCGAGGCCATCCGCCGCATGCCCGCTGCCAAGTGGATCGCGATCTACGAGAAGTCGCGCGAGAACGCCCCGAAGGAGGCGGCCGCCCGCAAGTCCGCCCGCGCGAAGGCCACCGCGAAGAAACCCGCCCACAAGACCGCCAAGACGACCACAAGGAAAGCCGTCAGGAAGGTCGCCCGCAAGACCGCGAAGAAGACCGCCACCCGCGCCCGCCCTTAGGCGGTGCCAGCAGCTGGAGGCTTGCGACAACTGCTGCCGTACGAGGGGTCTAGTGCCTCGACCTGTCTCCGCGCCGTGCCACGATCATCGAGCGGGCTTTGACGCCGATGATCGTGCTCTTGAGCCGCCTCGGCGCCACAATCACAGCCATGGATGGAGCCGGCCGCGTCCCGCGGCCGTGCGCAACCCGTATCTCATGACAACCATCCGTCTGCATCTTGAGCCGCTTCGGCGCCACAATCCTTGCCACGGGCGTGAACCCGTGGTACGCGGCCACATCCTCTTTCTTCTTACCTGTTCCGAGCCGCTTCGGCGACACAACCCCGGCAACCTGCACCGTCCTTCCGCACCGTGGCCGGGCAAGGGGGGGGGCGGCACGCACCCTGCAAGTAAACTCGCTGGCCATGCCAGAGCGGCCCTACTTTCGCTGGGACTTTCACGCCATCGATCAAGAAAGATCGTGCCGTACTCCAATGGCTCGGACTCGAGGACGAGTTGAAGTCTCAGGGTGTGACGCTCGTCGAGGGGATGGACATCCTGGTGTACGAGGAGGACTTTGATCGGCAGGATGGGACACGACTGACGATTGCCTTCGGAGAGTCTCCATCTGTCAGGGCTTGAGCGAAGTTGATCGCAACTTGTGCGTGGGCGTTAGGCATGACCGACCTGGTCCGCACGCTCGAAGGTGTCCCACAGCGATTGGCCGTCCCAGGTGTGGGAATCTCCGTTGGGCTCTCGCAGCCAGACGGTGTCGGGCTCCGCGGCGACATCCGCCAGCACGCGCCATACTGAGCCTGCCGGGTGGGACTTGCCGGTGGGGCGGCCGGCGCTGTCGCGGATGATCAGTTTGCTTTGCAGGCGGAGCGTGTCGCCCGCGGCCGCGCCGCACGGATACTGGCGGAGGTCGCCGGGCGTGACGATCTTCCACGGCTCTTGAGTTTGGAGCGGTCGGCCCTGGTAGGTGACGGTCCAGGTGGAGATTGGGGCGAGGGACGGCTGGGCGAGGGACGGCTGGGCGAGGAGGGTGCGGACGAGGGCGGTGACGGCCTGGTCCGTGAAGGCCCTGTGGAAGCGGATTTTCGATGCGGCCGGGCGCGAGCATGGCCGCGAGGGCGTTGCCCTTGTAGTTGTCCTCGTAGGAGATGCCTTCGGCCTTCGTGTCGCGGTGCTCGCGTCCGACCGGGAAGAAGATCGCCCCGCGGTCATTCAGGACCATCTTCGCGGAGAAGGAGGGTTGGGTCGCGACGGAGGCGAGGTAGTCGAGGCCGAGGAGGAGCATCACGCGAGTCTACGAGGCTCGGTTGTGACAGAGGTGTGACAGTAAGCGGCCGCGGACGCGGGTAGCGTGTGGCCACCATGCGAATGTCACTTCTCGTCATGTTGTTTGTCGTCGCGGTGCCGGTGTGGGGGCAGGGGGCGCCGGCGGAAGGGCTCGGCGGCGGCGTGCAGACGGGAAGTGAGAGAGCGCCGCCCGTCGCGGCGGGCGAGGCCGTGACCGAGCTCGACAAGTCGATCACGGTTATCCACCAGGCGAGTGATGGCGCGTATTGGTTCGGGAGCAAGGAGCAGGGGGTGTACCGCTGGGACGGCACGTCGCTGGTGCGGTTCACGACAGCGCACGGGCTCGGGGGCGGCCACGTGCGCGGCATCCAGGAGGATGGGGCGGGGAACATCCTCGTTGCCACAGACCCCGGCGGCGTGAGCAGGTTCGACGGGCGCGCGTTTGATCCCGCGCCTCTGGCCGACAAGGGCGAGTGGAGGCTGCAGGACGGCGACCTGTGGTTCGTCGGCTGCACGAACACGGGGGAGGTGTACCGCTGGGACGGCACGCTGCTGCACCGGCTGACGTTCCCGAAGACCGCCGCGGGAGACGCCCACTACGCGGCCTTCCCGCGGGAGCAGTACCCGGGGATGAAGTACAGCCCGTACGACGTCTACACAATCTTCAAGGACAGCCGCGGACACATCTGGTTCGGCACGGGGACGCTCGGCGCGTGCCGCTACGACGGAAAGACCTTTGCGTGGGTGGACAAGACCGACGTCGGGTACGGGCCGAGCGACAGCTTCGGTATGCGGTCGATCACGGAGTTCCGGGACGGAAAGTTCTGGTTTGGCAACACGAAGAACCGGTTTGGCGTGGAGGCGGAGATGCCGGGGGGGGCGGGCGCGGCGGGTGAGGGTCCGGAGACGGTGGCTCTGCGCTTCACGAGGGAGGCGGGGACGGAGGACGCGGCCGGGGCGGAGGAGGGAGGCACCGTCTTCGTGTCTGCGCTGAAGGACAAGGATGGCGACCTGTGGCTGGCGACGCTGGGTGGGGCGGTGTGGCGGTACGACGGGAAGAAGATGACGCGGTACCTGGTGACGCACGAGGGGGGAGGAGGGGGGGAGCCGGTCTGGCTGTTCTCGATCGCGCAGGACCGGGCGGGCGGGCTGTGGGTCGGCACGCAGGGCGGTGGGGTGTACAAGTGGAATGGGGAGGGGTTTGAGCCGGTGAAATTCTAACCGAGGCTCCCGCAGTTTGGCACCGACCGCGCGGCGACGGAGAAGCGGTAGAGAGAGGAGAAAGGTAGGCCGCGTGGTCGGTGGCACGTCAGGTCGGTGCCACCCCGCCGGCACGCCCCCTGCAAGAGCGCCAGCCCAGCGCAGCGCGTGCCCGCGCTCACGGGCCTCAATGAAATAGTCCTCTTCCTTGCCCGGCGCTGGCTTCCATCAAGCCCTGAAGTCGTCGCGCCACACGCCGCCGAACTCTCTCAATCCCGGGGCCGCTTCGGCCTTCCTCGCCCGGCCCTTACCTTCATCAAGCCCTGAAACCGCCGCACCACTCGCCGAACTCAGTCCGTGCAGGGGGTCGGGCGGCGCGCCTCCCTGTACGAGCGTCTCTTCAGTGCGCGTGCCACGCTGCCCCGGCTCCGATATCGACGTCAAAGCCCGTGGATGTCACCGTGATCGGGCCACCGGTCCCGTGGAAACGAAATCGGACGACCGGTTTGCCTGACAAGAGCTACTTCACTCTGATGATAAATATCACCGCAAAGTTGAGCGGGCGCGTTTCATCATCTCCACCCTCGATCTGGTGAGTGTGTTCCCCGATACGTGACGTTGAGCGGTTTGAGTATGAGTCTCGTCCGCTCGGCTTCTCGCTCCCACCAGATTGCCAATTACCTGGGTTGATGTCTACTCCACGGTAGTTATGGTCGTGCGCTCCGGCTGGTGCCGTCGCAAATGGGCGCTTCGGCATGGCAGTTGCTGCATCTTGCTGAGTCCCAGGCACTCCGTGCGCATTGCGGGACTTCCGTTCTTTGTCGACTTGACCCGAAAAATCCACACCTCTGAGAAAAGCCCCGTTCAGATTAGGAAGGCTGAAGAACGTGCCCTTGTCCCCACCCCAGAGTGTGCCGATGACCGAATACAACTCGGGATAAGTCGCAGGCAGCATGGGCTGCCCTTCGCACGATTGCCAACCCTCCGGAATGCGGTCCTTCGGGCCAGCGAAAGGAATGATTGTCCCGATAGGCACGCCCAAAGGATCGGCCGTTGTCTGAGTTCCAGACGTTGAGGTGGTACCACTCTGTTTGGGCGCACTCTTAGAGGTTGCCATCGCGTCGAGCAACTGCCTCGCGAATCCTTCGAGTTCCTTTTTCTTGTCCTCGGCAAGCAGCGACAATTCGTCGCCCCTGGCTGATATCGAGTTCTGAGCGGCAGTTGTCGCACTCTTGAGTTTGTCCTGCTCCTGCTGACCGACAGTTCGGACTTCGTCGACCTGCTTATCAAGGCGACCCTCTAATCGCGCTCCCTGATTCTCCATTGCGGTGATTCGACCGATCGCCGTTCCAAAGGTGACGAGTCCCCCAGCCAAGGCGACAATGATCCCGCCGATGCCGATCGCCTTCCAGTCCAGCTGAAATTTCTTTGTGAATGTCCCGGATGTGGGAGGCGGCGGGGGAGGGGGGGGTGGTGGGACGTCGGTCATACTGGCTGCTCCGAATGCGACTTGCGTCATTGAAAACTGCCAACCATGGCACTGAGATTGTACACGGTGGCGGCGCTGGCTCCGCTCTGCCTGGGATTGCAGGTAATCTATAGGTGATGGTGGTCCAGTTCCTCTCTATGAGATCATCGCGGCAAATCGTTCGTGCAGCGATGTGACGTTGCCCATCGAAAAAACCAGATCGAGCACGCAATCGCAGGAATGACAAACGGTACCCCTCGCGCCTAGCGACACCGCATCCCACCGGCCGCCAGCGCGTGAGAAGTCGTTCCCGACATTTATCCCTTTCGGGCACGCGATTCACTGAGATTGCGTTGACCTGGAACTGATACTTCAGAATGAAACTGGGGTCCGGTTCAACATTGAGGCCGGGCTAGCTTGGAGGTTTACGGCTACGCGAATATCGATCTGCCTTCCCATGAACAGACTCTATCGCGCGGGATTGAGACGCCGGATCCGCTCCGACAGGCCAAGGAGTTGACGAAGCCGGTGCTTCCTCGAGTTGGAGACTCATTGGGTCTCGAGGGAGATCATCTGGTCGGCGTAGAGGGAGCCTCTTGCGCTGCCCGGCGGGTAGACCAGTTATGCGCGCAGGCCGGTTGCACGGTGCGACTAGCCGTCGAAGGGCGATCCCCAGGTACTAGCCAAGAAAACCAAACAAATACTTGACAGACAAGGTGGCATGGGGTACATTACCCGTACATGTGTTCCGCAGAGCCCCAATCCCGCCTCACCCCAGCCCAGTCGGCAGTGGTCGATGCCCTCTTCGATCCCGCTGCCACGCTCGCCTCGGTCGCCAGGGACCAGAAACTCACCCTCGAGGGGCTCATCGAACTGGTGGAAACGCCCGCGGTTCGGCGGCTCCTGCACCGCCTGATGGAGATCGAGGCGATCCGCCGCCGCCTCACCGCGGCCGCACCCATCTCCGCCGCCCTCCGCACCCTCACAAAACTCCTGGACTCGCCTGACTCCAGCCCCATCGAACTCCGCCGCGCCGCCACCTCCATCCTCCGCTCCTGCTCCGAGTCTGGGTCCCGCCACTCCGCGGCCGATTCAGGGGTGGCCCGCCGCTCCGCGCCGGTACCCCGCCACTCCGTGGCGGATTCCGAGCTGGACGACCGTTCCGCAGCGATCTCTGCAGTGCCCGCAGTTTGGGAGGGTCCGGCGGAGGACCTCGAAAGCGTCGCTCCGCGCACCGAGTCCGCGCGTGACACCGTGGACTCACCGCCCGCATTTCAGTTCTCGCCCGGCCCAGCAGTCTCCGCCCACCACTCGGTGGCGGGCTCTCCGTATCCGTGGACAGAACGGCGCGCACTCCGCCTCGTTCGTGAAGCCGGACTCGGCCCTCCGCCCTCTTCTCTTCCCCTGACACCTTGGCACCTGGGCACTTTGACACCTTCTCAGGCCCGCGGCCCCGCCCCCTAGGACCCGGTATCTTGAGCCCCGTGCAGCAGCAACCGGCGCGGGTGCTCGGGACGTTTGATGCAACCTGCATCGTGGTCGGCGCCATCATCGGCGTCGGGATTTTCTTCACGCCCTCAACAGTTGCGAGGCTGACCGGCAGCGGCGGCTTGGCCCTGGCCGCCTGGGCCATCGCCGGCGGCGTGGCGCTCTGCGGCGCCCTGGTCTTCGCAGAACTCGGTGCCCGCTACCACGCCAGCGGCGCCCAGTACCAGGTCCTCCGCGATGCCTACGGCCCCTGCCCCGCCTTCCTGTTCGTCTTCTGCAACGCCACCGCCATCCAGGCCGGCGCAGTCGGGGTCATCGCAGTGATCTGCGCCCGCAACCTGATATCCGCGGCCGGCGCAGCGCCCGATGCGCGCCTGGCGATGGTGCTCGCGTGCGTCCTCATCGTGAGTGTGATCGCCGCCAACATCGCGGGCGTGCGATGGGGCTCGGGCATCCAGAACTTTACAGTCGTGGCGAAGGTGCTCACGCTCGTCGCCGTGGCCGGTGTCGCGGCGATCTGGGGACGCGAGCCGGTGCTCGCGTCGGGCGTGGCGGCACCGCTGCAGCCGGCGATGTCACCCTTCGCCGGAGTGCTCGCCGCCATGGTGCCGGCCTTCTTCTCCTACGGCGGCTGGCAGCACGCCCTCTGGATTTCCGGCGAAGTGAAGGAGCCCCGGCGCACCCTCCCGCGTGCGATCGTCGTCGGCGTGCTGGTCGTGGTCACGGTGTACCTGCTGGCGAACTGGGCGTACCTGCGCCTGCTGGGCGTGGACGGCGTGGCGGCGAGTGGCGCCCTGGCCGCGGACGCCGTTGCGGTCGCGGCGCCGGGCCTCGGGGCCCGGCTTGTGGCCGCGGCGGTCGCGGTGTCGGCGTTCGGTGTGCTCAACGCCCAGCTGCTCTCAGGCCCGCGCCTGGTCTACGGCATGGCCCGCGACCGCCTGTTCTTCCGGGTCTTTGCCCGCGTCGGGCGGAGCGGCACACCGGTCGCCGCGATCCTGCTCATCGGCCTGATGGCCCTGGCGCTGCTTCTGTCGGCCGGCGGGGACGCCGGCGTCGACCGGTTGCTGAGCTGGGTCGTACTGATCGACGGCGTGTTCTTCGCGCTCACCGGGGCGGCGCTCATGGTGCTGCGACGCAAACTGCCGAAAGCGAGCGAGGGGTTCCGCGTTCCCGGCTACCCGGTGATACCGCTGATCTTCATCCTCGGCGCGGCCGGGGTCGTCGTCGGCGCGTCCCTGAACCCGGCTCTGCGCGGCGTCCTTGTCGTCGGCGCGGGCTGGATCGCCGCGGCCGCGCTCGTGTACCTGATCTGGTTCCGGTCCCCGGGCCGCCCCGCCGAGACCGCGCCTTAGAAGGTCTTGCGCATCCGCGCGCTCGGCACGCCCAGCTGGTCGCGGTACTTCGCGACCGTGCGCCGCGCGATCTCGATGCCCTTGGCCTTGAGCGCATCGGCTATGGCATCGTCGGACAGTGGACTCGCCTTGTCCTCCGCGTCCACTACTTCCTTGAGAGCCGCCCGCACCGCGTCGTAGCTCATGTCCTGCCCGCTTTCGGTCGCCAGGCCCCCCGAGAAGAACTTGCGCAGCGGCACCACGCCCCGCGGCGTCTGCAGGTACTTCTCCGCCACCGCCCGCGACACCGTCGCCACGTGAATCCCCAGCTGGTCCGCGACCTGCGTCATCGGCAGCGGCTTGAGGGCCTGCGGCCCGAAGTCGAAGAACTCCCGCTGCGCATCCACCACCACCCGGATGACCCGCAGCAGCGTGTGCTTCCGCTGCCCGACGGCGTCCAGCAGCCACTGCGCGTTGGCGAGGTTCGTCTTGATGAACTCGCGGTCCTTCTTCGGCACCGCCTTGTCGCGGGCCATCCGCGCGTACTCCTCGTTCACGCGCAGGTTGGGCAGGCGCGTGTCGTTCAGGTACGCGTAGTACCGGTCGCCGTCCTCGTCGTACTCGACGATCGCGTCGGGCGTGATGGCCGGCTCGGAGTCCTGCTGCAGGCCGCGGGCCGGCGCCAGCGACAGCCCGCGCATCGCCTCCATCGCGCCCTTGATCTGGTCGAGCGACAGCCCTGTCTTCTCCGCGATCCGCGGCAGCCGGTTCTGCATCAGGTCGTCGAGGTGCTCCGCGACGATGCGCCGCGCCGCATCGCGCACCGCGGGGCCCACGCCGTCCAGCATGGGCGAGTCGATCTGCAGCAGCAGCGCTTCGCGCACGTCGCGGGCCGCGACTCCGGGCGGGTCCAGCAGCGTCTGCAGCGCCAGGAGCGCCCGCTCCATCTGCTCGCGGGTGGGCCGGGCCTCGCCCGGCGGCATCCGGTCGACGATCGTCTCCAGCGGCGTGCGCAGGAATCCGTCCTCATCCAGGTACCCGATGATCAGCTCGCCCAGCGGCAGCAGCGACTCGTCCACATCCGCCAGACGCCACTGCTCGCGCAGCTGCTCGGCGGGCGACGCCGACCGCGCCGGGGCCGCGGCCATCGCGTCCATCTTGGCGTCGCGGTCGCCCGTCTCGCGGCGCACCCGCTCGCTGAAGTCCCGCTCCGGCGGCGCCGTGTCCTCGATCGACCCCTCGTTATCCCCAGCATCTGGGTTCGCCTCGGCGTAGTTGTCCAGCCGCTCGAAGTCGGCTTCCGATCCGCCCTCCTCCACCTGCAGGGGCCGCTCGTTCTCCGAGGCGTCGCGTTCCGACTGCTCCTGCTCGCGCTCGACCTCTCCCGCTTCCCCCTCGCCCTCGGCCAGCTCGAGCGTCGCGTTGTTCTCCAGCTCCTGCTCGATCCGCTCCTCCAGCTCCGTCAGCGGCATCTGGAGGATCTCCATCGACTGGATCATCCGCGGCGCCAGCTTCATGTGCTGGCCGAGCTTCATGTGCTGGGACGTATCGAAACGCACGGTTACTCCAGGCTCCTTCTGCCCTGTATCGCATCGGCCAGAACGGCCTTGTTCGCCTGTTCCAGTTGCCCGCCCGAGGGCAGGCCGCGGGCCAGGCGGCTGACGGTGACGCCCAGCGGACGCAGTTCGCCCGCCAGGTACAGGCCGGTGCCGTCACCTTCAAGCGTGGGGTTGAGCCCGAGGATGACCTCGCGCACCTGGACGCCGCCGGAGTTGGCCGCGGGCTCCTTCACCCGCTCCACCAGGGCCGCGACGGTGAGGTTGCCCGGCCCGATCCCGTCGAGCGGCGACAGGTGCCCGAGCAGCACGTGGTACGCGCCCCGGTACATCCCGGTCTGCTCCAGGGCGATCAGGTCCTTGGGCTGCTCGACCACCAGCACTTGGCCGCGGTCGCGCTGCGCATCGGTGCAGATCGCGCACGGGTCCGCATCGGTCAGGTTGTAGCAGACGGAACAGTGCCGGACGCGGTCCTTCACATCGCGGACGGCGGTGGCGAGGCGCAGAGCATCCTCGGGCTTGGCGGTGAGCACATGGAACGCCATGCGCTCGGCGCTCCGCCGCCCGATCCCTGGCAGGGCCGCGAACTCGCCAATGAGGCGCTCCACCGGCTCCGGGTAGACGCTGCGCGCCGGGAATGCATCGGTGGGTTTTCGGCGTGATGGTGCGGTTCCGTCCGGCATCTGGCAGGATGGTACACGCCGCTACCCTTCCGCATGTCCGAGGAGCCCTTTCGCAGGCGAGGAAGACGCCGTTTTGTCGGCGTGGTCGTCGCGGCTATCGCGGCGGTGCTCGGCGCGGTGTTCTACGCGGAGGCCGTCCGCCCGAACCTGAATCCCAAGAACTTCGGCGTTGTGGATGAGGGGCGCGTCTACCGCTCCGGCCAACTCACCCCGGCCGCATTCGACCGGGTTGTGAAGGAACACCACATCCGCACTGTGATCGACCTGGGCTCGGCGCTCAACGACGACGGCACGGCGGACGACGAGCAGCGGGAACGGCTGAACCAGCGGAGCGCGGAGGCGGTGGGGGTGGCGCGCCACCGCTTGAGCCTGCTCGGCGACGGCACGGGCGACCCGAACGAGTACGTCCGGGCGCTTCGGATCATGAACGATCCGGCCGCCCAGCCGGTCCTGGTCCACTGCGGCGCCGGCTCCGAACGTACCGGGGCCGCGTGCATCCTCTATATGAACCTAGCCCACGGCGTGCCGATCGCCGACGGTTACGCACGCGCCGGGGAGTTCCGCCACGACCCGGCCCGCAACCCGAAGCTGAAGCCAGTCCTCGATCAGTACGGAGCCGCCATCGTCGAGGCCGCCCGCAACGGGACCACCGTCCCTTACGCCGGCGCGAAGCGCTAGCGGTCGGTTACTCTTCGTCGACGGCCTCTGCCGCCCGCGCCTCCAGCCGCGCCAGTTTCTCGGCCACGCCGGGGGCGATCTTGTAGTGGACCTCCTTGCCGACCTTGTAGGTGTTCATCAATTTCCGCTTGACAAGGTGGCTTAGGTCCGCGCGGGCAGTGTTGTGAGTGACGCGATTGGAGTTGGAGTGCGAGGCGACGGTGTAGTCAGACTTGGGGTGGCGCAAGGCGTGCTCCATGAGCAGTCGCTGCCGCAGGTTCAAGTTGGTATCGAGGGCCACCAGTCGGAGACTCTGATCAACCTCACGCTCCTCGCGCTGCAGCGAGGCGTGCAACCTCGCTATCGCTTGCACGATGATGTCGAGTTTGTACTGGATGAAGTAGGTCAGGTCGCCATCGTCGTATTCCGTGTCCAGGTATGCCTTCGGGTACTTGGCAAACCCCTTGAGGATCAGTTCGGAGATGACGAGGTACTCAAAGATCCGATAGCCCGCTTTCAGCGCAGACCAGTAGAACACTGCCCGAGCAGTTCGTCCGTTGCCATCCATGAACGGGTGTTCGTACCCAACGAGAAAGTGAAGAATCGAGGCCTTCACTACGAGGCATGTCAGATACTCAAAAACGCAAATTTCGTCAAATTGCGTTTTAGGAGTATCGACTAAGCGGGCGCAAAAGTCAACTTGCGGGATAATGCGTTTTTCATGCCCCCACGTTCATCACCACCTTGATGCCCTCGCCGGTCATCATGGTTTTGAACGCCCGCTCAAACTCCTCCAGCGGGAACTCGTGGGTCACGATCTCGTCGAGTTCCAGGCGCCCGGAGAGGAGCAGTTCCTCCATCTGGTACCAGGTCTCGAACATCTTCCGGCCGTTGATGCCCAGCACCGTGCAGCCCTTGAAGATGATGTGCTCGTTGAAGTCGAAGTTGACGTGTTTGGCCGGCAGGCCCAGCAGGGCCGCGGTGCCGCCGTTGCGCAGGGCCCGGAAGCCCTGGATCATGGCCGACTCCGCCCCGGACATCTCCAGCAGCACATCGACGCCCTCGCCGCGGGTCGCCTTGCGGATGTCCTGGATGAACCCATCGCCCTTGCGGGCGTCGTAGGCCTCGACCGCGCCGATCTTCTTCGCCAGGGCCAGCCGCGCCGGGTTGACATCCGTGCAGAAGATGCGGCTGGCCCCCGCGGCCTTCGCCACGGTCACGCCCATCAGCCCAATGATCCCGACCCCACTGATAAGCACCGACTTCGCGGATACGTTCGCGGCCATTACCGTGTGCACGGCGTTGCCCAGCGGGTCGAGGACGGCCGCGATCTTGTCCGGGATCGACGGGTGCACAGGCCACACGTTCTCCTCGGGCACCGCCACGTACTCGGCGAAGCACCCATCCCGGTCGATCCCCAGGATCCGCGTGTCGCTGGCGATGTGGGCGTTGCCCGTCCGCGAGTTGTAGTCGAGACCCGCGGTGATATGACCCTCGGCCGACACCCGCAGGCCGGGCTTGTACTTGGTGACCGCGCTGCCCACCGCCTCGATCGTGCCCACGAACTCGTGGCCTGTGACGATCCCGACGGGGATGCGCCCCGCCGCCCACTGGTCCCACTCCCAGATGTGCCGGTCGGTGCCGCAGATGCCGACCTTCTTCACCCGGATCAGCACATCCCGCGGCCCGGGGGTTGGGCGGGCCCGCTGCCCGTCGAACTTCAGTCCCTCGCCCGCGTGGTGCTTGTAAAGCGCCCGCATCGTGGCCTTGGACGTAACGGGAACCTGGACAACGGGCTTGGCGATGGTCGTCATGAGTGGGTGGGTCGGCCTTCGCGGCCGACGCTCCTGATGATGGGCGAAACGCACGCCGCGAGCGCACGGGCCCGGGCGGACAACAAGAGTATGTGGCCCGGCCGGACCGGGCCGATAAGGCCCGTAACAGAGGGCCCGCCCCGGTAGACTTCCCTATGACCACGCTGGCCCGCCCATCCGGGTCCTTCTTCTTCGTGGCCGCGACCGCCACCGGCGGCCGGACCATGGGCGTTCGCGAGGCCCGCGACCAGCGTGCCCTCGCCGATGCGCTGCGGCGCGAGCGGCTGCTCCTGCTCCGGTCCTACCGCCTCCCCGCCTGGGCGACGCGCGAGCAAGGCCTGCCGCTCAAGGACCGGGCGGCGTTCAACGATCAGCTTGCCCAGCTTCTCCACCGCGGCGTACCGCTGGTGGAGGCACTGGAAGTGACGGCGTCGGCCGTCAGTCCCAGCGCCCGACCGGTCGTGGACCGCATGCGGGAGGCCGTGGCCGCGGGGGCCGGCTTCGCTGATGCCTGCGTGAAGACCGGGACCTTCGACCGCGTCACCATCGCGGTGTACCGGGCCGCTGAGCGGACAGGGGACCTGTCCGGGGCGACCCGCCAGCTGGCGATGAACGCCAAGCGGCAGCTCAAGGTGCTCCGGAAGGTCACGACGCTGCTCATGTACCCGATTGTCGTGGTGCTGTTCGGCGTCGCGGTGGCTCTGCTGATGCTTATGGCCGTCGTGCCGCGGATCGCCGACGCGTTGTCGCAGCTCGGCCTGACGCTCCCCTGGTACACGCAGATACTGGTCGGCATCGGCCGGTTCATGCAGGGCTACTGGCTCTTTCTGCTGCTGGGGGCGCTGATCGCCGTGACGGCCGCGGTGATGGCCCGCAAGGCCCTGGCGGCGGCGGGGATGCGGCTGGCGCGACGGACACCCTTCCTGCGCGATGTGCTGCTGGCCTCGGAGTCCGCCCGGTTCTTCAGCGTGATGGCGGCCATGACGCGGTCCGGGGTTACGCTCGGCGACTCCCTGGCGACCGGGGTCGAGGCGATCAACATGCCCACGCTGAAGCGCGAGCTGACCACGCTCCGCACGCGGCTGGTCGAGGGCGGCATCCTCCGCAACCTGATCGAGTCCGTGGCCTCGCTTCCCCTGGCGACGCGGCGGCTGCTGATCGCGGGCGAGCGGTCCGGCGACATGGAGGCGGTCTTCGACGCGCTGGCGGAGGACATGACGGACGAAGTGGACAGGCGGGCCGAGCGGTTCCTCCATGTGCTGGAGCCGCTGCTGATTGTCGTCCTGTTCCTGGCGATCGGCGGAATGATGATCTCGATCATGGTCCCGCTGATCACGCTGACGCAGCAGGCCATCTGACGGAGTGAGGAGTCAAGAGTGAGGAGTGATCCAGTGAAAAACAGGACTACCAGGGAGCGCGGTTCCGGCTTCACGCTGCTGGAGCTGATGCTCGTGCTCGCGATCATCGGCGTGCTGATGGCCGTGGCCGCGTACAACATCGTGGGCAGCGGCAACCGCGCCAAGATCAGGGTGACCAAGATCAGCATGCAGACGATCGAGGGCGCGCTGAAGACGTACTACACGGAAGAGAGCTCCTATCCGCCGAGCGTGGCTACGCTCGCGACCGTGAAGCCCCCGATGCTCGAGTCGGGCAAGCTCAAGGACGGGTGGAACCAGAACTTCTACTACCGCGTCACCGGCACGCAGGAACGGCCCTACGAGCTGGTGAGCGTCGGCCCGGACGGCAAGTCGGGCACTGAGGACGACATCGACGTGTGGAAGATCAATCAGCCGTGAATCCCCGACCGCCCACCCCGGCGCGCAGCGGCATGACCTTCATCGAGGTCGTGGCCGCGGTCGGTCTGCTCGGGGTTGTGGCCGCGAGCCTGATGGGGGTGCTCGGGTTTGTGGGCGGGAGCCAGGCTCGCGAGGCGCAGCAACTGGCCTTTCCAGCACAGTGGGATCCGAAGCTTGGAATTCACGTGACTTGAAGTCGCGG
>JADMIO010888949.1_pt1 | contig 13777 bp, 12 predicted proteins | sample 8958161 | NCBI WGS metagenome assembly JADMIO01 (sample SAMN16585339, study PRJNA669376) | soil metagenome | isolation source: Crop rotation soil | place: USA: Cullars Rotation, Alabama | collected 2011 | reverse complement strand
CCCGGCGCGCTGCCCGCCAGGACCACGAGGCGCCAGTCGAGGTCGACCAGCGCTCCGGCGGCCCGCAGCGCGTGCGGGATCGCCGATCCGAGCGTGATCGCCCCGATGAGCACGCCCACCGCCAGTCCCCGGTCGCGCGCGAACCATCCGGCCAGCACCTTCATGGCGACCGGGTAGACAGCGGCAATTCCGGCCCCGCTCAGCGCGCGCAGCGGGATCGCCGTCACGAGGTCGACGGCCAAGAGCCCGAAGGCCGCGTTCGCCGCCGCCGCAACGAGCGCACCGCCCGCGATGAGCCGCCGCGCCGGGACGACGTCGGCCGCGCCGGTCATGGCCAGCACGAGCGCACCGATCGCGAAGCCCACCTGGACGGCGACGGTAAGCAGCGCGGTCTGGAGCGCGTCGATCTGCCACTCGGCGGCGATGAGCGGCGCGACGGCGGCCGCGCTGAACCACGGCACCAGCGCCAGGACGACGGCCGCCGCCAGGGCGGCCAGGATCCCCCAGCGCCCCGCCGGCTCATCCGTCATGCGTCGAGAAAGGACTCGACCAGGTCGTCGTAGCCCCGGAACGAGCTGCGCACGGTGTGGCCGCACTCCGGGTCCGTGATCAGGGTCGCGCCCGGGATCCGCTCGGCGACCAGCTTCGTCGAGGCGAGCGGCACGACCTGGTCGAGCTCACCGGCCAGGACCAGCGCCGGCACCGTGATCTCGCCGAGCCGCGAGGTCACGAACGAGCTCGGGTCGAGCGTGGCCTTCAGCTCGCCGATGAACCGCTCCGGCGTGGCCGGCCGCGGCTGGAGCCGAGCCGCCGCGGCGAAGGAGCCGGACTCCGCTTCCTTCGCCGCCTTCATGAGCTGCGCCATGTTCCCGAAGAACGTGCCCCACTCACCGGCCTCGCCGAGCTCGATCCAGCGGCCCATGCGCTCGGCCATCGGCGAGCCGGGAGGCGTCTCGGACGCGACAGCGGCGAGCACGAGTCGCTCGACGAGCTCGGGATGGTCGACCGTCAGCCACAGGCCGATGCGACCGCCGCCCGACTCGGCCTCGATCGCCACCGGCGCCAGCCCGAGGTCGCGCAGTGCAGCAGCCACCGCGTCGGCGATAACTCGCGGGTGCATGATCCGTTCGGCGTCGGCCGGGTCGTCCGGGAGCGGGCGGCCGATCACGGTCACCAGTCGGGTGCGCGCGCGCCGCTCCCACCGGCGCTCGAGCACGCTCTCGGTGCCGGCAAGCGGCCGGAAGCCGGTCTCGACGCCGCCGAGCACGACCACCGGCGTGCCGGTCCCGCCGCCATCGAGCGCGAAGGCCTCGATGCGGCCTCCGCTGATCGGGATGGTCCGGGTGGGCACCCAGCCATGCTGCCAGATTCGCCAGGGCCGGTGGCGCGCTACCATCGGTCCATGGCCGATATCAGCCGCGAGGACGTCCTCCACGTCGCGAACCTGGCCCGTCTCCACCTCACCGACGACGAGGTCGACCGCATGCTCACGCAGCTGTCGAACATCCTGTCGGCGGTCGAGACACTGCGCGACGTCGACACCAGCCACGTCGGCCCGACGGCCAGCGTGATCCAGCTCGAGAACGTCATGCGCGAGGACGTCGCCCGGCCGGGTCTGTCGCGCGAGGCGGCCCTTGCCAACGCGCCGCTGCGCGACGATCCGTTCCTGCGCGTCCCGACCGTCCTGGAGGAGGGCCGATGACGGATCTCCCGCTCGCGGATCGCACGATCACCGAGGTCGCCGAGGCCCTCCGTACCGGCCGGACGAGCTCGCGGGAGCTCACCGACGCCTGCCTCGAGCGCATCGACGCGCACGCGGAGCGCCTGAACACGTTCCTCGCGGTCGATCCCGATGCGGCGCGCAGCGCCGCCGACGCAGCCGATGCCGCCCGAGGGTCGGGCGACGGGGCCGATCGGCCACTCCTCGGCATCCCCTATGCGCTGAAGGACATCTTCGTGACCCGCGCGCTCGACGACGACGGCCGGCCGCTGCCCGGCGGGCTCCCGACGACGGCCGGCTCGCGGATCCTGGAGGGCTATCGGTCGCCGTACGCGTCCTCGGCGCAGGAGCGCCTCGACGCAGCGGGTGCGGTGCTCATCGGCAAGACGAACTGCGACGAGTTCGCGATGGGCTCCTCGAACGAGAACTCGGCGTTCGGCCCCGTGCGCAACCCGTGGGACGAGTCGACGGTGCCGGGCGGGTCCTCCGGAGGCTCGTCGGCTGCCGTCGCGTCGGGCCAGGCCTTCTTCGCGCTCGGGACCGACACCGGGGGCTCGATTCGCCAGCCAGCCAGCCTCAGCGGCGTGGTGGGCATGAAGCCGACGTACGGCCGCGTCAGCCGCTACGGCATGGTCGCCTTCGCATCGAGCCTCGACCAGTGCGGGCCGTTCGCGCGCAGCGTGCGGGACGTCGCGCTGGTGCTCGGTGCGCTGGCCGGGCACGACGCCCGCGATTCGACCAGCGTCGACACGCCCGTCCCCGACTATGTGGGTGCGCTGACCGGCGACGTGCGCGGGCTCCGGCTCGGCGTGCCCCGCGAGTACTTCGTGGAGGGCATGGAGCCCGGCGTCGAGTCGGCGGTGCGCGCCGGCGTCGAGACGCTGCGCGAGCTCGGTGCGGAGATCGTCGACGTCAGCCTGCCCTCGACCGACAGCGGCCTCGCGACGTACTACATCATCGCCCCGGCCGAGGCATCGGCGAACCTGGCGCGCTACGACGGCGTCCGCTACGGGCTGAGCGCGGGCGAGGACGAGCTGTGGGCGAACTACGACCACACGCGCGGCAGCGGGTTCGGCGCCGAGGTGAAGCGGCGGATCATGCTCGGCACGTACGCGCTGTCGGCCGGCTACTACGACGCCTACTACGTCAAGGCGCAGCAGGTCCGCACCCTGATCAAGGCCGAGTTCGACGAGGTGCTCACGTCCGTGGACGCAATCCTCGCCCCGACGTCACCGACGGTCGCCTTCAAGATCGGCGCGAAGGTGGACGACCCGCTTGCGATGTACCTGAACGACGCCTGCACGCTGCCGGTCAACATCGCCGGCCTCCCCGGGATCAGCGTGCCGTGCGGTCTCTCCGACGGGCTGCCGGTCGGCCTGCAGGTCATCGGCCGCGCCTTCGACGAGGCCACCGTCCTGCGGGTGGCCGATGCCTACGAGCGCGCCGCCGGCTTCGCCGACCTGCGGCCGGCGCTCGCGCCCGCCTGATCGGTCGCTAGACTCCGAAGCGAATGGCCGAGATCAGCCACGTCCGCATGGTCGTCCCGCAGCAGGCGCCGCTGAACCGGATCCTGCGTGAGGGCGGCGCCCAGAGCTTCCCGCAGTGGCTCTACGCGGAGCCGGGCGACGAGTCGCGGATCACGCTCTGGGGCGTCCGATCGACCCCCACGCAGTGGCTCGAGGTGCCCGACCAAAACGACCCGCGATTCGGACTGTTCCCCGTTCCGATCGACGACTGGACCGAGGCGCCGCGCGGCCTGGTGGTTGCCACGGTCGACCTGGATCGGGCCCAGGCCGACCTGTCCCCGGCCCTCGGCGACGCGTGGCACGACGCCGGGGAGGAAGCGGAGTTCGCGGGCGCTCGCTTCCGCTCGCTGACGCTCGGCCGCAGCGTACTGGTGCTGGCCGAGCCGACCGGCGAGGGCTACGTGGCCGCCTGCCTGGCGAAGTTTGGCGAGGGGCCGGTCGCCGTCGCGCTCGACGGCACGGCTTCCTCCGGCCGTCGCATCAAGGCCAATCCCGTTGACGGCGGCCCGGCGACGTACGTCCGGATCGGTCCGGGCACGGCACCGGCCCTGATCTTCCTTCCCGCTCGGTGACGGACCAGGCCGACGACGCGCACCGCGCGGAGGTCGAGGCCTGGCGAGCGGAACGCTATCGGCGCCTGCGTGGCGAGATCGGCTGGCTGACCCTGGCCGGGCTGGCCTGGCTGAAGCCCGGCGTGAACCGGGTCGGGTCCGCGCCCGACGCCGACGTCGTGCTGCCCGGCGGGCCGCCGAACGCCGGGACGGTGAAGGTCGAGGATGGCCGGCCTCCGACCGCCGACGGCGCGTTCCTGCATGACGGCACACCGGCGAACGGACTGGAGCTGACGAGCGACCTGGCCGGCAAGCCGACGATGCTCGAGCTCGGCGCGCTGCGTCTGTGCCTCATCGACCGGGGCGGGCGGCTCGGGATCCGCACCTGGGACACCGCGTCGGCCGCGCTGGAGCGCTTCGACGGCATCGACCACTGGGCGGTCGACCCGGCATGGCGCCTGCGCGCCAGGGTGGACCCGACGCCGGGGCGGACGGTGGACGTCCCCGACGTCTTCGGCGCCGTCGAGGCCGAGGAGTCGCCGAGCGACGTCGTGTTCGAGGTCGGCGGACGCGAGCTCCGGCTCCAGGCGCTGCCCGGCGGTAACGCGGGCGAGCTGTGGCTGATCTTCGGCGACGCGACGAACCGAACCGAGACCTACGGCGGTGGCCGCTACCTGTACACCGATGCGCCCGACGCGGACGGCACGGTGGTCGTGGACTTCAACCGCGCCTACAACCCGCCGTGCGTCTTCTCGCACTTCGCCACGTGCTCGCTCCCGTGGCCCGCGAACCGGCTGCCGATTCGCGTGGAGGCCGGCGAGCGCCGCTACGAGCCGATCTGACCGGCGGCGTCAGGCCTCGCTGCGAAGCTCGTCGAGGTCGAGGTCACGCTCGACGCGGCGGAGCGCGTCGTCGCTGATCTCCCCGTTGTCGCGCAGCTCCAGCACCGCCAGCCGCTCGGCGGAGATGACCGAGCGCCGGATCTCGTCGTGCTCGAGCTCCTCGATCTGCTCAGGGGTCAGGTCGGGAGCCTCCTCGGGCGGGGGATCGCCGGGGTGCTCGTGGACGAGGTGCTCGCCGCGATGCTCGTACCGCTCCTTGAGCTGGTCGATGAGCGGGAGGTGGCCGGGAGCCTCGGCGCGCAGCTCCTCCAGCCGGACCAGGGCGGCCGCCGTCGCCACCGAGCGCGCGTGGATCTCCTCGTGCTCGACGGCGCCGTCGTCGACCACCCCCAGCCGCCGGATCAGCAGCGGGAGCGTGAGTCCCTGGCCGACGAGCGTCACGAGGATGACCGCGAAGGCGAGGAAGATGACGAGGCCCCGTCCGGGAAGCGGCTCGTTGTCGTTGTTGACGAGCGGCAGCGCCAGGGCGGCCGCGAGCGACACGGCGCCGCGCATCCCGCCCCAGCCCAGGATGAGGACGACGCCCGCCGGTGGTGAGGGGTCTCGGCGTGCCAGGGAGGGGATGAGCAGGCGGGGGAGGTACGTCGCCGGGTACACCCACACGAGGCGCACGGCGACGACGGCGAGGCACACCGCCGCGGCCAGGCCGATGAGCTGGACGGTCGTGTAGCCCTCGATGCTGTTCAGCACCGTGGGCAGCTGGAGGCCGATGAGCAGGAAGGCCAGTCCGTTCACGATGAAGATGAGCATCTGCCACACCGAGGCGCCGAACACGCGTCCCTCCGAGCGCAGGATTCGAGACGCGCGATAGCCCACCAGCAGGCCGGCCACGACGGTAGCGAGCACGCCGGACACCCCGAGCTGCTCGGCCGGGATGTAGGCGGCGAACGGTGCCAGCAGGCTGACCAGGACCTCGACCGGTGGATCGTCGATGAGGCCGATCAGCGTCACGGCGATCCAGCCGACGACGAGCCCGACGATCGCCCCGCCGATCGCGATCGTGACGAAGCTCACCACCACCGGCCCCACGTCGAGCGTGCCGGTGCCCACAGCGGCGGCCACCGCGATCCGATACATGGTCAGGGCGGTCGCATCGTTGACGAGGCTCTCGCCCTCGAGGATGACGATCAGCCGGCGTGGCAGGTTCAGGCGCCTGGCGATCGAGGTGGCGGCGATCGCGTCCGGTGGTGAGACGATCGCGCCGAGCGCGAGGGCCATCGGCCAGCCGATCTCCGGCACGAACGCCATGGCCACGACGGCGACGGCCGCTGTCGTCATCAACACCAGGCCGATGGCGAGGAGCGTGATCGGGCGGATGCTGCGCCACAGGTCCCGGAGCGACAGGAAGAACGCCCCGCTGAACAGGATCGGCGGGAGGAAGACGGTGAGCACGGTGTCCGGATCGAGCTCGACGCTCGGCGCGGCCGGCACCAGCGCGATCGCCAGGCCCGCGACGACCATCAGGATCGGGTAGGGCACCCCGATGCGCTGCGCGATGAGCGTGACGGCCGCCACGACCGCCAGCAGCAGCAAGAACACCTCGAGCCCTTCCATCGGCCGCAAGCGTAGGGCACGCGGGAAGGTGCGCGGCAGCGGCTAGACTTGGCAGCCGATGACCAGCCAGCCCGCCACGCGCCGCGCTCCGGCCGACTTCCTCAACGACCGCGTCCGGACGATCCCGCCCTCGGGGATCCGCCGCTTCTTCGACATGCTCAACGAGATGAAGGACGTGATCAGCCTCACGATCGGCGAGCCGGACTTCACGACGCCCGAGCCGATCACGGCGGCCGCGATCCGCAGCCTGGAGGCGGGGGAGACGCACTACACCGCCAACGGCGGCATGATCGAGCTGCGCGAGCTGATCGCCGCCAACCTGCGCGATCGCTATGGCGTCGAGTACGACCCGCGGACCGAGCTGGTCATCACCGTCGGCGCCTCCGAGGGCGTGGACGCCGCCCTGCGCGCGACGATCAACGCGGGCGACGAGGTCATCTACCACGAGCCGTGCTTCGTCGCCTACGCGCCGTGCATCCAGCTCGCGGGGGGTGAGGCCATCGGCGTCAGCACCACCGACGCGACCGACTTCCGCGTTACGGCCGACATGATCCGGGCCGCGATCACGCCGCGCACGAAGGGGATCTTCCTCGGTTACCCGAACAACCCGACGGGCGCCGTGCTCGACCGGCCGGACCTGGAGGCCATCGCGACGGTTGCAGCGGAGCACGACCTGCTCGTCTACAGCGACGAGATCTACGACCGCCTCGTGTACGGCGACCACGAGCACACGGCCTTCAGCTCGCTGCCCGGGATGCGCGACCGGACGGTGCTCCTCGGCGGGTTCAGCAAGAGCTACGCGATGACCGGCTGGCGCATCGGCTGGGTGGCCGCCCCCGCGGAGCTCATGGCCGGGATCGCAAAGGTCCACCAGTACGGGATCATGTGCGCGCCCACGGCCGCGCAGTACGCAGGGATCGAGGCGCTCCGCAGTGGCGAGCCGCACCTCCAGGCGATGCGGGCCGAGTACGACCGGCGCCGCCGCTACATCGTCGACCGGTTCAACGCGATCGGGCTGCCCACGTTCGAGCCGAGGGGGGCGTTCTACTGCTTCCCGCGCGTGACCGATGCGACGGGCCTCGATGACACGGCTTTCGCCGAGCAGCTCCTTGCCGAGGAGCGCGTCGGCGTGGTTCCCGGATCCGCGTTCGGGCCGTCGGGCGCCGGGCACGTCCGGGTCTGCTACGCCACCGCCTACGAGGACATCGTCGAGGCGCTGGACCGCATCGAGCGGTTCGTTGGCCGCCATCGCGCGTGACGTTCGCCGACCTGCTGCGCGTCGAGCCCGGCACCACTCCGGACCTCGCGGCCATCGACCCCGCGGGCACGCCGGGCTTCGCGGGCGACAAGGTGGCGGCGGGCGAACGCGTCAAGGCGCTGCGCCACGAGCTCGCGGATTTCCAGGAGCGCCTGTGGGCGGAGGGTGAGCAGTCGCTGCTCATCGTCCTGCAGGCGCTGGACGGGGGCGGCAAGGACGGGCTGATCCGCAAGGTCATCACCGCCTTCAACCCGCAGGGAGCGCGGGTGACGAACTTCGTGGTGCCGACCGAGGACGAGCTGCGCCACGACTTCCTGTGGCGCGTCCATGCCGCCACACCCGGCGGCGGCCGCATCGGCGTCTTCAACCGGTCGCACTACGAGGACGTGCTGGTGGTGCGCGTGAAGGAGCTCGTTCCCGAATCGGTCTGGAAGGACCGATACGAGCAGATCAACGCCTTCGAGGCGCTGCTCGCAGCCAACCGGACCCGCATCGTGAAGCTGTATCTGCACATCAGCCGCGACGAGCAGCGTGAGCGCTTCCAAAAGCGGCTCGACAATCCCGCGAAGCGCTGGAAGTGGTCGTCCGCCGACCTCGAGACGCGCGAGAAGTGGCCTGCCTACCAGGCGGCCTATACCGATGCGCTGGCGCGCTGCTCGACGGACGTCGCTCCGTGGTACGTGATCCCGGCCAACCACAAGTGGTATCGGGACCTGGCCGCCGCCGAGCTCCTGGCCGAGGTCGCGCGTGACATGGACCCGCAGTGGCCCGAGCCGGAAGAGGACCTGTCCGGGGTCGTGATCCCGGACTGAGCCGCGGCGCTCAGCCGGCCCGCATCACGCAGGCGCGGGCGAAGGCAAGGAGCGCCTCGATGGCGCGGGTCCCGTTGTCGGTCGTCAGCGACAGCTCGATCTTCGGGTCCTCGGCCACGAGCCGCCAGACCTCCTGGACCTCGGCGTTGGACTCGTTGAGCTGGGCGTCCGACTGCAGGCGCAGCCCTTTCACCGACGGCCAGCGGTGCAGCTGCCCGCGCAGGATCCACGGGCCGTCCGGCTGACCGGCCGGGGCGTAGTAGTAGTCGAGCAGGCCGATGTCGGTCGCCACCAGCACGCGCAGGCGACCGTTGTCGGGGTTGACCGTCGCGTGGGCCGCGTACTCGTCCGCGTTGAGCTCACCGATCTGCCGCTGGAGAAGGGCGCGAGCCTTGCCGAGGTCGTCCCACTCGCCGATCTTCATGCGCGCAGGATACCGGCTGGCCGCCCTCCTACAATCGCTGCATGGCAGTCGAGGCGCGCACGAAGTACGAGACGGTCATCGGCATCGAGGTCCACGCGCAGCTGCGGACCGACTCCAAGATGTTCTGCGACTGCCCGACCGCCGCACCCGAGGGAGCGCCGGACGAGCCGAACACGCGGGTCTGCCCGATCTGCCTTGGCCTCCCGGGCACGCTGCCGGTCATCAACCGCCGCGCCGTCGAGCTGGTCATGCTGACCGGCCTCGCCCTCGACTGCACCGTCGAGACCGATGCGGTGCGCTTCGAGCGCAAGAACTATTTCTACCCGGACCTGCCCAAGGGCTACCAGATCAGCCAGTACGCGCTGCCGCTTACCTCGAACGGGCAGCTGACGATCTCGGTGCCCGGCGAGGATTCCGACGTGACGATCGGGATCACCCGGGCCCATCTCGAGGAGGACACGGCCCGGATGCAGCATGCCGGCCGTGGCTACAGCGTCGTCGACTTCAACCGGGCGGGCGTGCCGCTCATGGAGATCGTCACCGAGCCCGACCTCCGCTCGCCGGCCCAAGCGCGCGCCTACGGCGAGACGCTGCGGGAGCTGCTGCGTGCGATCGGCGCGTCGAATGCCGACATGGAGGCGGGGAGCATGCGGATCGAGGGCAACATCAGCCTGCGGCCGGCCGGCTCGTCGGAGTTCGGCACGAAGGTCGAGGTCAAGAACCTGAACAGCTTCCGCTCCCTCGAGCGCGCGCTGGCCTACGAGGTCGAGCGCCACGCCGCCGCCCTCGACCGCGGCGAGCGCCTCGTGCAGGAGACGCGTGGCTGGGACGAGGGCAGCGGCCGGACGATCGTGCAGCGCTCCAAGGAGGAGGCCAACGACTACCGCTACTTCCCGGAGCCCGACCTGCCGCCGCTTCGCCCGTCCGAGGCCTGGGTCGCCGACGTGCGGGCGGCGCTGCCCGAGCTGCCGGCCCAGCGACGAGCGCGCTACACCGATGCGCTCGGCCTGTCGGCCTACGACGCGGGCGTGCTCACGTCCGACGCGGCGCTCGCCACGTACTTCGACGACGTCGTCGCGGCGGGCGTCGCGCCGAAGGTCGCCGCGAACTGGGTCACGGGCGAGCTGAGCCGGCTGCTGAACCAGCATGCCGCTGAAGGGCTGCGGGCCGATCGGGTCGCCCTGCGTCCGGACGGCCTTGCCGAGCTCATCGGCGAGGCGGAGGCTGGCAGGGTCTCGGCCGCGAACGCGAAGGCGGTGCTGGCCGCGGTCTTCGAGTCCGGGGAGTCGCCGCGCGCGGCGATCGAGCGCCAGGGGCTGGCGCAGGTCTCCGACGTGGATGCCATCGGCGCCGAGATCGAGGCCGTTCTTGCCGAGCATGCCGACCAGGTCGTCGAGTACCGTTCCGGCAAGACGCAGGTGCTACGGTTCCTGGTGGGACAGGTGATGAAGCGCACGGCCGGCCGGGCCGATGCGCACGTGGTCAACGACGAGCTTCGGCGTCGCCTGGACGCCGGCGAGGGAGGCTGAGCGTGAACATCGGTTGTGGCATGGCGGTGATCCGGGCGACCGCGGCGATGATGGCGAGCGCCCTGCTCGCGCTGGCGCTCGTGACGCCGGTGCTCGGCGGCGTCCCCCAGTGCTCCCTCCAGGCGATCTTCGGCGGCGGTTCGGCGACGGAGGTCGAGGCGGGTCAGGAGGTCTTGATCGAGGGCTCCGGGTTCCCACCGAATGCGGAGATCCAGATCGCGTACTCGGTCGACGCGGCACCGCTTCGGACCGAGACGGTGACCGCGGATGCCACCGGGTTCTTCGAGACGAGCGTGATTCCCGCGCCCGGCGAGGAGGGCCTGTGGACCGTGCAGGCGTCGCAGATCAAGGGCTGCTCGGACGAGACCACGTTCCTCGTCGTCGCTCCTGTCGATTGCCAGCTTCAGGCGACGCTCGACGGCGGCTCGGCGACCATCGTCGAGACAGGTGAGCAGGTGCTCATCGAGGGAACCGGGTTCCCACCTGACGACGAGATGATCATCATCATCTACGAGGTGAATGGGACCGCGATTGACCCGCCCAGTGGCGGAAACAATGAGATCGCGTTCACGGACAGCACCGGCTCCTTCGAGACGACCGTCACGCCGCAGCCAGGGCAGGAGGGCATGTGGACGGTGACGGCAAGCCAATGCGTCGATGAGATTGGCTTCCAGGTCGTGGCGGCGGCCACTCCCGCGCCGACGCCCGCCGCCCAGCTGCCGAATGCCGCGACCAGCGAGCCCGGTGGGTCGGCCACGCCGATCCTCGGTGCCCTGTTCATCCTTGCCGCCGCCGTCTGGCTGGGGCGCCTGATGCTGGCACGTCGCGTGCGATGACCCCCGTGTAAGACTCGCACGGAGGGATGTTCGCGATGCGAATCGCACAGGTCGCACCGCTGGTAGAAAGCGTCCCACCTCCGGGATACGGAGGCACTGAGCGGGTCGTCAGCTACCTGATCGAGGAGCTGGTCAGCCAGGGCCACGACGTGACCCTGTTCGCCAGCGGCGACTCGCAGACGAGCGCCAAGCTCGTGGAGTGTTCCCCACGCAGCCTGCGGCTGGACGACTCGGTCGTGGACCAGCTGGCGCACCAGGTGGTCCAGCTGGAGAAGGTCGCCGCGGCCGCGCGTGAATTCGACGTCATCCACTGGCACGTCGACTACTTCCACTTCCCGATGTCGCGGCGTCTCCGCGCCCCGAACGTCACGACCCTCCACGGCCGGCTCGACATCCCGGATCTCCAGCCGGTCTACGACGAGTTCAGCGAGATGCCGGTCGTCTCCATCTCCGACGACCAGCGCATCCCGCTGCCCCAGGCGAACTGGGCGGCGACGGTCTACCACGGGATGCCGCTGGATGAGCTCACTCCGAACCTGGACCCAGGCGGGTACCTCGCGTTCCTCGGCCGGACGTCGCCGGAGAAGCGTGCCGATCGCGCGATCGAGGTCGCGCGTCGCGCCGGCCTGCCGCTGCGCATCGCCGCGAAGGTCGATGACGCCGACCGCGAGTACTTCGAGCGTGAGATCGAGCCGCTCCTCGAGCAGGACCACGTCGACTTCATCGGCGAGATCGGCCCGGACGAGAAGAGCGAGTTCCTCGGCCACGCTCGGGCGCTCCTCTTCCCGATCGACTGGAACGAGCCGTTCGGGCTGGCGATGATCGAGGCGATGGCGTGCGCGACGCCGGTCATCGCGTATCGGGCCGGATCGGTCCCGGAGGTCATCGACGAGGGCGTGACCGGGTTCGTCGTCGACGACATCGAGAGCGCGACGGCCGCGGTTGGCCGGCTGGATGAGATCGACCGCGCCGGCGTGCGTGCCGCGTTCGAGCGCCGCTTCGACGTGGCGCGCATGGCGCGCGACTACCTCGATGTCTACGAGCGGCTGATCGAGGGCTGGACGTCATCCCGGCGCGCGCCGATTTCCGTCGTCCCGGAGGAGAGCGCGGTAGGCTGACGCCCGGAAGCGTTCACGGGAGGGCCATGGCGACCCAGCGAGATGACCGCATCTCGAGCATCGACGACCTGCGCACCGTCGTCGAGATCGAGGGCCGCTACTACATCCTGGCCACCAGCAACCTGGCCGATGAGAGCGACCGCGTCCTCAAGCACGGCGAGTCGTTCGCGATCTTCGACCGCTGGGGCGACATCAAGCCCATCGGCATGGGCGAGGAAGGGCTCTACCACCGTGGCACCCGGCACATGTCCGGCCTGCGCCTGCGGCTCGGCGACCAGCAGCCGCTCCTGCTCGGCTCGACCACGCGTCGGGACAACTCGCGCCTGACGGTCGACCTCGCCAACCCGGACATGGTGATCGACGGGCGCCCGCTGCGGGCCGGGACGGTCCACCTGTCGCGGACCAAGGTCCTGTGGGCCGGCGCCTGCCACGAGCGCATCGAGATCCGCAACTTCGGGCTCGAGCCGGTGGTCCTGCCGATCTCCGTGCGCGTCGGCGCCGATTTCGTGGACATCTTCGAGGTGCGCGGCATGCATCGGCCCGAGCGCGGAACGGCCCTGGAGCCCGTGGTCGAGGACGACCGGATCGTGCTTGCCTACGATGGGCTCGACCACGTCCGGCGCACGACGACCGTGCGGTTCTCGCCGACACCCGATGTCATCGACCCTCGCCAGGCCGCGTTCTCGCTGGAGCTCGCGCCGGCCACATCCGTCACGATCGAGCTGCGAGTGGACTGCGATGCGGCGTCGCCGCCACGCGACGTCGACTTCGCTTCCGCGGTCGCGCGCTATTCGGCCGAGCTGGACGGCCGGTGGGACCGATCGGCGCACATCAGCAGCTCCAGCGAGCTGTTCGACGACTGGGTCGGCCGCAGCCTGGCCGACATCGTGATGATGACGAGCGAGACCGCCGACGGCCCCTATCCGTATGCCGGCGTCCCGTGGTTCAGCACCGTCTTCGGGCGTGACGGCATCGTTACCGCGCTCCAGTTGCTGTGGGTCCAGCCCGCCCTCGCCCGCGGCGTGCTGAAGCACCTGGCCGCGTTGCAGGCCACGGCCGACGATCCGGAGCGCGACGCCCAGCCGGGCAAGATCCTCCACGAGGTGCGCCAGGGCGAGATGGCGGCGCTCATGGAGGTGCCGTTCGGTCGCTACTACGGGAGCCACGACGCCACGCCCCTGTTCGTCATGCTCGCGGGCGCCCACTACCGCCACACCGGCGACCTCGAGCTGGCGCGCCAGCTGTGGCCGAACGTGGAGGCGGCGCTGGCATGGGTCGACGGGCCGGCCGACCCGGACGGCGACGGCTTCATCGAGTACGCACGCCAGCGGCCGACCGGCCTGGTCCAGCAGGGCTGGAAGGACTCCAACGACTCGATCTTCCACGAGGACGGCGCCCTGGCCGAGGGACCGCTGGCGCTGTGCGAGATCCAGGGGTACGTCTTCGCGGCCCGCCGCGCCGCCGCCGAGATCGCCGATGCCCTGGGCCTGCCGGATCGTGCAACCCAGCTGCGTGCCCAGGCCGAGTCGCTGCGCGCGCAGTTCGAG
>JADMIO011216427.1_pt1 | contig 13778 bp, 8 predicted proteins | sample 8958161 | NCBI WGS metagenome assembly JADMIO01 (sample SAMN16585339, study PRJNA669376) | soil metagenome | isolation source: Crop rotation soil | place: USA: Cullars Rotation, Alabama | collected 2011 | reverse complement strand
CGCCCGGCAACGGCGCGAGCCCCAGGCCAGGCGATGGCCGCGGGTCGCGCCGTTACGACTTGCCTGATTTGAGATCACCAGTCTTCTTTGGAACCACCACGGTGTTGGTCTGACTTAGCAGGCTGAAACTGCGCTCGCTCGGATGGCCGGTCAGACCCACACCCGTGACCTTCAGCCCCTGCCCCGCGACCTCGACCTCGCCCGGCGCATTGACCATGTCCTTGTCGGGAGCAAAGGTCGCCTCGCCGGTTTTCAGCACGAAGTCACCATAATCGATCCTGAGCCCGCCGCTCAGGTGAGCGCGATTAATATGATTCCCGGTCACCGAAATTTCGGCCCGCGGCGCGACAATATCGACGTTCTTGCCGTCCTTCGAAACCATCGACAATTCCGCGTCGGTCAGGATAACCGAGGTCTTGTCGTGCGAGTAACTGGCGTCGCGCGCGCTCAGATGCCACTGGCTCAGTCCGCCGCTCATCTGGGTCCATTTGACATTGCGCGCGTGTAACAGCGCGCTGGGCACCATGCCCGCCATCTGCTGCATGGTAGTGGCAGGGGCGCGATGGCGCACGACATAAACCGCGACCACGAACACCACGGCCAGTGCCGCAGCGCCGAACAAACCCATCGCCTTGGCCACCCGCCTGGGACTCATCGCGTCGCTCCAATGAATGAGGCTATCAGCGGCGGTTTGGAGTGTAAATCAATCTCTGGCCGCGCGGCGATGCCGCTCGCGCCGCGTCCTGAAGCGAACCGCCACAGCGGTCAGCGCAGCGGCCCAAAGCAGGCTGTTAGGCACCGCAAGCGGCAAAAAATAATCGTCCGTTCGCGACCCTGCAAGGTGGACCAGCGGCAGCCCGAGCAACCCGAACAGCAAATGCCAGGTCGCGTCGCGCGAAGCGTTGGCCCAGGCCAACGCCTGCGCGATGAAGTGTGCGACGAAAAAACCCAGGAACACCAGTGCGGTCGCCAGATTGTCCGCCAGCGCGAGCCAGGCCGCGCGCGGACTGCCGTCGATCGGCTGCGCCTTGACGCGCCGCAATGGATTAGTCGCGGCTTGCCGCTTCGCGCGCCGCGGCGTCGATTCGCGCGATGTCGGCGAGCAGGGCCGGCACCATCTCGAGCGGATAAGAATTAGGACCGTCGCTCAGCGCGTGGTCGGGATCCTCATGCACTTCCATGAATAGCGCGTCAACTCCGACCGCGGCCGCCGCCCGCGCCAGCGGCGCTACGTACTCGCGCTGCCCGCCGGAGCGCGCGCCGCCCGCGCCGGGCAACTGCGCCGAGTGCGTCGCGTCGAATACCACGGGATAACCAAAGGCGCGCATGATCACCAGCGAGCGGAAATCGCTCACCAGGTTGTTGTACCCGAACGAGAAGCCGCGCTCGGTCACGATCAGGCGATCATTGCCGAAGCTCTCGGCCTTGGCTACCACCGCGCGCATGTCCCATGGAGCGAGAAATTGTCCTTTCTTGAGGTTCACCGCGGCGCCGGTCCGCGCCGCCGCCGCGATCAGGTCGGTCTGGCGCGAGAGCAGCGCCGGAATCTGCAGCACGTCGGCCACCTCCGCGACGGGTGCTGCCTGCGCCGGCTCATGAATATCGGTCAGCACCGCAAGGCCGCTTTCGCGCTTGACCCGCTCGAGCACGCGCAGCCCCTCGTCCAGACCCGGCCCGCGAAACGAGGCCTGACTGGTGCGATTCGCCTTATCGAACGACGCTTTGAAAACTGTCGGAACGCCGCTCGCGCGCGATATCGCAGCGAGGCGTTCGGCATGGCGCAGACAATGCTCGGGGCTTTCGATAACGCATGGCCCCGCGATCAGCACGATTTGCGGTCCGCCGAAGACCACCGTGCCCACCGCTACCTGACGCTTGCTCACGAGACCGCTTTGAGCGGACGCACTTTGGCCGAGCGTTCGGGTGCGGTCTCGGCGTGCCGCACGACCGCCGCGCGCAGGAGTCCGCGGAACAGCGGATGGCAGTCCCACGGGCGCGAGCGCAATTCGGGATGAAACTGGCAGCCGAGGAACCACGGATGGCCCGGCAGCTCCATGATTTCGACCAGTTGGTCGTCGGGCGAGGTGCCGGTCGCTTTGAAGCCGGCGCCCTCGAGCGCCTTGCGATAGGCATTGTTGACTTCGTAGCGATGGCGATGGCGCTCGGCGATCCGGCTGCGGCGATAGAGCGCGAGCGCTAGCGACCCCGAGCGGATGACGCATGGATACGCGCCCAGCCGCATCGTGCCGCCTTTGCGATCGACCGCTTTCTGGCCCTCCATGATGTGGATCACGGGATCAGGCGTGTCCTCCTGGACTTCACGCGAGTTGGCCTTCTTGAGACCGACCACGTCGCGCGCGATCTCGATCACCATCATCTGCAGCCCCAGGCAGATTCCCAGGATCGGCACCCGGCTCTCGCGCGCATAGCGCACCGCGCGAATCTTGCCCTCGATACCGCGCTCGCCGAAACCGCCGGGGATGATGATCGCGTCGGCCGCTCCCAGACGCGCCCCGGGATTGCCCTTCTCCAGTTCCTCGGCGTCGACGTAATCGATTACCACCCGCGCCTCGTTGGCGATCGCGCCGTGGGCGATCGCTTCGTGCAGGCTCTTGTAGGAATCGACCAGGTTTACATACTTGCCGACCACCGCGACGTTGACCGTGACCTTGGGATTCTGGACCGTTTTGACGATTCGCTTCCACTTGGCCAGGTTGGGTGCGCCGGTCCAGATGTTGAGCTTCTCGACCACGCGCTGGTCGAGACCTTCTTCGTGAAAGCGCAGCGGCACTTCATAAATCGATTCGACGTCGCGCGCCGAGATCACGCAGTTCTCCTCGACATTGCAGAAATGCGCGATCTTCGCCTTGACCTTCTTGTCCAGCGGCCGATCGCTGCGGCAGAGCAGGATGTCGGGCTGGATGCCCAGGCCGGTCAGTTCCTTAACGCTATGCTGGGTCGGCTTGGTCTTGAGTTCGCCGGCGGCCGGAATGAACGGTACCAGAGTCAGATGGACATAGAGCACATTGTCGCGTCCGTAGTCCCAGCGGAACTCGCGGATCGCCTCGAAGAACGGCAGGCTCTCGATATCGCCGACCGTGCCGCCGACCTCGACGATCGCCAGGTCGAAGCCCTCGGCGGCCTCGCGGATGCGCTTTTTTATCTCGTCCGTGATGTGCGGGATGACCTGGACGGTCGCGCCGAGATAGTCGCCGCGGCGTTCTTTCTGGATTACGGTGTCATAGATCTGCCCGGTAGTGCAGTTGTTGCGCCGGCTCATCCGGGTCTCGAGAAAGCGCTCGTAGTGGCCAAGATCGAGGTCGGTCTCGGCTCCGTCGTCGGTCACGAAGACCTCGCCGTGTTGCAGCGGGCTCATCGTGCCGGGATCGACGTTGATATACGGATCCATCTTGAGCAAAGTCACGCGCAGCCCACGCGCTTCGAGCAATGCGCCGAGCGATGCCGCGGCCAGGCCCTTGCCCAGCGACGAGACCACGCCGCCGCTCACGAAGATGAATTTGATCTTGTTGTCGCGATCCACTCTTGGGCCCTCCCCGGCTCAGCCGCCTAGCCGTCGTGCATGCTCGCGTGCTCGCGTGAGGTCCTCGGCTGTATCTACCTCAAGCGAGGGCGCCACGGAAGCCACCACCCGGATACGAAAGCCGCGCTCGAGCGCGCGCAGCTGTTCGAGCTTCTCCAATGCTTCGAGCACGCCCGGTTCAAGCTGGGCGAAGCGCAGCAGAAAGTCGCATCGGTACGCGTACACGCCGATATGGCGGAGCGCCTGGGGTGGCGGAGACGCACCGTCGCGGGGCCATGGGATCGGTGCGCGCGAGAAATACAGCGCGTCGCCGCGCGCGTCGCATACCACCTTCACCACGTTGGGATTGCGCCACTCGTGGGCATCCACAATCGGCGTCGCCAGCGTAGCCATCGCTATTCCTTCGTCCTCACGCATCGGCGCCGCCAGTGCATCGAGGTCGGCCGGATCGATAAACGGAAGGTCGCCTTGCACGTTGACATAAATCGCGGCCGGCACTTTGGCCGCGATTTCCGCGACCCGATCCGTGCCGCTCCGATGCGCCGGCGAAGTCATCATCGCGTCTCCGCCCGCCGCGGCGACGGCGCGTGCGATGCGCTCGTCATCGGTTGCGACCACAACCCGGCTGAGCGCGCGCGCTCTGACGCTTTGCCGCCACACCCGCACCACCATCGGCGTCCCTTCGATTTCGACCAGCGCCTTGCCCGGCAGCCGGGTCGAGGAAAAGCGCGCGGGGATGACGCCGATTATCTCAGCGGCCATCGAGGGAACTCCGGGTGGACTGTGTTGTCGGAACCGGGCGAGTCTGCGAGCAACGGCACAATAAAAAGTACCCGGCGCGGCCCTGCGATGTCAATTTCGCGGCGGGACGTTGCTCAACAACCCGATGATCCTGATGATCGCGTCCCCGATCGCGGCCGCGTCTCTTCCACGCCGAGCCGCCTCGTCGAAGGCCGGTCCGAGTAAGTTCGCGCCTGAGTCATTATTTTTTCTGTCTGCTTGCGGCCTGGGCTCCCGCCCCGGAGCTCGCGGCAAGGGCGAGAAAGTCCGCCAGATGGATCGCCCGAACGTGCGAGCCGCGCCGGCGCAGTTCGGCGGCAATCTGAAATTCGCATCCGGGATTTCCGAGCACGACGTAGTCGGCACCGGTCGCCTCGATATTATCGGCCTTGCGCCGGGCCAGTTGATGCGCCATCGCGGGCTCGAGCAGATTGTAACTGCCGGCCGAGCCGCAGCACAGATCGGAGTCCGCCATCTCGACCAGCCGCACGCCCGCGATCGAACGCAAGAGCGTGCGCGGGCCTTCGCGCACACCCATCGCGTGTGCCAGATGACACGAGTCGTGATATGTCACCGCGCATTCGAGCAGGCCCTCCGCTTTGCCGCGCAGCAGCAGTAACGCGCTCAGATCGGTCACGCGCGCCGATACTTCGCGCGCGTCGGCGGCGAGTTCCGGATCATCCTTCAACAACTCGCCATAGGACGCGATCGCCGCGGCGCATCCCGAAGCTGCCGAAACGATCGCCGCGGCCCCGCATCGCTTGAGCGCCCGCACGTTGCGGCGCGCAAATTCGAGCCCGCGCTGCAGATTGCCGTCGTGCAGGTCCAGCGCCCCGCAGCAGACCGTCGGCGCAAGCTGTGCGACCCGAAAGCCGGCCGCCAAAAGCGCGCGCTCGGTGTTGCGGTTCTCGGCGGGCGTCAGCACTTGCGCGACGCATCCGTGATGCACCACCGCGACCGGCCCCGCGGAATCGAATCCCGTCGGTTCGGGATAAACCGACGACATCGCGTCCCGTTCCGGGACCAGGTCTATCCACTCGCGCAAGGCGCGCGGAAGCAGGCGGCGGAGCGCGCCGCGCAGTCTTAGCCGCTCGGCAGCGCGCAGCGGCAGCAGCATCGCCCGCAGCCGCCTAGGGTATGGAAAGATGAAGCGCACCGCCGCGTGCCGCAGCCGGTCGATCGATCCGCGCCGATGGTTACGATCGATGAAATCGCGCGTCCGCTCCAAAAGCCGCCCGTAATGCACACCCGAGGGACAGGCGGTCTCGCACCCGCGGCATCCCAGACACGAATCGATATGCCGCACGGCGTCCGCGTCGAGCGTCATCCGGCCCTCGGCGAGCGCCTTCATCAGGTAGATGCGTCCGCGCGGCGAGTCCATTTCGACCCGGGTCAGCAGGTAGGTGGGGCACGACTCCAGGCAGAGCCCGCAGTGCACGCAATCGAACAGGAGCTCGTATTCGACCACGTCGCGCACCGGCCCGACCCGCGCGACCGGCACGGCCGCTTGCCGTGGCATCACATCCGCCATCAAATCCCCCCGACGAAGCATCCGGGATTGAACACCCCGGCCGGATCGAACGCGGCTTTGAGTCCACGCATCAGGTTAAGCGCGCCTGCCGGCGGCTGGTCGAAAAATTCCAGTTGCGATCGCAGCGCCGGTGCCGCGGCAAGCACCCGCAGATGCCCCTGGGCGGCGCGCGCCGCCACGCGCCATCGCGCCAGCATCGCTCGCGCAGCTTGCGCGTCTGGGTCGCCGCCGATGAAGATTTGCGCGACACCGCACGCAGCGTGGGCACGAAACTCGACCCCCAGGCTTTCGACGCATCGGTCCAATTCCGCCGGCGCCGTGGCAAGCTGGGCGACGATCGCGGCGGGCGCGAATTCGAGATCGCGCAGCCGCGCGTAAGTTTCGGCCGCGCCGGCCCCGTCGACGAACGCGACGCGGTCGAATCCACCGAAACGGCTGCGCTGGTACTCCAGCTCGGAGGCACTGCCGACGATTGCGGCGAGCAGCAAAAATGCGCCCGCATGGCCGAAGCGCGCCGCGAGCGCGGGGCTCAGGAGCTCGACGTGCGCGAGCGGCAGCGCATCGTGCAGCCCCAGTGCCGCGTCGAAGGCCCTGGCGGCGTCCGCGAACGGCGCCATACCGATCGTGTAGCCCTCGGAAATCGGTCGCAGCCTGAAGGCCGCCTCCGTGATAATGCCCAGCGTGCCGAATGATCCGGTCATCACCTTCATCAAATCATAGCCGGCGACGTTTTTGACCACGCGGCCGCCGCCGTGGACCAAAACTCCGCCGTGGCCGACGAAGCGTACGCCGATCAGGAGATCACGCGGCGTGCCCTCCGAAAGCCGCAGCGGCCCGGCCTGCGCGGCACCAATCAGCGCGCCGAGGGCGGTCAGACCCGGATTGCATGGATCGAGCGGAAGGTGCTGCCCGTGCTCGCCGAGGCGCCGATTGAGCGCTCCGAGCGTCATCCCGGCTTCCACGATTACCGTCATGTCCTCGGGCTCGTAGGTGACGATGCGGTTCATGCGCGCCAGCGAGACGCCCACGGTCACCGGCGCGCGGCGGATTTCAGCGAGCGTGCGTGCGGCGCCAAGCGGCGCGAGCGCGACGCGGCTGCTCTCGCATTCGCGGAGCAGAATGGCGGAACGCACATTGTGTCCGGCGATGTCGATATCATCGGCGGCGTGACTCATGGAATCACGCCGCGCCTAGGCTCTTACAATTTGAACGACGGCACGTTGCTGGCCCACGATATCATTGTGAACAGCGGCAGTGGATTCGGCGGATACACGCAGACCAACGGCGTGGCGCAAGTGCGAGAGCTGCGCGCAAATGGTGCGCCGACTTATTTTTCCGAACTGACCCTGGCGGGTGGAACGCTTAACTGCTCGAATGTGTCGTGGACCGACGGCGCGATTTTTCACCAGCACGGCGGCGCATTGGTGGCCGGCAATGAGCTGAGCTTCGGTGGATTTCGCCAGCCTGGGCCGAAGCTTTACTCCCGTTACGAGTTTTTGGGTGGGACGCTTTCCGCCAGCAACATCAACGTGGATGGCGATTGGATTATCGGCAGTTCCTTCCCGGGAAATCGCATCAGCAATCCCGGCACGATCACGTTATCGCACACGTTGCAGATCAGCAATGTGGTCGAACAGTTGGGGCGTTTTATTCTCGCCACCAACGCGGTGATCGATCTCGCGGGGGAAGCGGGCAAGCTGAGCTTTGCGGACAGCAGCAACCAGGTGTGGAACCTCGGGGCGAAATTGATGGTGTTGAACTGGAACTGGCTGACCAGCGCCAACACGCTGGGCGATCAATTATTTTTCGGCACGAACCAATTTGGTCTGAGTGCGGCGCAGTTGCAGCGGATTCATTTCATCAATCCCGCGGGCTACGCGCCGGGGGATTATACCGCGCGGATTTTCAGCAACGGGGAAATACAGCCCGGCGCACCTGCTTCAGCGGACATCACCAATGATTGGACCGGCGCGAATGGCAATTGGCATGACCTCACGTGGTCGCTGGGCGTGCGGCCGGACAGCTCGCAGACGGTGCGAATCCTCGGCGGCGATCGGACCGTGAACGCGAACGCGGGGACTTCGTCGGATTTCCCCGCATCGCTCACCGTGCATGATCTCGTCCTGCGCGGTTCGCCTGGGAATCCGAGCCTTGTCCTCAGTAACATGGGTGGGGTGACGCCGTTCCGTGCGCTCAATGGAATAGTGGTGGCGGATGGCGCGAAGTTGGTGAACCTGAACTCCGGATTGATCGTGGACGGCGCGGTGCTCGACGTGACCAACGCGCAGGTGATTCAGGACGGCGGATTCATGCGCACGACCAACGCGAGTATTTATGTCCGCAACAGCACGATTCAATTGACCAACGGCACATTCGAGGCGGGGTACGTGGTGCTCGCCCTGGGGAGTTACGGTTATATCAACCAGTACGGAGGCCGGGCGGTGATTGCCAATTTGCAAAATGCCCAGGGGAACAGCTTGTATTCGCTTTTTGGCGGGACGCTGGAGTTGCCCGCCGGATTGTACCTCTACGGCGAGCAGGGCGGGACGGCGTATTTCCAATCAGGCGGGACGAATTGGACGCCGCGGGTGAAGATGCAGGATTCTTACGCCGGGAGCGGGCCGAGCCTGACGTTGAATGGAGGCCTGCTGGCGGCAGGTGAAGTTGAAGTGATGAGCGGCTGGTTTGGGAGATCGACGGTGGTGCAAAACGGCGGCACGCACATTGTTACGAATGCACTAAACATCATTGGCGGATCGACGACGGGCGCGACCGTGAAAGAGGCAAGGTATAGTTTGAACAACGGCCTGTTGTCCGCGGGCAGTATTACGTTGGATGCAGACCTGGGAGACGCGCTGTTCGTGCAAACGAACGGGACCGCCACTGCAGGGACAGTTTTCGGGCACAGTCACGGATATTACGGGTCATTTAATACCTACATCACGCTGACGGGTGGCTCGCTGAGTTGTTCGGACTTCACGCTCGACGACGGTCATGGAAGTTTGAGCCAAAGCGGCGGCGTGCTGGTGGTGAGCAATCTCCTCACGATCACCGGGTATCGCGACCTCGGTATCAGTCGCTATTACGGCCTCTATGCCTTCAGCGGCGGAACAGTAATGGCGAGCAACCTCAACATCGTGGGAGATTGGAGCATTGGCGATGGCGGCACAAATCGGATCAGCAATCCTGGCACCATCAGCCTGGCGCACAGTTTGGAGATCGGTGAGGCGACGGAACAACTCGGTCGATTTATCCTCGCGACGAACACGACGAATGCGACCATCAATCTCGCTGGCAGCGCGAGCCAACTCAGTTTCGCGAACAGCAGCGGCGAGTCATGGCCGGCCGACGCCCTGCTGAAGGTGGTGAACTGGAATGGAAATTCGGCGGGCGGCGGAGCGGAACAATTGAAATTCGGGACGAATGAATTTGGGCTGACGCCCGCGCAATTGAGCCAAATCCGATTCTCGCTGACCAACTCGACCAATCTTTACACGGCAAAAATCCTCAGCACGGGGGAGGTTGTTCCGGATCTGGTGGCCGGTCCGAGCGTGGTCTTGGTGCAGCAGGGAAGTAATCTGATTCTCAACTGGCCTGCGAGATGGCTATTGCAGGCGGCCACAAACGCCCCGGGGCCTTACGTGGATATTCAAGGCGCGATGTCACCCTACACCAACGACATGACAGGTTCGCCGATGCAGTTCTTCCGGCTGCGGCAAGAGTAACAAGTTTGCTTACTGTAGCTCAGCGTGCTCAAGGCATCGGGGGAAGCAAGAATTCATTACTCGCCGCCGCTGCCCGGGTGGCGTCCTCTGCATCCACGGAAGCTCGCCGCTGCTTTTGGCGCTCGTCGGCTTCCGCTTCGTTACGCTGCAACTTTTCCAGCTCCGCAGCGCTGAAGATCAACTCCGCTGGAAGCTGTGCGCCGCAAAAGCCACACGTCTTGCGTCTTCGATCATAGAGAACTCCGTGGCAACCTGGACATTGATAACTCATAGCGCGTTGATCTGCCTGGCGACTTAAGTTGAGTCATGCCGCGAAGATGGTCAACCCCAACTTATCGGGAACCGCCGGCGAACCGGCTCGCCCCATTTCTCATCTTTGTCTATCTGCCTGCCGCGCCGAAGCCCGTTGGCGAAGGCGGGTGATTAAAACTTCCCAAAAATCAACGTTGGCATGGACAATTATTCAGGCGATATTGGTTCAGTTCGCCCGTGATCAACCGAAGTGATGTTGCGGGCATTTGCAGCGCCCAAAAAAATTTGCAGAATCCGCCAGGTTATGGTCCGAACGCAACGGTGTATCGACGCAGTTTTGTCAGTTGTTCTTTCTTGCCGTAATTCCATGAGCCTGCTGTCTGGTTGCCCGATGCCCCCTCACCCTGGCCCTCTCCCCCGATGGGGGAGAGGGGACCTGTCGGCCAGCCATGGTTCTTGGTCCCATTTCATCATGGTCGTTCGACAGGTTCTAGTTTTCGCCGCTCTAATGCTGACATTTGTTTTACCCGCTGCAGCGCAGACGCTCGTCATCACCAACGGCGTGCAGACGTTTGTGGGTTTGACGAATACCTCGGTCACGATGAGCAATCGGTGCGAGCTGCGTTTGACCAGCACGAGTGGGCCGCTCTCGGGCTGCGTCGTGAACCTGAATTCCCAGGACGCGTATGTGGTGTTCCCCGGAATCAAGCCTTCCGCCGTGGCATTGTCTTACTTGAGCCAGTTGCGCGTGAATGGCGCGGCGGCCGTGGCGGACAGCAACTGCCGCGTGGTGCAATACGCGATGGGCACGATCGTGGTGCCGCATGCGTCGTCGTTGCAGCCGCTGACGGTTTACAGCGGGCCGCACTTCACGGGCACGGCGATGTCACTGAGCCAATATGTGTATTACAAGACGACCCTCGGCGCGCTGTATGCAAACATCAGTTCGTTCAAATTGAAGCGCGGCTACATGGCGGTGATGGCGCAAACGGAAAACGGGACAGGCATCAGCAAAAGCTACGTGGCGCAGGATGGCGACATGGAAGTGAGCGTGCTGCCGGATGAATTCGATGACAGCATCCGCTTCGTGTATGTGACGCCGTGGCGTTGGACGAGCAAGAAGAGCATCGCCGGCAATCCGGGCACGAGCCTGTTGAACGTGCAGTCGTGGTATAACTGGAACCTCGACCAGAATTCCACGCGCGACCTGGAATATGTGCCCATCCGGCAGCAGCGTTATTGGCCGGGCCTGGGGCAGAACTGGCAGACGCGTGGGGCGAACACGTTGCTGGGCTACAACGAGCCCGACCACACGGACCAGGCAAACATCGTGGTGGGCGATGCGATTTCTTCCTGGCCCGATTTGCTGGCGACAGGTTTGCGTGTGGGCTCGCCGGCGCCGTCGGATGGCGGTTACAGCAGTTGGTTATATCCGTTTATGTCGCAGGCGGATGCCGCGAATCTGCGCGTCGATTTCGTGGTGGTGCATTATTATCGGTGCTTTAATCCCTCTGATCCCAACGGCGCGGCGACGCAGATGTATAATGCGCTCAAGGGCATTTACGACACGACCAAGCGCCCGCTTTGGATCACGGAATGGAACAACGGCGCGAACTGGACGACGTGCGGTGATCCGAGTTATGCGCAGCAGCAAGCCGCCGTGGCCGCCATGATCAACATGCTCGATAACACGCCATTTGTGGAGCGATACGCGCTGTATAACTGGGTGGAGGATGTGCGCGCGCTGGTCACCAACAACGTGCTCACCAGCGCCGGCGTGTCGTATCGCGATCAACAATCACCGATTGGGTACGTGCAGGCCCTGCAGGCGAACGGCACGCGAGGCATCACGCAGTTTCAATTTGAAACCAACACGCTGGATTCCTCGGGTTTCGGCAACAACGGCCTGGCGGCAGGTTCGCCGGCTTACACGAACGGTCATAGCGGCCGGGCGATTGTGTTCGACGGTTCGAACACGGTCGTCACGCTGCCGCCGAATGTCGGCACCAACAGCGCGTTCAGTTTTGCGGCATGGGTCAATTGGAGCGGCGGCGCGAATTGGCAGCGCCTGTTTGATTTCGGCAACGACACCACGCACACGTTTTTCCTGACGCCCAGCTCCGGCAACGGCACCTTACGTTTTGCGATCAACAACGGCAGTGGCGAGCAGCGCGTCGAAACGAGCGTCCTGCCGCAGAATTCCTGGCAGCACGTGGCGTTCACCTTGAGCGGCAGCACGGGCAGGCTTTACGTCAATGGCGTGCAGGCGGCGCAGAATACGTCGATGAGCATCAGCCCGGCCAGCTTCGCGCCTCGCGTAAATCGGCTCGGCAAAAGCCAGACTCTTGCCGATCCGCTGTTCAAGGGCGCGATGGACGATGTGTTGATCACAGATTACGCGCTGACGGCGGCGCAGATCGCGGCGCTGATGACGAACACACCGCCGCAGTTTACCAGCAACTTTTACGCGCGCGGCACCGGCACGGAAGGGTTGAGCTACAGCAACAGCATCGCCGGCAGCGCCACGGATGTGAACCCCGGCGACACGCTCACTTACAGCAAAGCCGGCGGCGCGGCGTGGCTGAAGGTCGCGGCCAATGGCACGTTGACGGGCACGCCGACGTCGGCGGATGGCGGGACGAATTATTTCACCGTGGCCGTCACGGACGCGGCGGGGCAAAGCGGCTTCGCGCTGATCACGGTGGTGGTCACCGTGCTAACTTCCAGCGGCACGTGGATCGCGGACGCGAACGCGAATTGGGGAGAGTCCAATCGTTGGAGCGGCAACCTCGTGGCGACGGGCATGGGGCAAACGGCGGATTTCAGCACGATCAACATCTCGGGCAATCGCACGGTCACACTGGACACCACACGAACCATCGCCACGAACAAGTTTGGCGACACCTCCGGCAGCCAATCGTGGACACTGACCAACAGCGGGAGCGCGCGGCTGATATTGAACACGGGCTCAGCGAACTCGCCGGCCATCATTGTGAATCAGAATTCGGCGACCCTTGCCACGCCCGTGGGCGGGACCAACGGCTTCACCAAGAGCGGCACCGGCACGCTGATTCTCTCCGGCAACAACTCGCTTTCCGGCACGGTGAACATTGATTCCGGCAGCACGACCGCGAATGACGGCACGACGCGGCTCGTGGGGCCGGGTGCGCTGGGCAACGCTTCGCTCCTGCAGATTCGCAATAACAACAGCGGTTCCTCCACGCTGCAATTGGACGGCTCGACCGGCAGCATCACGGTGAATGCCGATGTAAGCGTCACCTGCCGCAACAATGGCGTGGTGACGATTGAAAACGTCGCGGGCACCAACATTTTCAACGGCGATATTCTGCTGAATGTGGGCGGCAACTCGCACACCGTGCAGTCCGACGCCAACAGTTTGATTGTTTTCACGGGCACCAACATGTATGTCGGCAGCCTGATGGGATCGCGCACGTACTTTTTCACGGGCGCGGGGAATCATCTCCTGATCGGCCCGGTGCTCAACTCCACGAACGGCGCGCCGATCGCGCTGTCGAAATCCGGCACAGGCACTTTGGTCCTTGCCGCGGTGAACACTTACACCAACGGCACCACGCTCTCGGGTGGCACGTTGATCGTGGATGGCTCGCTGCCGGCCGGCGCGTTCGCTATCAGCAGCGGCGCCACGCTCGCTGGTATCGGCACGATCAAGGCGGCGGTCACGCTGCCCTCCGGGGCAACGATTGCGCCTGGTGACAACACCGGCCTGGTGCTCACCAACAGCAGCAACGGCGGCCTCGTGACCAACAACAATCCGGCCATCGGCGTCCTCACGGTCAACAGCAACGTCACGCTGCAGGCGGGAAGCGTTTGCCTGCTGGAGATCGATAAAGGATCCGCGATGACGAACGATCAATTGCGCGTGACCGGCACGCTCACCAGCGGCGGGACGCTTTCGGTGGTCAACCTC
>JADMIO011222246.1_pt1 | contig 13779 bp, 12 predicted proteins | sample 8958161 | NCBI WGS metagenome assembly JADMIO01 (sample SAMN16585339, study PRJNA669376) | soil metagenome | isolation source: Crop rotation soil | place: USA: Cullars Rotation, Alabama | collected 2011 | reverse complement strand
TCATGCTGGCCCTGATCATCGTGGTGTGCATCACTGCCATCACCGCTCTGGGCTCGAATGCCAACAAGACCTTCTCCAGCGTCAGCGGCACCATCGGCTCCACCTCGAGCTGAACCCGCCGCGGAAATTTATCGGCGTCCGGCCTCGCAGCCAACGCCAAACATTCTTTCACTGCACGATCGATCGGGCCGACGCACGGTGCGGCGGCCTGAAAACCCTGAAGGTCTCCTTCCCAGAAGGGAACTTCAGGATCTTTCCTAGGGACGCGGGTTTCATCGAAAGGATCCCAGTCATGCGTAAGTTCGCCGAACGAGTTGTCAATTTCATCAAGCGTGAAGACGGCCCGACGGCCGTTGAATACGCGGTCATGCTGGCCCTGATCATCGTGGTGTGCATCACTGCCATCACCGCTCTGGGCTCGAATGCCAACAAGACCTTCTCCAGCGTCAGCGGCACCATCGGCTCCACCTCGAGCTGAACCGACTCGCCGACCATGGCGGTCTGGGCCCTGGCCCTGGCCCGCAACGAGCCGCGGAGCTATGGGCTTCGCGGCTCGTTGCGATTGGCAGCAAAAACACTGGACCGGCTTCAATCTCCCCCTGGTACCAAGGATCGTTTCCATGAAGCTTTTCTCTCTCGAGTTCTGGCCCGTGCACGTCATCTGTGCGGGCATGATCGCCGCCGCCGTCATCGACTGGTGGAAGTTCAAGGTTCCCAACAAGCTGACCTTTCCCCTGATCATCAGCGGTTGGATCCTGGGACTGTGCAACAATTTCGGCCTGGAAGCCGGTCAGGGAGGCCTCGGCGCCGCCCTGGCGGGCACCTTCCTGGGCATGGGCCTTCTCTTGCCGGTGTACGCCATCGGCGGCATGGGGGCCGGTGACGTGAAAATGACCATGGGCTTCGGCTCGTGGATCGGGGCCTTCTTCGGCATTCCCGAAGGCATGTGGATCATCGTCTATGCGTTTTGCGCCGGCACCATCGTCGGCGGCATCATCGCCATGGGCATGATCATGGTACGCGGCCAGTACCGCAAAAACGTCGGTCACGTTCGTGAAATCGTGGGTGATATGTTCCAGTCGCAGGGGATTGGCGAGGTGGCCGACAAGGCCAACCGCCGCCGCCCGCGCTGGCACCGGCTCCCCTACGGTGTTCCCCTGTGCATCGGCTTCCTCGGCTGTCTCGTGTATCTGTACGGTTTTTAGTCCAAAAAGGGGTCAGGACCCCTAAAATCACGGGCCCTGACCCCTTTTTGGAAGGTTTTTAACGCAAGCCCAGGGGTAAGCGCAGCAAACCCCCGGGACGGGCCGAAGATTCACTATCTTCCCCCACTTGTTCCTTTGCCCTTACAGGCCGCAAAATCGTTGCGTTCGCTGCATCCGTAAAAGTTTAAGTTACCTGCCAACCCCGGTCGAAAATAACTTCCGGGAGGCGGGAATAGCCCCAGCGGTCCTGGTCCAAACCGGCCAGGTCCAGACCGGCTCAACCTGAATCCCTTCTCTTTGAGGTATGCATCGATGAAACCCAAGACCCTTATCCTCATGGTGGTTGCGATCACCTGCGGCCTGGGTGCCAGCTACATGACCAGCCGCCTGCTCGCCGAACGCCAGCCGGAGGAAACCGAAAAAGTGGACGTTCTCGTGGCCCGCAAGAACCTGGACATGGGCCTGGCCCTCAAGAACGTCCCCGAATTGTTCGAGATCAAAAAATTCACCAAGGGCGAGGAGCCCAAGGACGCCATCAGCGTGGAAGACCAGCTCAAGGGCCGCGTGCTCAAGCGTTCGCTGCGTCCGGGCGACTTCGTCACGGGCGGCGACCTGCTCGACCACAACCAAGTGGGCATCGCCGCCATGATGGCCCAGGGCTACCGGGCCATCGGCATCAACGTGAACCTGGCCTCGATCGCCGGCGGCTTCGCGGCCCTGCCCCACTCGCGCGTGGACATCATTTCCACCGTGCGCCGCGGCAGCGACAAGGATAGCTTCTCCCAGGTCCTCCTGGAGAACGTGCTGGTGCTGGCCGCCGACACCAATACCGTCCGCGACGAGAACGGCCGGGCCATGCCCGCCAACGTCGTGACCGTGGCCCTCAAGCCCGAGGACGTGGTCAAGGTCAACCTCGCCAAGGAACTGGGGCCGCTCAGCCTGGTGCTGCGGAAATTCAACGACCAGACCAAGGTGGGCAACAGCAAGGTCACCGTCGAGCAGATGCTGACCGGCAATGAAAAGAAGGACGAGGAGGTGGTCGAGGGCACGTCCACGCCGAGCAAGGTTGACGTGGCCCCCATCACCAAGCCGGTGCAGGTGGCCAAGGTGGAGCCGAAGGTCGAGACCCCGAAGGTCGAGACGCCCAGGGAAGAGCCGCAAGTCGTCGAGGTCAAGGAATCGGACAATGACCTGGTGAAGATGCGGATCATCGAAGGGGACAAGGAGCGTTACCAGGAATACCTTCTGAACAAGAAGACCGGCCAGGTGGCCTCTCCCGAGGTGACCCGTTCGGAACCCCCGGCGCCGCCGCGTCCCCCGCAGGTGACGACTCCGCCGCGTCCGACCCCCACGGTGGCCTCGCCGAGTTCGACCCCGGAAACGCCCTTGAACTCCTCGCCCAAGGCGAAGGATTAAAGAAGAGGCAGAAATGAGCACCCCCTCTCCCCCGCTTCGGGGGTGAGGGGCCGGGGGTGAGGGGCCAAAGTGTCGCAAACTTTGACCACCTCACCCTGGTTCTCTGTAGCGTGGGCACTGCCCACCGTTGGCATGACGATGAATTGGTGGGCAATGCCCACTAACTTTGGACTTCGCCGCCTGTTCAGGCTGGCATCGCGTTGTGAAACGGGTGGGAAGTTCCCACCAGGTCAACTCTGGAAACAGCGGTGGGTGAGGATACCCGCCCCGCACATCTCATCAGGAAGAGGTGAAAGGATGCACCGCACGACTTTCGTGCCACGTACGCTCGGGTGGAGCCTGCTCGTCGCTTTCGTGCTCCACGCCTGTGCCCTCACGGCTGCGGCCCAGGGGCTAACCCAGGGTCCCCCGCAGGGCTTGCCTCCGAGCCTGCCCTCGGGACCGCCCCCGCAGGAAGCGGCGCCCCCCTCGGCCAGCGTCTTGCTCGTGCCCATGAACACGACCAAGCAGGTCGAGATGAGCACCAAGCAGCGCATCGTTGAGGTGCGCAATGAAAACCCCAAAGTGTGCCGCGTGCAAAGCCTTTTGGAAAACCCCAACGCTGTCCTCATCACGGGCCTGGTCGCCGGCACTTCCCGCGTCACCTTGACTGACATCAATCGCAAGACCGAAATCCTCGACGTCACGGTCCCCTCCGACGCCGATGTGGCCCGCGAGAACGCCCGCAAGGAGCTGCTCGATCTCCTGCACCGGGCCGTGCCGACCGCCACGGTGGATGTCATTGCCGCTCCCAACAACACGGTCATCCTCTCCGGTCAAGTTGGCAACGTTGAAAACGTTCCGACGATCATCGAGGCCACCAAGAGCGTTTTCCCCAATGCCAACGTGGTCAACGGCATGCGGGTCGCTGGCGTGCAACAGGTGCAGCTGGAAGTCATCGTCGCTCTGGTCAACCGCTCCGAATCGCGCCTCTTTGGCTTCAGCTTCCTGGAAACCGGCCAGCACCATTTCGTGGCCAGCAGCCTGTTTCCCGGCAACTTGAACGGCCTGATTCCGGCCCCCGGCGCCAGCGCCCTGCTCACGCCCGTGGCTAGCCTGGCCTCCTCGCCCAACGCGGTATTTGGCATTGTCAATGACAAGCAGGCCTTCACCGGCTACTTGCAGGCCCTGCGGACGGAAGGTCTGGCCAAGTTGATGGCCGAACCCCGCGTCGTCACCCTGAGCGGCCGCTCCGCCGAAATTCAGAGCGGTGGCTCGTTTGACATCGTGTCCTCCAGCTCGGTGAACTCCACCAGCCTGCACATCGAGTTCGGCACCATCGTCCGGTTCCTGCCGATTGTCCTGGGCAACGGCAAGATCCAGCTGGAAGTGAACCCCTCGGTCAGCACTCCCAACCAGGCCCTGGCCGCCTCTTTCAACGTGGCCGCCGGCAACACCACCTTCGCCCTGGATAAACGCCAGGTGCAGGTGACCGTGCAGATGGAAGACGGCCAGACCCTGGCCATCGGCGGTCTGATTCAGAACCGCATCAATGCCGCGGCCACCAAGGTTCCCGTGCTCGGCGATCTTCCCTTCCTGGGGACCGCCTTCAGCACCAAGAGCTACACGGAGGCCGAGGAAGAACTCATCGTCCTCGTCACGCCGCGCCTGGTCGATCCGTTGGCCTGCTGCCAGCTGCCAAAATATCTTCCTGGCCAAGAAACGCGCAGCCCCGACGATTTTGAGCTATTCTTGGAAGGGATCCTGGAAGCACCGCGCGGCCAACGCCAGGTCTTCCCCGATGGGATCCATTACCAGGCCGCCCATAAGTCCGGCGGCACGGCGGACATGTACCCCTGCGGCGACAGCCCCCGACCTCATCACCTGGGCGGCCGTTGCGCCAGCGGCACCTGCGGGACCAATGGCTGTGCCAACGGCTCCTGCGGCTCGACGTATCCCATGGTCAGCGGCAATGCCACCGGCTATGGCAATGCCAACGTGACCTCGGCCGTCACCAAGGCCGCTCCCGATGGCACCGAGATGCGTTCGGCGGCCGACGTGGTGAACGACCAGGCCCAGGCGGTCCAGGCCCAGGCGGTTCAGGCGACTCCCCAGGCGATGCCGACCGGACCGGCCCCGGCGAACCTGGTCCCATTCAACAACGGCGTGCAGACCCGGCCGAGCTACCCCTCGTCCGTGGTCCCCGCGGTCCTGGATGATCCGCGTTAATTCCGGCCAGGCGAGCGGCCGGGGTCAACCAGCTCGCTTGCATCCCCGTGGTGCAAGCGAGATGGTTTACACCGGCCGTTTGCCGGCTAAAATAGAATCAGCAGCGGCCCCCGGATGCAGGCTGGCTGCTCCCTGAAACTTCGACCCCTCGTTTTTCCCTCGGTGGTGGCTCATGAAGGACGTGCAACGCATCGCGATCGTGGATCCCTCGGATTCAACCCGCGAACCTCTCCGCAACCTGTTGCTCGGCGTCGAGTCGATCTGGCTCGAAGCCGAGTGTTCCCGTTATGAATTCTTCAGCGACGTGGCTCGCCAGTCCAGCCCCGACATCGTCGTCGTCTCCCTGGACGCCGACCATGCCAAGGCCTTGCAGCTGATCCAGCAGCTGACGCTGGACTTTCCCGGCTTGCCCATCCTCGCCGTCAGCGCCCGCGGCGACGGCCAGTCGATTCTCCAGGCCCTCCGCGCCGGCGCCAAGGAATTTTTAACGGCCCCCGTTGTCCTCGAAGAGCTTCTGCTCGCCTTGCAGCGCCTGCGCGTCAACCGTCCCGCCCCCGATGGCTCGGCCAGCTTCAATGGGTCGCCCCGCGTGGACTCCCTCGTCGTCGCCGTCGTCGGCTCGCGCGGCGGCGTCGGCTGCACCAGCCTCGCGGTCAACCTCGGCTGCAACCTCGCCCAGGAAGGCCAGCACAACGTCGCCCTCATCGACCTGGACCTGGCTCTGGGGGATGCCGACGTCGCGCTCGACCTGATCCCGGACTACACCCTCGCCGACGTGGCCATGAACATCGACCGCCTCGACATGACCTTCCTGCGCCGCTCCCTGTGCAGGCACGAAACCGGCCTGTCCCTCCTGCCGCATCCGGTGCAGATGGAGGACATCGCCCTCATCCACGAAGACCATTTGCAGCGCGTCATCGGCCTGCTCCGGGCCAGCTACTCGCACCTGATCTTCGACCTGAGCAAGCGGTTCACGCCCACGGACCTGACGGCCATGCGCATGAGTGACGTCATTCTCCTGGTCGCCCAGCTGGAGCTCACCAGCCTGCGCAACGTCGTCCGCATGTTGCACACCCTGGGCAACGAGGACGGGCTGGGGGACAAGGTCAAGGTCGTCGTCAACCGCGTCGGCTCCGAGGACGGCGAAATCACCCTCAAAAAAGCCGAGGAAACCATCGGCAAACCGATCTACTGGCAAGTCCCCAACGACTTCAAGGCCATGCTCGGCGCCCGCAACGCCGGCGTTCCTCTGCTCACCCATGCCCCCAAGAGCAAGGTGCAGCAAAGCCTGCTGGGCCTGGCCAACTCCCTGTGCGGCAAGGGTCCCGAGCCCAAGAAGGAGCGGCGCAGCTTCTTTTCCTTCAAGTAAAAAACGCACCCATCCTTAGCTCCCCCGTGAACCCACGGGGGGTTAGTCATGCCTCGCGCCCCAGGAATTCCCCTTCCTCATAACCTTCCCGCCCTTCATCGGCGTCCGTTCCCTGCCCTGCTTCAAAATCTGCGCCTGGCGCGGCCCTCATGTCATCACGGGGGTTAATTTGCCTCCCTGTTGCGAAATATTTACAAAAATCCGCTTGCCCGCACCTCATGACCGCGATTTTGTGACCTAAGTTTCAATAGTGACCCAGGGCTTGGACAACGACAACCCCCTTGGGAGCGGCACCATCAACAGGTCTTCGGGCTTCCGTGGCCGGACCCCCGAAACCCTGCTTCCCCTCCCGAATTCTTGACGAGGTGTGCATCCATGTCTCGCTTGCAGCGCGGTGTTTCCAACATGAACACCAATAACAGCGCCGCCGGTTTCAGCCGGGCCGGTGGGGTCTCCCAGGCCGGCCTGAACCCCAACAAGAACTTCGACGACCTCAAGCGTCTGATCCATAGCAAGCTGGTGGACAAGCTCGACCTGTCGCGCGTCAGCGACCTGGCCGGCGACACGCTGCGGCGGGAAATCCGCCTAGTCGTCGAGCGCCTGTGCGATACCGAGAATCCCCTTCTCAATCGCATGGAGCGCGAACGCCTCATTGACGAGGTCCTGGATGAGACCTTCGGCTTCGGGCCCCTGGAAATGCTCCTCAAGGACCCGACCATCAGCGATATCCTGGTCAACGGCCCGCACAAGATTTACTGTGAGCGCCGCGGCAAGCTGGAAAAAACGGATGTCAAGTTCCGCGATAACGACCATCTCCTGCAGATCATCGACCGCATCGTGTCCAAGGTCGGCCGCCGCGTCGATGAAACCTCGCCCATGGTCGATGCCCGTCTGCCTGACGGCTCCCGCGTCAACGCCATTATCCCGCCCCTGGCCCTGGACGGCCCGTCCATGAGCATCCGGCGCTTCGGCGCCAACCCCCTCAAGCTCGAGGACCTGCTCAACTTCAAGGCCTTCACGCCGGAAATGGCCATGCTCCTGGAGGCGTGCATCAAGGCGCGGCTGAACATCGTCATCTCGGGCGGCACCGGTTGCGGTAAGACGACCCTGCTGAACACCCTGTCGAGCTTCATCCCGCACGATGAACGCATCGTCACCATCGAGGATGCCGCCGAGTTGCAGCTGCAACAGGACCACATTGTTCGCCTGGAAACCCGGCCCCCCAACATCGAGGGCAAGGGCGCGGTGACAACCCGCGACCTGGTGCGCAACGCCCTGCGTATGCGGCCCGAACGCATCATCATCGGCGAATGCCGCGGCGGCGAGGCGCTGGACATGCTGCAAGCCATGAACACCGGGCACGCCGGCTCGATGACGACGCTGCACGCCAACACGCCGCGCGACGCCCAGGCCCGGCTCGAAACCATGATCCTGATGGCCGGCATGGAACTGCCCATGAAGGCGATGCGCCAGCAGATCTCATCCGCCGTGGACCTGATCGTGCAGGCCAATCGTTTGCAAGGCGGGCCACGCAAGATCACGTCCATCACCGAGGTGATGAACATGGAGCAGGACACCATCATCATGCAGGACGTGTTCCGCTTCAAGCAACTGGGCATCGACCAGAACGGCCGGTCCTACGGGCAGTTCGAGGCGACCGGGGTGCGGCCCACCTTCGTCAGCCGCCTCGAAGCCGCCGGCATCAAGCTGCCGACCAATCTGTTCCAGGAACGTGTCCTGTTACGCGATTAACCATGAAAGGGTCATTAGTCGTTAGTCATGGGTCAGTAGTGCCCAATGACCATGACTAATGACTACTGACTAATGACTACTGACCAAGGACTCATACCATGACTCCCCTGATGATCTCCGTCCTGGTGTTCACCGGCATCACCGCCCTGATCGGCCTGGTGGCCTTCGTCTTCAACGAGGGGCCGGGCAAGGCGTCGGATCGCCTGGACCTGCTCACTGGGCGCAAGAAACGCGACGATGAGACTACCAACATCTTGAAGAAGACGGCCTTCGACCGCGACAAGAAGTCGCTGGTGGAGATGCTCACCCCCAACTTGCCCAGCTTGCACAAACTGATCGTGCAGGCCGATGCCCACATCAAACCGAGCACGCTTTTCGGCATCGGCCTGGTCCTGGGCTTCCTGGGCTTCTCGGCGAGCTGGCTGGCCGGGGTCAAGGTGTACCTGGCCCCCATCGCGGGCATCATCTTCTTCCTGGTGCCTTTCACCTGGCTGCTCAACAAGCGCTGGCAGCGCATGAAGGCGTTTGCCGGCCAGCTGTCCGACGCCCTGGAACTGGTGGCCCGCGCCCTGCGCGCCGGCCATAGCCTGGCGGCCGGCATGCACGTGGTGGCCGAGGAAATGCCCTCGCCCATCGCCGATGAGTTCAACCGTGTCTACGAGGAGCAGAACCTGGGCATTCCCATCGAGGAAGCGCTCAAGGGCATGTGCGACCGGGTCCCCAACCTGGACCTGCGTTTCTTCGTGACCAGCGTGCTCATCCAGCGTCAGACCGGCGGTGACTTGTCGGAAATCCTCGACAAGATCGGCTACGTCATCCGCGAACGCTTCCGCATCCTGGGGCAGGTCAAGGCGTTGACCGCGGAAGGCCGGCTCTCCGGCGTGATCCTGATCGCTCTGCCCTTCGGCCTGTTCCTGCTCATGATGCACATCAAGTACGACTACATCGAGAAATTGTGGACGCACGAGCTGGGCATCAAGATGCTGATCGGCGCCCTGATTGCCCAGGTTCTGGGGGCAGTCGTCATTCGCAAGATCGTCAACATCAAGGTTTGATGGCCAAAGATGCTTTTCCCGGCAGCCTGGCTGCTGGGAGCAGCCGGGCCGCAAGGCCGGGCGTGATGAGGTAAATCGGCAGGTTGGGCAAGGGGCTCGACCTGGCAAGAAAAAAACAACAGCCAAAATCGTGACAAGCGGGCAGCGAGAATCAAGATTGTGGCAAGGTGTGACGAAAATACTGGTAGCTCACACGTCTTGCGGCAACTGGCTCGTCCAGCGGTCACGCCAACCCTGAGGATGCATCCATGATGTGGGCATTTTTTTACATGGCGGACTTGATTCCGTTGCTGGTCTTTGCCGGCATCGTGATGGGCATCTGGGCGGTGCTGTCGATGATCAGCAACCGCAACAGCAAGGCCATGGATCGTCTCCAGCGCCTGAGCCGGCCTCAGTCGCTGGCGGACATCGAGGACCCCAGCAAGAAATCGCGCGAGCGGTTTCAGGGCATGGTGGACGCGGCCAAGGCGATTTCCTCGCCCCTGATGCCGCAAACCGAGCTGGAGCAGAACGCCCTCAAGACCAAGCTGGCCAACGCCGGCTTCCGCAGCGACGCAGCGCCGATGGTGTACTCGGGGATTCGCCTGGCCAGCCTGGCCGGCTTCTTCCTGTTCTCGGTGATCGTGTTTTTGCCGGGCCGGCCTCTGACCTGGAAGACCTTGCAGTGGGTGATCATCTTTACCGGCATCGGCTTTTATCTGCCCAGCATCATCCTGTGGTGGCTGCGGCGGAAACGTCAGGAGGAAATCTTCCTGACCTTGCCCGATGCCCTGGACCTCCTGGTGGTTTGCGTGGAAAGCGGCCTGGGCCTGGACGCGGCCATGCGAAAGGTGTGCGACGAAATGGGTTCTCATGCCAAGGTGATGTGCGAGGAACTGTCGCTGGCCAACTTCCAGCTGCAAATGGGCCGCCCGCGCCGCGAGGTGCTCCACGACCTGGGCGTGCGGACTGGCGTGGATGATGTCCGCTCGCTGGCCGCCATCCTGATCCAGGCCGACCGCTTCGGCTCCAGCATCGCCCAGGCCCTGCGCGTCCAGTCCGACTCGATGCGGACGCGCCGCAAGCAAATCGCGGAAGAGAAGGCCGCCAAGACCGCCGTGCAGCTTCTCTTCCCGCTGATTCTGTTCATCTTTCCGGGGATTTTCGTGGTCCTCGTGGGACCCGCGGCCATCAACATCATGGAAACCTTGTTGAAGCCGATGCAGTGATGGTTACGTGCAAAGAGAACAATCCCAGGGGCTGCCTACGCTCGCCCCTGGGCCTGGGGAAGCCCCCCTCCCAAACCAGGTTCTCTTTCTTTTTTCAGGAGTAGTTCGATGAAAGGATTCATCAGCAAGGCACTCGCGGGCCTGGCCCTGGGTTCGGGGTTGTATACCCTGGCTGGGTGTTATACCTACCGCCAGTGCGTCGACCCGTGCTGGCCGGAACGGTATAACGCCGTCGCCCGCCACACCGTGATCGATACCTTCAACGCCCAGGCCTGGAATGGCCATATCCTCGACCAGACGATATGGAACTACCACTTCGACCCGGGCACCGACAACCTGACCGTCGCGGGCATAGAACACCTGAAGTACCTGGCGCGGCGGCGGCCGTGCCCCGATCCGAAGCTATACCTGGCCACCGCCCAGGACCTGCCCTGGGGCATGCCGGCGGAAAAGATGGCCCTGGCGCATAGCGAGCTGGATCAGAAACGCATCGGGGCCATTCAGAAATTCATGGCCCTGTACACGGCCAACCGCGGCACCCCGTGCGAGTTCGAGGTCGCCATCCACGACCCGGCCGAGCTGGGGATTCCGGCCCTGCCGATCGCCGGCAACCAGCCGGTGGCCCTGCAAGGCGCCCTGCCGCGCGTTTACGACAAGGCCGGACAGATCGTGGTCCCGGTCACGGTCGGCGGAAGCACGACGACTTCCGCGAAGTAAAACCCTCGCCCGGCGAACGGGGGGTTTCAACCCCCTGTTGACTGCAAAAACAGGTGGCTTACGCCCCCGCTCGCCGAGGAATATCACCCTGGCTTGGCAACGAGATTTCGCACCATGAACGCCGCTCCCCTGATTTGCCGTTGGTTTGTCGTCCTGTCTTTGACGCTGGCCTCGTGGACGCTGCTTCCGCAGGCGGCGACCGCCCATACCGCGGCAGCCGTTTCTCCCGCTGCCGGCGCGGTTGCCCAACCTCTTCCCGGCCCACCCCTGGCCAACTTCCTCACCGACTACATCATGAACGACCGCGGCCGCATGGTGCAGGTCGCCACCTTTGCCCTCATCATCGGCCTGTTGATCCTGATGAAACGCTGACCCGGCATCGAAGTGCGGGCTTTGGCCCGCAGCGGGCCAAAGCCCGCGCTACGGTGTTAAACCTTGAACCCTTCAACCCCTGATTGAGCATCCTCATGGCGAGCAAAAACATGAATCTGGAATGGGAAGGCACCGGCCTTCCCGAGGCCCCCAGCGCTCCGGACACCTTGAAGGAAGCGGGCCTGAGCCTGTCCTTCGTCAACGACCTCACCCTGCGGACCCTGTACACCAAGGGCTCGCTGCTCGGCCTGGACCTGGCCCGCTTCATGTGTTTGCCGTTCAAGGTCATCGAGGACGCGCTCAAGTTCCTCAAGGATGAAAAGTGCATCGAAGTGGCCGGGGGCGATCTCATCGGCCGCGTCAGCTATCGCTTCAACCTGACCGAGCTGGGCCGCAAACGAGCCCAGGAGTCGATTAAGCAGTGTGCCTACGTCGGCCCCGCTCCGGTTCCCATCGAGGATTACATCGAGCAAACGTATCGCCAGGCGGTCACCGGCATCAGCTGCAGCCCCGAACCCTTGCGGGCCACTTTTGCCCATCTCGTCATCAAGGATGATTTGTTCAACGCCCTGGGCCCGGCCATCGTCAGCGGCAAATCGGTCTTCATTTATGGCCCGCCCGGCAACGGCAAGACCTCCGTCGCCCGCGCCATCGGCGATTTCATGAACAACGCCGGCGGGGAAATCTACGTCCCCTATGCCTTCCTCGCCGAAAACAGCATCATCACCCTGTACGACCAGGCCATTCACCAGGCCGTGGAGAATGATGCCGGCGACCGCCTCGAGGACAACGAGGCCACCATCCGCCGCCTCATGAACACCGGCACCGTTGATGGCCGCTGGATTCGCATCCGCCGGCCCGTTGTCGTCACCGGCGGCGAGCTCAACCTGGACATGCTGGACCTGCGCTACAATGCAGCGGCCAACTTCTATCAGGCCCCCCTGCACGTCAAGGCCAACGGCGGGATCTTCCTGATCGACGACTTCGGCCGGCAGCTCTGCTCTCCCAAGGAATTGCTCAATCGCTGGATTTTGCCCCTGGAAGATCGTCACGACTTCCTCACGGTCGCCTCCGGCAAGAAGTTCGAGGTTCCCTTCGAGCAGCTCATCATCTTTTCCACGAACCTCGACCCCAAGGACCTGGTGGACGATGCCTTTTTGCGGCGTATCCGGCACAAGGTCAGCATCGACGCTCCCACCCGCGACGTGTATGAACGGATCTTCAATGCCATGGTGAAACGTCTGGGCATGAACCCCTGCCCGGATGCCGTCGAGTACCTGTACGATCGCTACTACAACCAGGGACGCTGCCCCCGGGCCAGCGATTGTCGAGATCTACTGGAGATTGTTCAATCAATTTGCCGATTTCGTAGACAGCCGGTTCTACTGACGCGTGATTTAATGATAGAAGCGTCAAAGAGCTTCATCTGCGAATTCTAAGAAAAGTCGGCAAAATCCGCCGCTTGCGGCCAAGCGCTCAGGCCAGGGAACTTTGACCCGGGCGCCAAGCCGCGAGGGGCACCTCTGGTAATTCCTTTCGAGGTTCGACAATGGATTGTCGCACGTCTCCGCTCATGGCCTTGGTCCTGGTTCTGGGGCTGGGTTCCGGCGGCTGCATGACTACCCAGACTACTCAAACTCCGCAGCCCCTTTCCGGCACCCAAAACTCCAAGGAGGCGCTGCGCGGCGATTTGGCCAAGGGCGATGTGGTTCGCGGAGGTCTGCCGGATCCACCCCCTGGCACGGTGGTGAAAAAGGCCAAGGAAGGGCCCAAACGCCAGGCACCACCATCCATCGCGGTCGCGCTGGCGGTCATCAAGGAACGCGAGGCTGAGCGGGCCAGGGATAATCCCGAACAGCAAATGAAGCTGCGCGACGCCGCCCGCCTGTTTTACCAGGAAGCGCTCAGGGTCGATCCGGATTACCAGGAAGCCATCGCCGGCCTGGCGCGCGTCTATACGCGGCTGGGGGAATTCAACCGGGCCATTGACCTGTATACCAAGGCCCTGGCCAAGCACCCTGGCGATGCCAAGCTCTGGTTCGGGGTGGGCATGTGCCACAATTGCAACAAGGATTTCCAGCAAGGGGCACGCTGCCTGGCCAAGGCCCTGGAGCTGGACCCGGAGAACCGCCAGTACATGCAGAACCTCGGCTTCACGCTGGGACGGGCCGGAGAGTGGGATGAGAGCCTGGTTTACCTGACGCGGGCGCTGGGACCGGCCGGGGCGCATTTGAACCTGGCCAAGATGCTCATGCACTTGCGCCAGCCCGAACAATGCCAGCAGCACCTGCGCCTGGCTTTGCAAGCTGATCCCAGCCTGGAGGAGGCCCGCCAGATGCTTGTCCGCCTGGACCCTCCCGCCCGCAGCGCCCCCCTCCAATCCGAATCTTTGCAAGCCGCGCCCCTTTCAGGCGCAACCCTGGGATTCATCACGGAATAATTTCCTTCGCCGCTGGCGGCATCGCGCTCGCTGCAAT
>JADMIO011486974.1_pt1 | contig 13780 bp, 15 predicted proteins | sample 8958161 | NCBI WGS metagenome assembly JADMIO01 (sample SAMN16585339, study PRJNA669376) | soil metagenome | isolation source: Crop rotation soil | place: USA: Cullars Rotation, Alabama | collected 2011 | reverse complement strand
CTCTCCCCCCCAAAGCGGGGGGAGAGGGGGACCGAGCCTCGCAGAGCCGGGGGGAGAGGGGCACCCGGATCGCCGCCGCCCTGCTGCTCGCCGCGTTCGCCGGGGGCGTCTACCTCGACACGCTCCCTTCGCTGGTCCGGTCGGCCGCCGACCCGCCGCTGACGGACATCCCGAAGCGGCTCGGCGCGTGGAAGTGCCCGGACGAGGATAAGCCCTTCCCCCCGGAAATCCGCGAGCCGCTCGGGTGCGACGCCGGGCTGTACCGGGTGTACACCCGGCTCGGGTTGGAGGCGCACGTTTGGGTGATGCACTGGCGGAGCGCCAACGGGGTGCGGGATTACCACCACCCGGACGTGTGCTGGCCGAGCCGCGGGTTCGTGCTGACGGCGAAGGCGGTCGAGCCGGTCCACACCCCCGTCGGGCGGACGGTGCCGCTGACCTACCGCGAGTTCGCCCGCGGGGCGACCGAGCGACAGCTCGTGGTCTACTGGACGCAGGAAGGCCGGCGGGTCTGGTCCGACGCGGACGAGGCGGACGCGGTCAGCCCGCTCTTCCCGCTGAAGTGGATTAGGAAGCGGCTGACCCGCGGCGACCACGCCGGGGACACGGACGACCGGGTGGTGGTGCTGGTGGGGATGCCGACCTACGAGGGGTCGAAGTTCGGCCGGGCGGAACTGCTGGAACTGACGGGGAAGCTGGCGGACGAGGTGTATGGGGTGTGCCCGTGGGCCGACCCCTCGGCGGGGAAATGACGAAGGACGAATGCCCCACCAATGACGAAGGACGAATCACCAAGCCCGAATGCCGAAGCGTTAGGCACACTTCGTCACTCGGATTTCGGCCTTCGGATTTCCTTCGCCATTGGTGGGGCATTCGTCATTCGTCATTTGGTTACCCACGGTAGCTTGTCCAAACTCACGTTCCCGCCGCACAGCACCACGCCGACCTTCTTCACGCCGGCCAGCGACTTGAACTCGTTGCCTAACACCACCGCCACGCCCACGGCCGCGCTCGGCTCGATGACCAGCTTCATCCGCTCCCAGACGAGCCGCATCGCGGCGCGAATCTCGTCCTCCGTCACGGTGAACACCCGCTCGACCTGGTCGCGGATGATCGGCCACGTCAGCGTACCGACGTAGTTCGCCAGCAGCCCGTCGGCGATGCTCGCGGGGGAAGCGAGCTTCACCCGGTCGCCGGCGGCCTTCGACTTGGCCGCCGCGTCCGCCCCGGCCGGCTCCGCCCCGAACACCCGCCGCGGCGGGGAGACCCCCTTCGCCGCCAGGCAGAACCCGCTGACGAGGCCGCCGCCGCCGATCGGGGCGACGACCGCGTCCAGGTCCGGCACGTCTTCGAGCAGTTCCAGCGCGGCCGTCCCCTGCCCGGCGATCACGTCCGGGTGGTCGAACGGCGGGACGAGGACCGCCCCGGTCGCGGCCATGAGTTCGGCGACCTTCGCCTCGCGGTCCGGCAGGCTCGGCCCGCTCTCCACGATGGTCGCCCCGTACCCGCGGACGGCGTCCTTCTTCACCGCCGACGCCGTCGCCGGCATGACCACGGTGCAAGGGATGCCGCGGACCCGGGCGGCCAGCGCCAGCGCCTGCCCGTGGTTGCCGCTGGAGTGGGTGACGACGCCGCGGGCGGCCTGCTCGGGTGGGAGCTTCTGGACGGCGTTGGTGGCCCCGCGGTACTTGAACGCCCCGGTCTTCTGGAAGAGTTCCCCCTTGAACGCGACCGGCCGGCCGGCGAGTCGGTCGAGCGTCCCGGAGGTGAGGACGGGGGTGCGGTGGACGAACGGCCGGATGCGGTCGGCGGCGGCCCGAACGTCGGCGAGGGAGAGGGGGGTCATAGGTCGTCCGGTTGGGTGCCGAGGAACGCGGCGGTGCGGGGGAGGCCGGTTCTCGTCAGGTTAGCCAGGAACGCCTCGACGGACACGGGGCGGCGGATGAGGTTGGCCCTCAGCCGGCGGGCGGCGGCTCGAACGGCGTCCGGCTGTAAGGCGGCGAGGGCCACGACGAACTCGTCCGGGTGGACGGCGGTGACGCCGTATTCGGCGAGGGCGGCCGGCGGGAAGTCCTTGAGGTTCGTCGTGACGATGTGTCCGGCCTCCGCGGTGATCGCGGCGGCGAGGACGTGTCGGTCGTCCGGGTCGGGCAATTGAATGGTGCCGGTCAATTCCTCGTACCCGGTCACCAGGCTACCGGGGAAAGCCGCGTCCATCGCTAGTCGCCGCCGCTCGACGCCCTCCGGCGTCAGGTCCGAGCGGTCTGCCGCGAGATGCCCGGTCCATTCGGCGTGGATGGCGGCCGACCACCGCGGGCCGTACAACCCGACCCTCGCCAGCCACAGGAGTAGGTCGCAAACCCGAATCGGGTAGATCACGCACGCGTCGAGGACCGCGATCGGCGTGGTCATTCGTCGTAGAACCCGAGTTCCTGGGCCTCGGCCGTCATCGCCGACAGGATGCGATCCCGTTCGGCGTCGACTTGCTCCCGGTAGACTTGTGCGTCCGTGAACCGGACGAGCCGTTGGCCGTCGACCTCGCGGGACGGCAGGACGCCGTCGGCGACCAGTTTTTCGGCGTACAGCCGGGTGACGAGGAGGAAGTCCGCGAGTCCGGCGACGGTCAAGTCCGGCGGCGGGGTCACGAGGGACACGCGGTCCATCCGACCCATCCGCTGGAGCGCGTCCGCCAAGAGGGAGAGGGCAGCGGCCGGGACGCAGACGGTTTCCACGTCGGCCCCGACGGACAGTTCGAGCGGGGTCGTGGGGTCGCTCGGGAGGCGAGCCGCCAATCGTCGCCCGGCCGCCTCCGCCGCAGCGGGGTCGAACGACCCCGGCGGGAGGGTGTACTCTCGGTCGAGCGAAGGGAGCGAGGTCATACGCGCCGACAGTAGCGAGACCGGGAACCGATATGGGCACGGTTTTCCGTGCCCATGAATCCAGTGTATACGTCAAGTGACGCATACCGCAACTGCGAACCGCGCCCCGCAGCGTCCCGCGTCATCCGAACTCGCCCGTCCACCCGGCCGCCGCGTACTTCGTTTCCACCAGCCGTTCCGCCGCCGCCAGCTCGTCCGCCGTCAGTTCGCCTAACGACCCTCCGAACCGCCGGCGGAAGGCGGCGAACAGGTGGTCGGCCACCTCGTCCCGGGTCCGGCCCGTCTGCCGGGCGAGCGGGCTGACGCGCTTCTGGGCGCTGGCCACCGCCTTGTCTTTGAGCTTCTCCCGACCAATACGGAGGACCCGGACCATCTCGCCGGGGTCCATGTCGTAGGCCAGCGTGGTGTGGTGCAGCACCACGCCGCGGCGGCGGGCCTGCGCCGCCCCGCCGATCTTGCCGTCCCCGCAGGCGATGTCGTTGATCGGGACGTGGTGTGCGTCCACGCCTAACTCGCGGAGGGCCTGCACCACCCAGCCGTCGCACACCTCGTAACTCTGGCGGATCGTCAGCCCGGCGACGGCCGACTCCGGCAGGTAGAGCGAGTACGTCACGGCCCCGTGCGGCTGGAGGAACATCGCCCCGCCGCCGGTCATCCGCCGGACCACTTTGACGCCCATCCCAGCCGCGGCAGCTAGGTCCACTTCGTTCGCCACCGCCTGGCAGCGGCCGACGATCACGGCCGGCTCCGCCCACTTCCAGAACCGCAGGGTCGGCGGGCAACTCCCGTCCGCGACGCGGTCGGTCAGCACCTCGTCGAGGGCCACGTTCGTCGCCGCGGGGAGCGGCCGCTCCGGCAGGAGCCGCCAGGGGAAGGCCGACCAGCCCGCCGTAAGGGCGTCCAGTTCGTCCGGCGTGAACGAGCCGACGCGGGGGGAAAAGGTGTGAGTGTGAGTGGTAGTGTGAGAGCAATCGGGGCCGGGGAATTCCCCCCCACTCGCACTATCACTCACACTCGCACTTTCGTCGCCTAACGCCCGACGCACCGCAGCCGCGATCGCGTCCGGGGACGTGCCTAACAGTTCCACGCCGAACGGCACGGCGGCCCGCACCCGGGCCGCCAGGGCGGCGGCCCCCTGGTCCGCGGGGGTGTCGTTCAACGCCTCGGCGACGGCGGCCAGCGTCGGCCCGGCGGCCCCCTCCGGGTGGACGAAGAAGTCCCCGCGGACCCGCACCCCGGCGAGCCGGCCGGACACCACTTCGAGATCGACGGCGACGAGCTTGCCGCCGGGGGTCTTGTACTCGCCGCGGGGCACGGGCGGTCCTCCGGGAGGGCGGATGCTATCGGGGCCGTTTGCGGTCCGCCCGCGTTCTGTTCGCGCGGGACCAGACGAGAACCGCAACCAGAATCGTCGGATATGCCAGCGCGGCCGCCAGCATTCCCGCCAGAAGGATGCGGGGGAGAGTTGGCCCTTGGTCCGACACGCCTGCGAACACCCGCGGCCCTCCATGACCAACCCGTCCCCGTTGTTCTACGCCGGTATTCGCCGGCCGCCCGCCCCGGTATTCTGACCGAGAGCCTTCCCCCGAGACGCACCCCCCATGCCGACCCTCACCGTGAACGCCGAGCCGCGGTCGTTCCCCGACCCGCTCACCGTCGCCGACCTGCTCCGCCAGCTCGGCCGCGACCCCGCCCGCCTCGCCGTCGAGGTGAACGAGGCCGTCGTCCCCCGGGCCGACCACGCCCGCACCCGCCTGAGCGACGGCGACCGCGTCGAGGTGGTCACGCTCGTCGGCGGCGGGTCCGAGCCGCCGGCGGACAAGCCGCTCGTCGTGGCCGGGTTCACGTTCACGAGCCGGCTGTTCACCGGCACCGGCAAGTACGCCACACACGACCTGATGCGGCGGTGCATGGACGCCAGCGGGTGCGAGGTCACGACCGTGGCCGTCCGCCGGGAACGCCTCTTCGACAAGGAAGGGAAGAGCCTGCTCGACGCGCTCGACCTCACGAAGCTGACGATCCTGCCGAACACGGCCGGCTGCTTCTCGGCGGCCGACGCGGTCCGGCACGCCCGGCTCGCGCGGGAATTGTTAGGCAACCTCGGCAACCCCGGGGCCGGGTGGGTGAAGCTCGAATGCCTCGCCGACCCGAAGACGCTCCTCCCGGACCCGATCGACACCCTGGCCGCGACCGAGCAACTCGTGGGCGAAGGCTTCAAGGTGTTGGTCTACACGAGCGACGACCCGGTGCTGGCGAAGCGGCTGAAGGCGGCCGGGGCGGCGAGCGTGATGCCGGCCGGCAGCCCGATCGGCAGCGGCCAGGGGGTGCTGAACCCGAACAACATCCGCATCCTGCTCGAGTACCTGAAGGACGGCGACCCGGACTACCCGGTCATCATCGACGCCGGGGTGGGCACGGCGAGCGACGTGGCGGCGGCGATGGAACTGGGCTGCGACGGGGTGTTGCTCAACACGGCGATCGCGTCGGCGACCGACCCGGAGCGGATGGCCCACGCGATGCGGCACTCCTGCGCCGCCGGCCGGCTGGCGTACCTGGCCGGCCGCATCCCGAAGAAGCTCTACGCGACGGCGAGCAGCCCGACGGCGGGGTTGATCGCCACGGCCGGCGGGAAGTAAACTACGAACCGGAGGTGCCGCATGAGTACGGTCCTGGACCCCCCGGCCGAGGTCGAGTTGCCCGACCGCTGCGAGTTGATCGACGGGCAGGTCGTGGAGGTTCCGCCGATGAGCGCGTACGCGGCCGAGGTGGCGGCGCTGATTCACGAGCGGCTGGTCGCGCACACGCTGGCGACTCCGTGCGGGCGGGCGAGACTGGAAATGCTCTTCAACGTCCCGTTCCCGCTCGACCCCGACCGGAAGCGCATCCCGGACGTGGCGTACATCTCGTTCGACCGCTGGGCGGAAGACCGGCCGCTGCCATACCGTGGCAAGCCGATGGATGTGATCCCGGACCTGTGCGTCGAAGTCGTCAGCCCGACGGACACCGTGGACGAGTTGACGGGAAAAGTGGACGAATACCTCCAAGCCGGCGTCCGTCTCGTATGGGTGGTTCACCCCCGGCTCCGCCGGATTGACGCCTACACGGCCCGCGGCACCCCGCCCCGGGTGTTCACCGACGCCGACACTCTCGACGCCGGGGACGTACTCCCCGGGTTCGCCGCCCCGATGGCCGCGCTCTTCCCGCCACTCGACCCCGCGGGCTGACCGCCCGCCGTTACAACCCCACCCCCTTCGCAATTCTCCGACCCCGCCGGCGGCCCGAACCCTTTGACGCCGGGCCGGCCGCAGCGCTACAGTGGAGGCGTGTTCGGGCGTCCCCCCGGACCGCCCGGCCGCCTCCCCCAGGTTTTTCCCGGGGCGAATCGAATTGAGGGCTGCCATGTCCGCGCGCCCCCCGTCCCCCCGCACCCAGTACCCGCGGGTGAAAGTCATCCTCCACCGGGCCGACGCCGGCCTGATGGTGGTGATGAAGGCCCTCCGCGACCTCACCCGGTACGGCGAGGCCGAGGCCAGCTTCCGCATGTGGGACGCCCACCACAACGGCCGCACGCTCGTCCTCGTCACCCACCTGGAGCGGGCCGAGCTGTACGTCGAGCAGTTCGGCGAACGCGGCCTAGCCGCCACCCTCGAACCGGCGTGATCGGACAAGAATTTCGACGGGATCACAGGATGAAAACGGATGAAATCAGAAGACAAAAATCTCTTCTGAATTGATCCGTTTTCATCCTGTGATCCCGTCGAAGATTCTTAGATGTCGGTCTTCAACAGCCCGCGGAGTAACAGGTCCGCGGCCGGGGGGTCTGCGTCCTTCAGCAGTTCCGCCCCGAACAGGTAGCGGAGCCAGTCGCGGGCGGCGGCCTCCGCGTCCAACCCCCGCCGCGCCCGCCCGGCCGCCTGGGCGGCCCGGATCGATTCCGCCACCGCCGCCGTACTCTCGCCCAGGCCGTTCGTCACGGCGGGCACGTCCGCCCCGGTCGCCAGCACCTCCACGACCGCGGCGAACGCGGCGGCGTGCTTCTTGGCCGCCTTGCGGAAGCGGTCGGGTAAAAGAACCGGGTCCGCCGGCGGGGCGAACGCGGCCGCGTGGAACGCCGCGTACAGGGCGGCCAGCACGGCGTCTTTTTCGGGGAAGTGTTTGGCCAGGGCGGCCGGCGTGACCCCGGCGGCGGCGGCGAGTTCGTCGTGGGTGACGGTCAGGAAACCTTTCCGGCGGATCAGCCCGGCGGCGGCCGCGAGCAGGTCCGCTTTCTTCGGCATGAACTCCCCCCGGGCGGCGGATTCGCCCTCATACTGTAGCGGGGGGGCCGACCCCAACAAGCCCGGCCCCGCCCCGGAGAAGGTGCCCATGCCTCGGCTCGTCCTCGGAAGCCGCAACCCCAAAAAACTCCGCGAACTCGCCGAACTCCTCGGCGACCTCGGGCTGGAATTATCCGACCTCGCGCCGTACCCGAACGCCCCGGTGGTGGACGAGACTGGCACCACGTTCGCCGAGAACGCCGCCCTGAAGGCGACCACGCTCGCCCCCGTCCTCAGCGAGTGGGTGATCGGCGAGGACAGCGGCCTCGTGGTGCCGGCGCTCAGCGGCCAGCCCGGCGTCTACTCGGCCCGGTGGGCGGGCACTCACGGGGACGACGCCGCGAACAACCGCAAGCTACTCGCCGAATTGAGTGGCAAGGCCGGCGACGACCGGGCGGCGTACTACGTCAGTTCCGCGGCGCTGGCGGACCCGGCGGGCAAAGTGGTGGCGACGGCCGAGGGGAAGTGCTGGGGGCGGATCGTCGAGACGGCCCGCGGCAGCGGCGGCTTCGGGTACGACCCGCTGTTCGAGATCGTCGAGTACCACGCGACGTTCGGGGAACTGTCGGCGGCGGTGAAGCACGCGCTGAGCCACCGCGGGCGGGCGCTGGCGACGCTGCGGCCGGCGGCGCGGAAGTACCTGTTCCCCGCCTAACAGGAGTCCCCCGTGTCCGCCGAACTCCGCTCCGACGTTCTCGCGTTCCAGAGCTACCTCACCGCCGAGCGCGGGCTGGCCGCCAACACCGTCCTCGCCTACGGCCGCGACCTCGCCCGGTTCGCCGACTGGGCCGAGACCGTCCGCCTGGACAACTACCTCAAGCCGACGCTCCGCGACCTCGGCCGGTATCTGGCGTTCCTCTCCGACGAAAACCTCGCCGCCCCGAGCGTCGCCCGGCACCTGGCGGCGCTGCGGATGTTCTACCGCTTCCTCCGGCTCGAAGAACGGGCCGACCCGGCGGCCGTCGAACTGCTCGGGTCGCCCAAGCTCTGGCAGCGGGTGCCGCACGTCCTCCCCCCGGCCGGCGTGGACAAGCTGCTCGCCGCCCCGCAACCCGGGGACCGCTTCTTCCTCCGCGACCGCGCCATTCTGGAAACGCTCTACGCCACCGGCTGCCGGGCGTCGGAGATGGTGGGCCTGAAGGCCGAGGACGTTTACCTCGACGCGGCGTTCTGCAAGGTGACGGGCAAGGGGAACAAGCAGCGGGTGGTGCCGCTCGGCCGGCCGGCGGTCGCGGCCCTGCGGGCGTACCTCGGGGAGTCGTCCGACCCGGGGCCGGTGTTCCGCTCCAAGTCGGGCCGGCCGCTGTCCCGGCTGATGATCTGGAAGCTGGTCCGCAAGTACTGCCGGCGGGCCGGCCTGCCGGACGCGGTCCACCCGCACACGCTGCGGCATAGCTTCGCCACGCACTTACTCTCCGGCGGGGCGGACCTGCGGGCGGTGCAGGAACTGCTCGGCCACGCCGGCATCCAGACGACGCAGCACTACACGCACGTCGACCGGGCGCGGCTGAAGGCGATCCACCAGAAGTTCCACCCGCGGGCCAAGCAGTGAGCAGTGGTCAGTGGTCAGTGGCCAGAAAAGACAAAGCGAACGGCCCGCGGGAACCACCCGCGGGCCGTCTTGTTCTTGCTGACCACTGGCCACTATCCACTGACCACTACTCACTGCCCGATGTTGATCCCGAACGACCCCAGCACGACCGGGAGCGGGTTGGTGTACTTCCGCTCGAACCGGGCCTTCCCCTTCCGGTCCTTCTCCACCGTGTTCAGGTACGTCACGATCGTCGTCTCGGTGGCGAACTTGTCGTCCTTGCCGAGCAGGTCCACGCCGGCCAACTTGCAGTCCTTGATCGGCCGGCCCTCGGTGTAGAGCATCTTCGACGTCTTCCCCGACCCCTTCGCCACCAGTACCTCGTCCAGATAGTACTTCGCCTTCGTCTTCCCGCCCTCGTCCTTGTCCCCGTAGAGGAAGAGCATCCGCGTCTCCTCCCGGATGCCCGGGGCGATGTCGTTGATGAGGCCCTTCAACATGGTTTCCGACATGGTATTCTGCGGGGCCTTGTCCGCGGACAGCCAGACGGCCGCCGCGATGTCCTTGCCGACCGGGCCGGGGCCGGCGGCCAGCGGCCGGCGGGCCGTCACCGCCTGCGGGAGCAGCCCCGGCGGCAGGTTCGGCACCTGCATCTCCCGGTTCCACTCGGCCGCCGTGTACAGCAGCCCGAGCGGGGCCGCGTCCCCGGCCCCGATCAGGTACATCGTGGCCACGTTCACTTCCCCGGTGTCGTTCTTCCGCTCCAGGAACGTCCGGGCCGCCATGACGTCGTTCACCAGCATCGGCATGTACGCCGGTTTCAGTTCGGCCATCGTCAGCGAGTTCTTCGGCGGGTTCTTGGTCGCCCCCTTCACCATCGCCGTGTTGATCGGCCCGAGGATGGGCTGGCCGAAGAACTCCTTGCCGTTGATGTCCGTACTCTTGCCGTGCCCGCGGTAGTGGAGGATGAGGACGTTGTACCCCTCCGCCGAGAGCCGGTTGGCCAGCCCGCCCCAGTCCCCCTTCGTCGGGTCCTTCTTGTAGCCGGGGAGGATGAGGACGCAGGAGCCGTTGCCGGCCTTGGCGGCCTTGTAGAACCGGCCGTTGAGCTTCACCCCGTCGGCCGACTCGAACGACTCGTCGGTCGGGTCGGACCCCTTCGGGGCGGCCGGTTGGGCCTGGGCCAGTGTGGGGTTGGCGTCGAGGCCGACCAGCCCGACGGCGGCGGCGGCGAACAGGAGCGAGAGGAGCAGCCGGCGGGTCATGGGAAGGAGGCTCCCGACAGGGGGAGGGAACGGGCCGACAACCGTACAACGCTACCGGATCATATGCCGTTGGCGCGACACAAGCAATGGCCCGCTGATGACGCCGATCTCCGAACGCGGATCGAAAACCGATCCAATCTGAAAATTGATTTCGGTCTTATCGGGTTTCGATCTGCGCCGGAGTCCGCGTCATCAGCGGGCCATTCTTAGTGATGCCGTTCGGAAACCGCGTTCCGGTTCCACTTCGGCACGATCACCAGCAGGTCCTCCGCCCCGTTCGGGACGCACTGGCAGCTCAGCCGCGACTCGCCGGTGACGGCCGGAGCCTGGTCGAGCATGTCTTCCTCGTCGTCCGTCGCCGCCGGGCAGCTCGCCAGCCCCTTCGCCACATAGACGTGGCACGTCGAACAGGCGCACACGCCGCCGCACGAGTGGTTGACCTCCACCCCCGCCCCGGTGGCGATGTCGAGGAGGCTCCCCTCCTGGCCGTGGTCGGCGTAGGGAATTTTCTCCGGGTCCACGCGGAAGACGGTCTCCTTGCCGGTCTCCTCGTCCCGGAACGTGACGGTGAACGGCCGGCTCGGCTTCGTGGACATGGTTTGCGCTATGTACGGGTTGACGCCGCCCATCGGTACTCCTCGCGGTGATACCTTCACCGTAGCAGGCGCGCGAAAAAAACCCACGGGCGAACGCCCGTGGGTTTCGGAGTGCCGGCAAATGTCCGGTCACGGGGTCGGGTAGGTCAGTTCGTTCTTCACCTCGCGGACGCCGGGGGTCAGGCGGATCATCCCCTCGGCCGTCTTCGCCTCGTCCTCGTCCCGGACCCGGCCGCGGAGGACCACCACGTTCCCGGCCCCCACGCTCACGTCGATGCCCCGCGGGTTGGCGATCATCGACGAGCGGTCGATGACGCCGCGGAGGTCGGCCTGCATCTGCGGGGCGGCGATCGGGGCGACCGGGAACCGGAGCGTCGCCGTGTAGGCGATCTGCGTTTGCGCCGGGATCAACTCGCCGCCCGTCTGGTTCCCGAGGCCGCCGCGGGTATTGCCGAAGCCGGTGTTCCCGAACCCGGTGGCACCGCCGAGGCCGGTCCGGTTCGTCGTGCCCACCCCCGTGGTGCCGAAGCCGGTCGTGCCGAAGCCGGTCTGCCCGGACCCGGTGATAGAGTTGGCCGTGGTCAGGCCGTTGGCGTTCGTGTTCCGGGTGGTGTTGTTCACCCCGGCCCCGCTGCGGGTCGCCCCGGCCCCGGTGTTCGCCGCCCCGCCGCGGTTGGTGTTGGCGGAGGTGGTGTTGTACAGGGGGGTGCCGAACCCGCCGGGGTTGCCGGTCCCGTCGGTCCCGGCCTTCCCCTGGAAGTACGGGTTGGCGTAGTACTGGGAGAAGGCGTTCGCGCTGTTCGACCCGGACCCGGCGCTGACGGCCGGCCCACTGATCGTCGGGGTGGCGGCCATCTGGGGCGCGGCCATCCCGGTCGGGGTGGAACTGCCCTGTTGGGTGTCGCCGCCGGTCGTCGTGCCGGTGGATGTGACGTTCCCAGTCGGGCTGACGGTGGTCCCGGTCGTCTGGGCGGCGGCCCCGCCGGCGGCCGCCAGCCCGACGCCGGCCGTGAGGAGGAGTCGCGTCAGGTGTCGCATGGGAACCTCCAAACAACGGACTTACGCCCGCCGCTCGACGCGGGTATCTTCGGATTGTATCGGAGGTAGGAAGGGGTCCGCTCCAGAAAGATTGATGAGAAATGGGGTTCGTTCATGAAGTCGCTCGGGGCGGCCGTGGTCGGCACCGGGTTCATCGGCCCCGTGCATGTGGAGGCGATCCGCCGGCTCGGCCACCGGGTCGTCGGCGTCCTCGGGTCGAACCCGGAGAAGGGCCGGGCCGCCGCCGACTCGTTAGGCGTCGGGAAGGGGTACGCCACGCTGGACGACTTGCTCGCCGACCCGGCGGTGGACGTGGTACACGTGGCGTCGCCGAACCGGGACCACTTCGCGCAGTGCAAGGCGGTGCTGGCGGCGGGGAAGCACGTCGTCTGCGAGAAGCCGCTGGCGGAGGCGGCGGCCGAGGCGGCGGAGTTGGTCCGGCTGGCGGCCGCGGCGGGGGTGGTGGCGGCGGTGAACTACAACGTCCGCTTCTACCCGCTGGTGCTGGAGGCCCGGGCGCGGGTCCGCGCCGGCGACCTCGGCGACGTGTTGCACGTCACGGGGTCGTACCTGCAAGACTGGCTGCTCCTGCCGACGGACACGAACTGGCGGGTACTTGGCGACGGCCTGCGGGCGGTCGCCGACATCGGCACGCACTGGCTCGACACGATCCAGTTCGTCACCGGCCTGGAAGTCGAATCCGTTTGCGCCGACCTACTGACGGTCCACCCGACACGACCCTCCCCCGCGGGGCGGGACACCTTCTCCGGGGCGGGCGGGGGGCGTCCGCCCGCTGTTGAAGTCCCCGTCACCACGGAAGACTACGGCTCTCTCTTGCTCAAGTTCCGCGGCGGCGCACGCGGCTGCCTGACGGTTTCCCAGGTGACCGCCGGCCGCAAGAACTGCCTCCGCTACGACCTCGCCGGGAGCCTCGCCGCGCTGGCGTGGGACAGCGAGGAGCCGAACGTCCTGCACGTCGGCCACCGCGGCCGGGCGAACGAGACCGTCGGCCGTGACCCGGCGCTGCTGTCCGAGTCGGCCCGCCCCTTCGCCGACTACCCCGGCGGCCACGCGGAGGGCTTCCCGGACACCTTCAAGCAGCTTTACAAGGCCGTCTACGCCGACATCGCCGCCGGCCGGCCATCCACCGCGCCGCTGTACGCCACGTTCGCCGACGGGCTGCGGGAGGTGCGGCTGTGCGACGCGGTGCTGCGGAGCCACCGCGAACGGCGGTGGGTGGACGTGCCGTCCGAGCCGCGAGCGTGAGCGACCGGAGTGCCCCATGTTCCTCGGCTACAACACGAACGGGTTCGCCCACCACCGGCTGGAAGACGCGGTCGGGATTCTGGGTAGCCGGCTCGATTACGTCGGCATTGCGCTCACCCTGGACGTACATCATCTCGACCCGTTCGCCCCGAACGCGGACGAGCAGATCGCCAAGGCCCGATATTGGATCGATGGCCACGGTCTGCACTGCGTTGTCGAGACCGGGGCGCGGTTCCTGCTCAATTCCGAGCAGAAACACCAACCGACCCTACTCACCACCGATGGCTATGCACGGACGCGCCGATTCGACTTCCTGACGCGGAGCGTCGATATTGCCCTCCGCCTCGATGCCGATTGTGTCAGCTTCTGGTCCGGCACCCCGACCGACGACGCTCCGCCGGCCGTATTGATGGATCGCCTCGTAGACGGTTGCAAGCGCCTCGCCGACTTTGCCGCCGAACGCAACGTCCGCCTCGCGTTCGAGCCGGAGCCGGGGATGTTCATCGACACGATGGACAAATTCGCCGAACTCCACGCGAAGGTGAACCACCCGGCCTTCGGCCTCACCCTGGACGTCGGCCACCTCGTCTGCCAGGGGGAGCTGCCGGTGAGCGACCACGTCCGCCGGTGGAAGGACTGGCTGTGGAACGTCCACGTCGAGGACATGCGGCCGGGCGTCCACGACCACCTCATGTTCGGCGAGGGGGAGGTGGACTTCGCCGACGTGTTCGCCGGGCTGCGGGAGGTCGGGTACGCGAACGGGGTGTACGTCGAGCTGAGCCGGCACAGCCACGACGCGGTGAACACGGCCCGCCGGGCGAAGGCGTTTTTGGACCCGTACTTGGCTTAGCCGCTTGCGGCGATGCACGCGCGTGCATCGCCGCAAGCG
>JADMIO011167865.1_pt1 | contig 13780 bp, 14 predicted proteins | sample 8958161 | NCBI WGS metagenome assembly JADMIO01 (sample SAMN16585339, study PRJNA669376) | soil metagenome | isolation source: Crop rotation soil | place: USA: Cullars Rotation, Alabama | collected 2011 | reverse complement strand
CGACTTCAAGTCACGTGAATTCCAAGCTTCGGATCCCACTGTGCTGGAAAGCAGGCGGGCGCGCGGAAACGTCGGTCTGCGATCCGCAGAGTCCGTGGTTTGTGGTCCGTGGTCCGTAGCAGGATCGGGGGCCGGCGACGGGTTGGGGATGGATTCCGGCAGTCGGTGTTTCTGCATCGCGTCGCCTCCTCGCGACCCCTCCGCGGCGGCGTCCCCCGCCTTCCATGCTACGGACTACGGACCACGGACTACGGACCTGTGACCTCATCAAGACTGATTCGATACTCCTCGACGAGGGCCTGATCGAGGTCGTAGACGTGGTGGAAGTCGGCCGGGTCGTCGTGGGGGGTCTTGCTCATCAGGCCGGCCTCGATGAGGTTGAAGACGATCGCCCCGAAGTCGTCGGTCCGGTCGATGCCCCACAGCCGGAAGACCGTCCGGGCCATCAGCCCGAACTCCTGGAGGGCGAGCGAACGGACGCCCTCCATCAACTCCCGGCCGCTGACGTGGTGGCGGACGTCCGGCTCGGCCTCCTCCTCGGCGGCGTCCGGCGACGGCTCCCGGCCGAGCAGCTTCTGCGTGTGGTGCAGGGCCTGGAACATGAACTCGTACGCCTCGTAGGCGTAACGGGGGTCGTTCTGGGCCACCTCCGCCAGCTTGACATTGAAGAACGTCATTGCCCCTTGGCCCCCAGGACCGTCAGGATCTCGTCGGCGCCGACCATCAGCCGGCGGCCGTCCTCGAACTCCACCAGCACTTTGCGGGCCAGGATCTCCTGCGCCAGCACCCGCCCCTGCCCCTTCGCCGTCACGATTCGGGACCCCGCCGACGGCAGCTCGCGCTGGAACTCCTCGTACACGTCCTGCTCGAACCGCAGGCAACACTTCAGCCGGCCGCACCGGCCGGAGATCTTCGACGGGTCGAGGGTCGATTTCTGCAGCTTCGCCATCCGCATCGAGACGGGCGGCATGACGGCCATGTGGGTGTTGCAGCAGACCGGCTTGCCGCAGTCGCCGTAGTCCGCCAGGAGCTTCGCCTCGTCGCGGACGCCGATCTGCCGCATCTCGATGCGGGTACGGTATTCGCGGGCCAGGTCCTTGACCAGTTCCCGGAAATCGACCCGCTTCTCGGCCAGGAAGTAGAAGATGACCCGCTCCCCGCCAAACAAATGCTCAACATCGACCAGGTCCATCTGCAACTGCCGCTGGTGGATGAACTCCTGGCAGCGGAGGAACTCCGCCTCCTCGCGCTGGGCCAGGTCCTGCATGCGCAGGTGGTCCTCGTCGGTCATGACGCGGAGGATCTGCCCCTTGGTCGGCTCGGAGAGCAGCTCGACGGCCCGCGGCGTGGCGTCGCACAGGACGGCGCCGGTCTCCTGCCCCCGCTCCGTCTGCAAAACGACCGCCTGCCCCCGGTCGTAGGCGCACTCCGGGGCCGGGGTGAATTCGCCCAGGAAGCGCATTGCCCCGTGGCGGATGATGTAGGTTGCAGGATCCATGGTCGGCTCATCTTGTATATGGAACCCCGGTGGGGGTCAGGGTCGGAATCACAAAACCGTCCATTGTAAAGCCTGCCCCGCGGAAAGGAAGAGCGTTCCGCTGCGGGGCTGAAGGCATTTTCCCAAAAATCCGCCCTTTCGGCTTGCATTTTTGACCCCCGCCCGCGGAAAATAGGAGAGGAGTCTCTCGCTTTGCTGTTCCCCGCCTGGACCGACGTTGCGCATCACCCCCCACCTTCGGCGTCCCGGCAATATAACTGGTAATGGCCGCAGACGCCGTGCCGCCTGCTCGACGGGATAAACCCGGCGGCTCGGCAGGCGGAACGAGCCGCCGGGTTTATCCCGGCGGTCCGAGGGCCGGCCTCCCCGGCGGGGGTAAACCCCGCCGCTCGTAGGAAACCACGAGGACCTTTTCGTGCGACCCTGGCGAACCTTGCTCCTCCTCGCCTGCACCCTCCCCGCCGCGGCCCTCGCCGGCTGCCAGCGCGAGGAGCCGGTCGAGCGCTACACCGTCACCCACGCGGACCGCGAGTCGTTCCGCCTGCTCGCCGCCCTTGTCCCGCACGGCGACAAGGTCTGGGTCGCCAAACTCTCCGGCCCGCAGGCCGCGGTGGCCGGCGAGAAGGAGCACTTTGACCAGTTCCTCGACTCGCTCCGGTTCGACGACAAGAAGGACCCGCCCCTGACCTGGACGGTCCCGAAGGACTGGCAGCACCAGCCCGGCCGCGGCATGCGGGCCGCCACCTTCCGGATCGACGCCCCGCCCGGCCTGGAGGTGACCCTCTTCGCCTTCGGCAAGGACGAGAGCGGGTCGGTCCTGGCCAACGTCAACCGCTGGCGGCGGCAGCTCAACCTGCCCCCCCTGGAGGCCGCGGACCTCGACCAGAACGTCACCCGCGCCAGGATCGGCGACGAGCCGGCCACCCGCGTCGATCTCGTCGGCCTGGGGACGCACACCGTCTCCCGCCCAAACCCGCACGCCGGCGAACACGCGCCCGTCGGGCTGCCTGACTTTACCCCGCAGGCAAAGGCCGGCCGGGGCGGACCGCTGCCGTTCACCTACGACCTGCCCGCCGGCTGGAAGAAGTCCGAGAAGGGCATGGCGATGAGCGCCGAGACCTTCGTCGCCGGCGCGGGGGAGGACACCGCCGTCGTCACCATGACGCCGCTCGGCGGGGCCGGCGGCGGCCTGGGGATGAACATCAACCGCTGGCGCAAGCAGGTCGGCCTGCCGCCGGTCGAGGACGCCGAGGCCGCCCGCAGCGCCGCCGAGTTGCAGGTCGCCGGCCAGCCGGCCAAATATGTCGATATCGACAACCCGGCCGGCAAGGACCGGATCAGCCGCATCCTGGGCGTGGTCGTGCCGGCCGGCGACCGCACCTGGTTCATCAAGATGAGCGGGCCGCACGACGTCGTCGGCCAGCAGAAGACCGCGTTCGAGTCCTTCGCCAAGTCCCTGAAATTCGCCGCGAAGTAGGAAGCCGCATATGGACCCCACGGCCCTCAAGGCGGGAGCCCCGCCGCAACCCTTGCCGACGAACGGCACGGCCCCCCACCCGGACGCCCCGCCCCGCCCCCGCCCGGCGGCGAAGGGCGCCCTCCGGCGGGCGCTCGAACCCCTGGCCTCGCTCCGCCTGACCGTCGTGCTGTTCGTCCTGTCCCTGGTCCTGGTCTTCTACGGCACGCTCGCCCAGGTAGACCAGAGCAACTGGACGGTGACGAGCACCTACTTCCGCAGCTTCTTCGTGCGCATCCCGCTCGAGGTCGTCCTGCTCTACATCAATTACCTGCCCAAGCTCTACAACCCGGAGATCAAGGAGCCCCTCTTTCAGATCGGCGGCTGGATCCCCTACCCCGGCGGCTGGCTCCTGGGCAGCCTGCTGCTGGCCAACCTGCTGGCGGCCCACTTCGTCCGCTTCAAGCTGACCTGGCGGCGGTCCGGCGTCCTGATCCTGCACGCCGGCCTGATCGTCATGATGATCAGCGAGCTGATCACCGGGCTCTGGGCCGTCGAAGGCAACATGACCATCGAGACGAACAAGTCATCCAACTACATCGAGTATCCGCACTCGGTCGAGCTGGCCTTCACCCGCATCGACCCGGCCAAGCCGAAGGAGGACGACGTCATCGCCTTCCGCAAGGCGCTGCTGACCGCCGGGGCGAAGATCGATGACGCGCAGCTGCCGTTCAGAATCGAGGTCAACCAGTTCTTCACCAACTCGTCCCTCGAGGAGGTGAAGGGCGACCAGCCGAAGGCGAACCCGGCGACCGCCGGCTACGGCCGGGAGGCGGTGGCGGTCGAGATCCCGGAAGGCCGCGGGGTGGACCAGGACCAGAAGCACGACATCGCGGCCGCCTACGTCACCCTCATCGACCGCAAGACCGAGAAGACGATCGGGACGTACCTCACCCGGGTCGTCCTGGACGAGATCTTCAGCGGCCCGCAGTGGGTCCGGGTCGGCGATAAGGAGTACCAGATCGCCCTCCGCTTCGCCCGGTCGGCCCCCCAGCCGTACACGTTCCACCTGGAGAAGTTCGAGCACAAGACCTACCTCGGCGTGACCGTGCCGAAGGACTTCCGGAGCCACATCCATCTCGTCGATCCGGTGAACGGCGAGGACCGCAAGGTGCAGATTTACATGAATAACCCGCTCCGCTACCACGGCGAGACGTTCTACCAGTCGTCGTGGATCCCGGACGGCCGGGGCGGGTCGCTCGGCACGGTCCTGCAAGTCGTCCGCAACCCCGGCTGGACGCTGCCGTACATCTCGTGCGTGATCGTCTGCGTCGGCATGCTGATCCACTTTGGCCTGAACCTGACCCGGTTCCTCGAACGGAGGGCCGCCCAGTGAACCAGAACCGCTCCCCCCTGATCCCCGCCGCCGTCGTCGGCCTGACGGTCCTGTACCTGGCGATCTGCGCCTGGCCGCACGGCGACCCGGCGAATGGCTTCCACCTCCGCGAGTTCGGCCGCCTGCCGACGGCCCAGGGCGGCCGGGTCATGCCGCTGGACACGTTCGCCCGCACCAGCCTGATGGCGTACAACCACCGCCAGACGTTCCAGCAGCCGAAGGAGGGCGGCCGCGAAGACGACACCGAGACCCGGCCGGCGATCCAGTTCCTGCTCGACACGATGGTCAGCCCGCCGCCCCCGGTCGAGGAGGGCCGGGCCGCCCCGGAGGTCGTCCAGCTCGTGAAGATGCTGAACGTCCTCTTCAAGGAGGACCGCCCGGCGTACCGGCTGCGGATCTTCCGGATCGACAACGACGAGGTGCTGAGCACCGTCGGCCTGGAGAAGCGGCCCGGCTTCCGCTACGCCTTCGCCGAGATCAACGCGGCCCCGAACTACCAGAACTTCGTCCAGCGCGCCCAGACCCTCATCAAGGCGAATAACCCGAAGGCGCGGACGATGACGGACAACAAGGTGGTGGAGCTGTACCACAACCTGTCGTCGTTCTTCGGCATCACCACCCTCCAGGGCCCGCTGATGGTCCCCCTGGACCGCACGGGGGAGGAGTGGGACGCCGTCGGCCCGGCGCTGGTCCAGGGCTGGCAGAACAAGCAGATCGACCCGACGACGCAGCACCTCTTGCAGATGCTGATGGCCTACCACGAGGGGGAACCGGCGAAATTCAACGCGTCCCTGACCAAGGCCCATGAGCACCTGACGAAGGAGGTGCCGGGCGTCCTGAGCACGGTCGGGCTGGAGGCGTACTTCAACGAGTTCGCCCCGTTCTACCACTGCGCGGTCCTGTACGGCCTGCTCTTCGTCGTCATCGCCGTCGGCTGGCTGACGCGGTCGGAGGAGATGCGCTCGGCCGCCTACTGGTCCGTCGCGGTGATCTTCCTGGTCCACACCTGGGCGCTGCTCTGCCGGATGTACATCATGGGCCGGCCGCCGGTCACGAACCTCTACTCGTCTGCCGTCTTCATCGGCTGGGGGTGCGTCCTGACCTGCCTGTTCGTCGAGTGGTTCTACCGCAACGGCGTCGCCCTGGCGGTCGGCGTGACGACCGGCGGGCTGTCGCTGCTGGTCGCCCACCTGCTCGGCATGAGCGGCGACACGATGGAAGTCTTGCAGGCCGTCCTCGACACGAACTTCTGGCTGGCGACCCACGTCACCTGCATCACGTTCGGTTACACCGCGGCGTTCGTCGCCGGGTTCATGGGCCTGGCCTACATCCTGCTCGGCATCTTCACGCCGAAGCTGGCCGGGGACGGCGCGGCCAACCTGGCGCGGATGACGTATGGCGTCCTCTGCTTCGCGATGTTCCTGAGCTTCACCGGGACCGTCCTGGGCGGCATCTGGGCGGACCAGTCGTGGGGCCGGTTCTGGGGCTGGGACCCGAAGGAGAACGGCGCGCTGCTGATCGTCCTGTGGGTGGCGATGATCCTGCACGCCCGCTGGGCCGGCATGATCAAGGCCCGCGGCGTCGCCGTCCTGGCGGTGGCCGGCAACATGGTCACCGCCTGGTCCTGGTTCGGCACGAACCTGCTCGGCATCGGCCTGCACTCCTACGGCTTCATGCAGGGCGCGTTCCTCGGCCTGGTGGCGTTCGACGCGACGATGCTGACGGTCATCGGCCTCGGCCTGGCGATCCCGCAGGAGCGCTGGCGGAGCTTCCAGCGGCTGCCGCAGGACACCCCGCCGCCGCCACTGGCGCCGCGGCCGGCCGCCCTGGCGACGAGCGGCAAGTAGCCGCCGCGCCCCACCACCCCTCCACGCCCCGGGATGAGCGCAGCGAGTCCCGGGGCTTTTTGTTTGTAGGGCACTCGCGGAGCGAGTGCCCCCGGCCGGCACTCGCGGAGCGAGTGCCCTACATTGCGCTCTTTGCCCTGGCCGCGTTCGCCAGGTAGAATGGGTTAGCATGACTTCGTCTTCGCGTCCCGAGGCGGAAGAGGATATGCCGCTTACCATCACCTGCGCGTGCGGCGCTCACCTGGAGATCGACGAGAAGTTCGTCGGCCAGGAGATCGCCTGCCCGGACTGTAGCCGGCCGCTCCGGGTCGAGCCGCCGCCGCCCCGCCGCCACCTGCGGGTGAGCGGGCTGGCGGTCGGCAGCCTGATCGTCGGCCTGGTCGGGTTCTTCACCCTGGTCGGGTCGGCCGTCGCCATCGCCCTCGGCCTGGTGGCCCAGCGGCGCATCACCGACCAGTCCGACCGGCTGACCGGCGTCGGGTTCGCTCATGCCGGCCTGGCCGTCGGCGCCGCGGGGATCTTCGCGACCCTCGGCCTGCTGCTGGCGCCGGACCTCCTCGGGCTCGACGTCTTCGTCCGCGAGTTCGAGTGGGCGGGCCGGCTCGACTACAGCTACCTCGCCACGACGAACCCGCCGACCGTCACCCTCACCGAGCAGAACTCCGACCTGTCGATCATCCCGCCGGCCGGCCGGTGGGGGCACTTCGGCGTCGGCGACACCCGCTCGTCCAACGGGGACCGCTTCATCCTGGTCGAGGTCCGCCAGGACGCCCAGCTCGCCTGCCAGACGGCCGACCTGGACGGGGACGAGGACATCGATTCGCTCCGCCGCAAGGCGATCGACAAGTTCGTCCACTCCGACCTGGTCCGGCTCCTGTCGCACCAGCGCGGCAGCCCGCCGGTCCCGACCAAGGGGGCGCCGGACCGCGAGCCGAAGGAGCGGGACGTCAAGCCGGCGCAGGACGGCCAGCAGGAGTTCGTCCTCGACCTCCGGCTGGGCGGCCACGACCGGACGTTCCTGCTCCGGGTCGGGCGGAAGGGGCCGCTGCTCGTGGCCCTGGTCGGCGGCAGCCGGAAGGCGCAGTTCGACCGGCTCCGGGACCAGTTCCGCAAGGCGTTCGATTCCTTCAAGCTCAACCAGTGACGCCGATGATCTGGTTCACCTGCAAGCAGTGCGGCAAGACGCACGGCCGGCCCGAGACGATGATCGGGGCGATGGTCTTCTGCGAGTGCGGCCAGGGCAACCTGGTGCCGTGGGAGAGCACGGCCCCGGAGCCGGCCGAGGCCCCGGTCGTGACGCAGCCGGCCCCGGTGCTGGAGCCGGTGAAGTTCGACCCGCCGGCCCCGGCCGGCCCGCCGGACCTGCCGGCCGACCGCCCCCGCCGCCGCGGCCGGGCCGAGAAGCGCGACCCGGACTACTGCTTCAACCATCAACAAGTTCCGCGGACGGCGACCTGCGCCGACTGCGGCGAGTCGTTCTGCGCCGACTGCGTCGTCTCCCTCCAGGGGGCGACGCTGTGCGGCCCGTGCAAGAACTTCCGCGCCCGCCGGATGGAACTGCCGCCGCTGAACTCCGCCCTGGCGTCCACCAGCCTGATCCTGTCGCTGCTGGTGAGCCCGCTGGCCCTGTGCATGCTGCCGATGGGCGAGGCGTACGGCACGCGGGTCCTGAGCCTGATCTCGCTGCTGCCGCAGCTGATCGCCCTGGGGTTAGGAGTCTGGGCCCTGCGGACGGCCGACCGGGGGGGTCAGGTCGGCGGCCAGTCGCTGGCGATCACCGGGGTGGCGACGGCCGGCCTGATGATCGTGCTGACGCTTCTGTTCCACGTCTACACCGCCCGGCTATTTGCCTGAGCCGACCATGATCGAGTGCCCGTACTGCTACCGCGTCTTCCGCACCAGCCCGGAGAAGCTGGGCGCCCGCTGCCCGAAGTGCCGGATGCCGCTCTTCGACGGCGGCAAGCGCCGCCGGCCGGAGAAGGAGCTGGGGCCGTGCGCGCTGCACCCGGCCGGCGCCGCCGTCGCCAACTGCGGCCGCTGCAACCGGGCGATGTGTACGGTCTGCCGGACCCGCTGGCACGAGGAGGTGCTGTGCCCGGACTGCGTCAACCGCTCGCTGGCGGCGGACGAGCCGGGCCCGCAGGAGGCCCAGCGCCAGCTCCGCCAGGGGTTACTCGCCCTCGCCTTCGCCGCGGTCGGCTGGTTCCTGTTGCTGCTGACGCTCTGGCCGATGTCCACGTTCCACACCGGCGGCAGCAAGGACCACTGGGTGCTGTTCGCCGGCTTCCTGTTCTTCGGCAGCTTCCTGCCGCCGCTGCTCGCCCTCGGCCAGTCCGCGGCAGCCCTGCGGCTGCGCGGGGCGGCCCAGAAGATTGCGACCTGCGGGCTGGTGCTGGCGGGGTCGCAGCTGGGGGTGATGCTGGGGCTGCTGATTCTGAACGTGTGGCAGAACTGAGCGCCGTCAGTCGGCCCAGTTCTCCACTTGAAATCCCGAGATTTGCCGGAAATCCTTCACGTTGCGAGTCACCAGGGTCGCCCGGTGAGCCAGGGCGATACTGGCGATCAACAGATCGCCCCGGCCGAGCTTCTTCAGCTTCTTGTTCTGTCGCAGCCGATCGAACTCCGCACCCGTCGCGGCGGTCACGAGGATGATCTCCAGCATTCGGAGCCGTTCGTCGGTGCGTTGTAGCAGTTCATGAGCCCGCACGAGCTGCGCGCCATCGCTCGCTTTCAGGACCGCGGCAAAGCGCCCCTGAAGGATCTCGATCCTGGTGATGATCGTGATCGCGATTTCATTCGGATCGACCCGGCGGAGCTGGTCGCTGACCCGGGCATGGCCGGCGTGGGCCAGCGTCAAGGTGTACGTGTCCAAGAAGTACATCATTCCCCTTCGCCGCTGGACCGGCCGCGCTGTCGGTGAATCTCTTCCAGCATCGCGCCGAGGTTCGGATCATCCTTGAAGGCACCGATCTGCATCAGCAGCCCTTCCTTCTTGCTCGGCGGCGAGCGCAACCAGTCCTGTACCGCCGCTTTCAGGAACCGCCACTCCTCTCCCAGCTTTCGACCGGGGAGCCCCTGCTCCCGGAGCAGCCGAAGGATTTCGGCCTCCGGTACCCTCAGGTACTCGGCGATTTCGGCCAAGGTGAGGACTTCGCCGTTGCTTGACCCACCTGCACCTATGGCGGTCGCTGGGGAAGGATTTCGCTCGGGTTTACTCCTTGGAGCAGGCATCTCACGGCCCTCCTGTTCTTGCCCGGGATCGTAGCCCATTCTATCAAACTCGCGGAGGGGTTCGCTTGCCTCGGTAGCACGGTGGCGGAGGAGAGTCCCGATGCCCGGCCTTTCCGTGACCAGGCGCAGACGGGTAGGATAGGGGGGTGCCGCGGTCGAAACTGAATGGTCCACTGAAGACCGAGGTCGGAGCGATTTCATGGCAGCGAGCTACACGACCATTATCCAGCAGCACGGCGAATGGTGGATCGGCTGGGTCGAAGAGGTTCCCGGCGTGAACTCCCAGGGGCGAACGCGCGAAGACTTGCTGGAGAACCTCCGCGATGCCCTCGAGGAGGCGCTGGAGATGAACCGGACTGAGCCCCGTACCAACGGGGCCGGGCCACAAGGATAGCGCCTGCCCCACTCGGCTACCGTCTGCTACTTCAACCCATATAATCTCCCCGTCGTCCCCCGCGGCCCCCCGGATGCCTTCTTCGGATGCCTGTGGACATTCTCACGATCGTCGGCGTCGGCCTGATCGGCGGCTCCATCGGCCGGGCGGCGAAGAAGCGCGGCCTGGCCCGAACGGTCCGCGGCGTCGGCCGGCAGACCGCGTCGCTCGACCGGGCCGTCGCCGTCGGGGCGGTCGATGAGCCGTACCTCGATTCCGCGGCCGCCGTCGCCGGCGCCGACCTGGTCGTCTTCTGCACGCCGGTCGATGGGATCGCCGACCAGGTGCTCGCCGCCGCCCAGCGCTGCCAGCCCGGGGCGGTCCTGACCGACGCCGGCAGCACCAAGGGGCGGATCGTGGCGGCGGTGGAGGGACGGCTGCCGCCCGGCGTCGCGTTCGTCGGCAGCCACCCGCTCGCCGGGTCGGAGAAGCGCGGGCCCGACTTCGCCGACCCGGACCTCTTCCAGGGCCGGCTCACCGTCCTAACGCCGACCGACCGGACCGACCCGGCCGCGCTGGAGCGGGTGCGGGCGTTCTGGCAGGGGCTCGGCTCGCGCGTCAAGGTGATGACGCCCGAGGAGCACGACCGGGCGCTGGCACTGACCAGCCACCTGCCGCATCTGGCCGCGTCCGCCCTAAGCGGCGTCCTACCCGCGGCGCTGGCCGAGTTGACGGCGACCGGGTTCCGTGACACGACGCGGGTCGCGGCCGGCGACCCCGCCCTGTGGGCCGCCATCTTCAGCCACAACCGCCCCGCCCTCCTGGCCGCCCTGGACCTGTTTGAAGATCGGTTAAGGCAGTACCGCCGGGCCCTCGCCGACGACGACGGGCCGGCCCTCGAACGGCTGTTCGCCGAAGGCAAGAAGGTGCGCGATGCTCTGGGAAGTTGAGATCCGGCCGCGACGGCACGACCCCGAGAAGGACCGCGCCCGCGCCGAGCTGGCCCTGCTCCTGCACGCCGACCCGGCCCCGGCCGCCGTCGAACAGACGGCCCGCGGCTACCTCCTCGAAGGCGACTTCGACCGGGAGACGGCCGAGCGGCTGGCGGCCGAGCTGCTCGTCGATCCGCTCGTCGAGGCCGGCCGGGTCGGGCCGCTCAACGGCGCCCTCGACGCCAGCTTCCCCGTCGTCGCGACCGTCCTCCTCAAGCCGGGCGTCATGGACCCTGTCGCCCAGAGCGTCGAGTCCGCCGCCCGCGACCTGGGCATCGCCCTCGACTCGGTCCGCACCTACCGCCGCTACTACGCCCGAGAGGCCCCCGCCCCGGCGGTCGCGGCCGTCCTCTATTCCCGCGTCCTGGCGAACGAGGCGATCGAGCAGGTCGTCCAGGGCCCGCTGCATCTCGACCACCTGACGCTCGGCTCGATCTACACCTTCCGCCTGGTCACCGTCCCGCTGCGCGAGCTGGATGACGCGGGGCTGGTGAAGGTCAGCCGGGACGGCCAGCTCTCGCTCAGCCTGGCGGAGATGAAGACGATCCAGGCCCACTACCAGTCCCTCGGCCGGGACCCGACCGACGTGGAGCTGGAGACGCTGGCCCAGACCTGGTCAGAGCACTGCTCGCACAAGACGCTGAAGGGGCGGATTGACTTCGACGGCCGGCACTACGACAACCTGCTGAAAGAGACAATCTTCGCCGCCACCCAGGAGGTCCGCCGGCGGCTCGGGCCGGACGACTGGTGCGTCAGCGTCTTCGAGGACAACGCCGGCGTCGTCCGCTTCGATGAGAAGTTCAACGTCTGCTTCAAGGTCGAGACGCACAACCACCCGTCGGCGATCGAGCCCTACGGCGGCGCCAACACCGGCCTGGGCGGGGTCATCCGCGACCCGCTCGGCACCGGCCTCGGCGCCAGGCCGGTCTGTAACACCGACGTCTTCTGCTTCGCCCCGCCCGACACCCCGCCGGAGGAGCTGCCGGCCGGCGTGCTGCACCCGCGCAAGGTGATGCAGGGGGTGGTCGCCGGCGTCCGCGACTACGGCAACCGCATGGGTATCCCGACCGTCAACGGGGCGGTCTGCTTCGACCCCCGCTACCTCGGCAACCCGCTCGTCTACTGCGGCACGGTCGGCCTGATCCCGGTGGACCGCTCCCACAAGGAGCCCCGGCCGGGCGACCTGGTCGTCGCCGTCGGCGGCCGGACCGGGCGGGACGGCATCCACGGCGCGACGTTCTCGTCGGTGGAGCTGACGACCGAGTCGGAGAAGGTGAGCGGCGGGGCGGTGCAGATCGGCAATGCCATCACCGAGAAGAAGGTCCTCGACGTCCTGCTCCAGGCCCGCGACCTGAACCTCTACCACGCCATCACCGACTGCGGCGCCGGCGGGTTCTCGTCGGCCGTCGGCGAGATGGGCGAGAAGATCGGCGCCGTCGTCGCGCTCGACAAGGCCCCGCTCAAGTACCAGGGCCTGTCGTACACCGAGATCTGGATCTCCGAGGCCCAGGAGCGGATGATCCTCGCCGTCCCGCCCGACCGCTGGGAGCGGCTGGAGGCGCTGTGCGCCGGCGAGGGGGTGGAGGCCACGGTGATCGGCACGTTCGAGCCGACCGGCCGCTTGCAGCTCTACTACCGCGGCGAGCAGGTCGCCGACCTCGACCTCGACTTCCTCCACAACGGCCGCCCCCCCGTCGTCCGCCAGGCGCGCTGGACCCCACCCCCCGCCCTCGCAAGCCCCGGGATGAGCGCAGCGATTCCCGGGGATCTGAACGCGATCCTCCTCCGGCTGCTCGCCAGCTACAACGTGTGCAGCAAGGAATGGATCATCCGCCAGTACGACCACGAGGTGCAGGGCGGCTCGGTGCTCAAGCCGCTGGTCGGCGCAACGAACGACGGCCCCGGGGACGCGGCGGTGGTCATGCCGGTCCTCGGCTCCTGGCGCGGCCTGGCGGTCGGCTGCGGCATTAACCCGCGCTACGGCGAGCTCGACCCCTACGCGATGGCCGCCCTCGCCATCGACGAGGCCGTCCGCAACGTGGTCGCGGTCGGCGCCGACCCGGCGCGGGTCGCCCTGCTCGATAACTTCTGCTGGGGGAACACCGACCGCCCGGAAGTGCTCGGCTCGCTGGTCCGCGCGGCCGAGGCGTGCCGGGACGTGGCGGTGGCCTTCGGGATGCCGTTCATCAGCGGCAAGGACAGCCTGAACAACGAGTTCAAGGCCGGCGGCCAGAGCATCATCATCCCGCCGACCCTGCTCATCAGCGCGCTCGGCCAGGTCCCCGATGTCCGCCGCTGTGTGTCGATGGACCTCAAGGCGGCCGGTAACCAGCTCTTCCTCGTCGGCGTCACCCGGCCAGAGCTGGGCGGGTCGCACTACCACCTGGTCACCGGCCACGCCGGCGGCACGGTCCCGCAGGTGGACCTGGCCCTCGCCCCACGGCTGTTCGCCGCGGTCCACGAGGCGATCCGCCGCGGCCTGGTCCGCAGCTGCCACGACCTGAGCGAAGGCGGCCTGGCGGTGGCGCTGGCGGAGATGTGCTTCGCCGGCGGCATCGGCGCCGATGTCACCAACCTCGCCGCGGCCGGCGCCGCCGCGGAGGACGTGCTGCTCTTCAGCGAGTCGCCGACCCGCTTCGTGCTGGAGGTCCGGCCGGCCGACGTGCCGGCGCTACAGCAGCTCTTCGCCCCGGACCTGCCGCTGACTCCGCTGGGCCAGACGACCCGCGAGCCGCGGCTGCGGGTCGCCAGCCGCGACGGCGAGTGGCTCCTCTGGTCGCCGCTGGCGGCGCTCAAGGAAGCCTGGCAAAAACCGCTGGCGTGGTAATCGTCACGCCGCCCGCGCCGACAGGTCCGGGCGGTGCTTGCTGACGAGCTGCACCAGGTTGCCGACGTTCTTGAGCCGGGCGATCTCCAGGTTCTTGAACTTCACCCTTTCCAGCACATTGGGATCCTAAGCTTAGAATTCCACGTGGACAAGTTGTCGC
>JADMIO010854514.1_pt1 | contig 13780 bp, 9 predicted proteins | sample 8958161 | NCBI WGS metagenome assembly JADMIO01 (sample SAMN16585339, study PRJNA669376) | soil metagenome | isolation source: Crop rotation soil | place: USA: Cullars Rotation, Alabama | collected 2011 | reverse complement strand
CAGTAGCCGTTGACCGCGGCGGTCGTCGGGAAGGGCAGGTCGTGCAGCTTCTGGAAGACGTCCCAGCCGGCGCGCACGAAATCGAGCGCCTCGGCGGGCGTGGCGAACTTGGTGAAGGCCTCGACGTCGGCCCCGGCGATGAAAGCCGCCTTGGCCGAGCGGATGATCATGCCCTTGGGCGAGAGCGCCTTGATCGCATCGAGCGCGGCCGACAATTCATCGAGAGCCTCGCGCGAGAAGGTGTTGGTCGACTCGCCCTGCTTGTCGAAGGTCAGCCAGGCGAGTCCCTGGGCGTCCAGCTCGAAGCGCCAGTGCTTGTAGAGCGTGTTGGTCTGTGCGCGGTCCATGTTAGAGCGCCTCCACCAACATGGCTCCGCCCAAACCGCCGCCTATGCAGATGCACGCGATGCCGCGTTTGGCGTTGTTGCGCTTGAGCACCTTGAGCAAGTGCAGCACGATGCGGGCGCCCGAGGAGCCCACGGGATGGCCGAGCGCGATCGCGCCGCCGTCGACGTTGAGCTTCGATTCGTCCAGGCCGCCCATCGCGCCGTCCAGGCCGAGTTGCTCCTTGCAGTACTTCTCGTCCTTCCAGGCGGCGATGCAGCCGAGCACCTGCGCGGCGAAGGCCTCGTTGATCTCCCAGTAGTCCAGGTCGCTCAGGCCGAGGCTGTTGCGTTTCATGATCGGCGTGGCTGCATGCACCGGGCCGAGACCCATTTGCGCGGGGTCGAGGCCCGCCCACTCGGTGTCCAGGATGCGTCCGATGGGCTTGAGGTTGTGCTTGGCCACGGCCTGCTCGTCGGCAAGCAGCACCCACGCTGCGCCGTCGGTGATCTGCGAGGAGTTGCCCGGCGTCACGTTGCCGAACTTGCGGTCGAAGAAGGGTTTGAGCTTGGCCAGGTTCTCGACCGAGGAGTCGCGCCGCACCCCGTCGTCCAGCGAGTAGGCGTTGCCCTTGGCGTCGAACACGGCCTCGACTTCGCCGCCGCCCGGCGCGAGAAAGCCTGCGTCCTGCGCGGCGACGACGCGCTGGTGCGAGCGCACCGAGAACTCGTCCATCTGCTGGCGGGTGATGCCGAAGCGGTGCGCGAGGTTCTCGGCGGTCTGCCCCATGAGCAAGCCCACCATCGGGTCGGTGAGGCCTTTCATGATCGCGATCACCGGCGCGAGGTACCCGAGCTTGAGCTTTGCGAGCTGCGCGACTTTCTGCCCGGGCGACTTCGCCGCGTACCAGTTGGCAAGCCACAGCGTCATCGCCTCCGAGAAGAGCAGCGGCGCGCGCGAAAGCGCATCGGTGCCGCCGGCCATCACGAGATGCGAGCGGCCTGCGAGGATGTTGTTGATGCCCGAGTCGATCGCCTGCATGCCCGAGGCGCAGTTGCGCATCACGGTCCAGCCCGGGACCTTCTGCCCGCAGCCCATGCGCAGCGCGACGACGCGGCCGATGTTGACTTCATCGACCGAAGGCGAGGCGCAGCCGAGGATCACCTCGTCCAGCTCGGGCGGCGAGAACGGCTGGCGCATGAGCAACGCGCGGCCGGACTGCGTGGCGAGGTCGCCGGCCGAGAGCGGGCCGGGCTTGTTGCGCGCTTTAAGGTACGGCGTGCGCGCGCCGTCGACGATATAGATCGGTTTGGATAGTGCGCTGGCCATGGCCGGCTCCCCCCGGTTGGTGATGCGAAGAGGGCGGCGCACGGCGCGCCGCCCGGTGGTCGGTGATGCCGCCGAAGTCAGGCGGCCTTGGCGATGGCCGGCTTGGTGTCGTCCAGCCTTGCTAGCGCTTCGGCGCGGCCGAAGTCCTGCGGGAAATCGTCGACCTTGATGACGCCCTTGCGCAGCGTTTCCTTGCGCTGCCAGAGCGTGTATTCCTCGGCGCTGAGGACGCCCTTGTCGCGCGCGAGCGCGGCGAGGTCTTCCTGCATGCGGCGCTCGAGCTTGCCGCCCTTCACCGCTTCGCGCAGCTTCTTCTCGATCGGCTCGCAGGCGATGGTCGCGAGGAAAGCGGCCTCGAGCTGGCCGGTGGGATCGGCTTCGGACTTCGACAGGTACATGCCGAGCGTGAGCCGGTCGCGCGCCGCCGAGGGCGCGAGCAGCAGCGCCGCGCACTGGTGGTTGAGCTCGTCCGAGGGCGGCGAGAAGCGCTTGCCGAGCGGGAAGAGCACCACGCGCAATCCCGCCGCCACGAGGCGGCTCGGGAAATTGGCGATCACGCCGTCGAGCGCCTGCTGCGCCTGGTAGAGGATGTCCTGCATCGCGTAGTGCACCATCGGCAGGTCCTCGGCCGGGCGGCCGGTGTCCTCGAAGCGCTTCAGCGTGGCGCTGCCCAGGTACAGCATCGAAAGCGCATCGCCGAGGCGGCCGGAGATCTTCTCTTTGCGCTTGAGCGAGCCGCCGAGCACCAGCATCGAGACGTCGGCGAGGAAGGCAAAGGCCGCCGAGATGCGGGAGAGGTCCTTGTAATAGGCGCGCGTCTCGGGGGCGGCGAGCTCCGGTGCCGATGCAAAGGCCGACCCGGTGATCGCATGGAAGAACGCCCGCAGCTTGTTGGCCGCGGTGTGCACGATGTGGCCGGACAGGGCGCGGTCGAATTCGATCGACCCGGCGGCGCGGTCCTCGTTCTTGGCCGCGAGCATCTCGCGCAGCACGTAGGGGTGGCAGCGGATCGCGCCCTGGCCGAACACGATGAGGGTGCGCGTGAGGATGTTGGCGCCTTCCACCGTGATGCCGACGGGCACGACCTGGTAGCCGCGGCCGACCCAGTTGTTCGGACCGAGGCAGATTCCCTTGCCGCCGTGGATGTCCATCGCGTCGTCGATGACCTTGCGCACGCGCTCGGTCATGTGCAGCTTCATGATCGCCGAGATCACCGAGGGCTTCTCGCCGGCGTCGACCGCGCCGGCGGTCATGATGCGGCCGGCGTCCATCATGTAGGCGTTCGCGGCGATGCGGCCGAGCGCATCCTCGACGCCCTCGAGCTTGCCGATCGGCGTCTTGAACTGGCTGCGGACGCGCGCATACGCGCCGGTGTAGCGCGCCATGGCCTTGGCGCCGCCGACCGAGGAGGTCGGCAGCGAGATCGCGCGGCCCGCGGCGAGGCAGTTCATGAGCATCATCCAGCCCTTGCCGGCGTAGTCGCGGCCGCCGATGATCCACTCCAGCGGCATGAAGACGTCCTTGCCTGAATTCGGGCCGTTCTGGAACACCGCGTTTAGCGGCAGGTGGCGGCGACCGATGTTCACGCCCGGCGTGTTGGTGGGCACCAGCGCGCAGGTGATGCCGAGGTCCTCCTTTTCGCCGAGCAGCTTTTCCGGGTCGTAGAGGCGGAACGCCAGGCCGAGCAGCGTCGCGACCGGGCCGAGCGTGATGTAGCGCTTGTCCCAGGTGACGCGCATGCCGAGCGTTTCCTTGCCCTGCCACATCCCCTTGCAGACCACGCCGAAGTCGGGGATCGAGGCTGCGTCCGATCCGGCTTCCGGGCTGGTGAGCGCAAAGCACGGGACTTCCTGGCCCTTGGCGAGGCGCGGCAGGTAGTAATTCTTCTGTTCCTCGGTGCCGTAATGCAGGAGCAGCTCGGCCGGTCCGAGGGAGTTCGGCACCATGACGCTGACCGACGCCGCGTTCGAGCGGGTGGCGAGCTTCATCACCACGGCCGAGTGCGCGAGCGCCGAGAACTGCAGGCCGCCGTACTTCTTCGGGATGATCATGCCGAGGAAGCCCTTGTCCTTGATGTACTGCCAGACTTTCGGCGGCAGGTCGTAGCGCTCGTGCGTGATCTCCCAGTCGTCGGTCATCGCGCAGAGCTCCTCGCAAGGGCCGTCGAGGAAAGCCTGTTCTTCCGCGGTAAGCCGCGCCTCGGGCGTGCGCAGCAGCTTGTCCCAGTCGGGCTTGCCGGAGAAGAGGTCGCCGTCCCACCACACGGTGCCGGCGTCGATCGCTTCCTTCTCGGTCTGCGACATGTCCGGCAGGATCCTGCGGTACACGCCGAGGATCGGGTTGCTGAACACCGCGCGCCGGATCGGCGCGACCAGAGCGATGGCCGCGAGCACTGCAACAACGATAAGGATGGCTGTCATGAAAGTCTCCTGGTTGTTTTGGAGCGGCTCTTAGGCGGCCTTGCGGACGGTGCTGGAAGAAGCGCCGGGGGTCGAGGCGACCAGCCCGGCGGCGAGGAACTGCACCAGGCGCTCCTGCAGCGCCCGCGAGTCATGGCGGTCTTCCGGCTTGAAGCCGGCGATCAGCTGCACCGTGTCCGTCGCTGCGAGCGTGTAGGAAAGCGTGCCGAACATGAAATGCATGCGCCAGAAGAGCTCGTTGCTCTGCACCTCGGGCAGCGCGCGCGCGAAGGCGGCCTTGAAGCGCTCCATCGTGCCGGCATACATGCGGCCGATGAGCGTGCGGATGGGCTTGGCGGGCTCGGTGTAGGTGCGGCCGAGCAGGCGCACGAAATTGCGCCCGCCGTTCTTCGAGTCCTCGATCATCGAGAGCGATTCCCCGACGAACGCGCGGATGATCGCCTCGGGCGCGAGCGGCTCGCCGTTGGCTTCCTTCTCGAGGCGGTCGAGTTCGGCGATGCGCGCCGCATTCATCGGGTCGAGGCGGCGCTGGAAGACGGCTTCGATGAGCGCGTCCTTCGAGCCGAAGTGGTAATTGACCGCGGCGAGGTTGACCCCGGCCTTGGTGGTCAGGAGGCGCATCGACGCGCCCTCGAATCCGTGCTGCATGAAGAGCTCTTCGGCCGCATCGAGGATCCGGCGGCGGGTTTCGTGCTGGGGCTTTACGGCGCGTAGGGTCATGGGAGCTTGAGGAGTCCGGGTGTTGGATTCAAACGAACGTTTGAATTATACAAATGCCGCCCCCACATGGTCAACCCGGGACTTTTGGGCCGGGCCGCCTCCCATATAGAGAGATAATTCGCCCCATGTCGGCAGTACCTTCCGCATCCCCGCATTCCGCCCCCGTCGTCCCCGCGCCGCAGCAAGCCGCCCGCCGCAGCGAATGGCGGGTGATCGCCGGCCTTGCGCCCTACCTGTGGGAATACCGCTGGCGGGTCGGGCTTGCGCTGGTCCTCCTGGTCGTGTCCAAGCTGGCGAACGTCAGCGTGCCGCTGGTCATGAAGCAGATCGTCGACGACCTCGACCCGACGCAGGCGGTGCTGCTGGTGCCGATCGCGCTGCTGGTGATGTACGGCGCGCTGCGCTTCTCGACCACGCTGTTCGCGGAGCTGCGGGACGTCGTCTTCGTGCGCGTCACGCAGCGCGCGATCCGGCGCGTCGCGCTCGGCGTGTTCCGCCACCTGCACGACCTGTCGCTGCGCTTCCACCTCGACCGCCAGACCGGGGGCATGACGCGCGACATCGAGCGCGGCACGCGCGGCATGTCGACGCTGCTGTCGTACCTCATCTTCTCGATCATCCCGGTGATCCTCGAGTTCGCGCTGGTGGCTGCGGTGCTGCTGGCGAAGTTCGACTGGCGCTTCGCGGCGATCACCTTCGGCGCGGTGGCGGCGTACATCGCCTATACCTTCTTCATCTCCGAATGGCGCATCGAGATCCGCAAGCACGCCAACGAGCTCGACTCCAAGGCCAATACGAGGGCGATCGACAGCCTGCTCAACTACGAGACGGTGAAGTACTTCGGCAACGAGGAGTTCGAGGCGGGGCGCTACGACGAGAGCCTGCAGCGCTACGAGACCGCGGCCGTGAGGAACGAGATGTCGCTCGGCCTGCTCAACATCGGCCAGAGCCTCATCATCGCCGCGGCGGTCACCGCGCTCATGTGGCTTGCCGCCGGCGGCGTGGCCGAGAAGAAGCTCACGCTCGGCGACCTGGTGCTCATCAACGGGCTGCTGATCCAGCTCTATGTGCCGCTCAACTTCCTCGGCATGGTCTACCGCGAGATCAAGCAGTCGCTCGCCGACATGGACCGGATGTTCAACCTCCTCTCGCAGAACCTCGAGGTGAAGGACAAGCCCGGCGCGCCCGACCTGCCGCCGGGCCCCGCGCGGGTCGAGTTCCGCCATGTGGACTTCAGTTATGACCCCAAGCGGCAGATCCTCTTCGACGTCTCGTTCGAGATTCCCGCCGGCGCGCGCGTGGCGGTCGTCGGCCATTCGGGCTCGGGCAAGTCGACGCTGGCGCGCCTGCTGTACCGCTTCTACGACGTGAGCGGCGGCTCGATCGCGATCAACGGCGCCGACGTGCGCGACGTCACGCAAAAGAGCCTGCGCGCCGCGATCGGCATCGTGCCGCAGGACACCGTGCTCTTCAACGACACGATCCGCTACAACATTCATTACGGCCGAACCGAGGCGTCGCAGGAGGAAGTGGTCGAAGCCGCGCGCGCCGCGCACATCCACGAGTTCATCGAAACGCTGCCGGCCAAGTACGAATCCCCGGTCGGCGAGCGCGGACTCAAGCTCTCGGGCGGCGAGAAGCAGCGCGTCGCCATTGCGCGCGCGATCCTCAAGAACCCGCGCATCCTGATCTTCGACGAGGCCACCTCGGCGCTCGACTCGGAGACCGAGCGCTATATCCAGGCCGAGCTCACGCGCATTGCCGAAGGGCACACGACCTTAGTGATCGCGCACCGGCTTTCGACCATCATGGATGCCGACCAGATCCTGGTGATGGACGGTGGGCGCATCGTCGAGCGTGGTACGCATCGCGAATTGCTCGAGGCGGCCGGGCAGTACGCGCAGATGTGGGCCCTGCAGCAGCAGGAAGAGGCAACCGGGGGCGAAACGCCGGCTGCGTGAGTCGTAGTTCCTGTGGTCGGAAGGGGCGGCCGTAGTACCTTTGGATGGGCTCGAGTTAATCCCTTATTTCAATAAACGGGCCCAGATCCTTATTTTTACTTGATTTTCTTAAAGCGCGAGCCTAGACTCCGCGAAAACCCGCCCAGAGGGTACTAAACGATGCAAGCGCAACCAACGCTAAACGCGCCTCCTCGGCACCTGCACCGGCTCGAGAAGATCGTCGCATTCATCGCCCTGTTCGCCGTCCTGGCGCTCATGGTCGGCTTCGCCGAAGGCGCGGGGCCGAAGAAAAAAACCAAGGCCGTCGCGGCCGCCGTCGACGAATACGATCGCGCGCAGGCCGCGCAGCCGGAAAAAGTCTTCCTGCGCTCGAGCAGCGTGCTCGTGCAGGATGCTTCCAACGGCGAGACCATCCTCGCGAAGAATTCGGACGCCGTGCTGCCGATCGCGTCTATCACCAAGCTCATGACCGCGATGGTCGTCCTCGACCGCAACCTCGAGCTCGAGGATCGCGTGGTGATCAGCACCGAGGACATGGACACGCTCAAGAACACCCAGTCGCGGCTGCGGCCCGGCACCGTGCTCACCCGAAACGAGCTCCTGCTGCTCGCGCTTATGTCATCGGAGAACCGCGCCGCTGCCGCGCTTGCGCGCACCTACCCCGGCGGCACGCCGGTTTTCGTCGCGGCGATGAACGAAAAGGCGCGCGCGCTCGGCATGACGAATTCGCGCTTCGAGGATTCGACCGGCCTCACCTCGGCCAACGTCTCCACCGGCGCCGACCTGGTCCGGCTGGTCCAGGCCGCGCACGAATATCCCGTCATCCGCCAGTACTCGACGCGCGACAAAGCGGAGGTGAACGTCTTCGGGCACCCGATGGAGTACCACAACACCAATGGCCTCGTGCGCGGGCACACCTGGGACATCGGACTTTCGAAGACCGGCTTCATCAACGAAGCCGGACGCTGCCTCGTGATGCGGGCGCGCCTAGCCAGCAAGGATGTCGTCGTGATCCTGCTCGACTCCTGGGGCAAGAATTCGCGCATCGGCGACGCCCAGCGCATCAAGAAGTGGCTCGAGACGAGCCTGCACCGCCACCGGGGATAAGCCGGGCCGCTCGGGCGGCACCGGGTCCGACCATGACCGCGCGGGGCGAAGTCACCTTCCACGGCAGCGCCGTTCCTGCCGGCAATTTCCACCAAGACGTGGTCGCGGGCCTTGCCCTGGCCGGCAAGGCGATCCCGCCCAAGTATTTCTACGACGCGCGCGGCAGCGAGCTCTTCGAGGCGATCTGCGCCCTGCCCGAGTATTACCCGACGCGCGCCGAGATCGCGCTCACGCAGGAGCACATCGGCGAGATCGCGGCTTTTGCCGGCGAAGGCGCCGAGCTGATCGAGTACGGCAGCGGCGCCAGCGTAAAGATCCGCATCCTGCTGGAGAAGCTGCGGCCCGCGGTCTACGTGCCGGTCGACATCTCGGAGTCCGCGCTGCGCGGCGCTGCCTCGCAACTCTCCGCCGAATTTCCCTGGCTCGACATCCGCGCGGTGGTCGGCGATTTCGGCCGGCCCCTGGCGATCCCGGCCTTCTCGGGGCGCGGGCGCAAGGTGGTTTATTTCCCGGGCTCGACGATAGGCAACCTCACGCGCGAGGAATCGCTCGCTTTCCTGCACATGACGCGCGGGCAGGTCGGTCCGGGCGGCGCAATGCTGGTCGGCGTGGACCTCAAGAAGGATCCCAACGTCCTGCATGCGGCGTACAACGATGCGCAGGGCGTGACGGCCCGGTTCAACCTCAACCTGCTGTCGCGGATCAACGCCGAGCTCGGCGGGGATTTCGCACTCGAGCGCTTCGCGCACTATGCTTTCTACAATGCCCCCATGGGCCGCATCGAGATGCACCTTTCGAGCCTGGAGCGCCAGGTGGTGAACATCGGCAGCTACCGCTTCGCGTTCGCGCGCGGCGAGACGATCCACACCGAGAATTCCTGCAAGTACGCGGTCGAGGAATTCCAGGCGCTCGCGGCGCAAGCCGGTTTTCGCGGCGAGAAAGTCTGGATGGACCGCGAGCGCCTCTTCAGCCTGCACGGCCTGGTCGCGGCGTAGCGCGGGCGGCGGCAGCTAGCGGCCGGGGGAATGCCCCAGCGCCTTGCAGATTCGCTCGGCCGTTTCCTTCACCAGCGTGCCCCACTGGGGCTTCATGCGGTCGGCCGGCGTGGAAAGCGACAGCGCGGCGATCAGGCCGCCGTTGTCATCGCGCACCGGCGCGGCCACGCAGCGCACGCCCAGCTCCACCTCTTCGTTGTCGGTCGCGTAACCCTGCTTCTGGATGCGCTCGAGGTCGCGCTCGAGCATCGCCAGCGTGGTGATCGAGTTCTTGCTGTGGGGCGCGAGGCCGGTGCGCTTGGCGTATTCGCGCAGGCGGGCCAAGCCGTCCTCGAGCAGGAAGAGCTTGCCTGCCGCCGTCACATGCAGCGGGGCGCGCGCGCCGATCACGTGGACGATGCGCATCGCCGAGCGGCCGCTGCTGGTTCGCTCGACATAGACGATCTCGTCGTCCTGGCGCACCGAGAGGTTGACCGTTTCGCCGGTCTGGGCGTGCAGCTCGCGCATGATCGGCAGCGCCAGCTCGCGCACGCTGATGCGCGAGCGCACCAGGGTGCCGAGCTCGAGCAACCGCATGCCGAGCCGGTAGCTGCCGGGCTCGATGCGGTCGACCATGCGGTCGGCGGTCATTGCCGCGAGGATGCGATGGGCGGTCGACGGGTGCAGGCCGGTGATCTGGGCGATCTGCTTCAGGCCCAGCGGCTCGGGGTGCTCGGCGAGCACGTCGAGCAGCTTCATCATCCTTTCGATGACCTGGATCGGGTTCTTTTGCTCGCCCTTGGCTGCCGGCATGGTTTGCTGCAAAGCATCAAACGGTGAGGGCGCCATTGTAGACCCATGGAATCCCACATGGTGAAACGCGGGAAGAATGGCCGCGTGCTAGGATAGGTGACGCTCAAGTCGCTGATTTCGCGGGGGAGAATGTGTATGCCAGTGGTCACTAACATTGCCGATTTGCGCCAGATCGCAAAGAAAAGGGTGGCGAAAGCGATCTTCGACTACGTCGACCGCGGGTCCTACGACGAGCACACCCTGCGGGCGAATGCCGCCGATCTTGATCATCTTAAATTCCGGCAACGTGTAGCGATCAATGTCGATAATCGCTCAACGTCGGTCAAGATGCTGGGGAACGACGTCACGATACCAGTGGCGATCGCGCCCACCGGACTGACCGGGCTCAACTGGGCGAACGGCGAAATGCTGGGCGCCCGCGCCGCGGAACGCTTCGGCATCCCGTTCACGCTTTCCACGATGTCGATCTGCTCGATCGAGGATGTCGCAAGCGCTGTGACCAAGCCTTTCTGGTTCCAGCTCTACGTCATGCGGGATCGCGGCTTCGCCGCCTCCCTGATCGAGCGGGCCAAGGCGGCGAAGTGCTCGGCCCTGATGCTCACGCTGGACCTGCAGATCCAGGGGCAGCGCCACCAGGACCTCAAGAACGGCCTCGCCGTGCCGCCGCAGCTTACCTTTGCGACCCTGCTCGACGTGATGTCCAAGCCGGGCTGGGCGCTGAACGTGCTCACCGGCCGGCGCAAGTCGTTCGGCAACCTCGAGGGCCGCATCAAGAACGCCGACAGCATCACGACGCTCTCGCAGTGGATCGCCGGCCAGTTCGACCCGACGCTGTCCTGGGCGGACGTCGAGTGGGTAAAGTCCCAATGGGGCGGGAAGCTCATCCTCAAGGGCATCCTCGACGCCGAGGACGCGAAGATCGCCGCCGGGTGCGGCGTCGATGCGATGGTCGTTTCCAACCACGGCGGCCGCCAGCTCGACGGCGCGGTGTCGTCGATCCGCGCGCTGCCCGAGGTGGTGCAGGCGGTCGGCGACCGCTGCGAAGTGTGGTTCGACGGCGGCATCCGCTCGGGGCAGGATGTGCTGCGCGCAGTTGCGCTCGGCGCGCGCGGCACGCTGATCGGCAAGTCGTTCCTCTACGGCCTCGGCGCGATGGGGGAGGAGGGCGTGACGAAAGTGCTCGAGATCCTGAGGAAGGAGCTCGACGTGACGATGGCGCTTTGCGGGCTCAGGGACATCAAGGATGCGAGCCCGGCGATCCTGCGCCAGGGCTGAACGGGCGGGGATCGGCCCTTAGGGATTAGATCCTGCGAGACTTTCGGCGCTAAGCCGTCGGACGCGATTGGCATCCGCGGTGAGAAGGCGCAGGATAGGGTGGGTTCACTGCCAGCGCCGGGGAGCCGATGGCCCGACCGATCCACCGCATCGAAGAGCTGATCACGCGCGTGACGCTGTGGCTGCTCGTTTTCATCAGCTTCATCGCCTCGGCTGCGATCCTCGCCCTGCTGCCCCACGGATCGGCATCCGCAAACCTCGCGCGTGTCGTTGCGCCGATCGCGATCTTCGTATCTTGCCTGGCTGCAGTTTTTCTCGCCCGCCTTGGCCGCGCCCGCCTGGGCATCGGGCTGGTCGCCGCGGTGACCTACGTGACCATCATCAACTACGTGATCGTCAGCCGCCTGGGCCTCTACAGCCATGCCTACGCGCTGCTGGCGATCCTGATCGTCGTCACCTCGCTCCTGATCGGCCATCGCGTGGGGCTGGCCGTCGCGGCAGCGACCGTGGTCACCTCCATTGCGCTCTATTTCATGGGGCAGTCGGGTCGCCTCCTCGACTCGCAGGCCATCAGCGAAATCCCGAGCACCAACATCCTGATCGTGTACTGCATCCTGTTCGCGGCGCTCGGTGCGGTGCTGTACGTCTTCTCGAAGGCCTTCCGCGACATCCTGCACACCACCGAGGACCAGGAGCAGCGCCTGCGCCGGCTGTTCGACGTCGCACCGCTGGGCTACGTCATCCATCGCGCCGGCCGGGTCCTCATGATCAACCGTGCGGCAGCAATCGGGTCGGGCGCCGCGTCACCGGACGAAATGGTCGGCAAGGACATCTTCGCTTTCGTGCCGGAGGCCCAGCGCGAGCAGGCGCGCCTGCACCTGGCCGCCGCGCAGGCGGCTGAGGCGGGCACCAACGTGCCGGCGGAGTTCCGCATCAACCTGCCTGAAGGCAAGGCGCGCCTGTTCGAGGTCACGACGACCCCTATCTCGCTCGCCGACGGCCCGGCACTCTTCACCATGATGCGCGACGTCACCAGGGCGCGGGAGGCGAGCGCCGCGCTGGCCGCCGCCAAGGAACAGGCCGAGTCCTCGAGCCGCGCGAAGTCGCAGTTCCTCGCCAACATGAGCCACGAGATCCGCACGCCGCTGAACGGCGTGCTCGGGATGGCGGACCTGCTCGCCGGCACGCCGCTGAGCGCGGAGCAGCGCCGCTACTGCGAGGCGATCGCGGCCTCCGGCCGGTCGCTTCGCGACCTGCTGGGCGGGGTGCTCGACCTTGCGAAGATCGAAGCCGGCAAGATGGCGCTGGAGGAGGAGGACTTCGACCTGTCGCACCTGCTCGGCGACCTCGTCACCATCTACCGCGAGCTCTCGGTCTCGCGCGGAAACGCGTTCGAGTCGAAGGTCGACCTCGAAGGCCGCAACCGCTTCCGCGGCGATTCGCTGCGCATCCGGCAGGTGCTCGGCAACCTGCTCGGCAACGCGGTGAAGTTCACCGACCGCGGCCGCATCGAGTTCGGCGCGCGCCTGCTCGACCGCCTGCCGGGCGATGCGCGCTCGTGGGTGCTCTTCACGGTAACGGACACCGGCATCGGCATGAGCGCCGAGACGCTCGCCAAGCTCTTCCAGCCGTTTTCGCAGGCCGATACCTCGACCACCCGGCGCTACGGGGGTACCGGCCTGGGCCTCGCGATCGCACGCAACCTGGTCGACCTCATGGGCGGCACGCTGGAGGTCGAGACCACGCCGGGCGCGGGCTCGAAGTTCAGCGTCCGGCTGCCGCTGGTCGAGACCCCGGCCGCGTTCGACGACCTTCGCATCTCCGCAGGCTCGGCGCTCGGCCTGCCGGCCTCGATGGGGCCCTTGTCGGTGCTGCTGGTCGAGGACAACGACATCAACCAGGAAGTCGCCCGCACGGTGCTCACGCAAGCGGGCCATCGCGTGGAAGTCGCCGCCGACGGCGCCGAAGGCGTGCGCAAGTGGACGCGTGGCCGTTTCGACTGCGTGCTGATGGATTGCCAGATGCCGGTGATGGACGGGTACGAGGCCACGCGCCTCATTCGCTCCAGGGAAGCGGCGCGGGGCACGACGCGGGTGCGGATCGTCGCGCTCACGGCCAGCAACATGGCAGGCGACCGCGAGCGGTGCTTCGCCGCAGGCATGGACGACTTCCTCTCCAAGCCTTTCGAGTCGGCCGCGTTGCTCGCCGTGGTGCAGGGCCACGGCGCCCGCCCCGAGCTCAGGCCGGTGTCCTCCGCGAGCGGAGCCTCTTTCGATCCGGGCGCGTTGGCGAGCCTGCTCAGGCTGGATCGCAACGAGCCCGGCTTCCTCGGCCGGCTGGTCGCGCTGTTCGTGCAGACCGCGCCTGAGCAGATCGGCGAGGTCGCCAGCGTGACCGAGGAAACGGCCGGCGTGGCCGAGCGCGCGGCGCACACGCTCAAGTCGACGAGCGCGCGTTTCGGGCTGCATGCGCTGGCCGGCATCGCCGGCCGGGCCGAGGCCGCAGTGCGCGCCGGGCAAATAGACACCGCCAGAACGCTGGCAGACGCAATGCACGAGGAGTTCTCCCGCGCCAGGCCGCTGCTTATCGAGCACCTCGAGGGGCTCGGGACGTCCTCCGCGCCGCGCGCAGCGTAAAGCGGCCGGGCGCGACCGCATCGGCCAGGCGGGCCTCGATCGGCAGCGGCTCGCCCTCGAGCCGGCTCGCGAGCAGTTCCGCCATCAGCGCGCACCACAGGATGCCGCGCGATCCGTAGGCGAAAGCGCCGTGCAACCCGTCGCCGCCCGGCAACGGCCCGACGAGCGGCAGGCGGTCCGGCGCGACCGAGCGGAATCCGACGCGACCATCGAGCGATCCG
>JADMIO011621168.1_pt1 | contig 13781 bp, 9 predicted proteins | sample 8958161 | NCBI WGS metagenome assembly JADMIO01 (sample SAMN16585339, study PRJNA669376) | soil metagenome | isolation source: Crop rotation soil | place: USA: Cullars Rotation, Alabama | collected 2011 | reverse complement strand
GCCGGGCGCGGCATCGTCCACGATCTCGATGTGGCTCAGCGTGTCGATGCCTTCGAAACCCGCGACTACGAAATTGTCGACCACGGGGCCGTAGAGTTGGAAGGTGTTGGTGCTCTCGACCCTCAGTGTGGCGCTGGTGTCGTCCGCGGTGAAGTCGAACGATCGCGCCGTGTAACCCATATTGGCGTTGTTGGTGCCGGCGCTGTTGGCCGAGTAATCGGCGAACTGCCCATCCGCCGAAACCCGTATGAAATGGGTTTCGTTAAAGCCGCCTCCCGCGTTGCCGGTGAAATCGAATGTAACGTGGTAGTTGGTGCCCGGCGTCGTCGCAAAGGTCTGTTCCAAGGCTCCATGATGGTTGACGCCCGGAATGTTCAACTGAATGCTGTTGAGGCCATCCGACGCCTGCCAGTACGGTTCCCCGACCAGTTGCACGCCATCCTGCACAAGGAGCCATCCGGGAATCGCTCCAGCATCTGCGGGATAGTAGAAGCTGTTGTAGAAACCGTTCCCGTCCGGACTCTCGAAGCTGCCATTGACCAGCAGGTTGCCGGCGCCGTTCACGGTCCAGCCGCCGGACATATTGGTGGTCAGTGAAATCGTGCCGCTATAGACGGCCGTGTCGATACCGCTACCGCCATCGAGGGTATCGTCGCCGCCCGCGCCGGTGAGCGTGTCGTTGCCGCCAAGGCCGAGCAGCGTATTGGCGCCGGCGTCGCCGGTCAGCATGTCAGCAAAGCCACTGCCGGTCGCGTTCTCGATCGACGAGAATGTGCCCGATCCCTCCGGACTGGCGGCTGTGGCCGTGCTCGCGTCCAGATCGATGACTACGCTCGCCCCGGCGTACTGGTAGCTGATGGTGTCGCTGCCGCCGCCGCCAGCGATCGTGAATGTGTGGGGTTCCGCATAATACGACACATAACTGATGTCGAAGATCTCGGCGTAGTTGGTGCCGGTAATCTCCTGGCCGACTCCCGTCAGATAAAGGTGGATCGGCTCCGCGCTGGCATCGAAGGTATTATCGTTCGTGATAAACGTGTTGAGGTCTTCAGTCGCAGCGAACGCAGCCCCACTGATGTGGGCGCCGGAGGAGTTGTCAAACGTGTTCGCGGAAATCGTCAGCGTGGTGTAATCGGTTCCGACACCGACGTTGTTGCCGTCAAACACGTTTTGATCGACCAGCCCCGAACCGCCGGTGCCTTCGTAGACGCCATAGTCGTAGGCGTAGAATGCGTTGTTGGTGATGTGCATCCCGGTGGGGCCGAACGCGCTAGCCACGCCGTAGGAAGCGGGGCTGACCGTGCCGGGACCACCGGTGGAGGTGCCGTCAAAAACCGAATTCTGGATCGTGGCGTTGTTGGCCGCGATGAGCGCCGCGCCGACGTAGAAGCTTCCGGTCGCGATGCCGGTGAGCATCACGCCATCGACGGTGACGTTATGGGCCGAGATCGTCACGCCGCCGGTCAGGATGGTTTCCGCATTGACGTGATCGGCGCCAGCAACGCCGACGTTGGCGCCTTTGAGCGTGACCTCCTTATTGACGTCCACCGCCTCGACGTAGGTGCCGGCTGCGATCTGAATGGTGTCGCCATTCATCGCCGCATTGATTGCTGCCTGGATGCTGGTGAAGTCGGCACCGTTATCGTTGACATCGACTGTATAGGTGGTGGACATCGGTCATTCCTCTTTGAAAATGGCTTCAGATATTCCGTTCAGCGTTGGCCAGGTCGAAAGGAGCGAATTGCGGAAAGCGCCGTGCGCCGCACGGTCGAAAGAGTCGAATGTTGCAAGCATGCGTGGCGCGAATTTCGCGCGGCGGGAGCCGGCACGCGCGAGCGCGCGGCTCCGTTTCATGGTCAGCGGGGCTGGATAGAAAACAAACGGCCCCGCGGTGCGGGGCCGGTGCGGTCGCCTAGGCTGTCGGAAGGTCGGGAAAGAGGTGCAACCGCACGCCTGTGTCTGGCCGAACGATTTCCCCGGCGCGGGCACGAACGCGCGAACGGCGCTTTGCAACGCAGAAAACGCCACTGAACCCCCTGAACGCTACCCACTCTTGTCGTCTTAGTGGACGCGCCCGGTTGACCTGCGGCGCGGTCGTTAACCATATTATACAATCTGGAGTATGAACTTGTCACGAAATACTCCAAATGAGATGGAGGCCGTCTCTAGCTGTGGAATCAACGGGATGTCGGGGAGTCCGGCTCTGCCGATTGGAACCTTTTGATCGATACGGAGTCTGGACCTAGCCGGTTGCTGCAGTGCAACCAGAACGCTCATTCTTCAGCGCTGATGGGGGTTTTCGTAAGCCCTGGGGCGCTACGTCGTGTAGCCCAGGCGCCTTTCAAACGGCGATAATGTCGTTGACCTTGCAATAATTCCGGCCGCCGATCCGGCCCAGCGCCCCATATCGCAACGTATTGACCTTGCATTCGCTGACCAGACCCTTCAGCGCATGCATCACCAGGACCTTGCCGACGACGAGATGGCTCGCGCCGAACGGCGTGATGCTGTGCGTTGTGCACTCGAACTGGATTCTGCTTTCGGCGATCCTCGGCACGCCGATGTGCAGCGAGGGCAACAGATGCAGCCCCGTCTGCTCGATCTCGCTGATCTCCGCGGGAAACTCCTCCGAGCAGGTCTGGACCTTCTCGGCCAGCGGCTCCGAAACCGTGTTGATGACGAATTCGGGATGGGCGCGGATATTGGCCAGCGTGTCCTTGTCGCCCCGCTGCGAGGGTCCAACTGAGAACCCGAGCAACCCCGGCTCGACCGCGATGATGATGAACTGGCTGAACGGCGCGGCATTGATGTGGCCGTCACGGTGACGCGTCGTCACGAATGCGATCGGCCGGGGGATCACGCTGCCGGTAAAAAGCTTGTAGCGCATCGAATAGTCATATTGGCCCGGCGTGATCTGCTCATACTCGGCTGCGGCGTGGCTCTGCGGATTCATTATGCGCTCCTGGTCTTGACCGATCATTGCGTGGCATCCGGCCATCGCGTCGGCCACGGGCGAATACGCTCATAGGCCGCGGCCGCCGACAGAACCAGAGCGTCGCCAAATCTCGGCCCGACGATCTGGATGCCGACCGGCAGTCCAGCCTTGGTGCGTCCTGCGGGCACGGATATGGCCGGTTGCCCCGTCATGTTGAAAGGCCGGGTGTAGGGCGACCAGCCGTGAAACGACACCGGCTTGCCGGCGACGGTCCCCGCCGTGTCCTGGCCCAGCGCAAACGGCGGGCAGGCGCAGGTTGGCGTGATCAGCAGATCGCACGTCTCGAACAGCCGGCGCGGATGCTCCCACCATTGGTTGCGCTCCAGGCAGGCGCGCAGATAAAGGTCGCCATGCGCGGATTTCATTTCATCCATGAGACGCAGCAGTCCGTCTTCGATGTCATGGCGGCGGTCGGGAAAATCCTTCAGCCGATGGCTGATCCCCGCCGCGAACAGAATTCGCCAAGCTTCGACCGGCGATGGCCAGGACTGATCCTGTTCCTCGACGGTCCAGCCAAGCTCGCGCAACGCGGTCGCCGCCGCGCGGCACAAGGCGGCAACCTCGGGGTCGATCGCCTCGCAGAAGCCGAGTTCCTCGGCATAGACGACGCGCAACGGCTTCAGCGCGCGCGACGGCGCCGACGCGAAGTCCTCGCCGGACGCCGGCAGGCAATAGGGATCGCGCGAATCCGGACCGGCGATGGCTGACAGCACGATCGCGACATCGGCGACGCTCCGTGCGATCGGGCCGAGATGTTGCAAGCTCCAGTTGTTCCCGGTCGGATAGTTTGGCACGCGGCCATAGGACGGCTTGAAGCCCACCGTACCGGTAAACGACGCGGGCCCGCGCAATGAACCCCCGCCATCGGTTCCGATGTTGACCGGCGACAGACACGTCGTTGCCGCAACGGCGGCGCCGCCGCTCGATCCGCCGGCCGTGACCGCGGGATCCCAGGGATTGGGTGTCGCCCCGAACAGCTTGTTGTGCGTGGCTCCGATCCAGCCAAACGCCGGCGTGTTGGTCTTGCCCAGGAGGATGCCACCCAAGCTCTTGATGCGGGCGACCACGGCGGCGTCCTCGGCCGGCACGAAATCGGCAAACAGCGGCGAGCCCGACGTCGTCCGCACCCCGGCGGTCGGAATATTGTCCTTCACCGAAAACGGCAATCCGTAGAGAGCCGGCAGGTCGGCGTCGCGCCGAAGACCCTGCTCGGCGGCGCGCGCCGCCGTCCGCGCCTGTTCCGCGGCGACCAGCACGAATGCGTTGAGCTTGGGGTTGAGCCGCTCGATCCGATTCAGGAATGCATCGACCACGTCCGCCGGCGAGATATCGCCGCGGCGGTAGCCTGCGGCGATCTCGCCGATGCTCAGCCAGCATAGCTCATCAACGGGCGCAGCCGGCGGCCGGTTTGCGCTTGACTCCATCCCGGCTACTCCCAAGACTCAAAATTGAAAAAGTGCATCTCGAAAACAATCGCCCAGAATGAAATCGCCCGCAACGGCGGCGAGCAACCGGGCGCGGCGATCACCCACAGATCAACCATAAGGTGCGTTAATGAGCGAAATCGAGTGGTTCGGCGGAACCGACGGCGAGCGCAAGGCCATCGCCGAACAGCATCAGAGTTATCTCAAGGCGAATTCCGCGTTCGACTGGCAAACCCTGCAAGGCATCTGGAGCGGCGCGCCCGAAGGCACCTACTTCAACATGAACGGCCACACCTACAACGGGCGCGAGCACTGGACCCGTCTCTGGCAGTGGTACAAGGATCATCTGACAACCGGTGAGTGGCTGCCCTACGACATGAAGGGCGTGATCTCCGGCGACCTCGCGACGGTCTGGTGCCACCGCAAGACCAAGCTGAACTGGGTCGGCAGCGCACCGCGCCCCAATCGCAAGCACATGGACGACAAGGAGTTCACGTCGCGCTCGACGATGATCTTCCGCCGCGAGAACGGCGAGTGGCGCGTTGTTCACGTGCATTTCTCGGAAGGCAGCGTCGAGCCCCGTCCGGGCGGCATCTAAGGCGCAGGGGCGCGAAAATCGGGAGTTGCAGTTGACGTTTCCAAAAATCGGCGTCCGGCTCCACGGCGGCATTGCTCCAAGGCCCAGTGTCGAGCTTGCCGTCGCCGCGGAAAAAAACGGATTCGACGCAATCTGGTTCGCCGAGAACCCCTACAACCGGGGCGTGTTTCCAGCGGTCGCGGCGTGCACGCTCGCCACGAGCCGGATCACGGTCGGCATCGGCGTGTTCAATCCCTACAACCGTCACCCGACGCTGATTGCGATGGAGATGGGCGCGCTGGATGAACTCGCCAACGGGCGAAGCGCGCTCGGCATCGGCGCGGGACTGACGCGCGCGCTGAAGAAGGCGGCGCTCGATCTCGACAAGCCGATCGCCGCGCTGCGCGACACCATTCACATCGTCCGGGGGCTAATGCGCGGCCAGTCCTATACCTACGAAGGCAAGGTGTTCTCGGTCCGCGACATCAAGCTGGAATTCCCGCTGCTGCGCACGGACTATCCGATCTACATGGCGGCGATGGGCGATCAGGCGCTGCGGCTGTCCGGCGAAGTCGCCGACGGGCTGATGATCTCCAATATGTGTCCGCCCGGCTATACGCGTCGCGCGCTCGATCTGATGCGCGAAGGCGCCGCCAAGGCCGGCCGCGAGCCGCTGAAGAATGTCGTGCAATACGCGCCTTGCGTGGCGCGGCCCGACGGCAGGGAGGCCCGCCGCGCCGCCAAGACCGTGCTCGGCGGCATGCTGATCAACTCATGGACGGCGGGCGAAGTCTCGCCAGTGGTGCGCGCCTCGATGGTTCGCGACAGTGGTATTGACGCCGAGGATTTCCGCGTGCTGGTCGAAAAGTTGAAGGCCGGTGGCGTTGCCGCCGACCTCGTCGAGGACCGCTTCCTCGACCGCTTCGCGGTCGCGGGCACCGCCGACGACTGCATTGCGGCAATCAACCGCTACGCCGAGGTCGGCGTGACTGCGATGACGCTAACCTTCGTCGGCGCCGAGCCGACGGCGGAGATGGCCTATCTCGGCGGCGCGCTGCGGGCGTTGCGAACATGAAGCTGCGCTGCCGCGTGAACGGACGGGAGATCGAGGCGGACGTCGCGCCCCGGCTGCTGCTGTCGGATTTTCTCCGCCACGAGTTGAAGCTCACCGGCACGCATGTCGGCTGCGAGATGGGCGTCTGCGGCGCCTGCTCGGTCATCGCCGACGGCGAGCCGGTGCGATCCTGCCTGATGTTCGCAGCGCAGGCCGACGGCGCTGAGCTCCGCACCGTGGAATCGCTTGCCGCCGGCGGCAAGCTGTCGCGCTTGCAGCTTCTGTTCAGCCAGCATCACGGTTTGCAATGCGGCTACTGCACGCCGGGAATCCTAATGACAGTGGCGGCGCTGGCGGAGAAGGGCGCGCTGCCGAAGACCGAGGCGGGCATTCGCGAGGCGCTGTCGGGCAACCTCTGCCGGTGCACCGGCTATCAGGGCATCGTCGACGCTGTGCTGGAATTCTCGAAATGAAGCCCGCCCCGTTCGAGATGCACCGGCCGGCCACGATCGAGGATGCACTGCATCTGCTTTTCGAGCATTCCGAGGGAGCGAAGCTCCTGGCCGGCGGCCAGAGCCTGGTGCCGCTGATGAATCTCCGCATGGCGACGCCCGGCGTGGTGATCGACCTGGGAAAAATCGGCAGTCTTCGGGGCGTGCGAAAGACGCAGGACAAGATCGTCATCGGCGCCATGACGCGGCAGGCCGAGCTGCTCGCCGATCCGCTGATCGCGGCGCATGCGCCGCTGTTACGCCTGGCCGCGTCCCATGTCGGACACCTGCAGACTCGCGCGCGGGGCACGGTCGGCGGCAGCCTCGCGCATGCCGACCCGGCGGCCGAGCTTTCCGTGGCGATGGTCGCGCTCGACGCCGAGTTCTCGTTGCAAAGCCTGCGCGGCGAGCGCCGGATCGCGGCGCGACGGTTTTTCAGGTCGGCGCTGGAGACCGAACTCGCGGGCGATGAAATATTGCGTGAGATCGCGGTCCCGATCGCGCCGGCGTCCGCGCGTGTGTGCTTTCGGGAGTATGCAAGGCGGCATGGCGATTTCGCGATCGTATCGGTGGCGATCCAGTTCGCCGGGCCGGGCACGCTCGCCGTGGCGCTCGGCGGCGTCACGGAGACCCCTCACCTGTGCGCCGGCCTCGCCGCATCGCTGACCGACAGCAAATACGATACCGCCGGGCTTGCGGAATCGATCGAGGCCGAATTGGCCGGCATCGAACCGCTGTCCGATATCCAGGCCAGCGGCGAATACCGGCGACATCTGGCTTCGGTGCTGCTGGACGATGGCCTGCGCGAGGTCTTGCCCCGATGACCGAGACCCGCGACCCGCCGGCGCTGCTGCGCAGCGAAGACGAACGGCTGCTGACCGGCCGCGCGCGCTTCACCGACGACCTGCATCTCGACCATATGGTCCAGGGCGTGTTCATCCGCAGCCCGATGGCGCATGCCGAGATCGTGCGGATCGACGCCACGGCGGCGCTGGCCGCCGGCGCACTGCTGGTGCTGACCTCCGGCGACCTGCCTTTTCTCGACCGGCCCTATATTGTTCGCTACTGGCACGCCAGCATCCGCAACGGCATGCCGAAATTCCTGGCGAAAGACCGCGTGCGCTACGTCGGCGAGCCGGTGGCGTTCCTGGTGGCGCGGGACCGTTACGAGGCCGAGGATCTCGCGGCGCTGGTCCACGTCGAGTATCGCGCGCTGCCGGCGTTCGCCACGACCGCGGCCGCGATGGCGCCGGGTGCCCCTCGCCTGCATGATGAATGGACCGACAACGTCGCTGCGACGTTCAGTCACTCGCAGGGCGACATGCCGGGGGCGATGGCCGGCAGCCCGCGCCGGCTGAAGCGGACGTTCCGATTCGGGCGGCAGGTGCCGCTGCCGATCGAGACTCGCGGCTGCGTTATCGACTTCGACGGCGACCGGCTGACTGCCTGGGTCTCCACCCAGGCGCACTACAATGTGCGGCAGAATCTCGCGTCCATTCTCGATGTACCGGAATACAACGTGCGCGTGATCGCCGAGGACGTCGGCGGCGGCTTCGGGGCTAAGTCGCGCACCTACGCCGAGGAGATCGTCGTCAGCCACGCCAGCCGCCTGTTGCGCCGTCCGGTGAAATGGATCGAGGACCGCTTCGAGCATTTGCAGGCGACGACCCACTCCCGCTCGATGGAAACCGAGATCGAGCTCGGCTACGGCGACGACGGCCGCATTCTGGCGCTGCGTGAGAAGATCACGCTCGACATCGGAGCCTATGTCTTCACCAGCGGCATTGTCACCGCCGAGGTGGCGGGCGGCCATATCTCGGGTCCCTACAAGATTCCGAACATCGCCTTCGACGTACTCTGCGTCGGCACCAACAAGACGCCGGTCGCCACCTATCGCGGCGCGGGCCAGCCCGAGGCAGCGTTCCCGATCGAGTGCATGCTCGACCTGATCGCCAAGGACGTCGGCATATCCGCCGCGGAGGCCCGGCGGCGAAATTTCGTCGCGCCTTCCGATCTGCCCTACTTCGTCGGCACGCCGAAGGGCTGGACCAAGCTTTCGTTCGAGAGCGGCGATTTTCCGGGCGCGTTCGCGCAGACGCTGACCAACAGCGGCTACGGCGAAGCCGTCGAGACGCTGCCCGGCGGCGAGCGCGCCGCCTGGGGTCTCGCCTGCAGCATCGAGAGCTCGGGCTTTGTGAACTACGAGAGCGCGCAGGTGCTGATCGACCCGTTCGGCAAGGTCACCGTGCGCTCCGGCATGACCTCGCAGGGCCAGGGCCAGATCACGGTCTATGCGCAGGTCTGCGCCGAGGCGCTCGGCGTAGATTTTGCCGCAGTGAACGTGCGCCTCGGCGACACCGACCTGATCCCGTTCGGCCGCGGCGCGTTCGCCACCCGCGGCACCGTGGTCGGCGCGAACGCGGTGGCGGGCGCCGCCGGATTGCTCCGCGGCAAGGTGCTGGCCCATGCCGGCACCTTGCTGCAATGCGCCGCCGATCAGCTCGCCCTTGTGCAGGGCAAGATCATGCGCGGCGGCGCGCCGACCGATCTGAGCATCGCCGACATCGCGCGCGCGGTCGCGCCCGGCGGCACGCTGTACACCGGAGAAACCGCGCTCGAAGCGCAATTCATTCACGACATCAAGGGCAAGCTCACCCTGGGTTTCGGCGCGCAGGCCGCGCGGGTGGCGCTGGACACGCGCACCGGCTTCTTCAGGCTGCTCGACTACTACGCCATGCACGACGCCGGCCGGATTCTGCATCCCGTGCTGATGGATGGACAGATGGTAGGCGGCGCCGTCGACGGCATCGGCGGCGCCATGCTGTCCGAGATCGTCTACGGCGACGACGGGCAATTGCTGACGGGTTCGCTCGCTGATTATCTGGTGATCACGGCCGCCGAGGCGCCGCGCGTGCGGCTCGACCACTACAAGACCATTCCCTTGACCAACCCGCTCGGCGTGCGCGGGGTCGGCGAAGGCGGCGTGATCGCGGCGGCGCCCGCGATCGTGAATGCGCTGGCGCGGATCGTTGCACCGAAGACGCTCGGCGGCGAGGACGAACTGTTCGCGCTGCCCTTGAAACCGGAAGTCGTGCTGCGGACCTGGCGGCGGAACCAGACCCTGGCATGAAAAGTGCAGTCACTTGAACAAGCGCATGAGCCAAACCAGAAGGATGACGAAGATGATGATAGGTATTTCACGCCGGAAATTGACGGGACTGGCGGCGGCTGCCGTCCTGGTCGGCTTGCAATCTACAGCTTGGTCCCAGGCGAACTATCCAGACCATCCGATCACCATGATCGTGCCGTGGGCCGCCGGCGGCGTCACCGACCTGACGGCGCGCGCCCTGGCCAAGGCGGCCGAGCCTGCGCTCGGGCAGACCATCGTCATCCTCAACAAGCCGAGCGCCGGCAATGCCGTCGGCCTCGCCGAGCTGTCGAAAGCCAAACCGGATGGCTACACCATCGGCACGCTGGCGAGCACGTCCTACATGTTTCCAATCTCCGGCAAGGAGGTTCCCTACGATGTCCTCAACAGCTTCACCTATGTGAGCTACTTCGGCGACAACCTGCTCGGCATCGTCGTCAGGAAGGATGCGCCATGGCAGACGCTCAAGGAGCTGATCGAGGACGGCCGCAAGAACCCGGGCAAGTTCAAGTTCGGCACCTCCGGCGTCGGCACCACGCAGCATCTGATGATGGAAGGCATCATGGCCGATAGCGGCGTGAAGTTTGTCCATATTCCCCAGGTCGGTGGCGCCGCGACCGCCACGGCTTTGCTCGGCGGCCATATCGATTTCCTCTCGGACGCGTCGTCCTGGGCCTCGTTCGTCGAGCAGGGCCAGATGCGCGTGCTCGCGGTTTCGACGCCGACACGGTCCGAGGTCTACCCCGATGCGCCGACCCTGAGCGAGCTTGGATTCCGGTCGTCGCGTTCGGTGGGGGCGATCATCGCGCCGGCAGGATTGCCGGAGCCGATCAGGGCGAAAGTCGAAGGCGCGTTCCGCAAGGCCGTGGACGATCCCGCGGTTGCGGAGGCGATGAAGCGGTTGGCGGTGGTCCGTATCAGCCTGCCGGGCAAGGACGCCAAGGAAATAGTCGCCCAGGAGATATCGCGGGCGCGGGCGCTGGTGGAGGCCATCAAGAAGTAATCGGCGGGCTCGTCGATATCGAACGCCAGGTCCGCGTCATCGCACGCGACGAAATGGTAACCGCGCGCGCCACCGCCGCGCGGTGGCGGCGGAAGCTGTCGGGGCCAAATCGGTAGAGATCGTCCACAGCCGGCGCCAGGAGCATGAAATTGGTGCCGGAACTGTGGCGGTCCGGCACCAGCAGGCACCGGGAACGATCGCGAAGATGCCCCACGCTCACTCCAGCCCGGTGATCGCTATTCCGGCATCGGGAATCTTGTAGGTGCGGTTGATCCAGATCAGCACCGAAGTCAGGCTTTCCGCCACGGTGGAGTTTGCCAGCAGGCCGGCGTCGATGCCGCGCAGGCCGGCGTCGGCGGCGAGCGCGATCACCGCCTGCCTCGCCGCCTTGTCGTTGCCGCAGACCAGGACATCGCAACGCACCTGATAGGCGAGATCCTTGAGCTTGTGCGCGGAGACGTTCTGGAACGCCGAAACCACGCGCACGCCCTCGCCCAGCTCCGACTGCACGGCAACGACGCAGGAATCGGCCGCCGGCAACTGGACCTGCGACACCTTGGGCGGCACAAGCGGCACGGTGACGTCGATCAGGATCTTGCCCTGGAGCTCGGCGTGGAGCGCGCGCACGGTTGAAAGCTGCGCCGCGAACGGCACCGTCAGCACGACGATCTCCGCCGCCGCAGCCGCCTGTTGCAGGCCCGCCCCGCTCACGCGGTCGATACCGAGCTTGCCGTTGAACTCATCGGCCAGCGCCTGCGCCTTGCCGGGATCGCGCGAGCCGATGACGATGCGGTGGCCGGCATGGGCCCAGCGCAGCGCCAGACCGCTGCCTTCAGCTCCCGTGCCGCCGAGGATCGCGATGGTGTGCAACTGCTGCGGCATGGGCGGCGGCCTCTCGATCCAATTAGTGAACGTGGGCGGCGCGTTTGCGCGGCAGCGGCGTAAAGACGGGATCGGCCAGCGCGGCGGCGCCGAAGCTCGACTCGTGTCGCTCGACCCCGGCATCCCGGTAAAGCGTGGTTCGCTGGCGCGGCACGCGACCGGCGCTGGCGATCAGGCCTTCCATCCGCTCGGGTGCGAATTCCTGGCCGTGCTCGGTGCCCGCAGCCCGGGAGATGCTTTCGTTCATCAGTGTGCCGCCGAGATCGTTGGCCCCGGCCTGCAGCATTTCAGCCGCCCCCGACGGACTGAGCTTCACCCAGGACGCCTGGATGTTGCCGATCAGCGGGTGAAGCACCAGCCGCGACACTGCATGCATCAGCAGGCATTCGCGCCAGGTCGGCCCTTTCCGCGCGTGGCCCTTGAGATAGATCGGCGCCTCCATGTGGACGAACGGCAACGGCACGAACTCGGTCAGTCCGCCGGTGCGCGCCTGGAGGTCGCGCAAATGCAGCAGATGGCGCGCCCAGGATCGCGGGCGCTCGACATGGCCGAACATGATCGTGGCGGTGGTCTTCAGGCCGACGCGATGCGCCGTTTCGGCGATTTCGATCCATTGCCGGGTCGAGAGCTTGTCCGGGCAGAGAACGGCGCGCACTTCGTCATCGAGAATTTCCGCAGCCGTGCCCGGCAGCGTACCCAGGCCCGCGCGCTGCAAGCGTTCGAGAAACCGCGAAACGGAGATACCGAGCGTCGCCGCACCTTGCGAAACTTCAAGCGGCGAAAAGGCATGGACATGCATCTCAGGCACGGCGTCCTTTACCGCGCGCACGATCCCAAGATAAGTGTCGCCGGTGTAGCCCGAGTTGATGCCGCCCTGCATGCAGACTTCGGTGGCGCCGCGCGACCAGGCCTCCGTGGCGCGGCGGGCCACTTCATCGAGCGAAAGGTCATAGGCCGGGCCGCGCAGCGAGTCGCCGAGCTTGCCCTTGGAGAAGGCGCAGAACCGGCACGAGTACGAGCAGACGTTGGTGTAATTGATGTTGCGGTTGACGACATACCCGACCGTATCGCCGCAAACCGCACTGCGAAGGCGGTCCGCCGTATCGCAAATCTCGCCGACCTCCGGCGCCTGCGCGGCGAACAACCGCACGATGTCGTCCTCGCCGAGCCGATCGCCCCGCTCGCAGCGTTGCAGGATCGCATCGAGATTTTTGGTCGAACCGGCATCGCGAAGGCTGCGCGGCGGCGCGCCGTCGCGGCCGACCGTCCAGGTGTCGGTGCGGGCGAGGCCCAGCGAATCGATTTCCGCCAGCACGCGCTTCGCCATGCCCGCGGTCTGCCACGACAATGAATCGAGCGCGTAGTCCGGATAGACCGCGAGCCGCTGCGCCAGCGCGAAGCCCTGCTGCTCTGTTGCGCGGTCGAGCAAAGCAAGCTGCGGCCATGGCGCTTCCGGATTGACGTGGTCCGCGGTCACCGGCGAGATGCCGCCCCAGTCATTGATACCGGCCGCGAGAAGCTTCGGGAATTCGGCGTAGCTCAGATTGGGCGGCACCTGGATGTTCGCGGTCGGACCCAAAATGTGGCGCGCGACCGCAACCGTCCACATCAGGTCGTCAAGCGCAGGCTCCTCGCCGGCCGCCATCCGGGTGCCCGGCTTGGCGCGGAAGTTCTGCACGATGGTTTCCTGCAGATGCGAATGTGCGGCATGCAGGTCGCGCAGCGCCAGCAGTGATTGCACGCGCTCGGCTCGGGTTTCGCCGATGCCGATGAGGATGCCCGAGGTGAAGGGCACGCGCGCGCGGCCGGCCGCGGCGATCATTTCGAGGCGCACGTCCGGGTGCTTGTCGGGCGAGCCGAAATGCGGGCCGCCCGGCTCGCAAAGCCGCGAGGACACGTTCTCGAGCATGATGCCTTGCGACACCGAGACGCGCCGCAGCGCCTCGATCTCGGCTTCCGTCATCACGCCCGCGTTGACGTGCGGCAGGAGGCCGGTCTCGCGGATCACCAGATCGCACATCGCCGCGAGGTATTCGACGGTCGAATTAAAGCCGAGCTGTTGCAGCGCGCGCCGCGCCGCCGTATAGCGCAACTCCGGCTTGTCGCCGAGCGTGAACAGGGCCTCGCGGCAGCCGGCCGCCTGCCCCGCGCGCGCGATTGCGAGAACATCGTCGGGGGTAAGATAAGCGGAGGCGACGCGTTGGGGC
>JADMIO011614275.1_pt1 | contig 13785 bp, 16 predicted proteins | sample 8958161 | NCBI WGS metagenome assembly JADMIO01 (sample SAMN16585339, study PRJNA669376) | soil metagenome | isolation source: Crop rotation soil | place: USA: Cullars Rotation, Alabama | collected 2011 | reverse complement strand
CGCCTGCCGCATCCGCCGTTCATAGGCCGTGATCACCCCGGCGGGCGAGCGCAGGACGCCATAGGCCATGGCCGCCAGTCCGGCCGCCAGCCCCGGGGCCAGCGCCGAAAGCCAGAGGGCCAGCCGCCGCCAGCCCGGCCGCCGGCAGATCGCGATCCACCCCACCGCTCCCGCGAAGAGCAGGAGGAACTGCAGGTGGACCGTGTAGAAGAGGACGCCCACTCCCGCGAGCGCCAGCCACGAGTGGGCCATGAAAGGCCGGTCGGGCCCGTCGAAGAGAGCGTCGGCCAGCGCCACGCCCCCCAGCGCCAGGGGATAGGCCAGCAGGTTGTCCACGAAACCCCAGTAGAAGGCGTAGTTGTAGGTGAGGGCCAGCGCCGCCAGGGCGTAGACCGCGGGGCGGCCCGTCCGGCGGCAGAGGGCCACGGCCGCCGCTCCCACCGCCACCAGCGACAGGGAGACCACCAGCCGGCCCGCCACGTTGACGGGCAGCACCCACGCGAGCCCCGCCACCAGCAGCTTGAAGAGCCCATGCGGGGCCCACAGGGCCAACTCGTAGGTCTCCCGGAACCGCCGCGCCGGATCGCCGTACCAGCGCAGGATCGCCGCCAGGGCGAGCTGCTGCGGGTAATCCACCATGGGTGGGAACGGCGTGACCCAGAGCGGCAGCACCCACAACGCCGCGACGACGACGCCGAGCCTCGGTCGCAGACTATCTCCTAAAAATTTAGTTGACATGGCGCCCGGACGAGCGTACCATCCTAATTCGTTAGGAGGTAATGACCGATGGCGAGAGCGAAGACCGCCGCCGAGCCGCTCACCCCCCTGGAGCTGGAGATCATGAAGGTGCTCTGGGAGACCGGGCCTGCCGCCGTGCAGGCGGTCCAGGAGCGCTTGGCCCCCGAGCGCAAGCTGGCCTACAACACGGTGCAGACGATGCTCAACGTCCTGCAGCGCAAGGGCAAGGTGACCCGCGAGCTCCAGGGCCGTGCCTACGTCTACGCGCCCGTGGTCAGCCGCGTGCAGGCCGCCCGGCAGGCGGTGGGCGACCTGGTTCACCGCATGTTCGACGGCTCGGCCGAGAGCCTGGTCCTCAGCCTGGTGGAGACCCGGCAACTGACGCCGGAGAAGCTCGCCGAGCTGTCGGCGCTGATCGACAGGAGCGAGGAGGACGGCGATGAGGTGGATTGACGGTCTCATCCTCACCTTCCTGCTCAATGCCCTCTGGCAGATTCCCACTGCCGTGGCCGCCGGGCTCCTGGGCTCGCGGCTCCTGCGCCGGGCTCCGGCCCGGCAGCGGTACGCCCTCTGGCTGGCGGTGGCCGCGTCCTGCGCGATGCTGCCAGCCGCGAGCCTGCTGCGTCCGGTCTCTGCTTCGTTGCCGGCGAGGGTCGGCGCTCCCATCGTTCCTGAGCCCACCGCCGTCCCGGAATCGTTCTCCCCCGCCGGACGGCGACCCGCCCGCTACGCTCCCGACCTCGGGACTGTGGTGGTCGTCGGCTACGGTTTCCTGCTCCTCGTCCGTGGAATCCGGCTGGGACGCACCTGGAGTCGCACCTGCGATCTGGCGCGCCGGTCCGTTCCCCTGGAGATTCCGGAAGGGACGGCCCCTCTGATGGCCCGCTGCCGGCAGGCCCTGGGAATCGGCCCCGTGGCCCTCCTCACCTCCGGCGAGGTCTCCGGACCGGTCACCCTGGGGGCGCTGCGGCCGGCCATCCTCCTCCCTCCCCGCTTCCTCGACGATGCCTCCCCGGCGGAAGTGGTCTCCGCCCTCGGCCACGAGATGGCCCACGTGCGGCGGCGCGACTATGCCGTCAACCTCCTCTGCGAAGCGCTGCTCCTCCCCGTCGGGTTTCATCCGGTGATGCGCCTGGTGCGCCGCCGACTCGCGGAAGCCCGGGAGATGGCCTGCGACGAAGCGGTCCTGGACAATCTGGTGGGGCGCCGGACCTACGCCCGGTCCCTCCTCTCCCTCGCCGCAGGCATCGCAGGCCTCCCCCGGCCGTCCTACACCTTGGGCGTCGTCGACGCCCATACTCTGGAGGTGCGTATGAAAAGGATCCTGGATCAAAGTCCACGGCTCAGTGCGCGAGGGGCTCGGGCTTTCCTGGGGACTGCCCTGGTGCTTCTCGTGGGGATCGGTGCCGCCGCGGCGGCCTTCTCGGTCGAAGCCGTCGCTGCCGATGGCGCTGGCGGCGATCTAAAGCCCTTCGTGGGGACCTGGCGCGGCGAGTGGATCCCCAATCCCGACAACGGCAACAAGGTCCCTGCCGTCGACGTGGAGATCCGGCCCGACGGCCAGATCGTGGAGACCTGGTATCGCTCGCTGCGGAACGAGGACGGCACCTCCCGCACCGAGAAGTCCTTCCATCCGACAGCCGGCTACAGGGTCGAGGGCCGGACCCTGACTCTGAAGAGCCGGATCGAGGGCTTCAAGCTGGGGGATCGTCCGCCGGCCACGGCCGAGATCGAGGAATCGTTCGAGCTCCAGGGCCGGGACGAAGCCGTGCTCAAGTTTCTCTCCAACTCCTACTTCGCCGAAGCCAGGCGCCGCGGCGAGGCGGTCCCGCCGCCCCTGCCACCGATCCCCATGAAGCGCATCTCCTGATCCGAGCCTATGTGGCGCGGGTCGCCTGACCGGAGAAACGTCCCCGGACGGGAGAGGTGTGCCCCCCGCGCCGCAGCTCGCCGGCCGGCTCTTGCCGGCGGCCCCTCCGGTGCTACACTCCCCCGCCGGAAACGCGAGGAAGGAGGGGACTGCCCCATGGCAGACCTGGACGGCGTTCGAGAGACGAAGGAATTCCACACCGACGTGCCGCAGCGGACGGAGGGCTTCTTCCTCAAGGGGTCCAGCCACTACGACTGGGGGCTCAAGAACCGGCTGGCGCGGATCTTCGATGCCCAATCGGGCAACACCGTGATGCTGGCCTTCGATCACGGCTACTTCCAGGGTCCGACGACGGGCCTGGAGAGGATCGACTTGAGCATCGTGCCGCTGATCCCCTGGGCGGACACCCTGATGCTCACCCGCGGCGTGCTGCGCAGCCTGATCCCGCCCGCGTCGCATTCCTCCATCGTGCTGCGCGCCTCGGGCGGCCCCAGCATCCTCAAGGAGCTGTCGAACGAGGAGATCGCCGTCGACATCGAGGACGCGGTCCGCCTCAACGCCTCGGCCCTGGCGGTGCAGGTCTTCGTGGGCGGCGAGCACGAGACGCAGTCGATCCACAACATGACCCGGCTGGTGGACGCCGGGATGCGGTACGGCATCCCCACCCTGGCCGTCACCGCCGTGGGCAAGGACATGGTGCGCGACGCCAAGTACTTCCGCCTGGCCACCCGCATCTGCGCCGAGCTCGGGGCGCACTACGTCAAGACCTACTACGTCGAAGAGGGATTCGAGACCGTGACCTCCTGCTGCCCGGTGCCGATCGTCATCGCCGGCGGCAAGAAGCTGCCGGAGCTCGACGCCCTGACCATGGCCCACAACGCCATCCAGCGGGGCGCCAACGGCGTCGACATGGGACGCAACATCTTCCAGTCGGAAGCGCCGGCGGCGATGATCCAGGCGGTGCGCGCCGTCGTCCACGGCGGCGAGTCGCCGGCCCATGCCTTCGATCTGTACAACACCTTGAAGAACGAGACGTAGGGCTCGTCGAGAGGGGAATGGAGCGGGAGACGGGATTCGAACCCGCGACCAACAGCTTGGAAGGCTGTGACTCTACCCCTGAGTTACTCCCGCTGACTTGCAAGGAATGGTGGAGGCGGGAGGATTCGAACCTCCGTAGGGCGAAGCCCGGCAGATTTACAGTCTGCTGCCATTGTCCACTCGGCCACACCTCCAAAGAGCTCTGCTCGCCGGATCGGGGTGGAGCCGGCACCCGGATTTGAACCGGGGACCTACTGTTTACAAGACAGTAGCTCTACCCCTGAGCTATGCCGGCGGGTCAAGGCTCCCAAACCCGTCCGGGGTCACCCCGTATTCCAGGAGCCGGGAGAGTCTAGCCTTTCCTCCTCCCGGGATGCAAGCGCGCTACTCCTCCGGCAGGCTGCGCTGCAGCTCGCTGACCAGGGTCTCGACGTGGGTCTCCTGGCTCAGCCGCTCCACCACCTGGTCGACGGTCGTGGGCTCGATGTCGAAGTGGTCGAGGATTCTTTGCACCTTCTGCAGCAGCTTGGTGGACTCCTGCTCGGCCAGCAGGCTGATCTGCAGGTTGAGGTGGGCCCGCTGGTTCGCCTGGCGGCTCATCCGGTTCTGGCTGACGAGGACGAAGATGGCGAGCAGCACCCCCTCGGCCGAGACGATGAGCGTCAGGATGCCGAAGGGGAACGGGTCGAAGGGGCGCAGCGGCGTGAGCCCCAGGTTCACCCCGAACCAGACCGCGAACAGTATGAGGTGGATCGCCACGAAGCTCATGCTGCCCATCACCCGGGTGAAGGCGTCGCTCACCCTCTCCCCCAGGCTCCGCTGGCGGACGGCAGCCTCTTCGAGACGGACGATGGTCTCGATGTTCTTGCGGGCGGACTCCGAGGTCGCCTGGGCGCTGAGCTCGGCCGGCTGCTCCATGCGGGAGAGGCCTGCGAGCTCCGTGCCTACTTCGCCGGCCGGCTCCGCTGCCGCACGGCGTCGTAGAGCACCGCCGCCGCGGCCGTGGCGATGTTGAGCGAATCGACCCGGCCCCGCATGGGCAGGCCGATCATGCGGTCACAGATCTGCCGGGTGCGGGCCCGCAGCCCCTTCTCCTCGCCCCCCAGGCAGAGGACGACCTTTCCCGTGAGGTCGACATCCCAGGGCGGGTCGCCCGCGGCATCGGTGCCGTAGACCCAGTACCCCGCCTCCTTGAGCCGCTCCAGCTCCATGGCCGAGTTGGTGATGCGCTCCACTTCGAGCCACTCGGTGGCTCCGGCCGACGTCTTCGCCACCGTGGGCGACACCGGCGCCGAGCCGCGGTCGCGGATCAGCACCCGGCCGACCCCCGCTCCCTCGCAGACGCGCAGCAGGGCTCCGAGGTTGCGCGGGTCCTGGACGTCCTCCAAGAGAACGATCAGATCCGGATCTCCGCCGGCCTGCTCCACCTGAGCCTCCACCCGCACCTCCGCGGCCATGCCGTTGTGGGCGGGACCGCCGGCGATCTCTGACAGCTTCCGCTCGGGCACCACCTCGAAGGACACCCGGTGCCGCCGGCAGGCCTCTTCGATCTCCTCCCGACGCCGGCCCGTGCGGGAGGCGGAGACGAGGACCCGGACGATCTCGTGAGGACGGTGCCGCAGGGCTTCGCGGACGGGGTGGTAGCCGTAGAGGAACATGGAGGGCACCAAGTCTGGAAAGGACCTAAAGGACTTAAAGGACCGAAAGGACTCAAAGAACAGGACGGCTTGGTTCCTTTATGTCCCTTAGGTCCTTTCTGTCCTTTAGGTCCTTTCTTTTATCCCCGGAGCCACCCTACACCTCCATGATCTGCTGCTCTTTCTTGTGGAGCGTGGAGTTGACCTCGGCGATGTAGTGGTCGTGGAGCTTCTGGACCTCGTCGAGGCCGCGGCGCTCGTCGTCCTGGCCGATGGCCTTGTCCTTCTCCATCTTCTTGAGCTTGTCGTTGCCCTCGCGGCGCGCCTGGCGGATGGCGTTGCGGGCGTGCTCGGACAGGTCGTGGGCCTTCTTGACGATCTCCTTGCGCCGCTCCTCGGTGAGCGGCGGCACGGGGATGCGGATGATCTTGCCGTCCGACGACGGGTTGAGCCCCAGGTCGGACTTCATGATCGCCCGCTCGATGGCCGAGCTCTGGCTCGGATCGTACGGCTGCGCCACGATCATCGTGGCGTCCGCCACCGACAGGTTGGCCACCTGGTTGAGGGGAACGGGGCTGCCGTAATAATCGACCGTGAGCCCCTCCAGCAGCGACAGCGAAGCCCGTCCCGTGCGCAGGTGCTTCAGATCGGTGTGGAAATGCTCCAGGGCATGCTTCATGTGGCTCTCGACTTCACGGAACACTTCTTTCATCGGTTCCCTCCTCCTCCTCGACCCTGGGGGGGTGCTTCAGGCCGGCTGGGGCAAAATCTTCCCCCGGCCGGCCGAGAGCTGTCAATCCAAGAGGTTCGGTCAGGTCCGGACGATGGAGCCCACCCGCTCGCCGCAGATCACACGCCGGATGTTGCCCGAGGTCATCAGATCGAAGATGGCGATCGGGATGCCGTTGTCCCGGCAGAGGCTGATCGCGGCGGTGTCCATCACCTGCAGGTTCTTCTCCAGGACCTCCTGGTAGGTCACCTCGGGCAGCAGCACGGCGTCCGGATTCTTCTCCGGATCGGAGTCGTAGAGGCCATCCACCTTCGTCGCCTTGAGCAGGATCTCGGCGTGGATCTCGTTGGCGCGCAGGGCCGCGGCCGTATCCGTGGTGAAGAACGGGTTGCCCGTGCCGGCCGCGAACAGCACCACTCTTCCCTTCTCGAGATGGCGGATGGCGCGGCGCCGGATGAACGGCTCGGCCACCTCGCGGATGTCGATGGCCGTCTGCACCCGGGTGGGCACGCCGCGCTTCTCCAGGGCGTCCTGCAGGGCCAGGGCGTTGATCACCGTGGCCAGCATCCCCATGTAGTCGCCGATGACCCGGTCGATGCCGCGGTGGCTGGCGGCGAGCCCGCGGATGATGTTGCCGCCGCCCACCACCACGGCCACCTCGACACCCAGGGCGTGGATGTCCCGGATCTCCTGGGCGATGGCCACCACCACCGCCTCGTCCATGCCGAAAGGCTGCGAGCCCATCAGGGCCTCGCCGGAGACCTTGAGGAGGACCCGCCGGTACCGGGAGGTCTCCCCGGACGTGTCTCCGTCCATCAACTACCCGCCTGAGCCGCGACTTCCGCGGCGAAGTCGTCCTGCCGCTTCTCGATCCCCTCGCCCAGCTTGAAGCGGACGAAACGCCGGATCTGGATGTTCTCGCCGATCTTGCCCACCTTCTCGGCGATGAGCTGCGCGACGGTCACGTCGGGGTTCTTGACGAACGGCTGCTCGAGCAGCACGAACTCGGAGTAGTACTTCTCCATCTTGCCGGTGACGATCTTCTCCACCACGTTGGCCGGCTTGCCCGAAGCGAGGGCCTGATCGGCGAAGATCGCCCGCTCGCGCTCCAGCGCCTCGGGAGTGACCTCCTCGCGGCGCACGAACTTCGGGTCGGCGGCGGCGATGTGCATGGCGATGTCGCGCACCAGCTCCTGGAACGGCTCGGTACGGGCCACGAAGTCGGTCTCGCAGTTGACCTCGACCAGCACGCCGAGCTTGCCGCCGCCGTGGATGTAGGAGCCCACCGCGCCCTCGGCCGTGATGCGTCCCGCCTTCTTGGCCGCCGAGGCGACGCCCTTCTTGCGCAGCGCGTCGACCGCGCTCTCCATGTTGCCCTTCGCCTCGTTGAGGGCGTTCTTGCAATCCATCATTCCGGCGCCCGTGCGCTCCCGGAGCTCCTTGACCATCTGGGCGGTGATTTCCATGACGACGTATCTCCTTGCGAACCGCTTTGAATGCGGATGGGTGTGATGCGAACAGACAAAAGAAGAGGTCAGATCGACGCGCGTTCGACTGACCTCTTCCTCCGCGCCGCCGGAGGTTGAGCCGGACGGCGCGCGATGCAGATCCGGAGTCAGTGGGCCGGTGCGGCGCTCGCGGCGTCCTTGTCGTAGACCGGGAACGGCGCGCCGCCGTCCTTCGAGCGGACCAGCATCTCCTCTTCCATCTTGCCCGCGCCGGCCAGATAGGCGTCGGCGATGCGCGACGCGAAGAGGCGGATGGCCCGGATGGCATCGTCGTTGCCCGGGATCGGGAAGTCGATCAGCTCGGGATCGCAGTTGGTATCGACGATGGCGATCACCGGGATCCCCAGCTTGTTGGCCTCGGAGACGGCGATGTACTCCTTCTTCGGGTCCACCACGAAGAGCGCGTCCGGCAGCTCGTCCATGTCGCGGATGCCCTCGAGGTTCTTCGTCATCTTCTCCCGCTCGCGCTCCAGCCGCAGCTTCTCCTTCTTGGTCAGCGGGCTGTTCTCGTCCGCCAACCGGCCCTCGATCTCCTTCATCCGCTGGATCGAGGTGCGCAGCGTGACGAAGTTGGTCAGCGTGCCGCCCAGCCAGCGGTTGGTGACGGAGAACTCGCCTGCGCGCCGCGCCTCTTCGGCGATGGCCTCCTGCGCCTGCCGCTTCGTGCCCACGAAGAGGATGCGCTTGCCTTCCGCCGCGAGCTGCTGAACGAAATTCGCCACCTGATTGAAGAGCTTGAGAGTCTTCTGCAGGTCGATGATGTAGATGCCGTTGCGCTTGCCGAAGATGTACTGCTTCATCTTCGGATTCCAACGCCGGGTCTGGTGCCCGAAGTGGACACCGGCCTCCAGCAGTTCCTTCATGGTGACTTCTACCAAGCGATTCTCCTTCTGGCTGCTAACGCTTGCTGAACTGGAAACGAGCCCGAGCGCCCTTCTGGCCGTACTTCTTGCGCTCCTTCTTGCGCGGGTCGCGAGTCAGCAGACCCGCCGACTTCAACCGGTCGCGCAGCTCGATGTCGTACTCGAGCAGGGCGCGCGAGATGCCGTGCCGGATCGCACCGGCCTGGCCCGCGCTGCCACCCCCTGCCACGGTGACGGTGATGTCGAACTTCTCGGCCGTCTCCGTCAGTTGCAGGGGCTGCTTGATGACCATCTTGAGGACTTCATTCGGGAAGTAGACGTCGAGGGTGCGGCCATTGACCTTCACCTCGCCGGCACCCGGCCGCAGATAGACGCGAGCCGCGGCCGTCTTGCGGCGTCCGGTTCCGTAATAGCTGACTTGGCTCAATTCGATCTCTCCTTGGATTCTGACCGCCGGTCCTACAGCGCCGCCGCGACGTCGAAGGTCTCGGGCTGCTGCGCCTGATGCGGGTGCTCGCCGCCGGCATAGACCTTCAGCTTCTTGAGCATCTTGCGACCGAGGGGGCCCTTGGGGAGCATGCCCCAGACCGCCTCCTCGACCAGCTTCGCCGGCCGGCGCTGCCGCCGCTTGCCCGCCGTCTCGGCGCGCATGCCGCCCGGATACCCGGTGTAGTGGTAGTAGATCTTGTCCTCTTCCTTGCGCCCGGTCAGCACCGCCTTCTCGGCGTTGATGACGATGACGAAGTCGCCCGTGTCGATGTGCGTGGCATACGTCGGCTTGTGCTTGCCCATCAGCAGGCGGGCCGCCAGCGAGGAGAGACGCCCCAGGGGGATCCCCGCGGCATCCAACACGAACCACCGATGCTCGATCTCGGCGAGCTTCGGGCTGTAGGTCTTCTTCAGCATCTCAATCTCTCCAGGTCGGTTCCCAAGGTCGGGCCCAGGGCTGGGAAAAATCTGCCTCGACGCGGCGTACGAACCCCGCCCTCGCGACGCAAAGGACCCACATGGTAGGGCCGGAGACGAGGATTGTCAAGAGGACTGAGGAGCTTCTTCAGCCCAGGGAGGCCGGAAACAGGGAATCCACCTTCAGCCGGAACCCGGGAAGGACGGAGGACCATACCTCCTCGCCCCTCCCGCCGCGGCAGAGCACAGTATATACCCCTGCGTGAAGAGTGTAGACCACCACCCGCCGCGCGTCCGGGTCCAGCATCCAGTATTCCGGCACCCCGGCGTCCCGGTAGGCCTCCAGCTTGATCTTCTGGTCGCGGCGCCGTGTCCCGGGCGACAGCACCTCGGCCACCAGGTCCGGCACTCCCTGGAAATTCTTGTCCTCCCAGTGCGGCTCGTTGCCCTTCCGGAAGAAGATTACGTCCGGCTCGACCGGAGTGGCGATGCCGAAGGGAAGAAGGATGTCGAAGGGAGCCCCCAAAACAACGCCGAGCCCGCCTTGGAGGACGAACACCCGGAGTCCGGAGTAGAGCTCTCCAACGACGAACTGGTGCTTGTAGGCAGGCGACGGTGACACGTAGAGGACCCCCCGAATGACCTCGTACCGCTGGCCGTCGTCGGGGAGGCGGAGGTAATCCTCATAGGTCCACTCTCCCTGCTTGGGCCACTCCTGTCCGTCTTCGTTCCAGGGAAATGCGTAGGCCGGTTCGGTCATCGATGCCTCCTCACCGAATTCAGGCTACCGGTCGCTACCGGAGCCGTCAAGCCGCGTCCCGGATTCTCAGAATATCCTACCAGGAATTTCCCTCAACACGCAACGTGCCCTCCACGAGCCCTGGGACCGCCGGCATCCCTGCCGGCAACTTACTCCTCTTTGCTTCCTCCAGGCTGCCTGCCGGGCTGCTTGCGTCCTCGGGTACACTTCCCCGCGTATGGAATCGACCGCCGCGCCTCTCGACAAGTCGGGTCACGCCATCCGCGACATGTTCGCGGGGGTGGCCCCACGCTACGACCTCCTCAATCACGTCCTCTCGGCGAGCCTGGACTTCGTCTGGCGCCGGCGGACGGCGGCGGTCCTGGGCGTCCCCCCTGGCAGCCCGGTGCTCGACCTGTGCTGCGGCACCGGCGATCAGGCCGCCGCCCTCAAGCGGCGAGGGGCGCGGGTGGCGGCGGCGGACTTCTGCGTGCCCATGCTCGCCATCGCCCGCAAGAAGTTCGGACGCTTGGGCGCGCCGCGCCCCACCGCCCTGGCCGCCGACGCCCTGGCCCTCCCCTTCCCGCTCCGGCATTTCCAGGGCGCCACCGTCTCCTTCGGCCTGCGCAACGTCGCGGACCTCGACGCCGCCCTGCGCCAGCTCGCCGGCGTGCTCCGGCCGGGCGGCAAGCTGGTGGTCCTCGAGTGCGCCATCCCGAAGTGGCAGCCGCTCAAGGGCCTCTACCTCTTCTACTTCCTGCGCCTGCTCCCCTGGATCGGCCGCCTGATCTCCCCCCGGGGATCGGCGTACTCCTACCTCCCCAACTCGGTCCTGAGCTTCCCCCAGCGCCAGGCGTTCCTCGACCGCCTGGCCGCCGCGGGCTTCACGGACCTGGCCTGGGAGGACCTCTCGGGGGGGACGGTCTGCATCTATCAGGGAAGGATTGCCACGTGACCCAGATCCTGGATGGCAAAGCCGCCGCGGCCGAAATCCGCGCCGAGGTGGCGGCGGGCGTGCGGGAGCTGGCCGCGGCCGGAGCCCGGCTGCCGCAGCTCGTGGCCGTGCTGGTGGGCGACAACCCCGCCTCCCAGACCTACGTCGGCAGCAAGGTGCGGAGCTGTGCCGAGGTGGACATGCCGAGCCGCACGCTGCGCCTTCCCGCCGACACCTCCGAGGCCGATCTCCTCGCCCTGGTGGACGAGCTCAACGCCGACGACGCCGTGGACGGCATCCTCGTGCAGCTCCCCCTGCCGCCCCAGATCCACGAGAAGAGCGTCCTCGACCGCATCTCGCCCGACAAGGACGTGGACGGCTTCCATCCCATCAACGTGGGCCGCCTGTGGCTGGACGAGGCGGGCTTCACCCCCGCCACTCCCACGGGCATCGTCGCCCTGCTGAAGCGCAACGGCATCCCTCTCACCGGCCGCCGCGCCGTGGTGGTGGGGCGCAGCGCCATCGTGGGCAAACCCATGGCGGGCCTCCTGCTGCGCGAGAGCTGCACGGTGACGGTCTGCCACTCGCGCACCGCCGACCTGGCCGCGGTCACCCGCGAGGCCGACATCCTGGTGGCCGCCATCGGCCGTCCGGCGATGATCGGGCCCGAGCACGTCCGTGAGGGGGCGGTGGTGGTGGATGTGGGCATGACCCGCCTCACCGACGCCGCCGAGGCGGAGCGGCTCTTCCCGGGCGACGCGGCGCGGCGTGAGCAGATGGCCGCGAAAGGGTATACCCTGGTAGGCGACGTGGACTACACCCGCGTGGCACCCAAGGCGTCCCACATCACTCCGGTGCCCGGCGGAGTGGGTCCTCTCACGGTCGCCATGGTCCTCTTCAACACCTTGAAAGCCGCCCGGCGCCGCCAGGGCCTCCCGGTCTCGCCATGAGCTCCCGCGCCCTTCGCGTCGGTCTGACCGGCGGTCTCGCCAGCGGCAAGTCCACCGTGGCCGGCTGGCTGCGCGACGCGGGCTTCCAGGTGGTGGACGCCGACCGCCTGGTGGCCGAGCTCCACCAGTCCGGCGGCGAGGGAGCGGCGGCCGTGCGCGCCCTCTTCGGACCCGAGATGCTCAACGCGCGCGGCGGCGTGGACCACGCCAAGGTCGCGGCCCGGGTCTTCAAGGACCCGGAGGCGCGCTTCGCCCTGGAATCGGCCGTCCACCCCCTGGTGCGCAAGAAATTCGAGGAGCTGGCGGCGAAGGCCCAGGACATCATCGTCCTCGAAGCCACCCTCCTGGTGGAAGCCGGCTACGCCCCGGGCTTCGACCTCGTCGTCACCGTCGAAGCCCCCTGCGAGCTGCGCTACCAGCGCGCCGTCTCCCGGGGCCTGGACCCCGACTCCGCCCGCGGCCGTCTCCTCTCCCAGGGCGACGGCGAGCAGCGTCGCAGTGCCGCCCACCGCATCCTCGACAACTCCGGCGACGTCGATCACCTGCGCCGCCAGGCGGACGAGCTGATGGTGGAGCTGCGAAGGCTGGCCGAGAAGCGGTGACGTGCGGATCAGGATCTGATCGCCACCGGTCGGGACACCCGCCGGAATCGCGGGATCATCCCGGGGAGGCGGTCCGCCTCATCAGGCGCAACGCGGCAGCAGCCAGCAACAAAGTGAGAATCGTCAAGCCAAACGTGTCTACCGCCGGGATCTCTCCTGGTGGCAGCGGACCACCCCCGATGAAGAGACCTAATGACGCAGGGCTGCTTCCCACCGCGATGGTGGTCACGACGGTGTTGGTGGCCGTATTGATCACGGATACATTATCGGAGCCAAAATTCGTGACATAGGCTCGAGCGCCATCCGGAGTGAAAGAAACGCCCACCGGTGAGCCACTCACCGGAATGGTAGCGATGACCAGATTGGAAGCGGCGTCGATCACCGAGACGGTATTGCTGCCCGTGTTCGCTACGAATACGCGTGTACCTGCGGGGTTGATGGCGATCCCTTCGGGATTGAGTCCCACTGGGACTGTGGCCACGACGGTGTTGGTGGCGGTGTTGATCACCGAAACGGTATTGTCAAGCCTGTTTGTGATATAGGCACGAGCACCGGACAGGCTGACACCGAAGGCCTCGGCTCCCACCGCCACAGTGGCGACGACCATGTTGGTAACCGTGTCGATCACCGAGACCGTGTTGCTGCCCTCGTTGGCGACATAAAGGCGTGTGCCGCTCGGGTTGAAAGCGACGCCGACAGGATTGGTGCCGACAGAAACGGTGGCTATCACGGTATTGGTGATGGCGTCGATCACCGAAACGGTACCGCCGAATCTGTCAGCGACATAGACACGTGCGCCGGAGGGGCTAACGGCCACTCCCCCAGGAGTGAACCCCACCGCCACGGTAGCAACCACTGTATTCGTGACCGTATCGATCACCGTCACGCTGCTGCTGCCGACATTTGCGACATAGGCACGAGTGCCGCCAACGAGGACGCCAACACTGAAGGGGCCGCTCCCCGCCGGCACAAGGGCGATGACCGCATTGGTGGCGACGTCGACCACGAAGACACTGCCACCGTTTGCATTCGCGATGTACGCAAAGGGAGCGGCAAGAGCCGTGCAGGCCCAGCCCAATGCGGCAAATGCGAACAGGAGAACGCGAAGCGCACGGCGATCCGAATCGTTGTTCATCATACTCTCCTCGGCTCCGTCAGACTCAATGATGGCAGCCCGCTTTAGCACGAAGACATTCTCGGGCACTCGGCGAGCCACTTTCCAGCACAGTGGGATCCGAAGCTTGGAATTCACGTGACTTGAAGTCGCGGC
>JADMIO010970609.1_pt1 | contig 13787 bp, 12 predicted proteins | sample 8958161 | NCBI WGS metagenome assembly JADMIO01 (sample SAMN16585339, study PRJNA669376) | soil metagenome | isolation source: Crop rotation soil | place: USA: Cullars Rotation, Alabama | collected 2011 | reverse complement strand
TGAATAAAAATGTATCAGGATGTATTTGTTTGCCCTTATATTTGCAAAAAAATCACTGAATGGAAACGACTAAAAAAATGACCGGCCTGTACTGGGTTTTATTCCTCGCTTCACTGGCAGCTTTCTTTTTTGTTTATACGATCGGAGGTGGTTATTGCTCACTGGTATTGCCTTTCAATTGCACTTTCCTGTGCAAGGCGTTAGATATAATGTAATTTAAAATTTCTTCTTAGTTATCGATGATAAAATCCGGTTTCCGGATGAACACGCTTTTGTATCTGAATCGAAGATTACTGTTCAATTCTATTTTGAAATCATTCAGGAAATAATCTTTTCTCGGGAAGTAGTATCCCTTTAATTCGATGGTTCCAAATACGAGGTTCTCATTCCTGCTTCTCACACCTCCCCCAACAGCAGTAAACACATCAGTTTTTGAAAGAACCATTTTTGTGGGTTTGATCAATGAGGCATTGGCGAAAATGAATGGCGCAAACCGGAATCCCAATAACTTTTTCAGGTTAAAGAAAACTGATTCAGCTTTTATTGTAGCACGCATGTCGCCATACTTGCGCGGATCATTGAAGTAAGACAATCCGTAATTGCTGGTGAGAAACAAAGGAGCATTCAGCATCGGATTGATCTGAGCAGTAAAACTTGTGGTGATGAATGAACGCAGTCTCCAGTTATGAGCCAGTTTTCTAAGGTGAGTGATGTGTTCCAGTTCAACCAATACATCTGCATCTTCGAAACGCCCTTCGTTTAAATAGCCACCCAGGCGGAAAGTATAATTACTGTACACCCCGCGTTTGCTGAATTTTGTAAACTGAAAGTCTACTCCACCGTAAGGCCTTTTCAATCCCTGCTTATTCGTATAGCCACCTGTGAATGCAACAGAAAATCCCTCCGGAATATCTTCACTCACACCAAATCCATAGATGAAGTTGGTCTTATAGAACACTTGTTTAAAAATATTGTATGACCCCAGGAAAGCAGTGATGTCAATATATTGATGAAGTGTATCCAGAGTTGTTAGCAGCCTGCCGGGCACTTTCACAAATTCCTGGTTAAAGATCCGGGCAGCAATGAAATGGTGTTTGCGTATGGAACGGTTGGCATATAAAGAACTCTTACTATCGATGTTGTATCCTGCCCATGCATCCAACTGGTAATAGGTGTAGCGATAGTCTGAATTATATAACGAATCCGATTTGGGTGTCAGGTATATTGAGTCTGGTATATATGCATTGTGTGTTCTGTAATAAGCAGCTTCCAATGCGCCGGTGCTGGCTATGAAAGGCGTAACCAACGGCCTTTCCAATCTTGTATAAAATGAGGTTTCCTGTTGTTTACCATTACTGAATGCGGCATTGTAAGTTTGAAATCCCGTGGTCCAGTTCACAAAAGTGCCCCTGATATTTCTTCTGATGAATTCTGCACCAAATCCCGGATGAGGCCGGCGTTCCTGGTCATAAAAAGCACTTACCATTAATTTGGAACCGGAGCCGTTCAGGTTTTCTTCCTTGATATCTACGCGGCCCTTGCTTTTACTATCCACTACTAATTTAAAACCCAATGAGAAGACATCTTTGGTCAATACGATCACATCCACCGAATCTTTTTCATCTTCCACCTGGCTTACTAATATTTTAGCGTCCTGCAAATACACAAGTTCGCGGAGGTATCGTTCATTATCGGCTAGCAGATAGGGATATAGTTTATCGCCTTCCTTAAAAAAAAGATTTTTGCGGATAGTTTTATCAGTGGAGCTTTTATGGAAATGCCTGGCAATGTCTAATCCGAAACTTTTTTCCACCAGCGTAGTATCGTTGATGCTGTTTTCAAAGCTCAGACTGATCAGATCAATATTGCGAATGATCTTTCCTCCGAAAGCGATGAATTGATTTTCCACTTTCACGGGTTCGATCTCAGGTGAGGATGTTGAAATGAGTTTTCCAAACCTGCCCAGCAAACCTTTCTTTTTTGCCAAAAAGAATGTGTCCTCTTTAGGTTTGTTGTGCTGTGCAGAACTGTCTATAAAAAAAGAAATGCCGACCGTGATGGTAAGCAATAGTTTCTTGATCATTTGAAATTCCGGTTCGAAAACGTAAAGTTAGGGCAAAATGGTTAAGAGGTTCAAAAGGTTCAAAAGGTTCAAGAGGTTGAAGAGGTTGATCAGTTTACAAATAATGTGCTTCTTATACCTCTTGAACCTCTTAAACCTCTTAAACCTCTTGAACCTATTCTGGCATGATATTCTCTGCCTCTGCTGTATATTAAATTGAAACTATATGAAAAAAATGAAGCTATTTTTAATGCAGCTTGTTGCAATGGTTTGCTTTACAGCATTCACCGCCACAGCACAGCCACCGCATGCTAAGGCTTATGGACACCATAAGTTTTATTACTATCCTGAAAGGAACGTTTATTATGATCCATATGCAACTACTTATTATTATAATTCCGGTTCCACATGGTCAGCAACAGCAACTTTGCCATCCGGACTTTCCATATCAGTAGGATCTCCGAGGTATATTGTTTATCATGATGGACCTGAAGTTTGGTATGATAACAGGGTACATATGGAGAGATACAGAGATAACGATAAATGGCGTCGCAAGCATTGGAAGCACCGCCGCTGGTAATAATTCCAACCTCGACTCCGCTCGGGTTTCCTTCGACCTGCCTGCCGGTAGGCGGGCTCCGCTCAGGATAAAAAAATCCCAACCTCTAAGAAGTTGGGATTTTTTGCTGAGCGAAGTCGAAATTCGTCCTGAGCAGAGTCGAAGGATTATTGCTGTACGAAAGTCTCATCCACGATCCTGCTGTTCCCCGTTCCTGTTGCATTATCTATATAATACGTCATTATGTGAAAGCTTGCTTTCTGCGTTGCCGTAGGCGCTGTATAGCTCACAACATATTTTGAAATATTTGAGAAATTGGTGCTGGGCACAGAACTAAGATCATAGGTCAAAGTTGTAAACCCTACATTGGAGGTGAAGATATATTTGTAGTCTGGTGACACAAAATCTCCAAAATTAGCCATCGATTGGTAACTGCTGTTAGGCGAAACCACTTTAGGACTTACAGTGGAAAGATTCACAGAACTTACATAAGTACCAGGAATTGGCACACTTGGCCCGGCCCAGGCTACCGGCCCATTATAACTATACACTTTACCGGTTACCACATACGTACCTTGCAAAGCATTATAAACAGTGATCGGGGCAAAAGTATCCGGGTCATCAACATTGCACGATGTCATCATAGTTGTCGACAGCATCAGAAATGCCGCCAGGAAATTCAAGTACATTCTCTTTTTCATAACAGTTTGATTGTTCGGTAGCAAGTTACGATAAAAACATTTGTAGTAAACAAGAAAAAGACCCAAAAAATCAAAAGAAAACACGGGAAATGGTCATTCAGGTTGAACTGCAAGACAATGGCATTAGATAAAAATATTATCTTGTGTTGTCATCAATCACCTATGCAAAAATTCACTCTCCTGGTTTATATTCTCCTTGCATCGGCAAATTCTTATTGTCAAAAGACAGTTTTTATTGAAAAATATGCATTACCCGATGCTACGAAGCCGGGAGAAATGGTGGTGGAAATGCCCTTTGGTTATTCAAATATCCTGAAAGTGTATGGCGATACGGTAGGTTTAAAAACAGCTGGCGATATTTTTATAGACGTTGCGTGCACCGACTACCCCATCAATGCCTCACTGGTGGCATTGAATAAAAGCAGGGTTGCCTCTTTTTTAAAACGCTTCCCATTTGTAGATCCAAAACAATTATCACAGGTAAATTTCTTTCAGCAAACAGATGGAGAACTGAGAGAAAAAGCGATGACCATGTTTCATGGCCTGGTCGTAAGGTTCAGACCTAAACAATCTGCAGAGAATGCAAAAAAAGAAGTCGTCAAAATTGAAGACATCGTGAAAAAGGGAACAACCGTTACAGTAGTTAAGCAGCAAGTTTCAACAAAGAAAACCGACAGTATCACAAGTGCTCTTGAAAAAACATATGCAGAGAAACCACGAAAATATCAAAATGGAAAAATGTATATCCAGGTGGGCAGAAGTGGAATAGTCTCTGTTGACTATGATGTACCGAAAAAAAATCCGCTGGATTCATTCATTCTAAAAGATCCTAAAGATGCTTTAGATGAAAATCTGATCAGTAAGTCGGAGTATAAACAATACAAGAGCTCCACCAAGATCCGCATTTATTATCCGCACTGGGTTAGTGAAGATGTACTCATTCCAAAAAAGACGGCTGCTGTTGAAGAAAAGACAATAGTAAAGGTCAACATGAGTAATTTACCCGACTCGACAGTTATAAAAGTATTGGATAGAAACAAATGGCAGAAGACAACCATTGTTGGCGATGTTACCGGTAGTATGTACAAATATAATTCTCAATTATTGTTATGGATCAAAACAAATCCTATTGCCAACTTAGCAAAGAATTTTGTGTTCTTCAACGACGGCGATAATATGCCCGACAAGGATAAGAAGATCGGAAGCACCGGGGGCATCTACTACAGAACCTGCAATAATTTTACGGAAGTTGAAGCCCTCATGAGAATGACAATGCTAAAGGGTGCCGGCGGCGACTTTCCCGAGAATAATATTGAAGCTCTGATCAGAGCAGAAGAAGCATTTCCCGGAACCGACTTCCAGGTGATGATCGCAGACAACTGGGCTCCGATCAAGGATAAAATTTTATGGCGACATCTTACCAAGCCTGTAAGAATAGTTGTTTGCGGTGCGACTGAATTCAATATCAGTATTGATTACCTCAACCTGGCCAGGATAACCAAGGGTTCTATTCATCTAATGGAAAGCGATCTGTATAACCTTGATGGAATGAAAGAGGGAGATATTTTGAAAGTTGGCAAAAATACTTTTGTGGTAAGGAATGGAATGTTTGTAGAGACAGGGTATGATGATAATAAAAAATAAAACCGTCCCTGCAGAGCGAGGACGGTTTCTATTAATCATCAAACCAAATACTATTTCACTTCTTCAAACTCTGCATCAGTTACATTCTCTCCTCCCTGGCTTTGTTGCGATTGACCTTGTTGTTGTCCATCACCTTCAGCGCCCGGTTGTGCAGCACCCTGACTTGCCTTGTACATTTCTTCGCTGGCTGCGGTCCACGCTGTATTCAATTCAGTTGTTGCTGAGTCGATCTGAGAGAGATCCTGTATTTTATGTGCTTCTTTCAATTTAGCAAGCGCACCTTCGATCACAGATTTCTTTTCTGCAGGTATCTTATCTCCGTATTCTTTCAATTGTTTTTCAGTTTGGAAGATCAGACTGTCTGCTGCATTGATCTTATCAACTTTTTCTCTTTCGATCTTATCTGAAGCTTCATTCGCTTTTGCTTCCGCTTTCATCTTTTCTACTTCTTCTTTGCTCAATCCGCTTCCACCCTGGATAGTTATCTTTTGTTCTTTATTCGTGCCTTTATCTTTTGCATTTACGTGTATCAAACCGTTAGCATCGATATCGAACGTTACTTCTATCTGTGGCACACCACGTGGAGCCGGCGGAATGCCGTCGAGGTTGAATGTACCCAGACTCTTATTATCCTTCGCCATCGGACGCTCACCCTGCAATACATGGATCTGTACGCCAGGTTGATTGTCTGAATATGTAGAGAACACTTCTGATTTTTTTGTAGGAACAGTTGTATTAGAAGGAATCATCACCGTCATTACACCACCGGCAGTTTCAATACCCAGACTTAACGGAGTAACGTCGAGCAACAATACATCTTTAATATCGCCGCTCAATACTGCACCCTGGATCGCCGCACCAACTGCTACCACTTCATCAGGGTTCACACTCTTGTTTGGTTTTTTACCAAAGAATTTTTCAACGATCTCCTGCACTTTCGGGATCCTTGTAGATCCACCCACCAAGATCACTTCATCGATCTTGCTTTTATCAATGCCAGCATCTTTCAATGCCTGTTCGCATGGTTTCAAACAACGATCAAATAAATTATCTGCTAATGATTCAAATTTTGCACGGGTTAATTTTTTCACCAGGTGTTTAGGTACACCATCAACTGCTGTTACATAAGGCAGATTGATCTCTGTTTCCGCCGAAGAAGATAATTCCACTTTCGCTTTTTCAGATGCTTCTTTCAAGCGTTGCAGCGCCATCGGATCTTTGCGCAGATCGATCGCTTCATCTTTTTTGAATTCGTCGGCCAGCCAATCCATGATCACTTTATCAAAGTCATCACCACCAAGGTGAGTGTCGCCGTTAGTAGATTTTACTTCAAACACACCATCTCCCAATTCAAGCACGGAAATATCGAATGTACCACCGCCGAGGTCAAACACGGCGATCTTGTGATCCTTGCCACCTTTGTCAAGTCCGTATGCAAGAGCAGCTGCCGTTGGCTCATTTACGATCCTGCGTACATTCAGTCCTGCAATCTCGCCTGCCTCTTTGGTTGCCTGGCGTTGCGCATCGTTGAAATAAGCTGGTACAGTTATCACCGCTTCATTTACTTCCTGGCCCAGGTAATCTTCGGCTGTTTTCTTCATTTTCTGAAGGATCATTGCACTCAACTCCTGAGGTGTATACTGTCTGCCATCAATGTCGATCCTAACCGTATTATTGTCACCTTTTACCACTTTATAGCTCCAGTGACTGATCTCTTCTGTCACTTCATCAAAGCGGCGACCCATAAATCGCTTCACACTACTGATGGTGTTTTGTGAGTTTGTGATGGCCTGGCGCTTGGCAGGATCACCCACCTTACGTTCGCCATTTTTCAGGAAAGCCACTACAGACGGGGTTGTACGACGCCCTTCCTCATTTGCGATCACTACTGGCTCATTTCCTTCCATCACAGCCACGCAACTATTGGTTGTTCCAAGGTCGATTCCAATTATTTTACCCATGATATATTATTATTTTGTTCAAAAAGGAGTTGGCAATGATTGTGCCATTCAGCTGAGGGGTGAAAATTTGGCAGATTGACCCAGGGGTTTAGACGTTTAGAAGTTGAGCGGTTTAGGTGGTAGCCCTAAACATCTAAACCCCTAAACATTACCTTTCGTCACCTTAAACGAAAAATGCTTCTGCGTCAGATAGCTCAGAATAACCACAATACAGGTGGTGATACACTGACTTAGTATCGCATTCATGTGCAGGATCTCTACGAACAATTTCAATAAAAGATAGTTGAGGACCAGGTTGAAAGCGAAGCTCAAGAAATACCGCACCAACTGGATCCTGCCTTTCAGTTTGGAGGATACAAATACAACAAATTTCATCAGGATAAAACCTACAATGAAGTTGATGACAAAAGAAACGAAAAGCGAAGCGATATGTGGTTTGAAAGCAAAGAATCCGAAATCGAAATTCTCGCCCTTAAAGATATATTGATAGCATATAGAATAAATGAGTAAGCCCAGAACGGTATTTGCACCTCCGCAAACTGCATAACGGAAGGTTTGTTCCGGCATCCATTTTTTAAATGGAGGATAGAACAGGTCGATGAACCAGATAATATTTCGGGATATCTTTTGCATTATTGAAAATCCAAGATCAAATATTCAATATTCAACGCTCAAAGTTCAATATTCAAATGGATGCTCAATTATTTAGAATGTTCAACTTGTACATTGAATATTGAACATTGAATATTGATTATTTATTAATACATCTCCTCTCTAAGCGCCTTCACTCTTTCATCAGCCAGGTACTCATCATAAGTACACAGCCTGTCGATCATACCCTTTGGTGTTAATTCTATGATCCGGTTAGCAACTGTTTGCATGAACTGGTGGTCATGTGTTGCCAACAATACTATACCGGGAAATGCAGCCATGCTATCGTTGAAGGCAATGATACTTTCAAGGTCAAGGTGATTGGTAGGTTCATCCAGCATGATCACATTCGGATTTTGCAACATCATTTTGCTCAACATACATCTCACTTTTTCACCCCCGCTCAACACGTTTGTCAGTTTCATGATCTCGTCTCCACTGAACAACATCTTGCCTAAAAATCCGCGAAGAAAATCTTCATCCACATCTCTTGTTCCCGGTGGCACAAACTGGCGCAACCAATCCATAAGGTTCAGCTTGCTTCCCTCACCCTCGAAATATTCTGTATTATCGTTAGGAAGGTAGGCAGTTGTTACCGTGGTTCCCCATTCATAGGTTCCTGAATCTGCTTTGGTCTTACCATTGATCACCTCAAAAAAACTGGTGATCGCCGTCGGGTCTTTACTAACAAATGCGATCTTCTGCCCTTTTTGGAGATCGAATTTTATTTTACTGAAGACTGTTTTGCCGTCAACTGATTTTGAAAGATCATCCACTTTCAATATCTCATTCCCTACTTCCCTTTCCTGTTTGAAAATGATGCCTGGATATTTTCTGTTGGAAGGAACAATTTCTTCGAATTGCAATTTCTCCAGCGCTTTCTTTCTTGACGTTGCCTGTTTTGATTTGGAGGCATTGGCACTGAATCGTGCGATGAATTCCAGCAGGTCTTTTTTCTTATCCTCCAGCTTCTTGTTTTTATCAGTAGCTTGTCTGGCGGCTAACTGGGAACTTTCATACCAGAATGTATAATTACCCGTATAGATCTTTATTTTTTGCTTATCAACATCCGCTACGTGTGTGCAGACCGCATCTAAAAAGTGACGATCGTGGCTCACCACCAATACGATATTCTGATAATCCGCGAGAAAATTTTCGAGCCATGCAATGGTTTCAACATCGAGGTTGTTGGTAGGCTCATCCAGTAATAGAATATCAGGATTGCCGAACAAGGCTTGCGCCAGCAACACACGCACTTTGATATTTGCCGGAATATCCTGCATCAGTTGCTGATGCAATTCATCCTTCACACCCAATTCACTCAATAAAGTAGCAGCATCGCTTTCCGCTGTGTATCCTCCCATTTCACCAAAATCATGTTCCAGTTCACCTGCTTTGATACCATCGGCTTCTGTAAAATCGGCTTTGGAGTAGATCGCGTCACGCTCATGCATCACTTTCCACATTTTCTTATGCCCCATCAATACCGTATTCAATACCGTTACCTCATCAAATTCAAATTGATTCTGATTCAATACCGCCATGCGTTCACCGGGTGTAAGATCGACTGTCCCTTTGTTGGGTTCGATCTCTCCACTGATGATCTTAAGAAATGTGGATTTTCCTGCGCCGTTGGCACCAATGATGCCGTAACAATTCCCTTTGGTAAAACCAATATTTACTTCATCAAACAAAACCCTTTTGCCATAGGCCAGGGTTACATTATTAACACTTATCATAATTTTAAAGGGCGCAAAGATACGGAGAAGTAGGTAGTCTCTGGCCGGTAGTAGGTAGCAATCATCTCAATTTCTGAAAACCTTTTCAAAAATTTTGCAACTGCTGCCTACTACCGGGTACTGACCACCTACTTTTTAAAGTTATCTTTACAATAAACAAAAGACCTTTACCCCATAACCCTTACCTACTTGGAATCAGGATCAAAAAAAATAATTTTAGGATGGCTGTTTATTTTCAGCAGCATCTGCGCTTCAGCGCAAAATCAAACCCATTTCAGTGTAAACTTCGATTTCAACAGATCCGAGATCACACCGCAGGCTTCCGTAAAACTGGACAGTCTTATCAATTATATCGTTAGTCATAAGACCAGCTTTACCATTGAATTGGCAGGTCACACAGATAGTGTTGGCAGCAATGAATACAATGATGCGCTGTCGTTGAGAAGAACCGGATCTGTGAAGAAATATCTGGATGATCGCGGACTGGAATCATTTAATATTATTATGGAAGAAGGATTAGGAAAAAGAATGCCGTTGAATAACAACAGGACGGAAGAAGACCGTTTTCTCAACCGGCGCGTTGAACTAACAGTGACCATTCCCGGCCGTTCGGTAGCGAAATCACCGGTTCCTGAATTAGTGAAACCAGATACATCTGCCATTACTAAAATAACACCTGTAGATTCTCTCCCTTCAAAAAGATCGATCACAGATCAGATGAATGATACTGCCAATTTTAAGGCGGGTTCAAAGATCGTTTTAAAAGATCTGATGTTCATTGGTGGACGTCATTACCTTGTTCCCGGATCGCTACCTATCCTGCAGGAATTACTGGACATAATGAATAAGAATCCAACGCTTGTGATCTCTATCGAAGGACATGTGTGCTGCGTTCCCGGAAACATCGACGGCATCGATCTTGATCTGAATACCCCAAATCTTTCAGAGATGCGGGCAAAGATGGTGTACGATTACCTTATTGATAACGGCATTAATTCCGATCGGCTTTCTTACAAAGGATTCGGGCATAGATTTCCTATAAGACCATATCCGGAGAGAACAGTGGAAGATCAGGAGATCAATAGAAGGGTTGAAATCAAGATCATCAGCAGGTAAACATTTCCAATTATCTTTGCGAAAATTTTCAGCTTATGTGGATGAACAGCATTCTCGATACGATCGGCAACACTCCCCTGATCAAGCTCAACAAGATCACGAAAAATTTACCGGCAACAGTTTTGGCAAAGGTTGAATATTTCAATCCGGGTAATTCGATCAAAGATCGTATGGCATTGAAGATGCTGGAAGTGGCCGAGAAGGAAGGGAAAATTCAACCGGGCGGAACGATCATTGAAGGTACAAGTGGAAATACCGGTATGGGGCTGGCGCTCGCTGCCTGCGTAAAGGGTTACAAATGCATCTTCACTACTACGGATAAACAATCAAAAGAAAAGGTTGACATTTTAAAAGCAGTTGGAGCTGAAGTGATCGTTTGTCCTACTAACGTTGAGCCCGAAGATCCAAGAAGTTATTATTCTGTGAGTAAAAGACTGGCAACTGAGATCCCCAACAGCTGGTATGTGAACCAGTATGATAATCTGGCCAACCGGTTAGCGCATTATGAGCAAACAGGTCCGGAGATCTGGGAACAAACGGAAGGAAAGGTAACGCACCTTGTTGTTGCTACCGGTACAGGTGGTACGATCGTTGGAACAGGAAAATACCTGAAAGAAAAAAATCCAAACATACAAGTGTGGGCGATCGATACGTATGGTTCATTGCTGAAAAAATATTTCGACACCGGTGAAATAGATCAGAAGGAAGTATACCCTTATATCAGTGAAGGATTTGGTGAAGACTTTGTGCCGCAGAATTATGATATGAGTTGTATCGACAAGTTTGTAAAAGTAACAGACAAGGATGGCGCAGTGATGGCAAGGCGTATCGCAAAAGAAGAAGGTATGTTTTGCGGATATAGCGCAGGAAGTTGTTTGCAGGGCTTGATGCAATTATCAAAAGATGAGAATGGGAACAGTACCTTGAAAAAAGATGATGTGGTGGTTTGTATTTTTCATGATCATGGCAGCCGTTATGTGGGCAAAGTATATAATGATCAATGGATGATAGAAAGAGGATTCCTGGATGTAACCACATTTAAAGATATCATCAGTGGCAGGGGCGCTAAAAAATTAATAACTATTACACCTCAGCAAACGGTTGCAGAAGCCATTGAACTGATGAAGAAATATGATATCGAAAATCTGCCGGTGATGGATGGCCTTAATTGTGTGGGCGCCGTATCTGAAAGTGGATTATTCAATAAGATATTGGGTGAGCAGGATCTAAAACTGAAGCCTGTTAAAGAAGTAATGGAAAAACCATACCCGGAAGTGGCTTTTGATACTCCTTTAGAGCGATTGAGCAAATATATTAACCGCGAGAATGGTGCGGTTTTAAGCAAAGACGAAGGAGGAACATATCATATTGTAACCAAATACGACATCATCCAGGGACTTTCGAGATAACAGATCACGTTTTTTTACGATTTCAATAATATTCAGTGCAGGCCTGTATTTCAGGCCTTTTTTGTTGCTTATTGGTGTTATCATTTATTCCGGGAATCGTAGTTTTACGATACCCCCGCACGTATCTCTCCTACCCCTTTTTACGATGTTAATGCGTTTTACACAGTATTTACTTACCGCTGAAAAAAGAGCAGAATTGCTCTGGCGCAGAATATAAATCCGCCGCATCTTTGTATCAGAAGTTGATTGATAGAGATTAAATATCAATCGTTATCCAAAAATCCTGATAAACCAACGAACTCAATCCAATGTTTGTGAAAAACCTAAAACAATCCAATATCAGTCAACTTCTCTTTTTTGAGATTTAAAAACCAAAGTCCTAAGAAACCGAACCAATATCCTGGCCTATGCCTTAAAAAGCGATGATGGCCGTTGAACCAATATCCTGGCCTATGCCCTAAAAAGCGATGATGGCCGAAAAATCGAAGACCCCGATAGATCGGGACAAACTGAAACCAGGATAAGTAATTTGATTGGAATTTTACAAATAAGGACCCCCTTAGAAGTAAAACCTTAACATCCTGAAGACCCGGCCAGCGCCTGGTACCACAAAAGAATAACTTCCATAGTAATGCTATGGAAGTTTTTTTTGGCTGGAATAGTTGATAATGGTGATAAGGTTGATAAAGGGTGTGCACACTTTAACTTTGTCAAACTGATCAACCTTATCAACTTTATCAATCAAGTCAACCCCAAATGATCCTTCAATCTCCCAATTTAAACTACAAACCTCAACGCATCATCTCCCTCGTCCCTTCCATAACCGAACTGCTTCACCATTTAGGCCTTGAAGAAGAAACCGTTGGCATCACCAAATTCTGCGTTCATCCGCAATCATGGTACAGATCGAAAACAAGAGTGGGCGGAACGAAGACACTGCACAAGAAGGTCATTGATGAATTGAAACCCGATCTCATTATTGCCAATAAAGAAGAAAATGTTAAGGACCAGATAGAAGAACTGGCAAGAGAATATCCGGTTTGGGTCACGGATGTGAATTGCCTGGAAGACGCCTTCAAAATGATCGATGATATTGGAATATTGACGGGTAAGTATTCAGAAGCCGCTACTCTCAATAAAAAGATCATTGCTCAATTTGAGGCGCTGCAATCTTCCATCACTCAAAAATTTCGCGTCTTATACCTGATCTGGCGTGAACCCTATATGACCATTGGCAGCGATACATTTATAAATGATATGTTGCTCTATTGCGGTTTTGATAATACGTTCGCTCATCATAACAGATACCCTGCTTTGAACGACTCCCAATTAATTACCACGGACTACCAACTTCTGCTCCTCCCCTCCGAGCCCTTCCCTTTCAAACAAAAGCACGCAGATGAACTGCAAAAAATGCTTCCGGACAAAAAAGTGATCCTGGTGGATGGCGAAATGTTCAGCTGGTATGGAAGCCGATTATTAATGGCAACAGAATATTTTAAGCATTTGATAATGAGTAATCAGGAGTTTAAAAGTTGACAAGTTAACAATGGTGTAAGGCTTCTAACCTTAATCAACTTGTCAACCATTCAACTGATGCTCCTTTTTACTAAATTTGCCCAAAACCAAACTAATATGGCGAATAAGAAAATTACAGATCTGCTAGGCGACAGAGCCGAATACCTCCTCAACCACGAATGCAAAACCATTCCTAAGAATACCATTCATCTTCCCAATCCCAATCATGTTGACGAAACCTGGATGCAGAGCAACAGGAGCAATCAGACATTGAAAAGTTTGCAGTCGATGCTGAACCATGGCAGGCTGGCTGGCACAGGGTATGTTTCAATCCTCCCGGTTGACCAGGGTATCGAGCACAGTGCTGGCGCATCATTCGCCCCCAACCCTGTTTATTTCGATCCTGAAAATATCGTGAAGCTGGCTA
>JADMIO010796642.1_pt1 | contig 13787 bp, 9 predicted proteins | sample 8958161 | NCBI WGS metagenome assembly JADMIO01 (sample SAMN16585339, study PRJNA669376) | soil metagenome | isolation source: Crop rotation soil | place: USA: Cullars Rotation, Alabama | collected 2011 | reverse complement strand
CTTTCCCGTAAACTTCACATCCCGACCACATACAGGCAAAGTAATGGCATTACCGCGAGCCATTACTCCTACGCGCGCAATTAACGAATCCACCATCGGGGCAGCTGGTGTCGATAACGAAGTATCTTCAACCGGTTGAGTATTGAGCGTATGTTTTGGAATAACAGGCGCACGCTTCATTATCTAATCTCCCAGCGTGGTTTAATCAGACGATCGAAAATTTCATTGCAGACAGGTTCCCAAATAGAAAGAGCATTTCTCCAGGCACCAGTTGAAGAGCGTTGATCAATGGCCTGTTCAAAAACAGTTCTCATCCGGATCTGACCTTTACCAACTTCATCCGTTTCACGTACAACATTTTTTAGAACCATGCTTCCCCAGGCATCCCGAATTTGCTCCTCCATCCACGGGGACTGAGAGCCATTACTATTGCTGTATTTGGTAAGCAAAATACGTACATCAGGCTCGAACCCTTTAAGATCAACGTTCTTGAGCAGATCACGAAGCATATCGAAAAACTGCAGTGCGGAGGTGTAGTCAAACAACTCAGCAGGCGTGGGAACAATCAGCACATCAGCAGCACATACGACATTAATCGTGCCGATACCCAGGTTAGGCGCGCTGTCAATAACTATGACATCATAGTCATGAGCAACAGTTTCAATGGCCAGTCGGAGCATCAGGTGTGGATCGGTGGGCAGTTTACCTTCATCAAATTTGCCCATTAACTCAGTTTCAATACGGTGCAGAGCCAGACAGGAAGGAATAATGTCAAGCCCCGGCCAGCAAGTGGGCTTTATTGCATAAGTGACATCGTCCTTTTCCCCAAGATAGAAAGGCAGGAGAGTGTCTTCTGCATGAATATGAAGATCTGGTACCCATCCGTGATACATTGAGGCTGTTCCCTGGGGGTCGTTACCTTCCACGAGCAAAACACGTAGCCCCTTCAGAGCCAGATCCTGAGCAAGATGAACAGAAACTGAGGTTTTGTAAACGCCTCCTTTATGGGCAGCAACCCCGATCACCGGTGGAAATACGTCTTCAGCACGTCGCAATCGCGTACCAAACACATCACGCATATGATTAATTTGTTCAATTGTATAACCAACACGTTGCTCAACCCGTCCTCGAATTTCCATATCCGGGTGCGGTAGTCGCCCTGCTTTCTCGGCATCTCTGATAGCCTGAGAAGAAACCCCAACTAAATCCGCTGCTTCACCTATTCTCCAGCGCCGGGTTATTTTCCTCGCTTCCGGGCTGTCATCATTAAACTGTGCAATGGCGATAGCCTTCGTCATTTCATGACCAGCGTTTATGCACTGGTTAAGTGTTTCCATGAGTTTCATTCTGAACATCCTTTAATCATTGCTTTGCGTTTTTTTATTAAATCTTGCAATTTACTGCAAAGCAACAACAAAATCGCAAAGTCATCAAAAAACCGCAAAGTTGTTTAAAATAAGAGCAACACTACAAAAGGAGATAAGAAGAGCACATACCTCAGTCACTTATTATCACTAGCGCTCGCCGCAGCCGTGTAACCGAGCATAGCGAGCGAACTGGCGAGGAAGCAAAGAAGAACTGTTCTGTCAGATAGCTCTTACGCTCAGCGCAAGAAGAAATATCCACCGTGGGAAAAACTCCAGGTAGAGGTACACACGCGGATAGCCAATTCAGAGTAATAAACTGTGATAATCAACCCTCATCAATGATGACGAACTAACCCCCGATATCAAGTCACATGACGAAGGGAAAGAGAAGGAAATCAACTGTGACAAACTGCCCTCAAATTTGGCTTCCTTAAAAATTACAGTTCAAAAAGTATGAGAAAATCCATGCAGGCTGAAGGAAACAGCAAAACTGTGACAAATTACCCTCAGTAGGTCAGAACAAATGTGACGAACCACCCTCAAATCTGTGACAGATAACCCTCAGACTATCCTGTCGTCATGGAAGTGATATCGCGGAAGGAAAATACGATATGAGTCGTCTGGCGGCCTTTCTTTTTCTCAATGTATGAGAGGCGCATTGGAGTTCTGCTGTTGATCTCATTAACACAGACCTGCAGGAAGCGGCGGCGGAAGTCAGGCATACGCTGGTAACTTTGAGGCAGCTGGTAACGCTCTATGATCCAGTCGATTTTCAGAGAGACGATGCCTGAGCCATCCGGCTTACGATACTGACACAGGGATTCGTATAAACGCATGGCATACGGATTGGTGATTTCTTTTGTTTCACTAAGCCGAAACTGCGTAAACCGGTTCTGTAACCCGATAAAGAAGGGAATGAGATATGGGTTGATATGTACACTGTAAAGCCCTCTGGATGGACTGTGCGCACGTTTGATAAACCAAGGAAAAGATTCATAGCCTTTTTCATCGCCGGCATCCTCTTCAGGGCGATAAAAAACCACTTCCTTCCCCGCGAAACTCTTCAATGCCTGCCGTATATCCTTACTGGCTTCCGCAGAGGTCAATCCGAATATTTCAGCATATTTAGCAACATGGATCTCGCAGATACCGTCATGTTCCTGTAGGGTGCCATCAGATTTTCTGATCTGGTCAACGAACAGATACAGCATACGTTTTTGATCCCGGGAGAGACTATATGCCGCCTCAGTGAGGTCGTTTGACTGGACGATTCGCGGGCTATTTTTACGTTTCTTGTGATTGATAACCGCTGTTTCCGCCATGACAGATCCATGTGAAGTGTGACAAGTTTTTAGATTGTCACACTAAATAAAAAAGAGTCAATAAGCAGGGATAACTTTGTGAAAAAACAGCTTCTTCTGAGGGCAATTTGTCACAGGGTTAAGGGCAATTTGTCACAGACAGGACTGTCATTTGAGGGTGATTTGTCACACTGAAAGGGCAATTTGTCACAACACCTTCTCTAGAACCAGCATGGATAAAGGCCTACAAGGCGCTCTAAAAAAGAAGATCTAAAAACTATAAAAAAAATAATTATAAAAATATCCCCGTGGATAAGTGGATAACCCCAAGGGAAGTTTTTTCAGGCATCGTGTGTAAGCAGAATATATAAGTGCTGTTCCCTGGTGCTTCCTCGCTCACTCGACCGGGAGGGTTCGAGAAGGGGGGGCACCCCCCTTCGGCGTGCGCGGTCACGCGCACAGGGCGCAGCCCTGGTTAAAAACAAGGTTTATAAATATTGGTTTAAAAGCAGGTTAAAAGACAGGTTAGCGGTGGCCGAAAAACGGGCGGAAACCCTTGCAAATGCTGGATTTTCTGCCTGTGGACAGCCCCTCAAATGTCAATAGGTGCGCCCCTCATCTGTCAGCACTCTGCCCCTCAAGTGTCAAGGATCGCGCCCCTCATCTGTCAGTAGTCGCGCCCCTCAAGTGTCAATACCGCAGGGCACTTATCCCCAGGCTTGTCCACATCATCTGTGGGAAACTCGCGTAAAATCAGGCGTTTTCGCCGATTTGCGAGGCTGGCCAGCTCCACGTCGCCGGCCGAAATCGAGCCTGCCCCTCATCTGTCAACGCCGCGCCGGGTGAGTCGGCCCCTCAAGTGTCAACGTCCGCCCCTCATCTGTCAGTGAGGGCCAAGTTTTCCGCGAGGTATCCACAACGCCGGCGGCCGGCCGCGGTGTCTCGCACACGGCTTCGACGGCGTTTCTGGCGCGTTTGCAGGGCCATAGACGGCCGCCAGCCCAGCGGCGAGGGCAACCAGCCGAGGGCTTCGCCCTGTCGCTCGACTGCGGCGAGCACTACTGGCTGTAAAAGGACAGACCACATCATGGTTCTGTGTTCATTAGGTTGTTCTGTCCATTGCTGACATAATCCGCTCCACTTCAACGTAACACCGCACGAAGATTTCTATTGTTCCTGAAGGCATATTCAAATCGTTTTCGTTACCGCTTGCAGGCATCATGACAGAACACTACTTCCTATAAACGCTACACAGGCTCCTGAGATTAATAATGCGGATCTCTACGATAATGGGAGATTTTCCCGACTGTTTCGTTCGCTTCTCAGTGGATAACAGCCAGCTTCTCTGTTTAACAGACAAAAACAGCATATCCACTCAGTTCCACATTTCCATATAAAGGCCAAGGCATTTATTCTCAGGATAATTGTTTCAGCATCGCAACCGCATCAGACTCCGGCATCGCAAACTGCACCCGGTGCCGGGCAGCCACATCCAGCGCAAAAACCTTCGTGTAGACTTCCGTTGAACTGATGGACTTATGTCCCATCAGGCTTTGCAGAACTTTCAGCGGTATACCGGCATACAGCATGTGCATCGCATAGGAATGGCGGAACGTATGTGGTGTGACCGGAACAGAGAACGTCACACCGTCAGCAGCAGCGGCGGCAACCGCCTCCCCAATCCAGGTCCTGACCGTTCTGTCCGTCACTTCCCAGATCCGCGCTTTCTCTGTCCTTCCTGTGCGACGGTTACGCCGCTCCATGAGCTTATCGGGTCCACTCGCGAACGCAGAAAGGCCCACCCGAAGGTGAGCCAGTGTGATTACATTTGCGGCCTAACTGTGGCCAGTCCAGTTACGCTGGAGTCACTAGTATTTAGGTGACACTATAGAAGCGGCCGCGACAACTTGTCCACGTGGAATTCTAAGCTTAGGATCCCAATGTGCTGGAAAGATCCGGCGGAGTCCATGTGCTCTTTCGTACATCAAAATGTTTCCCTGAACCTTTATTGCATTGATTGTCCCGCGTGTAAGTGCTGAATCATCACGCCGTAATTTCATAAGATGCCGGTAAAGATTCAGTATCGATCCGGGATTCTCCCACAAGGATTGCACGTTCCCGTTTGCATGATCCGGGCTCAAAGGCAGCCAAGGCTCTCCGGATGTGAATCCCGCAAGGGCGGAATTGTCCCAAGACATCGGCGCCCGCTCGGGATCGCGTCCCCGTCCCAGTCCAGGCTCATTTTTCTCAGCAGGGTCCTGGACCTGCTCCGAGGATATTGGAATATCCTTCATTCCAATTTCCTCCCCGTAATATATGGTTGGCGTACCGCGCAGTGTAAGCAGCAGCATTGCTGCAACCCGTGCCTGTGCCTCACCAATTCTCGAAGCGATGCGGGAGTTATCGTGGTTTCCCAACACCCAGTTTGGCCAAGCCCCGGAAGGCAATGCCGCCTCATAGTCTTCTATGATCCGGGCAATACTTGCCGCGTTCCAAGCCGTTTGCAGAAGCTGAAAGTTGAACGGTAGATTTGCGCCTTTCAAATCGTGCCCGTAATAAGTGACCAACCGATGGATCGGAAGGTAAATCTCACCAATCAGAACACGATCCGCGTAAGCATCAATTACGTTTCGCATCTCGGCAACAATGGCGTGGACTTCGGATCGATCGGCGGTATAGAGCGGCAATAGCCGATTGTGCGAAGATTCACCCGGGAGATAGCCGGGATTCACGGGATTGTCCAAGAAACCACCGTCTTTGATGAGTAGCCAGAGGACATCCACGCGAAACCCGTCGACACCGCGACTAAGCCAGAAGTGCATTACAGCGTACATCGCTTGTTTAACCGCGGGATTTCGCCAATTGAGGTCGGGTTGCTGCGGCAGAAAAGAATGGTAGTAATATTGCTTCGTAGTTTCATCCCACGTCCAAGCAGGCCCCCCGAAATGGCTTAGCCAATTGTTCGGTAACCCGCCCTGCTCGCTACCATCTCTCCAGAGGTACCAGTCTCGTTTCGGGTTATTGCGGGACCTTCGACTTTCGAGAAACCATGGATGTTGGTTCGAAGTATGATTGGGAACGAAATCCAGAATAATTTTGAGGCCCCGTCTATGGGCCTCGGAGACAAGTCGGTCGAAATCATTAAGATTGCCGAATATTGTGGCCACATCGCAATAATCTGCGACGTCATATCCAAAATCCGCCATGGGGGATGGGAAGATCGGAGAAATCCAGATGGCATTGATGCCGAGGCCTACGAGGTAATCAAGGCGACGGATGATCCCAGGAAGATCACCGATTCCGTCGCCATCGCTATCCTGAAATGAGTGCGGGTAAATTTGATAAATAACGCATTTTTGCCACCATTTAAACTCTTCCATGCAATCAAAACCTCTAATCGCATCCAATATCATTCAAGTTACATCGATCCGCAACTGCTATCGGGAACCATAACGTTTTAGAGGCACTCTGTGATCAACGACCTGTGGTACAAAAATGCAATTATCTATTGCTTGTCGGTTGGAACTTACCTCGATACCAACGGCGACGGCATCGGTGATTTCCAGGGCCTGTTCCGCAGGCTCGATTACCTGCAGGGACTTGGCGTAACAACAATCTGGCTCCTTCCCTTCCAGCCTTCCCCTGGCCGCGACGATGGCTACGACGTCTCCGATTACTATGGAGTCGATCCCCGCTATGGTTCGCTGGGAGATTTTGTCGAGTTCACCGCAGGATGCAGACAACGAGGGCTTCGAGTCATCATCGATCTCGTAGTAAACCACACATCGAACCAGCACCCATGGTTTCAAGAAGCGCGCAAAAGCCAAGACTCGAAATATCGGAATTGGTACGTCTGGTCAAAGAACAAGCCGCGGAATGCGAGTAAAGGCGTCGTCTTCCCTGGGGTTCAGAAGTCAACTTGGAGTTATGAGGAGGTGGCAAAAGCCTGGTACTTCCATAGGTTTTATGATTTTCAGCCCGATCTCAACACTTTAAATCCCGACGTCCAAGCGGAAATTTTGAAAATAATGGGTTTCTGGCTTCAACTGGGCGTTTCCGGGTTTCGAATGGATGCCGTCCCCTTTGTCATTTCAGGCAAGGGTCCCGATCTTCGTCGTCCGACCGAGAAGTACGACATGCTTCGCATGTTTAGGGAATTTCTCACCTGGCGCCAGGGCGACGCCATCATTCTCGCCGAAGCAAATGTACTCCCGCACGCCGACATGAATTACTTCGGCGCTTCCGGGGAGTGCCTCCAGATGATTTTCAATTTCGAGGTTAACCAACATCTGTTCTACGCGCTAGCCACGGAGGACAGCCGACCGCTCGCCGATGCCTTAAAAGCTACCAAGCCCCGTCCCGCCACCGCGCAATGGGCACATTTCTTGCGAAACAACGATGAACTTGACCTCGGCCGCCTTACCAAGAAGCAGCGTCAGGCAGTGTTCGCGGCATTCGGACCCGAGCCGAACATGCAGCTATACAAGCGAGGAATTCGCCGCCGTCTTGCGCCGATGTTGCAAGGCGATCGCCGCCGGCTTGAGCTAGCATACAGTCTAATGATGACGCTTCCTGGCACTCCAGTATTCCGCTATGGAGACGAAATTGCCATGGGGGATAACCTTGATCTACCCGAACGAACTTGCGCCCGAACGCCCATGCAATGGTCCATTGAACCTCATGCGGGATTTACGAAAAGTGATAAGCCCGCAGTGCCTGTAATCGCTCAAGGTCCCTACGGCTTCGAACACGTGAATGCTGCCGCGCAGAAGTGCGATCCCCACTCCCTCATGAACTGGCTCGAACGAATGATCCGCACGAGAAAGGAAGTTCCAGAAATCGGCTGGGGCGACTTTTCAATCCTCGCGACAGGCCATCCCGGAGTGCTGACGATGCGCTACAACTGGCGGAACAACTTGGTCCTCTTTGTACACAACCTCACTCCAATTCCTACTGAAGTCAAATTCGGACCCAAGATGAAAGTCGATGGCCAGCTGGTCAATCTTCTGTCAGACGACCACAGTTTCCCAAATGCTTCTGGCACGCATTTCATGATGCTTGAACCCTACGGTTATCGTTGGTTCCGCATCGGAGGGCTCGATTATTTGCTAAAGCGCAGGGAATTTTAGTCATCTTCCGACGCCGCCGGAACTGTCCACCCCACTACGGTTGTTTGCACTTCAGCAGGTTTGTGTTTTCCTATAGAAGCTGTCTGGATTGGAAGTAAGGGCCGACATCGGGGGACTCCTTGAGGACATCGCAAGGATCGAACGGGCAGGCCCGGGGATTACGTTCTGCGCGATACACACGCACGGAACCGCTCGTGATATAACTCATATCCCTCTACACAGTGGCCTACCCATGAGCCTGGAGCGACGATTTCGTCGGTCGGCGTTATGGGCCGAGGTGCGTACGGCCGAATCTGCTCTAAGAAAATCCGATGACGTGGTATTCATGGACCTTCTGCGGAGGCTGGCAGAGGAACCGTCCAGTCTCTTGCATACCGTCCCGCATATCGAGATCACCTTCGGCGGGAGGTCCGGACATGGCGATAGGCTGACGTGCGGGAAGTGCCGCGTGACGGCTGTCCCTCCCAATTCCGACAAACTCGCAGAGTTTATCGTCCTGCACGCGGGATGTGAGGGGCGGTGAAGTAGGTCGAAATGATCCATTGACAGGGCGTTCTGAAGCAACCTTCACTTGAGCATAGGGAATCGGACTGGGCATCATGAAGCGTTCCACAGGGATTGTCCTCGGAATTGGGCTCGGCGGGTTCGTTGACGGGATACTCTTCCATCAGATACTGCAATGGCACAATATGGGTTCGACAATCGAGCCGATCATTACGATGTCCGCCATGCGTCTGAATATGCGCTGGGACGGATACTTCCACCTCGCGATGCTTTTGCTCACGATCCTGGGCGTTCTAATGCTGTGGCGAGACAGCCATCGTCGCGAGTCCACGCCGCGATTGGCGGCTTTCATCGGTCAGATGCTGCTCGGTTGGGGCGCATTCAATCTCGTTGAAGGGGTGATCGACCATCACATCCTGGAACTTCACCACGTCAGGGACATGCCTTCTCACATGCCTGTGTACGACTGGGTATTCCTCGGAGTCGGCGGCGTCGGAATGATGCTTTTAGGATGGGCACTGTCCAGAACCCGCAAGGCCACTGTTATCAAAATTCAATATCGCGAAGCGGCGTAACGTTGCAATAGAAGCAATCCTTAACAAACAAAAGCTCCCGGTTAGTGGCGGGGTTCGTCGTTTGTGCAGACGCAGTGCAGGAAGCAAGTAGTCGTCCGCACCGATTTCGAGACCAAAAGCTCTTTCTACTTCTTCGCCGCACCCCGTAAGAATCGCTTCACGTAATCGGCATATCGGATTCGGGCCGGGTCCGGCACACGAGACAGCAATCGGCGCAGCTCGGCTTTCCTTCGAATATTGCGTGTGTACTGAGGTCCTGTCCTTTGACGGCCACGACATCGAACGCGGAGAAGCATGATTCCCCGCGATGGAACAGCAAATCCTCGAACTGTGGCTACCGTCCGCGTCCAGACAAACAATCTCGCCATCGAGGATGGCGGTGCCATTCAACGGAGGGTGAGGCGATTTGAATCCGTCCTTCAGATAAGCTAACCCCTTAGATTGTAGTAGCCTATGCAAGTAATTACGTCCGGGCAGAACGAATTTTCGGCTCCCGGCGCGGTTTCACAAAACGCGAAGCAGAATACGTTTCGATCCGCCATGTCATCGATGTACTCTTATTGCGCTAAGTGCGCAAAACTAGGCTTAAAGCTTCCCGGAAATACCGAGAGGAGTACGCCGGAAGCGGTGATCAACTTGCAGTTCTACCTGTCGAAATCCATCCCTCCAGCAACTTAAGTCCATCTAAGTACATCTACTCGTCGGTCTCAGAACATTGGCTCATTAGAGGTATTTCAAGGCCATGAGATACGTCCGCCCTTTGGTAGCCCTGTTGGATCTCTCACTGTGTTTGTGCATCATTTCGTGTGGAGGCGGTTCGCCAACAACTGACCCGCACCCGTCGCCACCACCACCGGCCGTAACTGTGGATGTTGCTCCGGGCACTGCCTCGGTGACGATCGCGCAAACACAGCAATTCATTGCGACGGTCGGGAACACCAGCAACACCGCTGTGACCTGGGCGGTGAACGGCGCTACTGGGGGAAATGCCACCGTAGGCACAATCTCTGCCACGGGCGTTTACACCGCCCCGGCAAAACTGCCGAGCCCGGCTCAAGTTACGGTAAGCGCTGCAAGCGCGGCTGATACGACCAAAACGGCGAGCGGAACCATCACCGTCATTCCCTACGCCGGCGTGTTTACCTATCACAATGACAATGCCCGTACCGGGCAGGTTTTGAATGAAACTTCACTTACCCTGGCGAATGTGAACCAGACGACGTTTGGCAAAATCTTTTCTGCGGGAATTGACGGGCAGGTCTATGCTCAACCGCTCTACCTGTCGGGCGCCTTCATCGGCGGCAATTTTCATAACGTGGTTTATGTTGCCACCGAGCACGACACGGTCTACGCCTTCGATGCGGACGGCCTTAGTCCAGCGCCGTTGTGGCAGAGGAGCCTGATCCCCCCAGGTGCCGAGACCATCCCGGCCAAGGATTTGAGCACTCCCATCACCACCGAAATCGGTATAACTAGCACGCCCGTCATCGATGGTGCTACGGGCACCATGTACGTGGTGGCAGCCACCAAAGAAAACGGAACCTATGTTGCCCGGCTGCATGCTCTGGATGTGCTCACAGGCGCTGAGAAATTCGGCGGCCCGGTCGCGATCCAAGCCACTTCCCCGGGCACCGGCGTCGGTAGCGTTAACGGACAAATCGCCTTCCAAACCCTTCTCCAATTACAACGGACGGCAATACTCCTTTTGGACAATATCGTCTACCTGGCGTGGGGCTCGCAGAACGACCTCGGTCCTTACCACGGCTGGGTGTTGGCTTACGACGCCGAAACTCTGCATCAACTGGGGGTATGGAATGACACCCCAAATGGCAACGAAGGTGGCATCTGGCTTTCGGGATCGGGCCTATCGGCGGACGAGGACGGCAACATTTACGTGGTCACCGGTAACGGTACCTTCGACGCCGACAGCGGCGGGTCGGATTACGGTGACTCGGTGGTTAAAGTCAAGTTCGCCAACGGCACATTTGCCGCAAACGACTTCTTTACTCCTTTCGATCAAATGGCGATGGCGGCGGGGGACATTGACCTCGGCGCCAGTGGATTGGTGCTTTTCAATGACACCGCCGGACCGGTTCCCGACGTCGGAGTGATTGCCGGGAAGAACGGGAAGATCTACGTTCTGAATTTGGACAATCTGGGACAATTTCACGCTGGAAGTGACATCCAGATTCCGCAATCGATTGCGGGAGCGTTGGGGACGACGCCGGACGATCAAAACTACACCACCGCTGTCACATGGCAAAACAACTTCTATTTCGCCGGCAACAGTGACGTGATGAAGCAATACAAGCTCATCAACGGACAGTTAAGTTTCTTTGCCCAGACTCCCCATGTTTTCGGATACACGACAGCGAGTTCGGTTTCCTCCAATGGGGCGAACGACGGCATCGTATGGACAATGGAGTCGGGAGGAGACACGCTGCACGCCTTCGACGCCAGCAATATCGCTAACGAACTCTACAACACCAAGCAGGCTCCCGACGGGCGAGACGGCTTTGGACGGGTGGTACGTTGGACTCCCCCGACCGTCGTCAATGGCAAAATCTATGTCGCGGGCGCTACCCAGTTCGCTATATTCGGGCTCTTGCCTTAGCCATTATTGGCTAGGGTTAGCACAAGTGTCGGCTGCAGTTTGAAGAGACGTAACATTCAATCGGGTCCCGCCCGCGTCCTCTATCAAAACGCCTTTCACCACCGTCTTTTTTCCTTGACGGCTTGAAGGATTGAAGGGATCTACGCCTATCAGTCGTACCCGCTCCTTGCCCAGTGGCCGGACCGCCGCCGCACTAAGGGCTTTCATTGAGGTCGCCTGTGTCGCGGATGTCACCGGCTCACTGCCGTGGGTAAGCGTCCACATTGAAGAGGGGTTTGTTTCCAGGCACCCCACGACCTCGACAATGTGGAGCGGGCCTGGTTGTCGATGTTCTTTCTGCTGCTTGAGATTGACTTGCCGGGCCGCCGAGTCTCGATTGGAGACTGGCACCGAGTATTGGATGAATGGGGTGAACATTTCATCCCAGCTTTGATTCGCCGCGCGAAAGTGGACTTCCTTGTCCGGCCCAAAGTCCCCCGTGACATCCGGACCGTGGTGATGATGTTGCATGTTTTCATTCTTCAAAGAATTATCGTAGTGGGCGGTAACCACCAGCTTGGCGCCCGCCGGCAGTTCCAGGGGCCTGTCGAGATCATAGGCGAGTTGCCAGTGGAAGTCGTATTTTGGAACGCTTAGCACGGTTATCTCGCGCCCATCAGGGTAGACAACTGAGTACTTAAAGTCCTTGCCCCGCAAGTGTGCATGAGGCTGGAGTTGATAAATCGTTACCGGGTCGGTGTAGGCAGTCACACCGATGACTTCATAGTTGTTCGCGTAGGGTGGGATGGGCGGGATCGTCACGTGAGTGCCCTCGGCCTTCTCGCCCGGAGCATCCGTTAACAACTCCTTACCTGCGGCAAGGATGGTCTGTTCTGAGGCTGGAATTCGAAAGATCTGATGTTTTGGCGGATCGGACCGGAACCAAAAGGCAAGCATCGGTTGATCTACTTCCGGTTTGCCGCTCGTCTGGTAATGGATGTTGAAGTTGAAGTACATGTTTTCGCCGCCCTTGACCAGCTTGGCGCTATCGTCTCCATAGGCCTCGAAAGTCGTGCCGGGTGTATACACTCCCAACATATCGGGAGCGCCATTATTGGCCGCATCCAAGACTGCCGCTCGAACTCCGCTGGAGCCGCTCGCAAGGCCCAGCGCCCGAAAGACCTTTGCACGCTTATCCAATTCTGCTGGAGTCAAGCCAGGATCCAACGCTAACTCCGTGATCGCCATGTGGTGGACAATGCCACGATTGCTCGGCAGTACCTGGAGCGCGACCACCCACTTGTCTGTAGAAAACGGAACCTTGGACAAATACCGTACGTAAGGAATTTCCCCCGATGCCGGCAGATGAATGTTTGGTAACCGAATAACCGCCTCAGGCAATACACCCTTCGGGTGTTGCCAGCCATGCGAGGCGTTCGGCAGGGACGGCAGATCGGCATCATTTCCTTTGGGCATACCCGCGTCTACCCATGAGGCCAGCGTGTCGATTTCCTGCTGGCTAAGTTGGGGGTCATTGCGGAACTTCACACTGTTCTTGGGATCTGCTGGCCAAGGCGGCATTTTACGACGTAGGGCGCTTATCTTGATCGACTGCGCCAGAGTACGGGCATTGTCGTACGACAAGAGCGGGAGTGCGGATGCTATCTCCCCCGGCCTGTGGCAATTCGCGCAGTGCTTAAATAGGATCGGCGCCACTTCCCGACTGAAGGTGGGTGCAGAAGCATTGTCCCGGGCAGAGATGATAGGAAAGAATGTCAACACAGAAGCGGTCATACCGCCGACTATCCAAAGCATTTGCCTCATGGTATTCGGCATCATCGAAAAACAAACCTTCTTCCTAAAAACAAGTACAGCCTCCGTGTTTATTATTTATTTGCGAAGGTCTTCGTCGCACGTCTTGCCCGGTACAGTTGATTTTGAGCCAATAGCCGTCTACATCTACTAATTGCCCAGCCTCCGGAGAGCGAGGAGCCTCGGCGCGTGCTGCGATGAACTGATAGGTCGCACCTGCGACGGCTAGGAAAATTACAATGCCGACAAGAACCTAGGCACTATTGCGCACGAGCCGAATCAATTTACGGATAATCCTATGTGACCATTATGCGTGCGACAGTTTTCGCTGGCACCTTGCAGACCGTTCTCCGCATCTGACTGGCGCAAGTCATTGGCCGAACGCATGGCTTTCTCTGGACACGTATGCGAGATGGCCTCCGGCGAACGCTCGAGTAGCGCGACCTTGCTGCAATTGCGCCATGCCTTTCAAAGCTCGCCGAGCAAAAGGCCAGATCGTAATGGCT
>JADMIO010904419.1_pt1 | contig 13788 bp, 11 predicted proteins | sample 8958161 | NCBI WGS metagenome assembly JADMIO01 (sample SAMN16585339, study PRJNA669376) | soil metagenome | isolation source: Crop rotation soil | place: USA: Cullars Rotation, Alabama | collected 2011 | reverse complement strand
GATAAATACCCGTTCTTCAGCAACTCGAAGGTCGATGTGGCGACGATCGACGCCATCAAGGTCTTCGGGCCGAACGGAACCACCGATGCCTATGTCCAGCAGCGCCTGATGCCGCTGCTGGACACCACGGGGCCTGTCTGGCGCTGGCAGGCCGAGAATCCCGTAGCGGCGTCGTTCAATCCGTCGAGTGCCGCCGAGGTCGCGCGTCTGGCGCAGATCCGCGACATGCTGACGACGGGGGTTAATTTCAAGGTGCAACTGGCGGCGCTGGGCAGCGACGTCGATGCGGTCGAATTCTCGTCCGGCGGCACCACCTATCAATTCAACGCGTCGAGCAAGGACGCCAAGCCGGTCGTCTGGACCGTGCAGGGCCTGCCCGAAGCGCACGTCAATCTGATGAAGGCAGGTCAGCAGGTGCAATCTTTTGGCGGTGAGGGGCCGTGGGCCCTGTTCCGCGTCATGGAAAGCGCCTCGCGTCAGAATTCCGGCACCAACGCCTTTATCGCCACCTTCGGTCAGGGATCGAAGACCGTGGCGCTCAAGATCACCCTGGCCTCCGATTTCAATCCGTTCAGCCGTGGTGGTGTGTGGACCTTCCGTTGTCCGGTGGCGCTCTGATGGCGTTTCTGTTCGGAAAGCTGCCGGCGCACGGCGATTTCCTGTCTCGGGGGCTGGATGACATGACGGCGGGCGGGCTCGACGATTTCCTGACCGCTTCCTTAAGCCAGGCCGCCATGCTGGAAGATTTCGACGATCTCTATCCCGCCGCACCGGCCTGGCGTTTTGTCATCGAACTGGGCGGGCAGGCTGTATGCGGCGTCATCGCGCCATCGGTCGACAAGGTCGGCCGGCAGTTTCCGGTCATGGCCGGTGTCGTGGCGGGTGAAGATATCGATCTCCTGATGGATGCGTGCGAGGCGCATCTCTATCAGGCGTTCGGCGATGGTCAGACGGCGGACGGGCTTTATGCCTCCCTGTCGGCGGTTCCGGTGCGTGAGACGGACGATCTGCCGTCGGCGGGCTGGTTTCTCGAAGACGAAGACAAGGTCGTGATTGACCGGCTGGATGGTAATTTCCCGCCGCAGCTGGTCACACGGATGATGCAAGCGGCGAGGCAGGCACAATGAACGCCCAGAATCTGAAACTGGAATGGAAGGCCGGCACCCATGAAGGCCGGGTCCGTGATCATAACGAGGACGCGCTGTTCGCCAGCGAGCGCCTGGGCGTGTGGGCGGTGGCCGATGGCATGGGCGGCCATGAACGCGGCGAATGGGCGTCGGCGGCCGTGGTCGATGCCTTGCGCGGTGTCCCTGACCTCGGCGATTTCGACGGTCAGATAAGGCTGGCGGCCGAGGCCATTCACCGCGCCAATCTGGCCATCTTCACCGAAGCGCAGAGCAAGGCGATCAATATGGGCACGACGGTGGTCGCCGTCGTCGCCAAGACCAACCGCTTCGGCGTCATCTGGGCGGGCGACAGCCGCGCCTATGTGCTGCGTGACGGTGTCCTGCACCAGTTGAGTCGCGACCATACCCGCGTCCAGGAACTGATCGACCGGGGGTTTCTGACCGCCGAAGAAAGCGTTGGCCACCCGATGGGACACGTCCTGTCGCGCGCTGTCGGCGTCGGCGCCGAGCTGGAACTGGATGCTCTGACCGACGAAGTGAGCGCGGGCGACATCTTTCTGTTGTGCAGCGATGGTCTATATGGCGAAATAAGCGACGACGAAATCTCAGCCATTCTGAAAAACATGCCTTTTGACACCGCCGCCAATGCCCTGATCGATGCCTGTCTCGAACGCGGCGCCCATGACAATGTCACCGTCGTACTGATCCGCGCGTCTGAAGCGACGCGCCTGCAACTGTCGCCGCAAACCTGGGGAGCGCCGGCATGAGCGAAGATGAAAAGCCCGCGAAGAAATCGAAACCGCAATCGCCCTTCGACATGACGCCGGCTCCCGCGCCGGAAGCGCCAGCGGAATGGGGCGATTTGCCGGACGTGAACGCGCCCGCAGCGGACGTACCGCCCGCCGACGTATGGGGAGACGCGCCGGAACCTAAGGCCGAAGCGCCCGCCGCGCCGCCAGAGTTGGAGCATGAGCCGGAACATGAGCCGGAAGAGCAGCGCACCATTTTCAGCCCAAGCCCACTGGCCTCGACGCCGCCCAAATCGGCGCCTGAACCCAAGCCTGAGTCCAAGCCTGCGCCTGAGCCCAAGGCAGAACCACAGGTCACCGCGCCACCCCAGCAGCCGCAACAGACCGGTTTCGGCACCTCGTTTACGCCGATGACGCCGCGTGGCGATGGCGGCGGCATCCAGATCGGCGACGTCCTCAACCACATGTTCGAGGTCAAGCGCTTCATCGCGCGCGGCGGTATGGGCGAGGTCTTCGAAGGCATGAACGTGCAGAGCGAGGAGCGTGTGGCCATCAAGGTCATGCTGCCCGCCCTGGCCGCCGATCCGAATGTCCAGGCCATGTTCCGCAAGGAAGCCAAGACGCTGACGAAGCTGGCGCACCCGGCGCTGGTCCAGTATCGCGTCATCGCCCAGGAGCCGCAACTGGGTGTGCTCTACATCGTCACCGAATATGTCGACAGCAAGAACCTGGAAGATGCCCTGCCGAGCCTGAAGGCGAGCCCGGCGGAACTGATCGCGCTGACGCGTCGCCTGGCCGATGGCCTGCGCGTCGCTCACAGTCTGGGCGCCATCCACCGCGACATCTCGCCGGACAATATCCTCCTGGAAGATGGCGAACTGGCCAAGGCGCGGATCATCGACTTCGGCATCGCCAAGGATCTCGATCCCAAGTCCAAGACCATTATCGGCGACGGCTTTGCCGGCAAACTCAACTTCGTGGCGCCGGAACAACTGGGCGACTTCAACCGCGAAGTCGGGCCGTGGACCGACGTTTACAGCCTGGCTCTGGTCATCCTGTCGGTGGCGCAAAGCAAGGGCGTCAACATGGGCGGCTCGCTGGTCGATGCCGTCGACAAGCGTCGTCAGGGACCGGATCTCAGCACGGCGCCGGCGGAAATCCGTCCGCTGCTGACGGCCATGCTGACTCCCAATCCGGTTGACCGCCTGCGGTCGATGGACGAAGTCATCGCCTTTATCGATGGCAAGCTTACGTCTGGCGCGGCGCCGGCGCCTGCCAGGACCGCACCGAAAGCCGCCGCGAAACCTGTGCCCGCGCCCAAGGTCGAAAAGCCGAAGCCGGTGGCGACGACAGGCGGTGCGACGCCGCCATCCGGTCTCGACCCCAAACTGTTGATGATCGGTGGCGGGGCTGCTGCCGGTCTGCTGGTGCTGATCATCGCCGGTGTGCTGCTGTTCGGCGGCAAGAAGGACACCAAGAGCGAGACCGGCACGGTCGCGACGGCTGAAAACCCTGTGGAATCGGCCCGTCAGGCGATCAATGCTGTTCTGCCGTCGGCTGAATGCGCCTGGCTGGATATCGCTGACCTTGGCGGCGATGCCAGCGGCATCAATGTGTCGGTCAAGGGCGTGGCGCTGAATACGGTGGCCGTGCAGAAGGTGATCTCCGACGCCATGACAGCGCGGGGCCTGAAACTCAACCAGCTCACGACGGACGATGTCGCGCCGCTGGCCCAGCAGAATGCCTGCCCGCTGCTCAATGAATATGCCTCGATCAAGTCGAAGGACACGACCTCGCTGTCGTCACCGCAGGTCAAGTGGGAAATGGCCGTGCCTGCCGATGCGCCGGGTTCGCCGCCGATCGCCAAGCCGATTGTCTATTTCACCGCCGACGCCGCGACGCCGGACCTGGCCATCTACGGTCTGCAAACCAGCGGCGAAGGGATTAACCTGATCCCTAACAAAAGTCAGTTACCGGCTCAGGGGACGACCGGTGGCAGCATCATCAATCTCGGCAATGGCCGCTATGAAATGGACCTGGCGCAGAATGAGACTGGCTGGGCCGGAATCCTTGTGGTGCGCGGCAAGGGACCGTTCGACGACCATATCATCCTGCCGCCGGCAACGGGACGCGGCGCTAACTGGCAGGCGGCTTTCCATGACAAGGCGGCGGCCAATGGCTGGCACACCGAGATGATCTGGATCAATACGGTGGATGATATCGCGAATTAACAGATGGATGTAAAGCGGCGGATCAGAACGATTTTTTTGCCGTCAGTTCATCATAGGCGCGGCGGAATTCCTTCGAGAACACGTCCATAAAGGCTTCGTCCGATCCCTGGACGACGCCGCTGAATTCGCGCTCGTAGGCTTTCCACAGGGCGGCATCGCGCGAATCCTGGAAAATCTTGGCCATCAGGCCGCCGGATTCAGCACGCTCACGGATCGAACTCGGCGAAAAGCGGTCGAGCGTGGCTTTCAGCGCGCCCTGCATGGCGCGCAGGGTCGCCATCTGGTGCGATTGCAGGTCCAGGAAAGCGTCTTCGATAGCGCGTTCGGACGTCATGAAGCCGCGTTCCGGCGGATTCAGCAATTGCAGCAGCGCCTGTTCCGGCGTGCGGGCGAACTTCATCGGGTTGTTGCCCTCGAAGCTGAGCGCGGTGCCTTGCGCGCCCATCTGCGACTTGGCGCGGGCGCGAGCTTCCAGCATCACCACCATGCCGGCGATCAGGCGACGCAGCAACAGAGCCGACATGGCCAGGGTTTCGGCCTCGCTTGCCTTGATATCCGACGCGCTGAGACCCAGTTGCTCCAGAAAGCCGTCGAGGGAGACGCCGCTGGTTGCCGCGGCCACGGGGTGCGGCGCGGGCGGGGGTGCGGCGACAGGTGCGGGAGAGGGCGCCGGCGCCGGCTGCGGTTCGGGGATGTTGGGTGTCTTGGCCCAGTCGGGCGTGGCATTGCTGCCTAAGGATTCCGTGAAATTGGCTTCCTTGTTCAGGCCCAGCACGTCCTTCGCCACCGGGGCTGCGGCCGCCGGCTGGCCGAAGCCGCCGCGTGCCCAGTCGACAGCATTGTTTTCGGCGAATTTACCCCAGATGTCGTCGGCTGCCGGCGCCTGGCCGGCCGGACCGGCGCTTGACCACGGAGACGCCGCCTGAGCCGGTGCGGACGCTGCCGGGGTTCCCCACGGCGATCCGTCGGGAGAGGGCGCCATGCTGACCGGCGCCGCGGAGCCCCACGGGTCGGCGGCCGGTGTTTCACTGGCGGCGGGGCCCCAGCTTGCGGAGGCAGAAGCGGCGGGCGTTGCGGCCGGCGATGGCGGTGCGCCCCAGCCACCGGAAGCGGCCCCGGAAGGTGCGGACGGCGCCGGCGCGGCGGAAGCCGGAGCGCCCCAGGCGTTATCCGCGGTCTTGGCCGTCGGCGGCACCCAGTTCTGCGACATCGATCCGGCGCCGCTGATGGCGGCCTGCGGCGCGGGCTTGCCCCAATCGTCGCCGCTGGAAGCCGTCTTGGCCGGCGTCATGCTTTCCCACGCCCCCCACGCGCCATTGCTGGCATTGGAGGCGGCCTTGGCTTCGGCGGCGGTTGCGGCCGCGCCGTCTTCGGCGCTCTGGCCTTCGACCTCGACCTTGATCTGGTAGGCGCCGATCGTCACGACGTCACCGGTGCGCAGGGTATGTGGTGCGCTCAGCTGGTTGGCATTGACGAAGGTGCCGTTGGTGCTGGTGTCGGTCAGCAGGTATTTGCCATCGCGGAAACTGATTTCGCAGTGACGCGAGGAGACGTGATTGCTGGTATCGGGCAAACACCAGCTCACCGTCGGCGACCGGCCGATAATGGCACCGCGTTCGGCCAGTTGCATATGTGTCGGCAAGCCGTTGTCGAGCCGGTCATGGCTCAGGATCGTCAGAGTCAGTTTCATAAATCTAGGATACGCGCTGCGCCAGCTTTTCGCCAGTCTGCAAAACCTGGGTGAATGCTGTTTCCGGTTCGGGCGTTGCGAAAACTGCCAGAAGGATCGCACCGGCCGTCAGAAGCGCGGTCGCTTCTTCCGGCGGATGTACCGGCGGCAGGTCTTCGAGGGAGATCGAGCCGCCCGAAACGAAAATGGCCATCAGCAGAAACTTTTCAGGCCCGTCTTCCATGGTCTGGCTCATGGACTCGGCCTTGCGGCGCAGGGGTTCGCCGGGATCGTCGATCCATTGATGCGCCAGATCGAAGGCGCGCGCCTCTTCCAGATCCCGTTCGGCGGCCGGACGCAGCGCCGCCAGCGCCTTGGCCGCCCACACGATGGCTTCATAGCGGGGCAGGGCATGCGCCAGGAAACTGACGGCATCCTGGAATCGATTGATGGTCAGAAGCTGCGAAAAGTGGGCGGACGGCGTAAGGCCGGCCGCCGGCGTGCGCGGGTCCTTTTCCTTTATGCCCATGGCCTGGGTTATCTGTCGCGCCCGCGACCATTGCACTGTTGCCCAGTCCGTCATTGACCTGTTCCTTAATTAATCTTGACAAGGGCGCCCTGAACAACCGCCGTCACGCCACCTTTGAGCGTGGAAGAAACGCCGCCTTCAACCGTGGCGGAAACACTCCCCTTCATGACGGCCGTCGTGGAACCTTCCGCCTGGAACTTCAGGCCCTTCATGGTAATCCCCATAGGAGACAGCTCGATTTCGCTGCTGCCGCATTTCAGGACGATCTTGGTGGCGGCCTCGATCTTGATGTCAGCGCCGCTGCTCTTTACCGACAGCGTATTGGCAACGGTAACCGTCGATTTGTTGTCGTAATCTTCCGTGTTTTCGCCAGTCACCTTGATCTTGTTGGTGCCGGTCGTCTGGGTGTCGACATTGGCCAGCAGCTTGACGGTCTGATCCTTGGTGACGGTTACGGTATTGGTCCCCTTGATCTCGCGGACCTCGTCATTCATGATCGTGATCTTGCTGTCGTTCCCGACCGTGCGTTCGCTGTTGTAGCCGATCCAGGTCTTCTGATTGAACCCGACGGCGTGCTCTTCATCGGCGCGGACAAATGTCTTCAGGTCCAGCTGCGCATAGAGCATGACTTCTTCGGCCTGCGTTTTGTCCTCAAAACGAAGTTCGTTGAGCATGAGATCGTCGAATTTCTTGTCCGTCAGCGATGCGAATTTTGATTCGGAAAGCAGTTTTTGATTGGTCTTGTGTTTTGAATGACCGGCCGACGTTTTGTAACTCTTGCTGCGCCAGGTCGCGATCGTCTTGTTTTCCGGCAAGGCGTAGGCCGGCATGTTTGCCTTGATGTCGTTGAAGACGCGACCGACGATAATCGGACGATCGGGATTGCCCTGCATGAAGGACACCAGCACTTCATGACCGATCCGCGGCAGGATGATATTCCCCAGGCCGCCCGTCTGGGAAACACGCAGCCAGCAGGAGGACTGAGCGTCATTTTTACCCTGGCGGTCCCAGTGAAACTGAACCTTGACCCGGCCATATTTGTCGGTGAAGATTTCCTCACCCCCGGGCCCGGTCACGACAGCGGTTTCAGGGCCGCTGATAACCGGGCGTGGCGTCCGAAGCGGGGTACGCCACTGGCGATTGGCGTGAATACATTCGCCGAAAATCCCGTCGGTGCGGGCGTGATCGCCGTCAGCGACGACCCCTGCGCCAATTACGACGGCGCGCACCCGCGTTATCATATAATCTCCATCCACATTCGCGAGGGGATGCTCAGTGATTGAGAATTTGGTCCCGCTGCATAATGACAGGACATTGGTATGAAACTGGATAAACTGGCGTGGCGCGATGGCGGTTTCACTGTAAATCTGGCTGGCGCTCTTGATGGCCGGGATATGCTTCGTGCCGACCGAAGCATCCTCTGAGCCACTTGATGGCTGCTCGTACTCGAACGTGCCTTCAAATTCATAGACCTCGGCCAGATTTGCCTTGGACCTGGTGTAAAAATCCATATCCGGAACGGTCGTCTTGCCTTCGAAAGTCTGGCCGGTCATGGCGAACAGATTGTCGTGGACGACAAAGGTGTTTTGCCCTTCCGTCGAAATGAATTCTTTCCACTCATCGATATGAGGCTCTGCGTAAACCTGCACGCCGCTGCCCGAACGCGTATTCCGGTAAAACGGAATGGCCTCCTGGTGCTTTGCCTTTGGATGCGCCGTTTTGGTGTCGTACATGACCAGGGTATGGCTTGAATCCGTATGTTCGAAGAAGAAATAGATACCTTCTTCCTCCATCAGGCGCGACATGAAGCTATAATCGCTCTCACCATACTGCACGCAATATCCGCGCGGTTCGTATGTTTTCGTCAGTGCTTTTTTGAACAGAACATTGCAGCGGCCCAGAACGCTCGCAATAATATCTGGCACCGACATGTCCTGATAGATACGGTAGTCCCGGTTCTTGGAGAACAGGTAGAGACGCGGACGGAAGGTCAGATCGAAGAAGTCCCGTTCCTGGCCGTCCCGCTCGAACCGGTCGATAAAACGGCCTGACGTCAGAACGCCATGAAAACAGCGCTGGTCCTGCATCTGGTCAATCAGATAGAATGTGCCGGGTTCACCCAGATGATTGCCAATTATGAAGCCGTCGCCCACATGGAGGGAGACGCGGCAGGTGAAGTGAAAAAGTTCGCTGACGCCTTCTACAGCTTCGGCTTCGATCAACTCGAACGGTTGCCCGACGCCCGGAAGATCAAGCGCGCCGTTAATCAGGTTTGTATTGGCTTCGTTGTTGGAACGCGGCAACAGTCGTCTCCCTGGCAGGCGGGTCGGTTCAGTATATGTAGGTCAATCGTACGGGCGCGCTTTGCCGGTGACTCGAGGTAAAATATAACAGAGCCGGGCTATTTATTCTTATGAACGCAAGGGTAATCCAGTTGCGCCCGTTTTGTAAATGAGATATTTTGTGCGTAAATATCAAAGTTATAATTATTAAGATTCTGAAAACAGGAAAAAATCATGCGTGGCCGTATTCTCAGTTTTGTAAGCATTGCGGGTTTGGCGGCGGCGGGTCTGGCGTTTACGCAAATGCCCGCGCTGGCGCAGTCGGCGACAACGACGGATGATATCATCTGCAAGATGTCGGGCACCTGCGGCGAAGCCGCGGCGACCGGCGAAAAGCAGGCCGTTGGCGACGAAAAGATGTTCAGTCTGCAGAAGCCCGCTGCGGGCGCCAAGCCGGCCCAGCAGCAGACCGGACCGGAAAAGATGTTCAGCCTGCAGGCGCGCCCGGCCGCGACTCCTGCGGCCTCGACCGCTCCGGCGGTCAAGGCAACAAAGAAGAAGGCTGCCAGGGCGGCGGCACCGGCATCTTCGAGCAGCGAACTGACCATGCAGGTCAATTTCATGCTCGGCTCCGCTGACCTGACCGACGGCGCCAAGGAAGAGCTGACCAAGTATGTGGCGGCCATGCAGTCGCCACAGCTCAGCGCCATGACCTTTGTCATCGAAGGCCACACCGACGCCAGCGGCGCCTACCAGACCAACATGGACCTGTCCCAGCGCCGCGCGCAATCGGTCGTCGATTTCCTGGTATCCCAGGGCGTCGCCGCCGAGCGCCTGAAGGCGGAAGGCCTGGGCCCCAACAAGCCGCTGCCGGGTGTCTCCAAAAAATCGGCATCCCAGCGCCGCGTCGAACTGGTCCGCGCCAGTTAAACCCATTGCGAAGAGGCGGCTGTCTGCGGACGCCGCCTTTTTTCATGCCCAAGGTTTCATGCTCTGGACCCGGCATAATCGATCCGGCATCGTCAGTTCGCGTACCTGTCCCTAAAGGCGGCTTTTCCGCCTGTCCATTGAATTGGGGACATGCATAAATACGTCTTGATTCGACGCTTATAACGGAGCGCGATTTGTTGCAGAGGGGCACGCATGGCTGATGTTGAAACGCTTCTGGCGCCGGTATCGGAGGAAAATCCGGTCGGTGAGGACCTGTCCTACGACGCCGAACGTCAGGAGATCGAAACGGCTTTTGAAACCTCGGCGTCCGGCGGTTCGGCCAATGAGGGCGACGTCGACTGGCGCAGTATCGTCAAGCTGATCGAAAACCAGAGCGCGCGTACCAAAGATATCTGGCTGGCCGTCTATATGATGCGTGCCGGCGCCCGCATGGCGCAACTCGACGTCGTTGAACGCGGCGCCGAATATCTGGCCGGCCTGGTTGGCACCTATTGGGATACGGTTCACCCGCAACTGGACGAATACGGCTTCCAGGGCCGCAAGACACCCTGTGAATCCCTGACGCGCATCGGTGAATTCCTTGGGCCTCTGCGCAATATCATCCTGATCCGCCATCCGCGTCTCGGCGAATATTCGAGCGCCGATATCGAACGGTTCACCATCGGCGGCGACAACGAGGACGGCTATGGCATGTTCCGCGCCGCCCTTCAGGAAACGCCGGTCGAGGAAATCGAGGCCGCGGTCGCGCAATTGGACGCCCTGGTTGCCGCCATTCAGCGCGCCGATGGCATCATGACTGCCAATTCCGGCAGCGAAACCTCGGTCAACTTCAAACCGACCTACGAGGCGCTGAAGGGGGTGCGCGCCGGGCTGGCCGGCTTTACGCCGTCCGGCGCGGGCGAGGGGGAGGCCGGCGGCACGGAAGACCCGGCGGGCGGCGCGTCCGAAGGCGGTTATTCTGGCACTGGGGGGGGCGGTGGAGGCCGGGGCGCGCCCGGATCGATCGAATCCCGTGAGGATGTGATCAAGGCGATCGACGCCATTGCCGACTATTACCGCCGCAAGGAGCCGGGCAGTCCGGTGCCGTTGGCGCTCAAGCGGGCGCGTGAGTGGGTAACACTCGATTTCCTTGCTGTGCTTCAGGATATCCTGCCGAACAGCCTCGATGAAGCGAAAAATATTCTGATGACGCGGCCGCGCGAAGACTCGAACGGCTACTAGTCCGGCGGTACGTTTGTGCCGTCCTGAAACGCCCGTTGGGAAGGTTCGGAAGAATTTTGCGGATTTCGGCTCACAAATAAGAAATCGAGCTTTAATTCGCTTGTAAAAAGAAAAATGTCGAGTGATAACAATGCTACTTTAATGCGCCCGGCGGGGCGATCAAGCATTCCAGATTTCAAAGCATAAAGCAGCTTGAACCTTACATAAGGGGGTTACAATGTCGTCTAAAGGTGGCCAGCGTTTCATCAGCCAAAATCGTAAGCCGCGTGTTCATATTGAATACGAGGTCGAAACCTTCGGCTCCAAGCAGAAGGTATCCCTGCCGTTCGTGATGGGCGTCATGTCTGACCTGTCGGGCAAGAGCCTGGTCGAGAAGAAGCCGCTCGACAAGCGCGACTTCATTGAATTCGACATGGACAATTTCGACCAGCGCATGGAAGCCATCGCGCCGCGCGCCGCTTTCAACGTCGACAATACCCTGTCCGGCGAAGGCAAGCTGGGCGTCGACCTGACCTTCAAGAACATGAACGACTTCGATCCGGGCGAGGTCGCCAAGCGCGTGCCGGCGCTGAACAAGCTGCTCGAAGCCCGTCAGCAACTGAACGATCTGATGATTTACATGGACGGCAAGGATGGCGCCCAGGAACTGCTCGACAAGGTGCTGAAGGACCCGGACCTGCTCAAGGCCCTGGCCGCCGCCAAGTCGGAAAAGTCCGGCGAAGCCGAAGCCTCGGAATAAAAACAAGAAATTTTGGAGACGGATATTATGGCGCAGGAAAAACTTGAATCGGGTGCTGCTCTTGGCGAAACCGTCGCGTTCGACGATTTCGCCTCTCTGCTGCAAAAGGAATTCAAACCCACCGACGATGCGCGCGCTTCGCGCATTGAATCGGCCGTGCAGACCCTGGCGCAACAGGCGCTGGGCGATGCCAATGTCATCGGCCACGACGTGTTCACCACGCTTGACGCCATGCGTTCGGCCATCGACAAGAAGCTGAGCGAGCAGGTCAACATGATCCTGCACCACGAAGAATTCCAGAAGCTGGAATCGGCCTGGCGCGGCCTGCACTATTTCGTCATGAACACGCCGACGGGCAAGGATCTGAAGATCCGCGTCCTCAACATCGGCAAGGACGAGACCCGCAAGATGCTGCGTCAGTATCGCGACGCCGCCTGGGATCAGAGCCCGCTGTTCAAGAAAATCTACGAGTCGGAATTCGGTCAGCTCGGCGGCCAGCCCTACGGCGCGCTGCTGTGCGACTATGCCTTCGATCATACGGCGCCGGACATCGAAGTGATGAAGGGCCTGTCCAAGATCGGTGCCGCCGCGCACGCCCCGTTCATCGCCAACGCTGCCCCCGGCCTGATGGGTATGCAGAGCTGGACCGAACTGACCCAGCCGCGCGATCTCGGCAAGCTGTTCGAAGCGTCGGATTACGCCGCCTGGCGCGGTTTCCGTCAGACCGACGACAGCCGCTATCTGGCCCTGACCATGCCGCGCTTCCTGGGCCGCGCGCCTTATGGCGCCAAGACCAATCCGATCGAAGCCTTCGATTTTGAAGAAGAGACCGGTGGCGAGCACGACAACCACCTGTGGGTCAACGCATCCTACGCCATGGGCGTCAAGATTACCGACGCCTTCAAGGAATGGGGCTGGTGCACCCGTATCCGCGGCGTGGAATCCGGCGGCACCGTCGATGGTCTGCCGACCGCGACCTTCCCGACCGATGATGGCGGCGTCGACATGAAGTGCCCGACCGAAATCGCCATTTCGGATCGTCGCGAAGCCGAACTGTCGGCATCCGGCCTGCTGTCGCTCGTCCACCGCAAGAACACCGACCAGGCGACCTTCATCGGCGCCCAGACGGTCAACCAGCCCAAGGTTTATGACGATCCGGCCGCCACGGCCAGCGCCAACCTGTCGGCGCGTCTGCCCTATATCTTCGCCTCCTGCCGTTTCGCCCACTACCTCAAGTGCATGGTGCGTGACTGGGTCGGGGCCAGCCGCGAAGCGTCGCAACTGTCGCGCGACCTGTCCACCTGGGTCATGCAGTATGTCGATGGCGCGCCGGACACCTCTTCGGAAGAAACCAAGGCCCGTCTGCCGCTTAAGGACGCCTCGGTCGAGGTCATTCCGGACGAAGAAAATCCGGGGTATTACAAAGGCAAGTTCATGTTCATTCCGCACTATCAGCTGGAAGGCATGGACGTCTCTATGAGTATGGTGTCCCGCTTGCCGAAGGCGGGTTAAGACGAAGCATAACCCGCGCGCGTTCTGGCGGTTCCAACATATTTAAGGGAGTTTTCCAATGTCAGTCGATATGTTCCTCAAGCTGGAAGGCATCAATGGCGAGTCCATGGATGACAAGCACAAGCAGGCGATCCAGCTTCAGTCCTTCACCTTCAACATTGCCCAGATGGGTTCCGGTTCGCACGGCGGCGGCTCGGGTTCGGGCAAGGCCGAATGGGCGGATATGATCTTCTCCAAGAACCTCGACACGTCGAGCCCGACCCTGATCGAGCACTGCGCGCTCGGCAAGCATATCAACAAGGCGCAACTGTTCGTCCGCAAGTCCGGCGTCGCCGGCGGCCAGGGTGATTACTACACCATCACCATGACGGAAGTGCTCGTCTCCAGCGTCACCAACACCGGCAGCAATGCTTCCGACCTGCCGCTGGAAACGCTCGGCCTGAACTACGCCAAGATCCAGTTCGAGTACAAGACCCAGGATGACAAGGGCGTTCTCGGCAAGCCGGTCACGGCGGGCTGGGACCTCAAAGCGCAGAAAAAGGTCTAATCTGTGAACTTTCTACGCGAAGGCGACTTAAGCGGGGCGCGTGCCGAGCTCGTCGAGCTCGTCAAGAAGACACCCGGCAACCAGGAAGCCAGGATGTTCCTGTTCCAGTTGCTGTGTCTGACAGGCGAGTGGACGAAGGCGCGCGCCCAGTTAAGCGCCATGGCGCAGTTGTCGCCGGATGCCCAGATGCTGAGTGTCGCTTATGGGCAGGCCATCGACGCTGAAGTGGCG
>JADMIO010921838.1_pt1 | contig 13790 bp, 13 predicted proteins | sample 8958161 | NCBI WGS metagenome assembly JADMIO01 (sample SAMN16585339, study PRJNA669376) | soil metagenome | isolation source: Crop rotation soil | place: USA: Cullars Rotation, Alabama | collected 2011 | reverse complement strand
GCGCCGGTTGGCGTCGTGGCGCGCCGACATGGTCGCGACGCTATCGCGCGGCCGCGGCGGTGTGTGATGCTCGCCGCTGCCCGATGCTCGCGTTCCTCGAAATCAGCGCCCGCACGGCGTACGTGGCTCTGTTCGCGCTCGTCGCCGCGGAGTCGTCCGGCGCGCCGGTCCCGGGCGAGACGGCGCTCATCACCGCCGGCGTGCTCGCCCGCCACGGCGACGTGAAGATCGAGCTCGTCATCGCGCTCGCGGCAACGGCGTCGATCATCGGCGACAACATCGGCTACCTCATCGGTCGCACCGGCGGCCGGCGGCTGCTCGAGCGGCCCGGCTTTCTCGAGCATCACCGGCGGCGCGTGCTCGAGCACGGCGAGCCGTTCTTTCAGAAGCACGGCGCCAAGGCGGTGTTCCTCGGCCGCTGGGTCGCCGGACTGCGGATCGCCGCCGCCTGGCTGGCCGGCATCAACCGCATGCCGTGGAGGCGGTTTCTGTTCTGGAATGCGCTCGGCGGCATCACGTGGGCGGTGTCGGTCGGCCTGCTCGCCTACTGGCTCGGCCCGCCCGCCGAGAAGATCTTCCGGACCGCCGGGCTCGTCGGCGTCGGGCTCGCGGTGGTCGCCCTGTGCGCGTTCGGCGTGTGGCGGCGGATGCGCCATCGGCGGCCGACCGCGTAATCATGTCGGCCGTGAATCCCATCTCCGAGTACCTGTGCGAGCAGGCCGCCGAGCACCGCGCCACCGCCGCCGAGAACCCCGAAGACCCGCGCTACGAGCTGAGTGCGCAGGCGCTGGAGGCGCTCGCCGCCTACGCCGAGGCCGGCGCCGAGCGCGACATCTTCCAGATGCGCTACCTGCTCGAGCACCACGTGACGGACGGGCGCTTCGCCTGGGGCAAGGGCCAGTCCGGGCGCGCGATCATGCAGTTCGGCTTCGATGCGCCGGTCGGCGGCGAGGACCACTTCGACCAGTTCCTCATGGATCTGTGCGACCTGGCGAAGTCCGACGCCGCACGCCACATCGGCTCCAACGAGAGCGAGTTCGACCGCGCCGACGCGGTGGCGATCGCCGAGCGGTTCGGCATCGGCGTCGAGCGCGTGCACACGGCGCTCGACGCCGGCCGCGGCATCCGCCACGTCTACACCGTCGGCATTCCGGCCTGGCACGAGTTCGGCGACGAGGCGCGCGCCGAGCTCGAAGCGATCGACGGCGTGATCATCGCGTTCGGTTCGAAGAAGGAGTACGGCGAGGAACCGCCGCTGCTCGTCAAGAACGTCCCGGCCGCCGACGAGGACGGCGCGCGCGAGCGCATCGCGGAGATCGTGTCGATCGAGGTGGGCGCGCTCGGCGTCGCGCCCTCCTCGCATCGCGTGCTCTGAGCGCGCAGGCCTCCGGGTCACGCCTCCGCGAAGTCCCAGCGTCCTCCCACGGATTTCCCAGCCGTGCCCTCGATGGTGCTCCCACAGCGCAGCACACACCATCGAACGTCCAGGAGGAACCATGTCCCCCCGCATCCGCAAGGCCACCGCCGTCGTCACCGCCGCCGCCCTCATGGGCGGTGGTGGGATCGGCATCGCCCAGGCCGCGTCCGGCGCCGGCGCCGGCGGCAACCGCCCCGCCCATCGTGGCGGCGGGCCGATGTCGAGCGCGACGCTCGCCAAGATCGCCGCCCAGCTCGGCGTCACCACGACGCGCCTGGAGGCCGCGATGACCGCGACGAGGCCGGCCAAGCCCGCCGACGCCAACCGCCCGGCCAGGCCGGCGGGCGCGAGGCCCATCGGCCCGCCGCCGGCCGGGGCCCGCCCGAGCAACACGAAGCTCATCGCCGCGCTCGCGAGCGGCCTGGGCATCGACGAGGCGACGGTGAAGGCCGCCCTCGACAAGATCGAGGCCGCCCACAAGGCCGAGCACAGCACCCGCGAGGCGGCGATGTACGCGGCGCTCGCCAAGGAGCTGGGGTTGAGCACCGACGCCGTCCAGGCCGCCTTCGAGGCCAACCGTCCCGCGAAGCCGGCGAAGCGCGCCGCGTAGCGGTCCGCGAAGCGCGCCGCGTAGCGGTCGGGCGAACGGCGACATCCCCGCAGCACCCGCGGCCGGCCACCCTCGTGGCCGGCCGCCGCCGTGCTATCAACCACGGCGTGCTGCGCAGGCGCCACGAGTGACGACCGACGTCCGGCCCGAGCCGGCGAACCCGCTGCCCGCCGGCGCGCTGAGGATGTGGCGCTGGGAGGCGCTGATCTCCGCGCTCGTGCTGTTCGCCATCGCGCTCGCGGTCGCCATGGGCGTCGGCGCCCTCATGCCGTGGCTGCCGCTCGCTGCCGCGGCCGCCGGCGCGACGTACGCCGTCGTCGTGCCCCGTGAACGCCACCGCCGCTGGCGCTGGGAGCTGCACGAGCAGGAGCTCGACATCGTCTACGGCATGTGGGAGGTGACCCGCACGATCGTGCCGATCACCCGTATCCAGCACGTCTCCGTCCAGCGGACCGGCTGGACGGACACCTTCGGCCTCGTGCGCCTGCACGTCCACACCGCGGCGGGGACGACGACGATCCCCGGCCTCGCGCCGACGCAGGCCGACGACGTGCGCGACCGCATCCTCGCGCGCCTGCAGACGCCCGATGACCTCTGAGGCGCCGCGCCACCTGCATCCGGCGGCGATCGCGGTGGACGCCGTGCGCTCGTCGCTGCAGCTCTTCGGCGGCATCGTGCTCGTGGCCATCGTGCGCGGCAGCGGACCGGGCACGACGGCCGCGCTCGCGCTCGCCGGCATCGCCGGCGGCGCGCTCATGGGCTACCTCGGCTGGCGCAAGACGACGTACTGGATCGACGGACCGGCGCTGCACTTCCGCTCCGGGGTCTTCACGCCCGACGAGAAGATCGTGCCGAGCGCCCGCGTCCAGGGCGTCGACACGACGACCGGCCCGCTGCAGCGCGTCTGTGGCGTCGTCGAGCTGCGCGTGCAGATCCCGGGTGCCTCGGACGCCGACGAGATCGTCCTCTCCGCCGTCACCCACGAGGAGGCCGCGCGGCTGCGCGAGGCGCTCGGCCAGCCCGCCCCGGCCGAGCCCGACGAGCTGCTGGGACTCGGCATGCGCGACCTCCTGCTGGCGGCGGCGACCGGCCCGCAGATCAGCGTCGCGCTGTCGGCGGTCGCGGGCCTGTACGCGCTGCTGAACAACGTCATCGACTTCGAGAAGGACGGCGAGGGTCTCGTCGCGCGGCTCGACACGGTGCAGGAGATCGCGATCGGCGTCGCGGTCCTGCTGTTCGCGGCGTACGTGCTGGCGTTCCTCGCCGCGATCGTCGTGTTCGCGGGGTTCGAGGTGCGCCGCGACGCCGGCGTGCTGCGCATCCGGCGCGGGCTGTTCCAGCGGCGCGCGACGAGCATCCCGCTCGCCCGCGTCGACGGGATCGTCATCGTCGAGGGGCTGGCGCGCGGCCCGCTCGGGCTGGCGGCGCTGCGAATCGAGAGCGCCGCGCACGGCGGTGAGAAGGCGGCGGAGCGCACGCTGCTGCCGCTCGTGCGGCGGCGCGACGCCGAGGACGTGATCGCGCGGCTCGTGCCGTCGCTGGCGGGTGCGGTGGCGGGCGGCGCGTTCGCGCTGGCGCTCGGCGCGGCGGCGGCGTGGATCGCGGCGCCGGTGCTCGCGTTAGCGGGCGGGCTCGTCGGCCTGCGCGGCTATCGCGCCGCGGGCGTGCGGCTGGCGGGCAGCGTGGTGGTGGTCCGGGAGGCGCGGGTGGCGCGCCGGACGCTGCTCGCGCGGCGCCATCGCCTGCAGGAGCACGCGCTGAGGAGGACGCCGCTGCAGGCGCGCGCGGCGCTGGCGGATCTGCGCGTCACCGTGGGCTCGGGTGGGCAGGGGCGCGCGCGGCATCTCGAGCGGGCGACGGCGGAGGCGGCGTTCGGGGCGTTGCGGCGGGCGGCGTGAGCTTCGCGCATCGCCGGGGTGGCGATCGCGTGGTTGAACTGCATCATTGAGGGAGTCAGGCAGTGTGGCCGACGGCGTCTCGGCCAGGGCCGGCGGGGGGGGTCCTCGAAGGAACGTCCGGGATACGGACGGAATCTCGAGGACCCCTTCCACACAACCGCTGCGTTTGGGGGTCTTGCGAATAAGGCCCCACAGAGGTCTTACTTCGCAACACCCCACGCCGGCCCCGGCGGTAACGGCCGCAACCCCACCAACTCACACCCGTCAGAGATGCAGTTCGCCGACGGCCACGCCCACGCGGCACGAAGTGCACCGCTGAACACGGCTACCGCCGCACGCTCTCGCAGTCCTTGGCGATCCGGTCCACCGAGTCGGTGAACACGATGTCGTTGCCGGGCCCGCAGACCACCGTGTCGACGCTGCCGTGGACGACGTTGATGCGGTCGTTGCCCGGGCCGCCGTCGATCTCGTCGGGGTCGTAGTTGCCGTAGATCGTGTCGTTGCCGGTGCCGCCGAGGATGTGGTCGCGGCCGCGATCGCCGGTGATGCGGTCGTTGCCCGCGTCGCCCCAGATCGTGTCGTTGCCCCTCCGGCCGGCCATGAGATCGTCGCCGTCGCCCCCGTGCAGGCGGTCATTGTTCTCGTCGCCGTCGACGTAGTCGTTGCCGGCCATGCCGTAGATCCGGTCGGCGCCGCCGCGGCCGAAGATCGAGTCGTCGCCGATCGAGCCGTTGAGCCGGTCGGGGTTGCGCGTGCCGCGCAGGGTCAATGCGGTCGTCGTGTCGTTGTCGGGTTCGGCGGCGATCGGCACGACGGTCTCGCAGCCCGTCAGGACGTCGCGCGCCGGCGCGTCGGCCTCGACGTAGACGGTGTCGGTGCCGTCGCCGCAGTTCACCGTGTCGGCGCTGTCGTCGGCGGCGCGGATCGTGTCGTCGCCGGGGCCGCCGTCGAACGTGTCGATGCCGTTGCCTCCGACGAGCTCGTCGTTGCCCTCGTGGCCGACGAGCTCGTCGTTGCCCGAGCCCGCGTCGAGCTTGTCGTCGCCCAGCCCGCCGTACAGATGGTCGTTGCCGGCGTCGCCCTTGATGACGTCGTCGCCGTCCTCGCCCTCCAGCCGGTCGCCGGCGCGGCCACCGTCGATGAGGTCGTTGCCGGCGCCGCCGATGATCCGCTCCGAGCCGGTCTCGCCGAAGAGCTGGTCGTCGCCATCCTCGCCGAGGATGAGCCGGTCCGAGCCGCGGCCGCCCTTGATGATGTCGTTGCCGGGCCCGCCGTTGAGCTCCTTGTCGTCGCCGAAGCCCTTCTCGATGATCGTGTCGTCGCCGTTGCCGCCATTGATCGTGTCGTCGCCGTCACCACCGTCGAGCGCGTCGTTGCCGTCATCGCCCTGGATCGTGTCGTTGCCGGTCCCGCCGTCGGCCTTGTCGGCGCCGGGCCCGCCGCGGATCTCGTCGTTGCCGGTGCTGCCGGACAACGTGTCGTCACCCTCGCCGCCGTTCATGCCGTCGCTGTTGGCGCCGCCGGACAGCGTGTCGTTGCCCAGGCCGCCGTCGAGCACGTCGCGCCCGCGCCCGCCGCGCAGGAAGTCGTCGCCCCCGAGGCCGTCGATCTTGTCGTCGCCGCGCGTGCCGGTGATCTGGTCCGCGCCTTCGGTCGCGGTGATGAGCGCGACACCGGGCTGCACGACGAGGTCGCTCGGGGCCGTTCCCGGCAGCGCGACGAGCCCGATCCGCCCGCGCGAGAACGGGCTGATCAGCGACACGGTGCCCGCGCCGCCGTCGGCGACGACGATCCGGCTGGCGTCGGGGTACCAGGCGGCGCGCCCCGGGCCCGTGCCGGCCACGAGCCGCTGCACGCGCGTGCTGGCCAGGTCGACGAGCGCGCCCGAGGTCCCGCCGGGCGCGGCGCCGCGATCAGGCGCGAGCGCCCCGGCGACAGCGTCAGCGCGCCGCCGGCGCCGGCGGGCAGCTGGATCGCCTTCTTGCGGGCGCGATGCTGGGCGGGCGCGATGACGCGCAGCCGGCCGCGCGCGGTGACGAAGGTCAGGCCGCTGTCGGCGATCGCGACGCCGGTCGCGTCCTTGAGCTTGATGAGCCGCAGGAGCCGGTTGGAGCCCAGCGAGATGATCGCCACGCGGCCGCTGCGCAGCGTCACCGCGGCGGTGGAGCCGTTGTGGGCCACGGCGAGCGCGATGCCCTCGCCGCGCAGCTCGATCGCCGCGCGCGGCACGAGCGTCTGGCTGTCGATCACGAGCAGCTGGGTACCGCGCACGGCGTAGAGCGTCTCGCCGCCCGGTGACAGCTCGAGGTCGGAGATCTCCGGCGGGCCGGGGCCGAGCGCGCTGCGCCCGCTCTCCATCCGCGTGTTCACGGCGACCGCGACGACCTCGCCGCCGGCGGACACATAGCCGCGCGCGCCGTCGCGCGAGACGGCCACGGCGCGCGCCGGACCGGGCAGCGCGAGCCGTGCGACGACGGTGTTGTCGGGGATGCCGAGGAAGACGAGCTCGGGCGTGCCGGGCGCGACGAGCGTCACCCGGGCGGACGCCGTCGGGGCGAGCGCGAGCACGAGCGCAAGCAGCAGCACGGCCCCCGGCAGGAACCTCGATCCATACGTCTTCCTGCCGCCGTTGCCGCCCATCCGCACACACACAGATACCGCAACCGCCGCAAACGGATCGCCGGTAGCGACGCGACCGGGCGCCGATAGCATCGTTGACGCCATCGCCGCCATCACCGTCACCGCGCTGCATACGACCCCGATCAAGGGCCTGCGTGTCGTCGCCCGCGACGCCGTCGAGTTGACTGCCGCCGGGGTCGCCGAGGACCGCCGCTTCTACCTCGTCGACGAGCGCGCGCGGATGGTCAACGGCAAGACGGTCGCGACGCTGCAGAGCATCGTGGCGACGTATGACCACGCCGAGCGCGAGCTCGGGCTCGCCTTCCCGGACGGCTCCGAGGTCGCCGGCCCGGTGGCGCTCGGCGAGGAGCTGCAGACGTCGTTCTTCTCCCGCCCGACGCCCGCCCGCGCACTGCAGGGCGCCTTCGCCGCCGCGCTGTCGGAGCATGCCGGGCGCGAGCTGCGGCTCGTCGAGGCCGTGCATCGCAGCGCCGTCGATCGGGGTCGCAACGGCGCGGTCTCGCTCGTCTCGCGCGCATCGCTGCGCGCCCTGGCCGACGTGGCCGGCGAGAGCGAGATCGACGCGCGCCGCTTTCGCATGCTCGTGGAGCTCGGCGGGCTCGACGAGGCGCACGAGGAGGACACCTGGGTCGGCCAGACGGTGCGCGTCGGCGCCGCGCTCGTGCGCGTCCGCGGTCATGTCGGCCGCTGCCTCATCACCCAGCGCCACCCCGAGAGCGGCGCGACCGACCTGCCGACGCTCGACCTGCTGCGCTCCTACCGCGGCGGTCTCGACACGTCCGAGCCGCTCGCGTTCGGCGTCTACGGCGAGGTGCTCGAGCCGGGCCGGGTCGCCGTGGGCGACGCCGTCAGACCGGGCTGAGCGGGGCGGGTCCTACGAGGAGGACGTCGACGCGACCGCGTCGTCCTTTGGCGCGGGCTGCTGCTCGCCGGGGTCCTCGTCGAGGAAGGCCTTCACGTCGCGGTTGAAGCGCGCCGGGCGCTCCATCATCGAGACGTGGCCCGTGTCCTTGTAGATGACCTTGCGCGAGTCGGGGATGAGCTCCTCGAAGATCGCCGCGTCCTTGACCGGCACGAGCAGGTCCTTGTCGCCCCAGACGATGAATGTCGGGCACGCGATCTTCTCGAGGCGGTCGCGCAGCGGATAGCGACACATCGCCTCCAGCGCGTCGGAGAACCCGGGTTTGCCGGAGCCGAGCACCTGCTGGGCGGCGAGCGGACCGGGCAGCTTGGCGGGATGCGCGGCGACGAGCAGCAGCAGCGCGTGGCGCAGGCGGCGGCGCAACGCAACCTGGGCGGACTGGGACGCGAGATGCCCGAGCGAGAAGAAGACGATGTTCTCGGCGCGGTGGCGCAGGCCGGTCGTGCGCTCGGTGCGGATCGACTCGATGCTCAGGCCGGCGGCGGCGACGAGCACGAGGCGCTCGACGCGCTCCGGATGCTGGATCGCGAGCTCGGCGCCGATGAAGCCGCCCATCGAGTTGCCCACGATCTGCGCGGTGTCGATGTCGAGCTCGGTCATGAGCGCGTCGATCGCATCGGCGTAGTTGGACATCGAGATCGGCTCGTCCGGCATCTCGGACTGCCCGAAGCCGGGCAGGTCGACGGCGATGACGCGCTGGTCGCGGGCGAACAGCGGCAGCTGCTCGAGCCAGTTCTGCCAGCAGCCCGACAGGCCATGGATGAAGATCACCGGCGGGCGCGAGGCGTCCTGCGGGCCGAGCTCGACGATGTTCATCCAGCGGCCCATGACGCGGACCCAGCGCAGATGGTCCTGCCACTCGACGTCCATCCACTCCGAACGGCCGACCGCGCCGTAGGCGTCGAGTTCTGATGTGCCAGATGCCATGTGTTGCAAGCGTACCCAGGGTTGGCCGGGCTGACGCCCGGTTGTCGCCTTCCCGAAGGACCGCGTCACCGGGGTTGTCGTCGAACTGCGTCTCTGAGGGCGTGAGTTGGCGGGGGTGGTGGCGTCGCGTGCGGGGCCGGCGATGGCGGATTTGCCGTGGATGGAGCCCCAAAGGGTGCCATTGGTGTGCGAAAGGAGCTTGAAATTTGGGGGGTGTGTCGAATGATGCACGCGGAGCGATGCTCATTCGACACACCCCTCCGGATTCGGCCACCCGGCCCGGCCGCGAACGCGAAACCGGTCCGCACGCCGCCACCCCGCCAACTCCCACTCTCTCAGCGAAGCAACGTTCGCCGCCGCTCGCACCGACGCGGGCGCCAGCCAGCCGCGCGGCCCGGCGGGTGGCAACCCGCCAGCCTCGGCCGCAGCCTGAACCGCCCGCGCGAGGAGCTCGTAGAACCGCCAGGGCCGGAGCAGCTACACAGCTCCGCGCGGGTGGGGCACAGCGGAGTCCTCACCGGGGTCGGGGCAGTCGACCGGCAGCCCTGCCGACTCGTCGCCCGCCACGGATGGCATGGCGCCGAGCGGCTGGGAGCGTCAGGTTCTGGTGGGCTGTGGGGTCCACCAGAACCCTCCTCATCGCGCAGCCGGTCAGGCCGGCGGTTCGGCGCTGACCCCGGACGGCTCGGTCGCCTGCGGTCCGTAGGTCGAGAACGCCTCGGCGACCGCGCGGCGCTCGGCCTCGTCGAGGATCCGCGGCGTGCCGCACGCGCAGGCGTGGACGTACACGCCGCACGCCCATTCCAGCAGCTCGGTCGCGTCGAGCGCGGCCTGCAGGTCGTGACCGTACGTGACGGCACCGTGGCTGCCCATGAGCGCGGCGGTCCGCCCCTCGAGCGCCTCGGCGACACTGGCGGCAAGGTCGTCGGTGCCGAACGTCGCGTAGCGCGCGACGCGCACGTTGCCGCCGAGCGCGAGCAGCCCGTAGTGGATGCACGGCAACTCGTCGGCGACGCAGGCCACGGCGGTGGCCATCGTCGGATGGGTGTGCACGACCGCGCCGGCGTCGAAGCCGTCGTACACGGCGAGGTGCAGCGGCAGCTCTGAGGTCGGCTGCAGCGGACCGTCGACGAGCGTGCCGTGGAGGTCGACGATCGCGATCTCGTCCTCGGTGACCGTCGCCAGCCGCCCGCCCGTCGGCGTCACGGCGATGAGCTCTCCGGCGCGCGCGCTGACGTTGCCGGCCTGGCCGAGCACGAGGCCCGCGCCCGCCAAGCGGCGGCAGGCTTGCACCACCTCGGCCCGCAGCTCGTCGATGTGCTCGCTCACGTCGTTTCCCCTATCGGCGTATCCGGCCGCCCGCTTGACGGCCACTGCAACGAACGCCTCCGCGCCACATGATGAACCCCGGACCGGCGGGCGCAACCCGCTTGTCCCGAGCTCGACAACAAGGTAGTTATATGCCTATAATCGTTATATGCCTATCACGAACATGGCGGAGCCAGGCGGAGCCGACGCGGGAACGCAGACCCGCCCCCGGCTCGTGCTTGCCGTCTGCTGCCTGAGCCTGCTCATCGTGGGCATGGACGTGACGATCGTCAACGTCGCGCTGCCGTCCATCCGGCGCGATCTCGATGCATCGGTGTCGTCGCTGCAGTGGACGAGCGCCGCCTACACGGTGGTGCTCGCAAGCCTGCTCATGCTGGGCGGGTCGACCGCCGATCGCCTCGGCCGTGCCCGCGTGTTCAAGCTCGGCCTCGCCCTGTTCACCGCGTCGTCGCTGGCCTGCGCGCTCGCGCCCGGGATCGGCTGGCTCATCGCCTTCCGCGTGATCCAGGGCGCCGCCGGCGCGATGCTCAACCCGGTCGCGATGTCGATCATCCGCAACACGTTCGAGGATCCGCGCGAACGGGCGCAGGCGATCGGCATCTGGGGTGCCGTCGTCGGCATCAGCATGGCGCTGGGGCCGGTCCTCGGGGGCGTCCTCGTCGGTCTCAGCTGGCGGGCCGTGTTCCTCGTGAACATCCCCATCGGCCTCGCGGCGATCGCGCTCACGGCGCGCTTCGTGCCCGAGTCCCGCGCGCCGCGGCCGCGCCGGGTCGACCCGGTCGGCCAGGGGCTGGTCATCCTCATGCTGGCGACCCTCACCTCGGCGATCATCGAGGGTCCCAACCTGGGCTGGGGCTCGCCGTGGATCGTCGCCCTGGCGGTCACGGCGGGCGTCGCGCTCGCGACGCTCGTGCGCTACGAGCTGCTCCGGGTCGACCCGCTCATCGAGCCGCGCTTCTTCGCCAGCCGGCCGTTCGCCGCGGCGACGGTCATCGCGATCGCGGCGTTCACCGCATTCGGCGGCTTCTTGTTTCTCAACACGCTCTACCTGCAGGACGTGCGCGGTCTGTCGCCGGCCACCGCGGGCCTGTGCACGCTGCCGATCGCCGCGATGACCGTGCTGTGCAGCCCGATCGCGGGCCGCGTGGTGGGCGCGCGCGGCGTCCGTGGCCCGCTCGTCGTCGGCGGCCTCGGGCTCGGCATGGGCGGCCTCATGCTCGTCTCGCTGAGCGCGGACACCTCGCTCGGCTGGCTGCTCGTGGCCTACTGCATCTTCGGACTAGGGTTCGGCGCGGTGAACCCCCCGATCACGAACACGGCCGTGTCGGGCATGCCGCCCAGCCAGGCCGGGGTGGCGGCGGCGGTGGCGACGACGAGCCGGCAGGTCGGCCTGACGCTCGGTGTCGCGCTCGTGGGCGCCGTCGTCGCGGCGGGGCTGGGCGGCTCGCTGCACGACGACCTCGCGACGGCCACACACGCCGCGTGGTGGTTCATCGTCGCGCTCGGCGCCGCCATCGTGGCGCTCGGCCTGGCCGCGAGCACGGCCGGTGCCGAGGCCAGCGCGCAGCGCACCGCGGCGCGCCTGCGCGAGACGCCGCAGGAGGCGTGATGGCGGACGCGGACCTCGCGCGTGACGCGTGGCGCGCGATGTCGGACGTCGTGCTCGGCCACAACCGCAAGCTCGCCGTCTCGGAGGCGCTCGGCCTGAGCTTCGCGCGCGTCCGCGCGCTGCGACGGCTGGCCGCCGAGCCGCTCACGCTCCGCGCGCTCGCCGGACTGCTCGCGGCCGACCCGCCGTACGTGACGTTGATGGTCGACGACCTCGAGCAGCGCGGGCTCGTGCAGCGCACCCCGCATCCCGACGACCGGCGCGCCAAGCTCGTGCAGCTCACCGAGGCGGGCCGCACGGCCGCCGCGCGCGCCGACGCGATCCTCGACGAGCCGCCGGCGGCGCTGCAGGACGTGCCGGCCGAGGACCTGGCGGCGCTGCTGCGCGTGCTCGAGCGCCTCAACGGCTGAGCGCGCGGCTACGCGCTCGTCGCGTCGAGATGCTGCAGGAGCTCGTGCGCCGCGAGCTCGACGGCCTTGTGGCGCCACTCGGCCGCGCGGTACACGCAGGCGATGAGCGCCGTGCGGTGCACGCGGCGGTAGTCGCCGTAGACGAACGCGTGGCGGGCCTTCGTCTCGTCGTTGGCGCCCTCGGTGAGGCCGAGATGCCACTCGGCGTAGTCCTGCCACGAATGGCGCTCGAGGTACGCGTTCTCATCGGCGGCGCTCGGCTGCACCTCGCCCCAGTCGCTATCGAGGACGTACTGGTGGGCGTCGATGAGACGCCGCGCGCGCTCGACGGCGGCGGGGTTGACGGCGTAGGAGGCCATGACGGCAAGGGTGCCCAGTCGGGCGCTCGGGCATCCGTCCAGGGCGATCGCGGCCTCGAACGGACGTCCGTTGGACGGAAGGCCGCGCTCAAGGTGTGCGCCCGGATGCTCGATAGGCGGCTCAGGCAGCTCCCTGCGCCACCCCGCGCTCTGACCCAGAAAGGCCTCACCACCTCCATGCATCTGCGGACACGCGGCGTTGCGCTGCTATCGGTCACCGCCGCCCTCGCCGGCGGCACGCTCACGACGGTCACCACGACAGCGAACGCGGCGAAGCCCGCTGCGGTCAGCGCGGGCCTGCTCGGGATCGACATCCCGGGGCTGCTGGCCACGATCACCGGCGCCACGGTCGGCACGGTCCAGACGCTGATCCTCCTGCTCAGCCCGTCGGACATCGGCGACCTCCTCGTGTCCGCCGACGCCCTGCAGACCTCCAAGCTGTTGCAGGCGGCGACGAACAACGGTCAGCTGGCCGGCGCCCTGGCCACGCTCACTCCGACCGAGGCCGGCAACCTGCTCGCCCCGCTGACCGGCACCGACCTGACCCGCGCCCTCGCCGGGCTGACGACGAACCAGCTGCAGTCCGCCCTCGCGACCCTCACGGCCGGCCAGACCGGCGACCTGCTCGCCCCCGCGACCGGCGCGAACCTCACGACCCTGCTCGGCGCGCTGACGACCGGCCAGCTGACGAGCGCGCTTTCCACCCTTACGCCGGATGAGACGGGCGACCTCCTGGCCCCGCTCACCGGCGCCACCCTGACGTCGATCCTCGGCGTGCTGAGCACGTCGCAGCTGCAGAGCGCGCTCGGCACCCTGCTCCCGGCGGAGCTGGCCTCGGTCGTCGATGGCCTCACCGCCGGCGAGACCGGCGACCTGCTCGGCACCGCGACCCCCGCCCAGCTCACCACCCTGCTCGGCGCCCTCTCCGGCGCCCAGCTCACCAACGCCCTCGGAACACTCACCGCGGGCGAGACCGGCGATCTGCTCACCCCGCTCACCGGCGCCAACCTCACCTCGATCCTCGGCGTGCTCACGACGTCGCAGCTGCAGTCCGCGCTCGCCACCCTGCTGCCCGCCGAGCTGGCCTCGGTCGTCGACGGCCTCACCGCCGGCCAGACCGGCGACCTGCTGTCCACGGCGACCCCGACCCAGCTCACCGGCCTGCTGTCCGCCCTCACCGGCGCCCAGCTCACCAACGCACTCGCCACCCTCACGGCCGGGGAGACCGGCGACCTGCTCGCCCCGCTCACCGGCGGCGACCTCACCTCGATCCTCGGCGTGCTGACCACGTCGCAGTTGCAGTCCGCGCTCGCCACCCTGCTCCCCGCCGAGCTGGCCTCGGTCGTCGACGGCCTCACCTCGGGCCAGATCGCGGGCCTGCTCGCGGGCGCCGACCCGGCGCAGCTCACCGGGCTGCTCGCGGCGCTGACCCCGGCCCAGCTCGCCGGCCCGCTCGGCACGCTGAACCCGACGCAGCTGACCACGATTGCCGGCGCGCTCACGCCCGCGCAGATCACCGGGCTGCTGGGTGCGGGCGCGACCGACAGCGTCATCACCGGCCTGCTCGGCCAGGCGACCGGGCTGGCCGGCGGCACGCCCGGTGCCGCGCCGGTCGACCTTTCCAGCACAGTGGGATCCGAAGCTTGGAATTCACGTGACTTGAAGTCGC
>JADMIO011449873.1_pt1 | contig 13792 bp, 12 predicted proteins | sample 8958161 | NCBI WGS metagenome assembly JADMIO01 (sample SAMN16585339, study PRJNA669376) | soil metagenome | isolation source: Crop rotation soil | place: USA: Cullars Rotation, Alabama | collected 2011 | reverse complement strand
GTGCTCTTCCGATCTGGTTGCGTCACGACCACGGCAGCTCCGGCAACGCGCCAAGCCAGCCCGCCCAAGCGACAAAGGCCGCGAAGCAGGCGTAGGCGGCGAAGTGCAGGCGGCGCTCGCGCTGGTCGAGCATGCCGTGGTAACCGAACTCGTCGAAGCAGGCCGCGACCGCGAACACGGCGAGCGCGGGCCACACCAGCACCGGCCTGAACACCAGGCCGACCCACAGCGCGATGAGCGCGATGAACACGCTCGCGTGCAGGAATTGTTCGCGCATCGGCACGCGCCGCGCCTTCTCGTGCAGCCAGCCGTCGTAGAGCGCGAGCCCGAGGTAGGGCGCGAAGCCGAGCACTAGCAATTGTTTCTGCGCGAGGATCATGCGGCCGCCACTGTAGCCTCGCGCGCCGGCAGCACGCCAGCGGCGGCGAGCGCGCGCCAGAACACATGCGCAGGCAGGTAGAAGGCGAAGACCAGCCCGGCGAATTCACAGGCCGCGCGCGCTGGCGGCGTGGTGGCGACGCGCGACAGGCCCTGGCCGAACAGGTAGTTTAGGTCTTCGGCGGGTGGAGCCACCCATAGCGACACCGCCAGGACCACGGTCGCTATCGCGCATTGCAGCGCGAAGCCGCGACGATCGTAGCCGCAGCTGCGCAGGCAGTACGCAAGCAACAGCGGCAGGCCGAGGTGGTAGAGCGAGAGTACGCGCGCCATGACGGGGATGTCCGCGTTCCACATGTAGGCCGTGCCGCCATGCAGCAAATGGCCGGTGGCGAATTTCGTGCCGACGTCGGCGAGCCAGGCGAGCGCGATCACGGGCGTGGCCACTGCCTGGCTCGACAGCAGCAGCCGATTGCCGCTGATGATTGCAACGCAACTGAGCAGCACGCCCAGGTTGCACAACATCAGGAAATGCCAGGTGCCGTAGGCCTGCCAGTACACGGGAAGGTAGAGCGCGAGCCAGGCCAGCGCGAGCCAGCGCAGGGCCGGCCACGGATGCGCCCTCATCGCGGGCGCGGCTCGACGACGTGGCCGGCCAGCATGCGCCCCCACTCGTTCGCGACTTCCGCTTCGAATCCGACTTCGTCGACGAAGTGCTCCGGGTTGCTGAAGCTGCCCCACAGCAGGTCCCACAGCGGCAGGTCGCTGTAGTTGCCGTTGTGCACGCCGCGCAGGTGGTGCTCGCTGTGCGACTCGGGGCGCTGCACGAACCAGCCGAGCCAGCGCGGCGTGCGCAGGTTGGCGTGCTGCACCATGCCGTAGATCGCGCCGAGCCAGGCCACCGCCATCGTCGCGACCGGATCGAGGCCGAGCGCGAATACGGTCACGGTGGTGAAGAGCAGCGCATTCGCGGCCATTTCGAAGGGCGTCTGGAACATCACGCCGGCGACGTCGATGCGTCGCGGCGCGTGGTGCAGCTGGTGCACGTAGCGCCAGAGGAAATCGTGGCGATGGTAGGAACGATGCAGCCAGGCGTTGCCGAAGGAGAGTACGAGGTAACCGACGAGCGCGCCGCCCACGTGGCCGAGCGCGGCGCCATCAAAGAGGCTGACTCGGCCGAAGAGCGCTTGCAGCAGCGTCGATATCGATGCATTCACCACGCCCAGTGCGGTGAAGCCGAGCAGCCCGACCAGGCGCCAGTGCCGGATCGCCGGCCACTCGCGCGCGGGCCAGCGCCATTCCGCGAAGGAAAGCAGCGCGTAGCTCGCCGGTACGCCGAGCGCGATCAGGGCGACGAGTTGCGCTTGGGACATGCCTATTGCTCGAACTCGCAGCGGCCGGGCTCGAACTGCGTGCGACGGTAGGCGAGCCCATCCAGGTGGGCGCGCGCACCGCAATGGCTCTGGCACGAGCCCTTCGGGTCCTCGACCACCAGTGTTCCGCGTTCCGCGCGCACCACCAGCGCGCAGCTGTCGCCCTCTTCGGGGACCACGCGGTAGCCCGTGCTGTCCTTGCGCACGGGCAGGTCGACCGTGCAGCTGTGTCCGTTGGCCTGGGAGCTGTGCAGGCGCAGGCGCAAGGTCTGGCCTGTTTCCGACGCAATCGACAGGCAGTCCTCCATTTCGAAGGGTTCGTGCTTTTCTTCGCAGCAAAAATCGATCTGGTGGTATTCGACGTACCGGCCCAGCATGCTCTGCGACCAGGGCACGGGGTCGTGCCAGTGTTTCAGCGTTTCAATTCTCTCGCGGTACGCCTTCGCCAGGCAGTCGCTGGCGGTGCAACGATCGCGGACTTCGCGCAGCCATTCTTTCTGGCTGGCGGCGGTTGCGTCCCAGTCGGTGTTTGCCTGCTTGAAGGCGGCAGCGAGCTCGTCGTCGAGCTTTGAGAGCACCGGGTCGGCGCAGATGAGCTTTTCGACCTTCGACTTGGCCTTCGCGCAGGGAAAGCTGGCGGCCGAGGCGTCCAGCGCCACGAGGCAGAGCAGCAAGGCCAGCAGGATCCGCATCGCATGCCTCCGGGTGTCGGCGCGAGCCTAGCGGAATTCGCGTTAAGACGCCCGAAAGGCCAATTACGAGCGCGGCGCCGGCGCTGCTAGCTTCAGGGCGATCCGTCTTCGACTGGTACGACATGCGCATCCGACTCCTGTTGGCCTGCCTCGCCCTGCTGGCTGCGGCGCCGACCCTGGCGGCAACGCCGGCGGTCGCTCCCGAAGGCGCCACCCTGGCCTGCCGCAGCCGGCCGGTGCTGCCGGAAGGTCGTCCGCGCATCGGCCTCGTACTGGGCGGCGGCGGCGCGCGCGGCATGGCGCACATCGCGGTGCTGCGCAAGCTCGAGGCCATGCACGTGCCGGTGGACTGCATCGCCGGCACCAGCATGGGCGCGCTGGTCGGCGCGATGTACGCCTCGGGCATGAGCGTGGACGACATCGAGAAGACCGTGCTCTCGCTGGATTGGCCGCGCCTGTTCGACGATTCGCTCGAACGTCCCGAGCGCTCCTTCCGGCGCAAGCGCGACGACGAGCTGGTGATCGCCGCGCCCGGCGTGGGCATCGGCAGGAAGGGAGTGAAGATCGCCGGCGGCCTGCTCGCGGGCGAGCGCATCATGCTGCTGTTCGAGGACCTGGTTGAACCGGTGTCGACGATCGAGGACTTCGACCACCTGCCGATTCCCTTCCGCGCGGTCGCGGCCGACATCAACAACGGCGAGCCAGTGGTCATCCAGGGCGGCGACCTGGCGCTGGCGATGCGCACGAGCATGTCGCTCCCGGGCATCTTCCCGCCGGTGTCGACGGACGGACGCGTACTCGTCGACGGTGGCATCGCGCGCAACCTGCCGATCGACGTCGGACAGCAGATGGGCGCCGACATCATCATCGCGGTCGACGTCGGCACGCCGCTCGCAAAACTCGACGGCAGCGCCAGTGCATTGGCGATCACTTCGCAGCTCAGCGGCATCCTGACCGTGGGCAACACGCGCGAACAGATCGCGAATCTGCATCCGCGCGACGTGCTGATCACGCCAGCGCTGGGCGAAACGGTCACCACCGCCAGCTTCGACAAGGGCACGGAGGCGCTGGCGATCGGCCGGGATGCCGCAGAAGCGGCGGCGCCCCGCCTTGCCGCCTTGTCGCTCGACGAGGCTTCCTACGCACAGCACCTCGCCACGCGCACGGGTCGGCAGACGACGTCGCCGATCGTGGAATTCGTGCGCCTGGACAACCAGTCGCGCTACCGCGACGAAGTGATCCTGGCGCGCGTGCACGTCCCCGTGGGCCAGCCGCTGGATTCGAAGGCGTTGGAAGCGGCGATGCACCAGGTCTACGGCTTCGACACGCTGGCGCAAGCGACCTACGAAGTGCTGCATGAGGACGGCAAGACCGGCGTCGTGCTGCACGTCCAGGAGAAATCGCAGGGCCCGAATTACCTGGAGGCAGGACTCAGCGCGAGCAGCGACATGAATGGGCGCAGCACCTTCAACGTGCGCGTCGGCATCCTGCATTCACCGGTAAACGACACCGGCGGCGAAGTGCGCTACCTGATGCAGCTGGGCGACGAGCCGCGCCTGCTCGCCGAGTACTACCAGCCGCTCGGGGACAAGGGCCGATATTTCTTCGGCGCGCGCGGCGAATACGAAAACCGCGGCATCGACACCTACGACGGCGACGGCAACCGCACCACCGAGTACGACACGCGCCAGTACGGCCTGAACCTCACCGCCGGCCGCGAGTTCGGCAACTACGGCGCGGCGCTGGTCGGTTTGCGCCGCTACAACGGCGAAGCACGCGTGGAGATCGGCGATCCTTCCGTGCCGGAGAGCAGCTACAGGATCGGCGAAGTCTTCCTCGAAGGCACGCTGGACCGCCTCGACAGCGCCTATCTGCCGCGCGAAGGTTATTCGCTGCGCCTGCGCTACACGAGCTCACTCGAGTCGCTCGGGGCGGACAGCGAATTCGACCAGGAGGATTTCGACGGCACCTTCGCGAAGAGCTTCGGCAAGCACTCGCTGCTGGGGGGCCTGCGCTATCACGTGACGACCTCGGGCGTCGCACCGCTGCAGAGCCTGTACCGCGTCGGCGGCTTCTCGCGCCTGGTCGGCTATGCGCCGAACGAACTCTCCGGGCAGAACTACGCGGTGCTGCTCGGCGGCTACTCCTACGAGATACGCAAGCTGCTCGGGCAGGAAGCGCTGGCCGGCGTGCTGCTCGAGTACGGCAACGTCTGGGACCGGCGCTCGAACATGGACTTCGACGACGCCGTGCTCAACGGCAGCGTCTACCTGGGCATCGATTCCTGGCTCGGTCCGATCCTGTTCGGCATCGGCGCGCGCGAGGGCGGGCACTTGAACCTTTTCCTCGAAGTCGGCCACCGCTTCTAGAAAGAAAAAGCCCCGCCGAAGCGGGGCTTTCCTGAACTACGAGTCTGACCCGGTTTTACTCGAGGTCGAGGAAGCTGCGCAGGGTTTCGGAGCGCGAGGGATGGCGCAGCTTGCGCAGCGCCTTCGCCTCGATCTGGCGGATGCGCTCGCGGGTGACGTCGAACTGCTTGCCGACTTCTTCCAGCGTGTGGTCGGTGTTCATGTCGATGCCGAAGCGCATGCGCAGCACCTTGGCCTCGCGCGGCGTCAGGCCGGCGAGCACGTCGCTCACGGTCTCGCGCAGGCCGATGTTGGTGGCGGTCTCGATCGGGGACTCGACGTTGGTGTCCTCGATGAAATCGCCCAGGTGCGAGTCTTCATCGTCGCCGATCGGAGTCTCCATCGAGATGGGCTCCTTGGCGATCTTGAGCACCTTGCGGATCTTGTCCTCGGGCATCTCCATCTTCTTCGCCAGCTCTTCGGGCGTGGGCTCGCGGCCCATTTCCTGCAGCATCTGGCGCGAGATGCGGTTGAGCTTGTTGATCGTCTCGATCATGTGCACCGGGATGCGGATGGTGCGCGCCTGGTCGGCGATCGAACGGGTGATCGCCTGGCGGATCCACCAGGTGGCGTAGGTCGAGAACTTGTAGCCGCGGCGATATTCGAACTTGTCGACCGCCTTCATCAGGCCGATGTTGCCTTCCTGGATCAGGTCGAGGAACTGCAGGCCGCGGTTGGTGTACTTCTTGGCGATGGAGATGACCAGGCGCAGGTTGGCCTCGACCATTTCCTTCTTTGCCTTGCGCGCCTTGGCTTCGCCATAGGCCATCGCACGGTTGATTTCCTTGATGTCGCCCAGCGACAGGAACAGCGCCTTCTCGATGCCGATCAGCTTTTCCTGCTCGGAGACGATGTCGTCCTTGAACTCGCGCACGCCCGACGACCACTTCTGCTTGCGGCGGATCACTTCATCCGCCCAGCCGGTGTTGGTCTCGTTGCCCGGCCAGGCGCGCAGGAAGTCCTTGCGCGGCATCTTGGCGTTGCGGGTGGAGATGTCGAGGATCTTGCGCTCGTGTTCCTTGATCGCGTTGACCACGTCGCGCAGCTTGCGCAGGAAGGCTTCCATCTGCACCAGCGGGAGCTTGAGGCGCAGGAACTCCTCGGCCATCTCCTCTCGGACCTTCAGCGTCTTCTTGTCGGCCGAGCCGTACTTGGCGTGCGTCTTCTGGAACTTGGAGTAGAGGTTCTTCAGCACTTCCATGCGTCGCGCGACTTCCGCCGGATCCGGGCCGGTCTCGACCGCGGTGCCTTCCTCGCCGTCCTCGCCTTCGGTCGTCTCGACCTCGAGTTCGGGCTCGGCCTCCATCATTTCTTCGGACACTTCCTCGGCGGGCGCTTCCACGTCCGTGAAGCCGGTGACGACCTCGGACAGGCGCTTCTTGCCTTCGATGTGCTGGTCGTAGTCCTCGACCAGCAGCTGGATCGACCACGGGAAGGAAGCGAGCGAGGAGTGGACCTGGTTCAGGCCTTCCTCGATGCGCTTGGCGATGGCGATTTCGCCTTCGCGGGTGAGCAATTCGACGGTGCCCATCTCGCGCATGTACATGCGCACGGGATCGGTGGTGCGGCCGCCCTCGGTGTCGAGCGCGGTCAGCGCGGCCGCGGCTTCTTCCGCGGCGACGGTGTCGTCCTCGGTGCGCGTGGGCGTCGCGTCGGACAGCAACAGCGTCTCGGCATCCGGCGCAACTTCGTGCACCTCGATGCCCATGCCGTTGATCATGCCGATGATGTCTTCGATCTGTTCCGGATCGACGATGTCGTCGGGCAGGTGATCGTTCACCTCGGCATAGGTCAGGTAACCCTGCTCCAGGCCCTTGCTGATCAGCAGCTTGATTTCGTTCTGTTGCGCCGGGCGATCGTTGGCCATGGACTCTGCCGAAGGAGATGGGGGGTCGAAGGAACCGCGTATTATACAGGCCACCACCGGTTCGGGGTCCAGCCTGTTGATTCTCAACGGCTTTTGGAACGGATTTCCTGGATTTATCAGGCCGTCAGCCGGAAGGTGACCGGGCCGTCGTTGACCAGGTTGACCACCATATGGGCGCCAAAACGGCCGGTTTCAACGGTGGCGTGGCGCTCCCGGCAGATTTCCACCAGCCGGTCGAACCAGCGCCGGCCCTCCTCCGGGCTGGCCGCCGAAGTGAAGCTGGCGCGCATGCCCTTGGCGGTGTCCGCTGCCAGCGTGAACTGGCTGACCAACAGCAGGCCGCCCCCAGTATCGGTGAGCGACAGGTTCATCTTGCCCTGCGCGTCGGAGAAGACGCGGTAGCCCAGCAAGCGTTCTGCCATGCGTTTGCAGCGGGCTTCATCGTCCCCCGGCTCGACCGCGACCAGCGCCAGCAGGCCGGCGCCGATGGCACCCACGGTTTCGCCGTCGACGCGTACCGCGGATTCGGTGACTCGCTGGATCAACGCGATCATGGTGTTCGACGCTCGGGGTCACGACGCTCGGGGTCAGAGTTGTAATTATTGGGCCAGATGCCCCGGATTGCCCGGCCAGCCCCAATAATTACTACTCTGACCCCATTCAACGCCACCCGATGACCTCCTCGCATTTCCTCGGCCGCGCGCTCTACGCGCTGGCGAAGCTGCCCGGCGCGCTGCCGCTTTCGTGGCAGCGCGCGCTCGGCCGCGGCTTCGGCCGGCTGGTGCGGCTGGCGAACATGCGCGAGTCGCGCATCGCCAGGCGCAACCTCGAGCTGCTCGGCGTGCCGGCGGCGGAGCACGATGCGCTGGTGCGCGCAATCCTCGCCGCCACCGGCGCCAACCTGATGGAGACGCTGCGCGTGTGGACGCACGGGCGTGCCGACAACTTGCGCCTCGTGCGCGCCGTGCGCGGTCGCGAAGTCCTCGACGCCGCACTCGCGCAGGGCCGCGGCGTGATCGTTTCGGCGCCGCACTACGGCAACTGGGAATTGCTGATCGAATACCTGGCCTCGCTTGCGCCTTTTTCCCTGGTCTACCGCGTGCCGGAGAAAGCGGCGGGCGATGTCTTCCTGCGTCGCGCACGCGAAGGACACAACGTCACGCTGGTGCCGGCGGAATCGACCGCGATGCGCCCGCTGTTCCGCGCGCTGAAGGCGGGCGAGCTCGTCGGCATCACGCCCGACCAGCAGCCCAAGCTCGGCGCGGGCGTGTTCGCGCCCTTCTTCGGGCGGCAGGCGCTGACGCTCACGCTGATCCCGAAGCTGGCCGAACGCAGTGGCGCGCCGGTGGTGATGGCGTGGGCGGAGCCGGTGCCGGGCGGGTTCGACATCGTGATCGAGCAGGCGCCCGCGGCGATCGGTGATGCCGATGTCGACGTGGCGACCACCGCGATGAATTCGGCGGTCGAAGCGGTCGCGCGGCGGCGCATGGAGTGGTACCAATGGACCTACAAGCGCTTCAGCAAGCGTCCGAAGGAATCGGGCGAGAAGAACCCCTACTACCCGGACTGCTATTGAGATGAGCGAAATCGAAGGCGACCAACCGCAGCCCGCGCCCGTCGCGCCACCGGAAGCGCAGCCGTCCCCGATCACCATGCCCGCGCCGGCGCCGCCTGCGGAATGGCGGCCCTTGCCGCCAGAAGCGGCGACTACCGCGATGTTCGGCGGCGCGGCCTTCGGCCTGATGGTCGGCGCTGGCGCGGCGTTCTTCATCGCCTTTCCGCTCTCGGTAAAGGGCCTGGACCTCGACTGGTGGCAGGCGCTGCTGCTCGCCGTGCTGTTGTGGTTGCTGGTGGGCGCGGTCGGCACCTTGATTGCGTATAGGCGCTGGAAGTCGAGTGCCTGGAAGCTCGACGACACCGGCCTGCACTTCCGCCGCGGACGCATGTGGAGCAAGCAGGTGCTGGTACCGCGCTCGCGCGTGCAGCACCTGGACATCGAGCGAGGCCCGATCGAACGTCGCTACGGCCTCGCGACCTTGATCGTGCACACCGCCGGCACGCGCCAGCACGCGCTGCGCATCGCCGGCCTGCCCGACGCCGATGCCGTCGCGCTGCGCGACGCCCTCGTGCCCGATTCGAGCCGGCATGACGACGTCCTCTGAATCGCCCGAGCGGCGGCTGCATCCGCTCAGCTTCCTGTTCACGATGCTGGCGCAATTGCGCCAGTTCATCTTTCCGCTGATCGCGGCCTTCTTCTTCGGCTCTTCCGGCGGCCGCAGCCAGGGCGACGACTACGTGCTCATCGGCGTGGCGATCGTCTCGCTGGGATCGCTGGCGCAGTACTTCACCTATCGCTATCGCATCGAGAAGGATGCAGTGATCGTGCGCAGCGGCATCTTCGAACGCAGCCTGCGCCACATTCCCTTCGCGCGCATCCAGAACGTGAGCCTGCAGCAGAACGTGCTGCATCGCCTGTTCGGCGTGGCGGAAGTGCGGCTGGAGTCGGCCGGCGCGGCCAAGCCGGAAGCGCAGATGCGCGTGCTGCGCCTGCGCGACGCGCAGGAGCTGGAAGCGCAGATCCATGCCGGCGCCCACGCGGTTCGCCGCGATCCGGCCACCGCGGCTGGCGATGCCGACGTCGCGCCGCCACCGGCGCACTTGCTGCTGGCGCTGCCGACGTCGGAAGTACTGCGCCTGGGCATCATCAGCAACCGTGGCGCGCTCATCGTCGGCGGCGGCATGGCGTTCGTGGCGCAGTTGGGCGACAACTCGCTGGGCAAACTGTTCCAGTGGATCGGCACCTGGCTGTACGGCCACGCGAATTCGCTGCACCTGTCGTGGTTGTTCGCCGGTGGTGCGATCCTGGTACTGGCCTTGCTGTTTGTCGTCGCGCTGCGGCTGCTGTCGATGGTGTGGGCGCTGTTGAAGTTCCACGGTTTCCGGCTCAGCGAAACCGGCGCGCGGCTGAGCGCCGAGAGCGGCCTGTTCACCCGGGTGCGCGCGTCGCTGCCGCGCCACCGCATCCAGGCCTGGACCTTGCACGAAGGCGTGCTGCACCGCTGGTTCCGGCGACGCAGCCTGAGCGTGGACAGCGCGGTGATCGAGACCGGTGGCGACAAGCGTTCCTTGCGCGAATTGGCGCCGATCGCAACGCCCGCGAAGGTCGATGAGCTGGTCGCTTCACTGCTGCCGCCGGTGCGCGGCGCGCAACATGCGGCCTGGCCAATCGCGGAATGGCAGCCGCTGCACCCCAATGCCTGGCGCCGGCGTTTCATTTGGCCTTCGCTGGTCGTCACGGTGGCCTCGGTCGGCATCGCCTGGATTCGCTGGCCGTCGGCGTTGTGGTTCTTGCTGCTGGTGCCGGTGTTCTGGTGGAGCGCACACAACTGGGCGCGTTGCTCGGGCTGGTCGGTGCGCGATGGCCTGGTCGCCTTCCGTGGCGGCTGGCTGGGCAAGTACTGGCGCTTTGCGGAAGTACGCAAGCTGCAGGCGCTGGAATGGCGGCAGTCGCCCTTCGACAGGCGCTGGGGCATGGCCAGCTTGCACTTCGACACTGCGGGCGCGGGCAGCGGCGAGCCCGAACTCGCGATTCCGTATCTGCCGGAGGATGTGGCGCGGAGGCTGTACGAATCGCTTTCCGTGGAGCTAGAAAAATAGGTCAGAGATAGTTAATTCTGACGGGACGCATCGATTTGCGCTGACAGCTACGGCCCGCCTTGCGGGGCATGCTCCGAGCATGCCCAACACCCGCAGATTTCACATTCCGAACATCCCCCAGCACGTCGTGCAGCGGGGAAACAACCGACAGCCATGTTTCCTGGTCGAAGACGACTACCACGAGTATTGCCTACGCCTCGGGGCCGCCTCGAAAAAGAATCGGGTGTCTATTCACGCCTACGCCTTGATGCCGAACCACCTTCACCTGCTTGCGACACCGGAGTCTGAAGACGGTGTGCAGAAAATGATGCAGGCCGTTGGCTCCGGCTACGTCCGCTCCTTCAACGCAAAGCACGAGCGCACGGGCACTTTGTGGGAGGGCCGTTATTTCAGTTCGCTCATCGGGAGCGAGGTCTATCTTTGGAATTGCTACCGGTATATCGAACTCAATCCGGTGCGCGCAAGCATCGTTCGCGAGCCCGGCCTGTACAAATGGTCAAGCTTCGGAAGGAACGCCTACGGCCATCGTGACGAAGTTGTGAGGCCGCATCCTGCCTACTCGGCGTTGGCGAGTGGTTCGCATGACCCTGCCGAAACCTATCGGCAGTTCTTCGCCGAGGCACTCTCCCCTGCGGTGGTCCTGGAGATCAGGGACCGCCTGCGAAAAGAGAGGGGCTACGGAAGCGAGGAATTCCTCGCGTCGGTCGAAGCCAATGCGTCCAGGTCGCCTCGATGCCGTACGAGAGGCCGGCCTCGCAAGACGGAAGGCGAAGGCGAAGACGACTTAACTATCTCTGACCTATTTATTCGTTCCAGAACTGGGGCGTGAGGAGCACGAGGATGGTGAAGACCTCGAGGCGACCCAGGATCATGCTGAAGCTGCATAGCCAGGTGGCGACGTCGTTGAGCGAGGCGAAGTGCAGCGCCACGTCGCCCAGTCCGGGGCCGACGTTGGTGAGCGAGGCGGCGATCGCCGACATCGCGGTGTGCGTGTCGGTGCCGGTGGCGGCGAGCGCCAGCACGAGCACGATGTAGCAGATCACGTAGAGCACGAAGAAGCCGCCAACCGAGATCACCACGCTTTCGGACACGCGCTTGCCGCCCACCTTCACCACGAACTGGCCGCGCGGATGCACCAGCTGGCGCACTTCGCGCAGGCCCTGGCGCACGAGCATCTGCCAGCGCGCCACCTTGATGCCGCCCGCGGTGGAACCCGACGAACCACCGATGAAGGCGACCAGCACGAGCAGCAGCGGCGCCGCACCCGGCCAGTGCACGAAGCCGGTGGTGATGAAGCCGGTGGTGCTCAGGTTCGAAATCGTCTGGAAGATGCCGTGGCGCGCCGCTTCCACGAAGGTGGGGAAGGTTCCGCCGACCCACAGCTGCAGCGTCACCAGCGCAGACACGACGAAGGCGATCTGCAGCAACGCGCGCAATTCCGAGTCGGCCTGGTAGTGCTCCAGGGTCGCGCGTCGCCAGGCGTACCAGTGCATGCCGAAGTTGGTCGCCGCCACCAGCATCAGGACACAGGCGATCGCCTCGAGCAGCGGGCTGTTCCAGTAGCCGAAGCTGGCGTCGTGCGTGGAAAAGCCGCTCGAGGCCACGGTCGCCATCGCATGGCAGATCGCGTCGAACAGGTTCATGCCGCCGATCCAGTAGGCGGCCGCGCACAGCGCATTCAGGCCGAGGTACACGAACCACAGCGCGCGCGCCGTCTCGGCGATGCGGGGCGTGAGCTTGTTGTCGCGCGTGGGGCCGGTGGTCTCGGCGCGGAACAATTGCATGCCGCCGACCTTCAGCATCGGCATGATCGCCACGGCCAGGATCACGATGCCCATGCCGCCCACGAACTGCAGCGACTGCCGGTAGAACAGCAGTGAACGCGGCAGCGCATCCAGGCCGGTGATGACCGTGGCGCCGGTGGTGGTCAGCCCCGAAGTCGCCTCGAACACCGCATCGACGAAGCGCAGGTGCGGCGCGGTGAGCATGAAGGGCAGCGCCGTGACCAGGCCCGCGATGATCCACAGCGCGGCGGTGATCAGGAAGCCGTCACGCAGGCGCAGCTCGTACTCGGCATGCCGCGCCGGATACCACAGCACCAGGCCGAAAGCGGCGATCACTGCGAAAGAATCGAGGAAGGCGGTGAGCGTGGCTTCGTTCCAGTACCACGCCAGCAACACCGGCGGCACGGTGACCAGCGAGCACAGCGCCACGATGGCGCCGAAGACCCGCTGCATGGCCAGCATGCGCGGCGAAAACATCCTAGGTGTGGCCTGCCTGCAGCAGGGCGTCGACCTGCGGCAGTTGCCGCTTGTCCATGACGAACAGGATGAGATGGTCGCCCGCCTCGATGATGATGTCGTGGTGCGCGATCAGCAGCTTGTCGCCGCGCACGATGCCGCCGATGGTGGTGGCCTCCGGCAGGTCGAGCTCGTCGAGCGAGCGGCCGACGACGCGCGAGGTGCGGCGGTCACCGCGCACGATCGCCTCGATCACTTCGGCCGCGCCGCGGCGCAGCGAGTACACGCGCGCCGGCGCGCCTTCGCGGATGTGCGCGAGCAGCGCCGACAGCGTCACCAGCTGCGGGCTGACCGCGATGTCGATGCTGCCGCCTTCCACCAGCTCCGCGTACGAGGGCCGGTTGATCAGCGCCAGCACGCGCGGGCAGCCCAGGCGCTTGGCCAGCATCGCCGAGAGGATGTTGGCCTCGTCGTCGTTGGTCAGCGCCATGTACACGTCGGTCTGGTCGATGTTCTCTTCGCGCAGCAGGTCCTCGTCGGCGCAGTCGCCGACCAGCACGATGGAATTGAGCAGTTCCTCGGCGATGGAACGCGCGCGGTCGCGGAATTTCTCCAGCACCTTCACCTGGTAGCGGTTTTCCAGGTTGCGCGCCAGCTTGCGGCCGATGTTGCCGCCGCCGGCGATCATCAGGCGCCGCGTTGGGCGGCTGTCGAGCCTGCGCAGCTCGCTCATCACCGTGCGGATATTGCGCGCGTCGGCGAGGAAGAAGACCTCGTCGTCGGCCTGGATCACGGTGGAGCCTTCCGGCTTGATCGGGCGGCCGGCGCGGAAGATCGCGGCGACGCGCGCATCGATGTCGGGCGGCAGGTGCTGGCGGAGTTCTCGTATTTCATGCCCTACCAGGGCGCCCTCGCGCACCGCGCGCACGCCGACCAGCTGCGCGCGCCCGTCGGCGAAGTCGAGCACCTGCAGCGCACCCGGATATTCGATCAGGCGCTGGATGTGCTTGCACACCAGCTGCTCGGGGCTGATCGCGGCGTTCACCGAGGTGGCGATCTCGAGATATTCGGCTTCGCGCAGGCGCGCGACGCGCGTGGCGGTGCCGAACTGCTTCTCGGCGACCTGACAGGCAATGAGGTTCACTTCGTCGGAGGAAGTGACCGCGACGAGCATGCC
>JADMIO011367276.1_pt1 | contig 13792 bp, 11 predicted proteins | sample 8958161 | NCBI WGS metagenome assembly JADMIO01 (sample SAMN16585339, study PRJNA669376) | soil metagenome | isolation source: Crop rotation soil | place: USA: Cullars Rotation, Alabama | collected 2011 | reverse complement strand
AGCATTGCACCGCCGGCATCGGCATTTGGGAATGGGCGAGCAACGACAAAGGCCACGAGCCCGATGTCGTCATGGCCTGCGCCGGCGACGTACCGACGTTGGAAACGTTGGCCGCCGTCTCTCTACTGCGGCAGCACCTGCCCGAGCTCAAAATCCGGGTGATCAATATTGTCGACCTGATGACCTTGCAGCCGCACGAGGATCATCCGCACGGGCTCACCGACCGCGATTTCGACGCGCTGTTCACGACCGACAAGCCGGTCATCTTCGCGCATCACGGTTATCCCTGGCTGATTCACCGGCTGACCTACCGGCGCACGAACCACGGCAATTTCCATGTGCGCGGCTACAAGGAAGAGGGCACGACGACGACCCCGTTCGACATGGTCGTACTGAACGACCTCGACCGGTTTCACCTGGCGACGGATGTCATCGACCGCCTGCCCCAGCTCGGGTATCTCGCCGCTTACGCCAAGCAGGCACTGCGCGATAAACTTATCGAACACAAGACCTACATACGCCAACGCGGCGAGGATATGCCGGAGGTCAGGGAGTGGCGCTGGTCGCCCGCCGAGCCGACCGCGCCAGGCGGCAAACCGGGTGACGGGCGCGGTGCGGCGCCGCGCGATAAGTCCTGATGCCAATCAACCCCGTCTCGTCCCGATACGGGGTTGCGCCAGCCCGGAGCCGACCGCGGCGAAACGGCGGCTGACCGACATGCCTATGACCGCTTATGCGGCGTCGTCTGCCCGTACGCCGCGCGAGGCCTGTCGGGCGTGACGGTGGGGTCACCCTTGCGCCCGCCCCCGATAACGTCGCGCGAACGATCACCAGAACCCCCGGTGAGAGTTCGCGGTTCACCTACACCGCCTGACCTTCCCGGCGACCGGTTTGCCCGCGCTCACCGAAAGGAAGTGTTTTCGCCATATTGGCTTCAGAGAGTCGAGGACTACGAGGACGACTGTTCCCTCAGCGAAGGTGATAGCAAGGTCATCTGCATGAAGCGGGCCGAACCGGAACAGATCCTTCGCAAACGGCCACAGAACAGTCAGCGCCAGTGCAAGGATGACTACCGGGAGGACGACAGCGAACGCGCGGTTCGGCTGCCGTAATACCGAGACCAACGAGGCCCCAAAAGATCGGTTGACGAGGATCAGGCTAATAATCGCCAACACCAAGGAGAAGAACGCCAGCGCACGCACTTCGGCTTCCGGCATACCGCGTCCCCATGCGACTACGAAGATGCCGCCGACGAGTGCAAACGCGAGCAGGCCCTGCGATATGCTCCAGCCGATCAGCGCACCCGAAAATAGCGGCTCGTCGGGGCGGCGCGGCGCCCGCCTCATCACGTCGTCTTCTTCCGGCTCGGCCTCGAAAACCAAAGTGCAAACCGGGTCGATGATCATTTCGAGGAACGCGATGTGCACGGGACCGAGAAGGATCGGTAGGCCGAACAGCAGGGGCAGCAGCGCAAGCCCGGCAATCGGCACGTGGACTGCGAAGATAAAACCGATGGCCTTCCGCAGATTGTCGTATATGCGTCGGCCGAGCCTGACAGCCTTGACGATAGACCCGAAATCGTCTTCGAGCAGGACGATTGAGGATGCCTCGCGGGCTACATCGGTGCCGCGACTGCCCATCGCGATCCCGATATGCGCCGCCTTCAGCGACGGGGCATCGTTCACTCCATCCCCGGTCATACCAACGATCTGGCCCAGAGATTTCAAGCCATTCACGATCCGTAGTTTCTGCTGCGGCATGATCCGGGCGAATACGTTGCAGGCTCGGAGTCGGTCGGTTAGAGCATCATCGCCGAGCGTTTCCATCTCACGGCCGGTCAGCATCAGTTCGGCGTCGAGACCCGCCTGACGGGCAATCGCCCTGGCCGTCGTCGGGTAGTCCCCCGTAATCATGACGACCCTTATGCCGGCAGAGCGGCACTCGGCCACGGCAGCAGGAACAGTTGGCCGGATGGGATCAGCGAGGCCGACGAGCCCGAGAAACCGGAACTCGAAATCGCGCTGCGAAGCCGGAAATGAACCGCCCATGCATGAGGCTCGGGCCACCCCTAACACGCGGAATCCCGCCGCTGCCATTTCGTTTGCAGAGCCGGTGAGCACCGCGCGGATGTCAGGGCGGCAGCGGCAGAGGTCCAGAACAGCTTCGGGCGCACCCTTCGTGGCGATTACGAGTTCCCCGTCGGCGGTGCGCCACACGTGAGACATCGCTAGGAGATCGGGCCGGAGCCCATATGTGTGCACGAGCTTCCAATCCGCACCTTGCAAGCGGTCGGCGGCTACGAGATGCTTGCGGCCAAGCTCGTGAAATGCCTTCTCCATTGCGTCGAACGGATCAGGCGCACTGGCCAGAATGCCGAACTCCAATAGTTCGTGGAAGCCTTCGGGCATCGTCGATAAAGCGGGTTCACCAGGCCGAAATACTCGACCGTTGCTGAGCCGCAGTTCGGCAATAGACATGCGGTTCTCGGTCAGCGTGCCGGTTTTGTCCGTGCAGAGCACCGTTGCCGCCCCAAGCGTCTCGATTGCGGCTGCTCGGCGCGTCAGCACGCGCGCCCGGGAAATCCGCCACGCGCCCATAGCCATGAAGACTGTGAGCACGACCGGGAATTCCTCGGGCAGCAGCGACATCGCAAGCGCGATCCCGGCGAGGACCGCATCGAGCCATCCGCCCCGCAACAACCCGTAGAGGAGCACGGCAATCGCGCAGACCGCCGCCGTGCCTGTCGCGCAAATCTGAACCAGACGACGAGTCTGCGCGTGAAGGCGAGGTGGTTCCGTTTCCACGGCGCTGAGCGACTGACCGATCTTGCCGATCTCGCTCCGAAGACCTGTCGCGCTTACCTCGCCGATGCCCATGCCCCGAACAACCAGCGACCCCGAAAATACCACGGCCAGATCATCGCCTCCGGGCCGAACGGTTGCGAGGTCGTCGCCGCTTCTCCGGGTTCGTTTGCGGACGGGGACGGACTCGCCCGTCAGGAGCGACTCGTCGGTTTGAAGGTCATGGCTGTCGACGAGCACCGCGTCCGCGGGGACCCGATCTCCCTCCGCGAGCACGACAAGGTCTCCACGCACGACATCGCGGCCGGCAATCCGCTTGCGTTCGCCATCCCGGATTACCAGTGCACGTGGGCTGGTCAGATCCCGGAGAGCTTCGAGGACACGCTCGGTGCGGCTCTCCTGGATCACTGTAATCAGGATAGAGAGGGTTGCGAAAACGAGCAGGATGCTCGCTTCTTTCACATCGCCGAGAGCCAGATAGATCGCCCCGCCGCCGAGCAGGAGGGCCAGCATCGGCTCCCGCAGGACCTCCAAAACGATTTGCAGCGGCGTGCGTCGCTCCGACCGAGGCAGTTCGTTGGGTCCCTCGGCCACGAGCCGGATCTTGGCGTCAGCGTCGGCGAGGCCCCGAACCGCCGCAGGGGCAAAGGCGGGAAGATCGTCTGACATCTGGGGAATAGGTTGGCGCTACCGATCCGGACCACGCAACAGGTCCGTGCCTTTTTCTGCCGGGTTACACAGAAATTAGATCGGTCTGTGCGAAACCTTTAGAATAATCCAACACCGATATGACCTTCGGGAGCACTTTCATTATGACGATTTCGTCCGCCTTCGGTGCCGGATAAGCCGCATACTCGGGATAGCGCTCCAAAAGTAGTTCCGTCGCTTTCGAAATCTCGAAGGAGTCGCAAACCGGCTGGGCTACGGCTCCCATAGATAAGCCGGTGATCGCCATCGGGTCGGATACATCATGATCAATTGTCAAAGAGACCCGATTATCCCGAGCAATGTTCTGCGCTTTCTGGCTTTGGGAGCCGCACAGGAAGTAGATGGTCATGCCGTCGTTCGCGTAGCCTACCGTGGTCGCCTGCGGCCAACCGTCGGGTCGATTGGCCGCAATGGTCATGGTCCGGTGCTGGTCCAAAAGCAGTAGGATTTTCCGTCTGATCTCTTGGTCCATTTCTATGTCCTCTATGGCGCCGGCATGGCGAGGCGCGCAGTGGGAAGCTCGCCTGGCCAGGGACCCATGTCCGGTGGCAGGTTCAAATAAGTGGGCATTTCCTCCCCACAGGGCTCGGATGCGCACGTCCACGCCTGTAGTGATGTCCGCCCGGATCGCGGTGGTCCTTGAGCTACCGTGATGCGCTTCGGCATCGGCAGATGTTAAGTCAAGTCGGTCCCGGTGGATTGAGAGCGGTCAACGCGCGATTCGAGGCAACATGCGCCTCAATGTTTGGTCGCGCCACACCCAGTGATGCGTCATCGCAGCCAAGGCATGGAATGCGGCGAGGATCATCAGAATGTTCGAGAGTGTCTCGTGCACTTCCTTGAGCGAGCGAGCGAAAGCCCGGTCCCTCACCCAAGGCGAGGCGATCTCGGTCAGGCCAAAGACGGGTAGCGCGTCGCCGCGTGCGAATTGAAGAATGATGCCCAGGATCGGCGTCGCCGCGAGGAGCACATAGAGCGTCACGTGGGTCAGCTTTCCGAGGAACTCCAGCCAGCCTCCGAATGGAGTTATCTCTGGCGGCGGCGGCCGATCGATAACGCGCCAGACGACCCGAAGAACCAGCAGCGCAAGAACACCCAAGCCCGCGGATATGTGAATGAATAAGCCCGTAGCTCGACCGCCTCCGCGAGGAAGCTCATCGCCGAAAGTGCCCAAGAGCCATGCGACGATGACGAGTAAGACGGTCAACCAATGCAGGCCTTTCGGGATCACGCCGTAGCTCTGCGGGGAATTCCAAAGTTGCATTTGCCGTCCTCTGTCCCTGTCCCGCGGAGCGGCGCGCCGGTGGTTCTGCGACATTATCAATCTGCTGAAGGCGGCGGTATCCCGGACAGACCCGCATAGAGGTTCCCGGATAACACTTTGTCGCTGCGATGCTTATCCGCCCCTTTCGCGTTTCAGATGGAGGGCGGGCGTCGCCGTTGTTCCCGGGCCGTGAGGTCCAGCGCGATTTTGGCGCGGCGCTTCGGGCTTAACTTCTCCGAGCGCATACTGGCGGACGCCTTGGGCGACGGCGTCCTGGTGGCGCGGTTTTGCCGCTTCGCCTTTTTGAACGAAACCTCACTGGACATATGGGCGCTCCCGAAAGGCAAACCGATGCATGTTTGTCAGCGGCGGCTTGCCTGCCGCGGCAAGCGTTGCGAGGGCCGTCACGGTCTTAACCTGCGGGGAAACCATCCCGATCAACAGCAGGAACCAAGTCACCGATCCAATATTCATGGAGCTCCCTTCGACCATCGTGAACCGACCTGTCGATGTGAACGGGAGTGGAGCGGTGTACAGCCCCGCCCGCCTTGATTTGAGTCAACCCGCAGCGCGCCTCTAAACGGAGTTGTAAGGACCGGTCCTGATCCTCCAGCTCTATTCACCATTGCGGACGGGCTCCGGGCTTTATGCGGCGGGCCGATTTCGGGCCACGGTCCGCCCGGATCAAAGCCGGCCGAGCGTCCTGCTGACCCGCATCAACGACGTGTCTTCGAGGTCCGGCGCGATCGCGAAGCCTAGTTCGCGGCACATCGCGAGCATCGGCTCGTTGTCGCGGAGGACATCGCCGACCAGTTCGCCGACACCCCATTGCCTGGCCACCTCGACCAATCGGAGCATCAGCAGATAACCGACGCCGCGCCCGTGCCAATCGGTGCGCACCGCGACCGCATATTCGGCCTTCAACTTGTCCGGATCGGCAAAGAAGCGCGCGATCCCAAGGGCGGCGCCATCGTGCAAGGCGACCAACGCCATCTCGCGATCGTAATCGATCTGGCTCAGCCGCGCCGCCAGCCGGCGATCGAGACTGCGGATCGGGGTGAAGAAGCGCAGCCGCAGATCCTGCGGGCTCAGATGTGCCACCAGGTCATGCAAGAGCGGCTCGTCTTCGGGGCGGATCGGCCGCAGGTCTACGCCCGTGCCGTCGCGCAGCTTTTCATTGCTTTCAAGCGCCTCCGGGTAAGGCGCGATGGCGAGCCGTGCTGAACTCGGCCGCGTTGGGACGGCGACCCGGATTCGGGCGTCGAGGGCGACAACCCCCTCGGCGCCGGCCAGCAGCGGGTTGATGTCGAGCTCGCGGATTTCCGGCAGGTCGGTGGCGATCTGACCGACCCGGATCAACACCTCGGCAATCGCGTCGATTGCCGCGGGTGGTTTGCCGCGATAGCCCTGCAGAAGCCGCCAGATGCGAGTGCGCGCCATCTGGTCGCGCGCCAACAAGGCGTTCAGCGGCGGCAGGCTTATCGCGGTGTCGCGCACCACCTCGACGGCGGTGCCGCCTTGGCCGAATACCACGGCCGGCCCGAATACCGGGTCTTCGTTGAAGCCGGCGAGCAGCTCAATGGCGTCCCGCTGCCGGGCCATCTGTTGCACCAGGACGCCCTCGATCCGCGCATCCGGACGGGCGGCCTTGACCCGCGTCAGCATCGCGGCGGCTGCTTGCCCTACCGCCGTGCTGTCGGGCAGGTCGAGAACAACGCCGGCGATATCGGATTTATGGATAATGTCGGGAGACCGGATCTTGAGCGCTACGGGAAAACCGATTTCCGCTGCCGCTGCGGCCGCACTCTCTGCATCGGCTGCCTCGCGCGCGAGTGGCAACGGGATGCGGTAAGCCGACAGCACGGCCGCCGCCTCGCTCGCGTCGAGCCACGATCTGCCGCTGGCCAGGGCGCTCGCCATCGCGGCGCGCGCCCCCGCGGCGTCCGGTTCGAACGGGTCGGGCCGGGCCGGCGGGGTTTCCATCAGATGCGCCTGGTTGCGCTGGTACCGCACGCGGTGAAGAAAGCCTGCGACCGCCGCCTCGGGCGTCTCGTAGCTCGGGATGCGCGCCTCGCTCAAGCGGCGCCGCGCCGGCCCAGCGCTGTGCTCGCCGAGCCAGGCGGTGAACAGGTTTCGGCCCCGCAGCTCAGCTCGTTTCATCGTCGCGGTGCCGATCACGGCCCGCGCCGCTTCCTCCGGATCGGCCAGGGCGGTCGGGCAGTTGAGGACGAGAAATGCGTCGATGCCGGGATCGGCGAACAGTGCTTCCAGCGCCGCGGCATAGCGCGCGCCCGGCGCATCGCCGATGATGTCGACCGGATTGCCGCGGCTCCAGGTCGCCGGCAGCGCCTTGTCGAGACGCGCGATCGTGTCCGGCGCGAGCGCCGCCAACTCCTCATCGAAGGCTGCCAGAGCGTCGGCGGCGAGCACGCCGGCGCCGCCGCCATTGGTAACGATTGCCAGCCTATCGCGCTCCTGGCGTCGGGTCAGCGCCAGCGTCCCGGCGGCGTCGAACAGCTCCGCCATCGTTTCGACCCGCAACATGCCGGCGCGCTGGAAGGCCGCCTGATGCACCGCGTCGCTGCCGGCGAGCATGCCAGTGTGCGAGGCCGCGGCCCGTGCTCCCGCCGTCGAATGCCCCGCCTTCAGCACCAGCACCGGTTTGGCTCGCGCCGCCGCCCGCGCCGCCGACATAAATTTGCGGCCATGGGTGAGCCCTTCGACATAGAGCAGGATCGCCCGCGTGCCGCCATCGAGGGCGAGGTGATCGAGCATGTCGCCGAAATCGACATCGGCCATGTCGCCGAGCGACACGACATGCGAGAAGCCGATACCGCGCGGCGCCGCCCAATCCAGCATCGCGGTGATCATCGCGCCGGACTGGCTGACGAAAGCGATGTCCCCGACCGGCGGCGCCAGATGCGAGAAACTTGCGTCGAGCCCGATCGGCGGCACCAGGATGCCGACGCAATTCGGGCCGACGAGGCGCAATAGGCGCGGCCGCGCCGCATCCAGCACGGCCTGCTGCAGCGCGCGGCCCTGTTGCCCCAATTCGCCGAACCCGGCGGTGATGACGACGGCGGCCTTGGTGCCGCGCGCACCAAGCTCGGCGATCAGCCCCGGCACGGTCGCTGGCGGCGTCGCGATCACGGCGAGATCGGGAGCAAAAGGCAACTCGGCAATGCCGGGGTAAACCGGCATTCCGTCTAGCATCCGGTGATGCGGGTTGACGAGCAGCAATTTCCCGCGGAACCCCGCCCGGCGCAGGTTGCGCAATACGACGGCGCTGACCGAGCCCGGGCGGTTGCCGGCGCCGATCAGTGCCACCGAGCGCGGCCGGAACAGCTTGTCGAAATTGCGGATCGACATTGCCGGCCGGGCCCGCTCAGGTCGCCGTCGCGTCGTGGACGAGAGCGACGCGCACCGCCGGTTGAGTCCGGGTCCGGCCGCGTGGCGACGGAAGGTCCGGGCACAGGACGAGCTTGCCGTCGAGACCACCCGCCTCGAGACGCCGGTGCGCCTCGGCGATCTCGTCGAAAGAGATCCGCTCGGCGACGCGCGGCCGAATGGCGCCCGTCGCCAGTAAACCGAACAGCCGCTCCAGGTCCTCTCGGAACCAGGCGGGGTGTCGCGCCCGCATCAAATTGATCGAGTAGAGGCGTAGGCGCTTGCCGCCAGGCAACCAGCTCAGCAACCGTCGCCATAGATACACGCGTGCGATCCACGCCAAGATCGTGAAGAGGTGTTGCTGCGGCTGTACGCCCGCCGTGTAGCCGTACGCGCAGAGCAGGCCGCCGCGCCTCAAGGCCGCGAAGGAACGGCGATAGCCGTCCTCGCCGATGCCGTCAAACACGACGTCGAACCCGCCCGGCAGGACATGCGTGAAATCTTCATGTCGATAGTCGATCGGAATGGCGCCAAGCTCCCGGATCAATGCGGCCTGCTCGCCGCGCGCTGTGCCCCACAGCTCGGCTCCGGCCATCCTGCCGAGCACGAGCAAGGCCTGCCCGACGGCGCCCGCGGCCCCCTGCACCAGCACGCGTTGGCCTGGCTGCATCCGGGCCGCGCGGTGCAGCAGCTGGTATGCGGTCGTCCAGCTCAAGATCAGCGCGGCCGCTTCCGCCGCGTCGACACCCTCGGGCACCCGGACCAGGTCGCTGGCCCGCAGCGTGCGATAGACGGCATTCGACCCAAGTACTGTCATGTCGGCCACCCGGTCGCCAAGCCGGAAGCCGCGCACCCGATCGCCGAGCCGATCGATTTGGCCGACCACATCATAGCCCATCACGAAAGGCGGCCGGCGGCGCATCGTCTGCGGATAGAGGCGACGCCGGATCACCACGTCGGTGTACTCCAGACCCGACGCGAGTACGCGGACTCGCACCTCGCCCGGCCCGGCCGTCGGTAGCGGAACCTCGACCACCTCCAGCCCCTCGGGACCGCCAAAGCGTCCGACTTGAACAACAAGGTTGCGCGGCGCATTCATGGCAGACCCCTGAGGCTTCCGAAAATTCCGAGCCGCTGTGTCGCGTCGAAAGGGTTCGATGCCGCCTACAGCTTCGACCCCGCCTCATCCGCATCCATCAGGCGCTCAAGCAGCTGCGTGCCGGTTTCCTCTGCACGGCATTCCTCTGGTTGTTGCCGGGCCGAGATAAGCCTGTCGAGCACGGCGGTAACTCCATCGACGTTCTCGGTCAGCACCGTCAGCGCCGCCCGCTGTCGATCGTCATCGATCGTGCCCGAGAGTTCGACAACGCCCTCTATGACCGAGACGCCGATTCCGGCGGGAGGCGCCCATTCTTGGGTGGCAAGCTCGGCCAGGATGCGGGTGCGGATATCAGCGTCTGTCGGGGTGCGCTCGTGTAGATGCCGTTTGCCGCGAGCGTTGACAGCCAAAGGGCGCAAGAGATCTGCCCGGCTTACGATCCCGACGAGCCGATCGTTGTCGACGATCGGCAACCGCTTGACCTGGAGCGTCGTCATCAGGCGTACCAGATCCGCCAACGCGCTCTTCGACTCCAGCGACGCAACCTTCCGGGTCATAATCTCGCCCACTCTCCGCGCATTTGCGGCCACATAGTCTTGGGCGAGCCGGCCGCTTCCGATGTGCGGCCACCACCAGGGCGGGTATCGGAACCAGGTGCCGGTTTCCGTTCGGCGCAGCAAGTCGCCCTCGGTGATGATCCCGATCACGCGGCCACGATCATCGACCACCGGCAGCCCGCTAATTCGATGTTGCAGCATCAGCCGGGCCGCTTCGGCCACCGTGCTCTCCGGTCTCGCCGTGATGACCGACCGCGTCATGACGTCCGCGGCTTTCATGCAGAATCCTTCATCTTCTGGAAGCAACGAAGGGGTGCGGAGCCCCCCTTGAGCTAGAGGCCGTGGAGCTGGAGGTCGTGACCAAGGCGTAGAGGCAACGAGCACGACGAGCGCGGCTGACGACTGCTCGCCGATCGGGCTCAGGCGTCCCCGATCGTTTCGAGAGCTTCGCGGCCGCGCAGCTCGATGCGGTGCGGTGTCGGGATCGCGATCAGGCCGTCGCGCTTGAAGCCGGACAGTACACGGCACACGGTTTCGATCGTCAGCCCGAGATAGTCGGCGATGTCGAGCCGCGACATCGGCAGATCGAGAATGCCTTCGGCATCCCGCCGCTCGGCGAATTCGAGCAGGAAGCTTGCGACCCGCTCCGGAGCGGTCATGCGGCCGAGCAGCAGCATGCGGTTTTGCGCATGCGCGAGGTCGCGCAAGGTCCGGTCGTAGAGCCCGCGCGCCAGGTGCGGGTCCTCGTCGATCAGCCGGTCGGCGGCGCGCTGTGGATAGCGCATCACCGCCACCTCGCCGACCGCCTCCGCCGAGAACGGGCGGAGCCCGGCGGGCGGCAAACCGAAGCAATCGCCGGCATAGCAGAATTCGGCGATATGGCGCCGGCCGTCGGCCAGCAATTTGCAAATCCGTACGGTGCCCGAGGCGACCATATACCAACAGTCGGCTGCGTCGCCCTCGGCGTATATCTCCTCATCGCGCACGAAGCTGCGGCGAGCGCCGATCCGCTCCAGCGCGACGAGCGCATCCGGCTGCTCGGAACGGGCAACCGGCGCATCGAGCGCCGCGGTGAGGCCGCTCGCACCAAATTGCTTATACATCCGTCCCTCCATCCCTTCGGGATCGAGGGACGATGACCCTTGTTCGGGAACTTCTAAATCCGGATTGATCCGTAGGGGAAACTACCTATCGGCGATCGTCCGGCAGAGCCGCTCGGCATCTTCGCGAAAGCCCAATTCGATGCGGGTCCGCAGCAGCCTCGGTTATCGGCATGGCTTCCCTATCCTAGCCGGCAGCGGCGGTTCCAGCGCCGCCACAAGGCTGCGGGCCCCGGCCGGCAACGGCTCGCGGTGCAACAGGTCGATCGGCGCGCTGTCGCCGATCGAGCGGGCGACCTCCACCAGAATGTCGGCGAACAGGAAATAATGGAGGTGAACCTCGCCGTTCCTCTTTTTCTGAGGCAAGTGACACCATCAGGCGCACTACAGGCGTTCTTTCTCGTAATCGCCGAGCGCGGCGATCGTCTCTTCGAGGTAGTCGGCAAGCAGCGGGGTGCCGATCGGATAGCGGGTCTCGGCCGCGTTGTGGATGTGACGGGCCTGCGCGAGCGCGCCGCGCCATTCGCTGCGATCGAAATCGCCGCGCGGGCGGTGCGCGCCTTGATTTGGCTCAATGGCGCCTCGCCGAACGGGGTTTGACCTGGATCAAGGCGCTGCGCCCCGCGGCTCGGCACCTTCGGGTTCGGCGTAACCCGCACCGTCCTTTCCACAACGATCGTTCCCGTTTCGATGTCGCATTGAGGCTGACATGTCTGTCAAAACCATCCTCGTTGCCGCGAGCGGCGGCGGCGCAACCAATGGCGCCGTCGACCTCGGCTGCCGCATGGCGCTGCGGTTCAAGGCTCATCTGGAAGGTTTTCATGCGATCCTCGACACCGAGGCGGCGCTCGCCGCCCTCGGCGAGGCTTGTGCGGTCGGGCTGGCGGGCAGTCTGGCGGAGACGATGATGGCCGAAGGGGCGACCAGAGCGGCCAGGACCCGCACCTTATTCGTGCAGACGGTGACGCGACATCAGATCCCGCTGCGTGACGATTCGCATGCCGTCGACGCCAAAGCATCCGCCTTTTGGCGGGAGGAGTTCGGCTATGCCCCCGCGCTCGTCGCGCGGCGCGCGCGGTTCTTCGATCTCGTCGTGCTCGGGCGCTCGGAGCGCGCGGTTGGGCAACCCTACACTGATACCATCGAAGAGACGCTCGCGTATTCCGGCCGCCCGATCCTGCTTGCGCCGGTAGAGTTGCCGCCGACCGTCGGCAACCGCGTCGCGCTCGCGTGGAACGGCTCGCCCCAGGCGGTGCGCGCCCTTGCCGCGAGCTTGCCGTTTTTGGCCCAGGCGAAAGCCGTTTCGGTGATCACCGCGGCCGATGCCGCGCGCAGCGGCGGCGCCGATTGCGTGCTCGACTATCTAGCCTGGCATGGCATCAATGCCGAGCATCTGAAGCTGACCGAGCGAGCAGGCCGGCACGTCGGCAAGCTGTTGCTCGATGGCGCCCGCGAGCACGGCGCCGATCTTCTGGTGATGGGCGGTTACGGCCATGCCCCGTGGCGGGAGGCCGTCTTTGGCGGCGCCACGCACGAGGCGCTTGGTGCGACGACCATGCCGCTGCTGCTGGTGTATTGATATCTCCCGTCCAACAACCGCAGAAGGCCGTCAAGGATCCCCCGACTGCGGCCCCAGCGCCTTGTTCCGTTCGCATCCGCGCTGCGGATGCTTCGAAAATGGCGCAAGATCTAGCGGAAAGCTGGCGGACCCGAAAGGATTCGAACCTTCGACCTCTGCCTTCGGAGGGCAGCGCTCTATCCAGCTGAGCTACGGGTCCGGCGCCGCGGTGATTACCGTCTCGCCGCGTGCGGCGCAAGCGGCAGGTTCTAACGGGTGCGGTCCTTGACGGGCGGCCAGGGCCGTTGCGCCTCGATCCGGTCCGCCTGTGACGGCAGCGGCGCCTGCGGCGACAGCACCCAATTCGCGACATCGCCGGCCACCGTCGCGCCATCGAGATCCCGCAGCAGCATATGGTAGCCGTTCGGGTAGTAGGCCAGCCGGTGTCGGCTTGCCGCAGCGGCGGGTAGCGCCTCGACAAACCGGGCGACGGCGTCGCGCGGCACGATCTCGTCATGCGCGCCGTACATCAAGAGCAGCGGCGCGGCGAGGCGGGGCGCCGCGGCGACCGCGTCGTCCATCAAATCGACAAGGCCGTAGACCGTCGTCACCCAGGCGCCCTTGATGACTATCGGGTCTTTCGCGAGCTCCTTCAGGACGGCGATGTTGTCGGTCGGCTTGATATCGAGCCCGCGTCCGGTCAGCTCCAGCCCCGGAAAGAACCGCACCGCGGCAAACAGCGCCAGCCTCGGCAGTAGGTCCATCGAACCCCGGCCCCACACTGCCGGCGCGCCGAGGATCACGCCGTCCGCTTCCGCCGGCGGCACCGAGTCGATGCCGGTGCTTGCCAGCACGGCCACCGCGCCGCCCATGCTTTCGCCGAGCAGGTAGACCGGCAGCCCCGGATAGGCGCGTCGCAACAGCCGCATCGCGGTCACGGCATCGGCCGCAAGCTGCGCGTCGCCGGCCCAGCCGCGGCGCAATGGCGCGCCGCCGAAGCCGCGCTGGTCGTAGGCGTAGGTAGCGATGCCGCGCTCGGCCCAAAGCCGCGCCGGCATGGCGAAGGCGTGGCTGTAATCGTTGAACCCGTGCAAACCCAGGATCACCGCTTTCGGCCTGCCTTTCGGCAGCCATTTGCGCAGCGGCAACACCGCGCCGTCGGCGGCAATCAAGCTGTTTTCGCCGAGCCTTGGCGCCGCCGCCCTGTTTGGCGCCGCGGTCGGCGCCCGGCGCGCCGCGGCGGCAAGCTGCGCTCCCGGCTCGACCGGCGCGACGCAGCTCGCGGCGAGCAGCAGCGCCGGCAGCCACATCGCGGCAC
>JADMIO010800059.1_pt1 | contig 13792 bp, 10 predicted proteins | sample 8958161 | NCBI WGS metagenome assembly JADMIO01 (sample SAMN16585339, study PRJNA669376) | soil metagenome | isolation source: Crop rotation soil | place: USA: Cullars Rotation, Alabama | collected 2011 | reverse complement strand
CTTTCCCCCAAGACGCTCAAAAAGCACGACCTGGTGACCATCATCATTCGTGAAGAAAGCACCGCGACCACCACCGGCAAATCGGACCTGAAGAAGTCGCACGATCTGGACGCCGAGCTCCAGGAGTGGGTCAAGCTCGATCTCAAGAATTGGGCGATCAAAGGCGGTGCGCAGGGTCCAATCCCCCCGGCGCTGAAGTACACGATGTCCCGGAATTTCAAGGGTGAAGGCGAAGTCGACCGGACCGACAGCTTCACCTTCCGTGTGACGGCTGAAGTGGTCGACGTGAAGCCCAACGGCACGCTCGTGCTCCAGGCCCGCAAGCACATCAAGACCGACGACGAGGAACAGGAATTCGTGCTCAGCGGGGTCGTTTCAGCCACCAGCGTGACGCCCGACAACACGGTGCTCAGCACCGACCTGCACGACCTGGATGTAACCAAGCGCACGACCGGCCAGGTGCGAGACACCACCAAACGTGGGTTTTTCCCGAAATTATTGGACGCACTGAATCCGTTTTGACGAAGAACTGAGTGGCGTGCGGGCTTCAGCCCGCATGTCTGTTTGAGATCAGGGCGGAGCCCGATGATGCGAACGATTCTCCTCAGCCTCACCCTTTGCCTGCTGCTGCACGGAAGCGCACTGGCAGTCAAAGTCGCCGACATCACCCGGCTCTCGGGTCAGCGGTCGAGCGTGCTCACCGGGATGGGCTTGGTCTATGGCCTGCGGGGCACCGGCGACGGCGGAGATTTCCTGCCCGCCATCCGCCCGCTGGTCAGCATGCTTGGCAAGTTTTCCAATCCAAGCCAGATCAAGGAATTGTCCAACGCATCAAACGTCGCGCTGGTGATGCTCACCGCGACCGTCCCGCCGAACGGTGTGCGCGACGGCGATCAACTCGACGTCTACGTCACGAGCATCGGCGCCGCGTCCAGCCTCAAAGGCGGGCGGCTCTTCGTCACCCCGATGACCGGCCCCTTGGCCGGCAGCGGAATCTTTGCGCTCTCCGAAGGCGCCGTGGTGTTTGAAGATCAGACCACGCCGACTGTCGGCGTGGTTAAGGGCGGCTGCGTCATGGAAGCCGACCTCCGGCCCGAAAACATCGTCAACGGCCGATTCACCCTGATCATCGAAGACCCGGCCGCGAGCTGGACCACCTCCAGCACGATCGCAAAAATCATCAACGACGCCGAAAGCACCTCCGGCGAAACGCTCGCGATCGCGCGGGACGCCAAGACGGTGGAAGTCACGATCCCCCCGATCGAACGTGAGCGACCCGACAGCTTCATCAGCCGCGTGCAGCGCCTGCCGGTTCCCCTGTTGCCGACCGAGGCACGCGTGCAGATCAACGAGCGCACCGGCACGATCATCCTCACCGGCGATGTTGAAATCAGCCCGGTGGTGATCAGCCACAAGGGGCTGACGATCACGACGATCGCCCCCACGCCCACGCCGTCGGCTCGTACGCCGGTGGTGACGAACAAGGGCGTCATCACGATGGACACGACGAACCAGGGCGGCGCCAAGCTGCAGGACCTGGCTGATGCGTTCGACCGCATCAAGCTGCCGGCGGAGGATCGAATCACGATCGTCAAGGAACTCTACAAGACAGGAAAGCTGCACGCGAAGTTGATTGTGGAATGAATCAACCAACGAGAAAGCGTCGGAGACGCTCATGAAAATCACCAACACGAACATCTCGAGCCTGCTGAACAAGAAGAAGCCAGCCACCCAGGAAGAGCAGGTGGCGAAACAGGCCCAGAAGTGGGTCGCGCAAACCTTCTACGGAACGCTTCTCAAACAGCTCCGAAACAGCCCGTTTAAGAGTGAATTGTTCAGTGGCGGGCGCGGAGCCGAGGCTTTCGGGCCGATGGTCGATGCCAACATCATCGATCACCTCGGCAAAGGCACAGGAAAACATCTCGTTCACGCCGTCACCAAGGCCATCATGAACAATGCCGCGAAGAAGGCAGAACCTGCGGCGCCAAAGGGAGGGGCTCATGTCTCGACAATTGCTTGAGCTGGAACTCATCCTCCGCCAACTGGTGCTGGAGCACCGGCGCATGATCCAACTGATGGATGCGCAGCAGTTGGCGATGAAGAAAATCGATTTGAAAGCGATGGACGAAGCGACCAACGCGCAGGAAGCCTGCCGGCTTCGCATCGTCACCCTCGAAAACAAGCGCCGCGGATGCGTGTTGCAGATCGCCAAGCTGCACCGCATGGCCGGCGAGCCGAAAATCCAGGATCTCGCCAAACTCGACAAGAACATCGGCCCGGCGCTGCTCCAGCTTCGCGACGAATTGCGAAAGACCATGGAAGACCTCGGCCGCCGAACGCATATCGTCGGCAAATTGGCCGGCGCGGTGCTCGGTCATTTGAACACCGTCGTGCGTCTGATCGCCGGCGCGGTGGAGCAGGCGGGTCTTTATACAAAACAAGGCGTGCCGAAGGTTTCGGCCCGCATCGGTGTGATTGAGGCGGTGGGATAACCATGTCGCTGATTGGTTCGCTCAACATCGGAAAGACGGCCCTGGCGGTGAACCAGGCCGCGCTGCAGGTGACCGGCAACAACATTGCCAATGCCGGCAACCCCAACTACACGCGCCAGGTCGCCAGGGTTTCCACCAATGCCGATCAGCGGACCGGACAGAATCTCTTCATCGGCACGGGCATCAACCTCGATGCCGTTCAACGGCAGATCGACGACGCCCTGCAGGGCCGCATTCGTGGCAGCATCAGTGACAGTGAGTCCGCGGACGTGACGCAGCAGTGGATGGGCCGCGTCGAAGCCGTCATGAACGAGCTCGGCGACGACGACCTCTCCACCAAGCTCTCCAGCTTCTTCAATGCCTGGAGCAACCTGGCGAACAAACCGCAGGACGTCGGCGTGCGGCAGGTCGTCGTGCAGAATGCGGATTCATTGTCGCGGTGGTTCAACGACATCAATCACAACCTTAACGATCTGCAGCTCGACGTGAACGCGCAGCTCACATCGCAGGTGAAAGACGCCGACTCGCTGGCCAGCCAGATTGCCACGCTCAACCAGCAGATCATCGTCGCCGAAGGCAATGGCGGGGCACAGGCCAACGGCCTCCGCGATCAGCGCGACGCGGTCATCGACCAACTGGCCCAGATGATCGACATCAAGAGCGTCCCGCAGGCCAATGGCGCGGTCAACATCTACGTCGGATCCGAGCCGCTCGTCACCGACACCCGCAGCAGCGGGATCAGCACGCGCGACGAGGTCGTCGACGGCAAGGTCGTCACCAAGGTGATCTTCAAGGACAATAATGGCGAGATGAACATCCAGGGCGGTTCACTCGGCGCGCTCACCAAAGTCCGCGGCAGCATCCGCGACACCGTCGACCAGGTCGATTCGCTGGCCACGAATTTCATCTATGAAGTGAACAAGCTTCACAGCAGCGGACAGGGGCTCAATCGCCTGGACGACATCACCAGCACGAATGCGGTCGACGACACGACAGTTGCGCTCAGCGACACCGACGGCACCGGCCTGAAATTCAAGCCGACCAACGGCAGCTTCGTCGTTCACGTCCGCGAGAAGGCAACGGGGCTGGAGACGAGCACGCTCGTCGAAGTGGATCTCGACGGCATCGGCGCCGACGACTCGCTTGACACCCTGGCCACCAAGCTCAATGCCGTTACCGGCATCAGCGCCACCGTCGCCGGCGGAAAACTCAACATTAAGACCGACAACCCGGCCGTGGATTTCTCCTTCAGCCAGGACTCCAGCGGAACGCTGGCCGCGCTCGGGCTCAACACCCTCTTCACCGGCCAGACCGCGATGGACATCGGCGTGAATGCCGACGTGAAGGCCGACCCGACGCTGCTCGCTGCGGCCAAGAACGGTGAGCCTGCCGACAACCAGACCGCCCGCGCGATCGCGGGCCTCGAAACGCAAACGCTCGCCGGTTTGAACGGCCAAAGCATCAAGGACGCGTATCAGTCGATGGTGAACACCATTGCCGTCGCATCGTCCGATGCCAAGGCCAACGCCCAGGCCACCTCGGTTGTGAAGGAAACGCTCCAGTCGCAGCGCGAAGCGCTCAGCGGCGTGAGCCTCGACGAAGAAGCGATCAACCTGATGCGGCAGCAGCGAGCATTCCAGGCGGCATCAAAGTTGGTGTCGGTCGTGGACGACATGATGCAGACGGTTTTGCAATTGGTTTGAGGAGTGAAACGGTTTCGTTGATTCAATGACTCGGTAGGAACTATGGCCATTCTGCCCCTACAACTCGCCCGCGTCAGCAATCAGTTGCGGACCAGCCTCGCGACGAATCAGATCTCGCGCGTGCAGCAGCAGATGCTCGAGGTGCAGAACCAGCTTTCCACCGGCCATCGGGTCAACAGCCCCAGCGACGATCCCGGCAGCGCGGCCATCATTCAGCAGCTTCAGAAAACGCTCGAAAATCGCCAGGCTTATGCGCAGAACCTCAAGCAGGCCCAGAGCAATCTGGGTGAAGTGGACACCACGCTTGGCGACCTGTCGGACCTGCTTCAGCAGGCGCAGACGATTGCCTCGGCCAACGTCGGCTCAGATGTAACGTCCGACGCCCGCGAAAGTGCCGCGGCGCTGGTCGACACGATCTATAGCCAGGCCATGAGCCTCGCGAACAAGCAGTTCGACGGCGTCTACCTCTTCGGCGGGGACAAGTCCACCATTGCGCCGTTCCAGAACGATGCCGGCGGGGCGACGTTCGTCGGATCGACTTCCGTTCTGCAGAACGTTTACGACGACGGCACGGTCATGCCGTTCATGGTCAATGGCGAGCAGGTGTTTGGCGCGCTGTCCTCCCGCGCGACTGGCGCAACCAATCTCAGCCCGAACGTCTCCCTCAGCACGCGTCTCGACGATCTCGCCGGCGCCACAGGTGACGGCATTCGTCGCGGCAGCATCCAGATCAGCAATGGCCCAGTCACCAAGCTCGTCGATCTGAGCAGCGCCGACACGATCGGCGACGTGGTCGATCTCATTAACTCCGCCGGCGTTGGTGGGATCACCGCCGGGCTCAACCCAACCGGCACGGGGTTGTCGCTCAATGCCGGCGCGGGTGATGACATCACCGTGATTGACCCCGGCGGTGGAACGCTTGCGTCCGATCTGGGCATCGCCCGCGCGACGGGCCTCGGCGCCGGTGCGAATCTCGACGGCGTCAGCACCGCGGCAAAGGTGACGAGCCTGACTCCGCTTGCCGATTTGCGTGGCGGGGCGGGGCTCGACCTCACCGGCTTTACGATTACGAACGGCGCCTCCACCGCCACGATCGATCTCACCGGCGTGACAACGGTCGAAGGCCTGCTCAATGCGATCAACGGATCGAATACAGGCGTGCGCGCGAGCATCAATGATGCCGGCACCGGCATCGACATTTTCAATGCCAGCCAGGGCACCGAAATGCGCATTGCCGAGAACGGCGGCACGACCGCTGCTGAACTGGGCGTGCGAACCTTTTCGCCGACCGATGCGCTTGCTGGTTTGAACAACGGTAAAGGCGTCACGCTGGCAACAGGCGATGATCTGTCGATCACCCGGCAGGACGGCACCACCTTCACTGTCGATCTTAACGGCGCCGTCACGGTGCAGGATGCGATTAACGCAATTAACACTGCCGATGCCGGCGGCGGCGTGACGGCCTCGTTCGCCACCACCGGAAACGGCATCGTTCTGACTGACACCAGCGTCGGCGGGGGAACGCTCACCGTCGGCAACATCAACGGCTCGACCGCGGCCGACGATCTCGGCCTGACGACGACCGCGGCCGGTGGCGTCATCACCGGCACCGATGTCAATCCTGTTTCGGTCACCGGCGTATTTGCAAACCTGCGTAAGCTGGCCGACGGACTCCGGGCGAACGACGCCCGCTCGATCACCGCGGCCGCGGAGGGATTGAAGGAAGACTACGACCGGACCGGGCGGGTGCGTGGTCAAACCGGCGCGCAGGTCCAGGAGCTGGAATCCCGCGCCAGCCGGCTCGACGATCAGAACGTGGCCACCAAGGGCCTGCTCTCGTCGATCCAGGACACCGATTTCACAACGGCGATCAGCCAGTTTCAGCAGTTGCAGAACACGATGCAGGCGAGCCTGCAGACGACCGCGAACATTCTCAACCTTTCGCTGCTCGATTACCTGAAGTGATTGTTATTGGCACGCGGCTTGCAAGTGAAGGGTCGAGATGATGTGTGATAGTAGTAAATACAACTAAATAAGTGTGAAGCGCAGAAAAGTCTGCGCGACGCGCAAAAATGAACATCAATCGTTCACCAGCAGCAGCGAGCAGACGATCACCGAATGGTGGACGACAAGTGAATAACGGGCCGGAGTGCCCGGAGCAGAACAAGACGCAGCTGGGAAGGTCGGGCCGTGTGGCCTGATCGACGCAAAGGAGAACCTTGCGTTGCTGCAAGACCGAATCTTCTCGGCCTTGGTCACTGAAATGACCATGCCGGTAAGAAGGATTCGTGGGGTAGGTTCCGCAGCGGAGCCTGCGAGGCTGCCGGACAAGAGGTCCGGCCTGTAAGAAATGGAGTTCGCATGGAGATCGAAACCACACGGTTTGGAACGCTGACGGTCGACGACGACCGCGTCATGACGTTCCCGCACGGTTTGCTCGGGTTTCCCGAGTACACGCGTTTCGCGCTCATCCAGACCGGAGAAGAGAACTACTTCTTCTGGCTGCAGAGCGTGGACGAGCCGGCGCTGGCGTTCGTCGTCACCGATCCGACAATTTTCTTCAAGGACTACGAAGTCCCGGTGCGTGACGAGACGATCGCCGAGCTGCAGTTGACCGACCTGGGCCACGTCCAGTGCTTCGTGATCTGCAACAAGGTCGAGGAATGGCTCACCGGCAACCTGCTCGGGCCCATCGTGGTCAACGCGCAGAACCGGACCGGCCAGCAAGTCGTCCTGACGGAAAAGAAGTGGACGACACGGCAGCCCCTGATCCAGCTCCACTCGGAGGTTCCCCTGGCCAAGAGTGCCTAGCGCTCTAAGCGGCTTGGTCAGCTCTGCTGACCATCGCCCAGCCAGTACCCCGTGTGACACGGATGTCACACGAGAAGTTCGGACCGCTCTCGATGATGAGATGCGCGTCCAATCACCGAAGGAAGGAGCCTTATTATGCTGGTGCTGTCTCGTCAGCGCGATGAAACGATCATGATCGGCGATGACATCGAAGTCACCGTCGTCGACATCCGCGGCGATAAAGTCCGACTGGGCATCAATGCCCCCAAGGAAATCGCCGTTCACCGAAAAGAAGTGTATGACGCGATCCGTCGTGAGAACAAAGCGGCGGCTCAAGTGAAACCCGAGGATCTTTCGGGTCTTGGAAAGATCAGTCCGAAAGGTCCGCCAAAGGAAGACAAGAAGTGACACGCCGCGGCCGAGTTTTCGTTTCGGCCGTGCATTAGTGTCCCGAAGGTTTCGGGACCCCCGCGGCGGGCATGGTGCCCGCTCAGCGCCATCAACAATCATGGAGGATTGCTATGGCCCGTATCAATACAAACGTCGCAGCTTTAACAGCCCAGCGTGGGCTGGCTAAGACGCAAAAGTCGCTGTCAGACACGCTGCAGCGGCTTTCGACCGGCTTACGTATCAATCGCGGCGCAGACGACCCCGCCGGCCTCATCGCCAGCGAAGGTCTGCGCAGCGAAATGGCCGGCATCAACCAGGCGATCGACAACTCGTCCCGCGCCAGCAACGTCATCTCAACTGCAGAAGGCGCACTGGGCGAGGTCGCATCCCTTCTGCTCAACATCAAAGACCTCGTGGTCCAGGCCGCAAACAGCGGCGCGCTCTCCAAGGACGAAATCGAAGCCAACCAGCTTCAGGTCGATTCCGCGGTCGCGAGCATCACCCGGATCAGCAACACCACCACGTTCGCCGGTCTCCACCTGCTCAACGGCAGCCTGGATTACATCACCAGCGGCGTGGCCGGCTCGGCGGTGCAGGCCCTGCACATTTCGCAGGCCAATTTCGGCAGCAACGCGACGATTCCCGTCAACGTCAACGTCGTCACCAGCGCCAAGACCGCCGATCTCCGCTTCGTCGGCAGCTCGATCCTGAGCTCCGTGACACTCGAAGTGTCGGGCAACGACGGCGTGGAAACGCTGAAGTTCACCAGCGGCACCACCGCCTCGGCGATCGCGTTTGCGATCAACCGCATCACCGACACCACTGGCGTCGCGGCGCATTACATCAACTCTGCCGCCCCGACCTCCGGGATCGTCTTCACCAGCTCGGGCTACGGTTCGCAGAGCTTCGTGTCGGTCAAGGCGCAGGCCGGAACCTTCGGGACGCAGGACGGAACCGGCGCCGCCACCGACCGCTCGACTGGCCAGGACGTTGTGGCAACGGTCAACGGCGCACTCACCGTCGGCGACGGACGAAGCATCAAGCTCAACACGTCCACCCTCGACATGGAGCTCACGCTCGACCCATCCGTCGGCGTCGGCTCCACCAGCTTCACCATCAAGGGCGGCGGGGCCATGTTCCAGCTTGGTCCGCAGGTCAGCTCCAACCAGCAGGTCAATGTCGGCATCCAGTCGGTTGCCGCGAGCAAGCTGGGTGACAACGACGTCGGGTTCCTCAACGACATCGTCACCGGCGGCTCGTCAACACTCGTCGGTGGTGACGCGGCCAGCGCCAGCAAGATCATCGAGCGGGCGATCCGCCAGGTGGCCGTGCTGCGAGGCCGGCTCGGCGCCTTCGAAAAGAACACGCTGGAGACGAACCAGAATTCGCTCAGCGTGGCCCTGGAAAACGTCACCGCCAGCGAGTCGACCATCCGCGATGCCGACTTCGCCCAGGAAACCAGCGAGATGACGCGAAACCAGATCCTGACGCAGGCCGGCACGAGCGTGCTCGCAACGGCCAACAGCATGCCGCAAAGCGTGTTGTCTCTGCTGCAACACTAAGGCTGAACAGACTTGAGTTGTAAAGCTAAAGCCCACGGACCTATGGTCCGTGGGTTTTTTCTTTGCTGCAGCAACTCGCGCAGAACTTGCGCGGTGGCTGATAAAGACGCCGATTGCAAACCAGTGTGAGGGGTCTGACGCAGTCCGGTGGACTGCCGATAACCACCTCGCAACTCCCGTTTTCACTTCCACTTAAAGAAATCATTCAACGCCCGTCGATGAAAAGTCCCGACCGATTGGTGCCCGGCGGCAGAAGCTGCGCACTGATGGGACTTGTGAGAAAGGAGCAAACGCATGATGGACTCGGGAAGGTAAGGACCCTTCCCGCCGGCTGTTGACGGCTTATTAACCCCTGGCCGCCAACGTGGAGCGATTGCTCCCAAAGCCAATTCAAGGGAATGAACGACGCCTCGCGATCGACCGCAGATCTTTCGATGAAGCGTCAATTCAGTCACGGAGAGACATAGTCATGGCAAGAATTAACACCAACGTAAGCTCGCTCATCGCTCAGCGCGTGCTGAAGCAAAACAACGATGGGCTGAACCAGAGCCTGCAGCGCCTCAGCACCGGTTTGAAGATCAATTCCGGTGCCGATAACCCCGCAGGCCTCATCGCGTCGGAAAACCTCCGCTCGGAGAAGGCCGGCATCACGCAGGCCATCGACAACGCGGGCCGCGCGAGCAACATCGTCGGCATCGCCGAAGGTGGCTTGAACGAAGTGAGCAGCCTGCTCACCCAGCTCCAGAGCCTCGTCGGCCAGGCCGCCAACTCGGGCGGTCTGTCGAAGGAAGAACTCGACGCCAATCAGCTCCAGGCCGACTCGATCCTGAGCACGATCAACCGCATCGCCGGTTCGACCGAGTTCCAGGGAAAGAAGCTGCTCAACGGCAACTACGCCTATACCACGAGCGGCACCGCCACCAGCGCTTTTGATACCTACCAGATCAACAGCGCGATGCTGGTCTCCGGCGCGACCACCAGCGTGGTCGTCCAGGTGACCAACTCGGCCACCACCGGCGCCATCACCCACACCGGCGCCACCAGTGCGCTAGCCGCGGGCAACATCACCCTCGAAATCGCCGGCAACAAGGGCACGCAGCAGTTGTCCTTCGCCGGGAGCTCCACGTACACGCAGATCGCGACCGCGATCAATGCGATCAAGGAAGCGACCGGCGTCAGCGCCGCAATTTCGGGCGCGGTGCTGAAGTTCAACTCCTCGGACTACGGCTCGAGCCAGTTCGTGAGCGTGCAGGCTGTTGCCGGCGCGTTCACGACGGCCGGCGGCACCAGCGGCAAGGCCTATGGCTCCGACGCGGCCGTCACCGTCAATGGTGCGGCGGCCACGGCCGACGGGAAGAACGTCACCTATCGCTCGGGCAACCTCGACGTCGAGTTCACGCTCAGCAACGCCCTCAATGCCGGCGCGGCCAAGACCTTCGGCATCACCGGCGGTGGCGCGACCTTCGCCCTGGGTGCCAAGGTGACGGAAACCGACAAGGCCAGCATTGGCATGCAGTCGGTGACCACCGGCAGCCTCGGCGACGGCGTGCTGGGTTATCTCAGCTCGATCTCCAGCGGTGGAACCAACGCGCTGACCAGCTCCAACCTGGTGCAGTCGCAGCGGATCATCGACAAGGCCATCAAGCAGGTTTCGACCCTGCGTGGCCGGCTGGGCGCCTTCCAGAAGTTCACCATCGGTTCGACGATCAACGCGCTGGGTGTTGCTTTCGAAAACACCTCGGCCGCCGAGAGCGCCGTCCGCGATACCGACTTCGCCGAAGAAACCGCCAAGCTCACGCGAAGCCAGATCCTGTCTCAGGCTGCGACGACGGTGTTGGCCCAGGCCAACTCGTCCCCTCAGCAGGCCCTTTCCTTGCTGCAAAGGTAGGGCATATGAGACTGGTTCGGGATTAGCTCAGAACTTTCTCACAGGTCTAAAAAGAAGCTCCCGGTCCGAAAGGACCGGGAGTTTTCTTTTCCCTGCGCCTCTTGATCTTGCTCTTGCTTTTACTCTCAATCCTCTTCCTAATCTTCATCCTGCTCTTACTCCTAATTCTTCTCTGTCGTGAAGCGTAAGAATTAGGATTAAGATGAAGAGTAGGAGTAGGAAGAGGATTAAGAGTAAGAGTAAGAGCAAGAGGAGAATTCATGTCCCGCCACGTCCGCCTCACCATGATGACGATCCACAACCGCATTCACCCCCTGGCCGAGCGGCGGCAGCAAGTGCTTGAGTTGGTGGATCAAGCCGGCCGGGACGGGACGGACATTCTCCTCATGCCCGAATGCGCGGATCACCATCGCACGCCCGAAGCCATTCAGGCGCACGAGACCCGCGATCGACGAATCGTGCGCGAAACGCTCGGCCTCGGCCTCGACTCGCCGTGGATGCAGAAAATTTCCGAGCTGGCGCGAAAGCACAAGATGGTTGTCATCCCCTGCATCGTCCACAAAGACGGCGACAAAACCTACGACGCCACGCCTGTCATCGGCCCCGACGGCTCGCTGCTCGGAACCTATAACAAGTCGCACCTGGCGCCCGGCGAGGAGCGGGTCTATGACATGGGCAATTCGCTCGAGCCGATCGCGACGCCCTTCGGCAAGCTCGGGATCTTCATCTGCTGGGACATTCATTTCCCGGAAATCACCCGCGTGTATCAATTGAAAGGCGCCGAGATCCTGCTCTGGACGAGCATGCGGCAAGGTCCCTGGGAGCGGGAATGGTGGCACGCGATGCTCCCGAGTCGTTGCCTCACGCACGGCCTGCCGCTAGGCGTGAGCACGTTCGCCCTCGATGCCCAACTCACCGACCGCGGGGTGATGAACTCGACGATCTTCGATTCCTTCGGACAGGTAGTGGCGGGGGGGATGCAATCCGGCAACTCTCTGGTGCGAGGAGTGGTCGATCTGGACTTGCGGCCGACAATCAACCGGGAATGGAACAACAGTCAGTTGATGGACTACCCGCGCTACTTGGAAACTTTCCGCCGACCCGAGTTATACGGCGTGCTGACCGAACCGGCCGCGTGCAATGTGTGATACCATGTTTTCTGGGAACGCCCGAGGCCGTGCGCTAGGCGATCGGTGGGCCAAATAGGGTGCCCACCGGGCACGATCCTCATTTAGACGGCCAAGTCACTGCGATCGTGGGGGCAGTTCAGACTCTTATCTGGTGTGCGAGACGATATATTTTGCCCGACCTCCATATTTCCCAAGCAATATTTTAACATATACGTCATATTTTGGCGGAATTGCAGACTATTGCCGACCGGGATTTCTATATTGCTTTGGAATAAATCCGGGTTACCCTCTTCATCGACCGTTAATTAGGTTTTCATCTCGTTGCGAGAACTTTTACGCGAAGGCGATCGTCTCTTCGCAAAGGATAGGAGAAAAGACATGCTTGCACGTCGGAATCGCAAACTCGCTTTGAGTGTCGCTGGCGCTGTCGCAATGATGGGTACTGCCGAGATGAGCTCGGCTGTGGTGAATGTCTTTAACAGCACTACCACCACAGTGACAGCGAATAACGGCTCGCATGGCGACACCTTGACCATGGGCAGCCTCGGCCATCTCGTTCTCAATGGAATCGCCTCAACTACGCTCGACACATATACGGGTACCTTCAGTGGCGGCGGCACCCCCAACCGCGGCACCGCCATCATTACGATAAACTCGAATGCTGCGGGCGTTACCAAGCTCAACGTCGGCACGACCGCTTGGGGCTTCACTCCCAACAAGACCGACGTCATCATTGAAGGCAACAACGTCGGCGGCACCGCCAATGGTTCTGTTCAGCTGCTAGCCGGCACCGGCACCCTTGCGACAGGAATGCCACTGTTCGGCGCTGCCGCGGGCGTCACTGGTTACAACGGCACCGTCCTTGTCCATGAGTTGACAACTGGAGACTACGACTTTGCCACTTATGACGCCACCGTTGGCGTCAAGGCATTGAGCACTGCGAATGCCAATGATTACGCTCAGAACGCCTTCACCACTGGCGCGAATGTTCTCTGGAACACCGCGATCCCGGCGCTGAATTCTGGTGCGAGCATCAACTCGCTCACGCTCAAGGGCAATAGCCTGGCCATAAGCGGCACGGGTTCAATCACTCTGCCCAGCGTTGGTGCGGGGGCCGGTGCAAACGGGATTCTGAGCATCGGCACGAATAACAGCATTGCGGTGCCCGTGACCGCCAATGCCACTGACGGCCTGACCGTCCACGCCTTTAACGACCTCACGATGAGCGGCGGGATCACTTCGGGTTGGCTGACGAAGGCGAATACGGGCAAGCTAACGCTGATCGGCGCCACCAACATCACCAGTGCCGCCAATTTTGTCACGATCGCGGACGGCACCTTGAGCGTGAGCGCCAATAATAGCTTGGGCACAAATAACGGCGTTCTGGTCGTGCTTCAGGGCGGTGCGTTGCAGGTAACCTCCAACATCTCTGTTGCCCATCCACTCAGCACCTATCATGCCAACGGCAACCTAAATGCCATCGAGATCACTGGCAGCAACGTCGTAGATTTCACGGCCGGCATTGCCACTCGCGTGACGACCAATCCGACTACCGATGGCGGCGTGAGCTTCACCGGCACAGGCACGGCCATCATCAGTGGAAACGTTGCATCGCTTGGTGCCGGCTTGAATGCTTATACGGGCCCCACGCAGATCAAGAGCGGTACGGTGGTGGCGAACATCAACAACGCGCTCTCTCAGACGGTGTCAGTCTCCAATGGGGCCACCTTGCGGATTAACTCGGGCAAAAACCTGGTCCGCGCGGCGGCGGGAGGCGGGACAATATCGCTTACCCTGGCCGGCGCGACGGCTCACCTAGATACCGGAACCGGGAAAG
>JADMIO011721484.1_pt1 | contig 13793 bp, 10 predicted proteins | sample 8958161 | NCBI WGS metagenome assembly JADMIO01 (sample SAMN16585339, study PRJNA669376) | soil metagenome | isolation source: Crop rotation soil | place: USA: Cullars Rotation, Alabama | collected 2011 | reverse complement strand
ACCCTTAGGTCGGCCGCCGCCAGAAAAGGTAGCGATCAAGCCGCCGACCAGGATCAAGGCCACGACTCCGACCCCTGCGCCGATCAGGATTTTTGGATCGGGTTTAGGCTTCTGTGGCGGAGTTTCCTTCTTGGAGGTCCTTTTCTCTGGCTTGTCTGACTTACGCGACTGTCCCTTTGATTTCGATCGGCTTCGCAGCGGGCGAAGCTCGGGATTGTCTGATGAGGTTGAGTCATCCGACTGATCGAATTCCGAGAGGTCACCCCAATCGTCGGAGTCTGAATTCGACGGGGTCGACGGAGCGTCCTGCAGTTCGTCGACATCGTCAAAAGTCGAATCCGCCTCGTCCTCGGAATCCGATCGATCATCATGGGAGCGGCGATCTGCCTTGCCGGGCGACGATTCCGGCGCCGACTTTGGCGGAACGGCGATTCGAAACTTGCGGCCGCAATGAGGGCAAGTGATTCGCCCGTTCTGAGTCTCTGGATCGAGAGTGATACGACCCTGACATTCCGGGCAGTCGACGCGCGCAGTCATCTTGGAACCTTTTTCAAGATAAAGGTATTCACGATGATGGCCCGCCCGCGGCGTAGTCTACGCCTCCCGTTTCACGTGGGCAAGTTGCGATCATCGCCGAGGCCTGGTCGACAAAAAAGCACCCAATCCTGCCAATTCATCCCCGCATTGCAGCGGTAGCGCCAAGCAGTTCAGTGCCGGCTGGTACTTAACCCAGCTCTTTCCCAGGACAGCGTCGCCGTTGGCTCCGCGTTAAACGGCTTTCTGACACAGTGTTGAGTTTGTCAGATTTCATTGTTCCTTAACTGATTCAGCGATCAATCTGCACAACCGCAGGAGAAGTTGATGCCCACTCGCAGGACGACACTGTGTCGTTGGTTCGAGACAACCTTTTTCTGACGGCGTTGACTCGTGAATACTCGAAATCGTCTTGCACTCGGCCTGATGTTTCTCTGCGTCCTGGTCCTCGAAGGCTGCGGAAAATCCGGCTACAGAGTCTATCCCGCATCCGGCATGATCCTTGTCGATGGTAAACCCGTTGAAGGCGTGATTGTTGTCTTGCATCCGACGGATTCGTCGATCACGGTTCGTCCCACTGGCCGAACTGACGCGCGCGGCGAATTCCAGGTGATGACGTATCAGCCCGACGACGGGGCCCCTGCGGGCAGCTATCGGCTGACAGCCAGTTGGCCCGGCACTGCACCCGCTCAAACGCAGGCCGTTGCCAACACGGGGACGATCATGTCCTTCGGAAGCAACGAGTCGAAAGCTCAGCCCGTCGACCAATTGAATGGGCGCTATGCAAAACCCGATACGTCGGGACTGAAGTGCGAGATTTCTTCAGGCAACAACACCCTTGAGCAATTCCGGTTGATGCCGGGCGCTGCCGAGGCCCAGTTCTCTGAAGGCGATCCCGGAGTGGACAACCGCTAAGTCTCAGTTCGTCATTTGATCAAATCTTATGGAGGCAAGTATGCAAGCTCGTGCCCGACGGGGCTTCACATTGATCGAATTACTCGTGGTGATCGCCATTATCGCGGTCCTGATCGCGTTGTTGCTTCCCGCAGTGCAGCAGGCTCGCGAGTCTGCCCGCAGAACCCAGTGTCGCAATAACATGAAGCAGATTGGCCTGGCCATCCACAACTATGAATCGGCCATGAGATGCCTGCCGCCGGTGGGATTGGATTACGCCGGAGGTGCTCAAGGCCATTCGCTGTTCACGTTCATTCTGCCCTACCTCGATCAGGTGAACGTCTACAACAGGGTGAACTTTTACAAGCCCGCCACTGACTTGACGAACCTGCCGCCACCGACCGGCAGTAATGACGCGGGAACCACGACGATTCCCCCGTACATCTGTCCTGGCGCACCGGATAAGAAGGCCGACTACACCGCGGCAGGATACCTTCCAGCACCGTTCAACCCACTGGGGCGAGTCGACTATGGAGCCCTGACTGGCGTGGGATCGCCGTTCACCAGCTTCCTGACGGCTGGCTCACCGACGGGAGCGACGGGCCTGTTGCGATACACACCGACTCGGACAATGGCCGATGCCGTCGATGGCCTGTCGAACTGCGTGCTGGTCGCGGAAGATGCTGGACGCGTCGATCGCTATGAATTGGGCAAGCAGGTCTCGGGGGCATATTCCTCTGGCGGCGCCTGGTCAGACTATAACTCGGAATACTACGTCCATGGCTCAACCGCGGGGGGCGGCACCGGACGATGTGCGGTCAACTGCACCAACGACAACGAAATCTATTCGTTCCATCCAGGCGGCGCGACGATTCTGCTGGGTGATGGTTCCGTCCGCTTCCTGGGAGTGAACATCGACGCCAATGTCCTGGCGGCGATCATCAGTTCCAATGGCAGGGAACCTGTCGGGGACTTCTAAGCAGATTGCATGACATTACCTGAAAGGACGGGCCTGATCGCCCGTCCTTTCTGTTTTTCCCGCAGACAGAACGGCGACAGGACTATGGGAGTCATGGGACGTATAGGTCCCGTCGCGGTAACCCTAAACCCGATAAGGCGTGCTTTGTTTGATGATGTCGGCGACTTGCAGCGACTTCAGGATGCGTGCCTGCAGGGCCCGGACTTTTGACAAGGGATGATGGGGAAAGGATGCATCGTACTCTTCGTTGTCCGGGGCAATTCGTCGGATCGGACTGTTGAGTGGTCATTGGGGTTCTGTCTTTTGAGTCGGGCTCCCTGTCGAAAAAACATAGTCAGTTGATTTCCAAAATCTGAGTTAATCTGCGAATTCTGCGGATGAATCCTGTTGGAATCGGAGATGAGGTCCGCAGATTACGCAGATGATAAGAGGCTTTTGAAATGGACTCCAGATGGTGGTCCTCTGGTTTCTATCGGGCTTGCCCGGCGGACCGCAACTGGTCTCTTTGAAAAAATATCGCAAAATACTATTGCAAGTACGCATTTGTACATAGAATGTACACGACATGCCATGAAAGACGCGATCCGCCACATTTTCGAAGATTCACTTCGGAAAACGCAGGCACGTTGACAAGCAAGATGCAGCCATGACCACATGCTCTTCCATCCATCTGACATCAAGCCGCGACACCCGGTTTGCCATTTTTGGGACGATTTCGTGTCGAATTTTGACAGTTTGTGACAAGAATTGCCATTTTTCGACCCTGTTCGTTCGACGGCAAATGCCACAAGTTGAATCGTCGTTTCGTTTAACGGGTTTTGCCGGTTCGAGACGAGGATCAAGGTTGAGAATTCTCCGGACAAAACGGGTCAAACTGTGCCATTTGTAGAAATAACTTCCCAAAGCTCTGATGAGCCGGAGGCACCCTCGTGATCCCGATTAAGATGACGCCGCAACCACTTCCCAGGTTGAAGCCACGCGAAGTTGACATGTCGCCAGAAGCGATCGATCAGCGGCGAGATTGCAGTGATCTCACATTCCTCAGCCTCATGCTCGCCTCCGCGAAGCAACAGGGCACAGTCCAAGAGGGTTCGGAAACGCGAACTGCTGGCAGCCCTGAATGAAGTCGCTGAGCAGCATCCAGATTCTGACGTGGCCGGTAGCGAAAAACAGGACTCGGTCTGATAAAACTCAAGGGATTCTCGGTGAAGACAGTTGTGGACCTCCACTTGGATCTTGAAGCAGACTGCGATTAACCAGCAAAAGGACAACCCTGATGAAACCGCTGATTAGGGGATTTCTTTGTCTATGTGTGGCCAGCACCGTCTTGGCAGGAGACAAGATGACCTATCCCAGTTCGAAGAAGATCGATCATGTTGACGAACTCCACGGCGTGAAGGTGCCGGACCCCTACCGGTGGCTTGAAGACGATGTTCGCGAATCGAAGGATGTCGCCGGCTGGGTCGAAGCTGAGAACAAAGTGACGTTCGCGTTCCTGGAATCGATCCCTCAACGTGATGAGATCAAGAAGCGACTTACCGAGCTTTGGAACTACGAAAAGTATTCGGCCCCGTTCAAGGCGGGGGGACGCTACTTCTTCTTCAAAAATGATGGCCTGCAGAATCAGTCGGTGCTGTACAAGCAGGAGTCCCTGGATTCTTCGCCGAGCGTCCTGATCGATCCGAACTCGTGGTCGAAGGATGGGACGGTCGCCCTGGGGACGACGTCCTTCAGCGACGATGGCAAATATGTCGCCTACAGCGTCGCCGAAGCGGGTTCCGACTGGAACACCTGGAAGATCATGGAGGTCGAATCGGGGCGGCTGCTCGAAGATGAGTTGAAGTGGGTGAAGTTCAGTAACGCAGCGTGGACCGCTGACAATCGCGGCTTCTTCTATGGCCGGTTCGACGAACCGCCGCCGGGGGCTGCGTTTCAGAAGACGAATCTGAATCAGAAGGTCTTCTATCATCGCGTTGGCACACCGCAGTCGCAGGACGTGCTGGTTTACAAGCGACCAGATGAACCGGCGTGGGGGTTCGCACTGCGTGTGAGTGAAGACGGCCGATACCTGATCATCACTGTCTGGAAAGGGACTGACGACAAGTACCGAATCCTCTACAAAGATCTGAATGAACCGTTCGGGATGCCGATCGACCTGATTGAGCACTTCAACGACGAATACACGTTTGTGGGCAATGACGGCCCGACGTTCTACTTTGTGACGGACAAAGACGCGCCTCGCAAACGGATCGTGGCCATTGATACTCGCGTACCGGGCGAATTGCGCGAGGTGGTTCCGCAGGCGGTGGATACGCTGGCTGGCGCCGATGTCGTCGCGAATCAGTTCGTGCTGACGTACCTGAAAGACGCGAAGACGCAGGTGAAATTGCACGCGATGGATGGCCATCTGGTTCGCGAAGTGCAGTTTCCCGGCATTGGTACTGCGACGGGATTTGGTGGAAAGCGGACCGACACCGAGACCTTCTATTCATTCTCCAGCTTCGCAACTCCGCCTTCGAACTTCCGATATGACCTGCTGACCGGCGAGAGCAAACTGCTGCGACGGGCTGCAGTGAAGTTCAATCCCGATGACTACGAAGTCAAGCAGGTTTTCTATTCGAGCAAGGATGGCACCAAGGTGCCGATGTTCATTACTCACAAGAAGGGACTGAAGCTGGATGGTTCGAACCCGACGCTGCTGTACGGATATGGCGGGTTTAACATCTCGCTGACGCCAACCTTTTCAGTCTCGAAAATGGGCTGGATGGAGTTGGGTGGTGTGTTCGCAGTGCCCAACCTGCGCGGTGGCGGTGAATACGGCGAGGAATGGCACAAGGCGGGCACGAAGCAAAAGAAGCAGAACGTCTTCGACGACTTTATCGCCGCTGCCGAATGGTTGATCGACAACAAGTACACGCGTTCGGACAAGCTGGCCATCCAGGGCGGTTCCAACGGTGGACTGCTGGTGGGAGCGTGTATGACTCAGCGGCCCGACCTGTACGGTGCGTGCCTGCCCGCAGTCGGTGTGATGGACATGCTACGCTTTCACAAGTTCACCGCAGGCCGCTTCTGGGTCGACGACTACGGGAGCGCAGACAAGGCGGATGAATTCCCGGCGCTCTTGGCTTATTCCCCCTATCACGCACTGAAGCCCGGAACAAAGTATCCCGCGACGCTGATCACAACCGCCGATACGGACGATCGCGTTGTGCCTGGACACAGCTTCAAGTTTGCGGCGCGATTGCAGGAGTGCCAGGCCGGAGATGCACCCGTGCTGATTCGCATCGAAACGCGAGCCGGGCACGGGGCCGGCAAGCCGACGGCCAAGCTGATCGAAGAAGCTGCCGATCAATGGGCGTTCCTGGTGAAGAGCCTGGGGATGAAGTAGCAGAAGAAGGGATTGGAGACTGGGGCCTGGAGGTGGGGAAAAGCAGGTGCCCCTTTTTGCCAAGCTAGTTCAATCGGCGGAGTTCAATGCAACATGAAAGGTTGTCCTGCCTTCCCCAGTCCCTCTTCTTGCTATACTTCATTCAGTATCACTGTCGAACATCGCGGAGTGCCCGTCGTGCTTGTGCAAATGGAATTGGCTCGGATCATCATAAGCGAGATCAACGATCAGCAGGTCATCTTTCTGCGTGAGGTCGAAGGGGACCGGTCGTTTCCGATCCTGATTGGATTGTTTGAAGCCACCAGCATTGATCGCCGTGTCAAAGGGGAAATCTCTCACCGCCCGCTGACTCACGACCTGGTCAAATCCAGCATCGAAGCCCTTGGCGGAGAATTGCAGGATGTGGTGATCCACACGCTGGAAGACCACACGTATTTCGCATCTCTGCGAGTCAGCAAGGATGGCGAATTGATCGAAGTGGATGCTCGCCCCAGCGACGCGGTGGCCCTGGCCGTTCACTATGCCCCGCACCTGCCGATCTACGTCGCGTCGGAAGTGCTGGATGAAGCGGCTGGATGAACCACGAAGGACGAACAGCATCCTTCGTGATTCCATCCTGCCAAAAGTCTTACGACTCAGACTCATCTGGTATTGCAGCTTGTCCGTCGATCGGCGGGGAAGGGTTGGGATGGGGATCTCCCAGTCCAATCCACGCAGGCATGATCAGCGGTGGCATCCAGCCCGCCTTGTAGGCGCTGATCAACGCGCCGATCACAAGTGTTCCAATGCTCCACGAGAACGCCGCCATCGCACCTCGACCGACGACGGCTCCCGCGGATCGAAATCCTGTGGCTGCCAGGCTGTATCCCAGGACAGAAGTCGTTCCGACAAACCCAGCCCAATAAGACCGGCTGCGGCTGATCTGAGCACACAGCAGGCAGACGCCAGCCAGCCCCGTCACGTAGAGCAGTCGCCAATGCTGCGGCACTTCCATTGCCGTCGGAAGCACCATGACCAGGAATGCACTCACAGCGAGCGACCACGAACACACCGGCCGCAGCAGGAAAGCGAGTCGATCTTTCATCGTCAGGCTTAACAGAAGGCTTGCAAGCAGCATTACGTGGTAGCAGATCGTTGCTCGATAGGCTGCCAGCAGCGATTGAGGCAACAGCATCCACAGGCCGCACGTCATGACGGCCGTGGCGGCGAGAGTCACCGCCGCCGACTGGCGAATGATGCCTGAAATCACCAGGACGGTGCTCACGAGCAGCATGGGAATCGGTTGCAAAACAAACGTGGTCTGGTCGATCGTCTGCGGGCCGACAAAGCTCAGGACGAGGATCGAACCGAGCAGGCCATAGCTGGCTTGAGGCACCTTTCGCAAACAAGCCCAACCATAAAGTCCGATCAGCATGAGCGTCGTCAGCCAGATCGGAGAACCAGCGGCTGCGGTCAGCCGCGATACGAAATCGAGCGACGTCAACGTCGTTCCCCATGGCCAGGCGACCAGCAAAAGCAGGGGTGTTGACACCATCACACGGCGGACCAGCCGGCGATTGCCACTGGCAAGTCCTGCCTCCAGGATCAACAGTAAGACGGCGAGCACAAAAGGAGCGACAAAGTAGGGGCGCCAGATGGTGTCGAGGACGATTCCCGTCCGACTTTCCGCCGAGAACCAGATGGGACCGGTCTGGCTGAAGGTGAGCGACAGGGCGTACGATCGCAGGATGACGGCACCACCGATGAACCCAAACGCGGTCCACGGAAACCAGGGCCATGCCCACGGCGTGCCATTGTTTGCCGCGTAGCTTTGTCCGCGCCTGACGGCTGGCAGCAATGTCAGGCACAGCAGGGCCGCGACCTGTGGAAACAGGAACACTGTCCAATCAAGCGACTGAGGTTTGCGGGGGTGAAGCTCGGGAGAACACCACCACGGCGTCACATAGAACAGCACTAAAAAGAGCAGGAACGGAATTCGGAAGGCCCATCCCAGCCTGATTCCTGCACCCCGCAATACGCACTCAAAGATGAAGATGGAAAACGCCAGGCCAAATGCCAGCAGCGCAATAGCTCCCGTCGAAGATTCCATCTTCACAAACAGATCATCAGCACTGACCGAAACCGCCAGGAACATCAGCAGGAGCAGCAGGAAGATCGATCGAGCGTCGTCCCAGACTCGACCCCACCGGACAATCATCACACCAACTGCTGCCAGGACAGAGGTGTAAACCGCCAGCACGCCCATCATCACCCAGCAGTTGATCGTTCCGATTTCCAGTTGCCCGTAACTGGTGCGCACGGCATACAACATCAACAAGGCACTGATGAAGTAGAAAGGATTGTTAGTCCACAGCCAATGGACGACCGACGACCTCGAGTTTCCCATGGTCCGCCTCCGAAAAAGAGAGAAATGAATACAGGCGGGACGGCAAAGAAATGAGGAAACACCGCCCCGATGCTCGCATTATAGGCAAGGGGCGGGCGAGGGAAGTCCGTGTCCAGTTCGCGTAAGCCAAATCTGAAAGCCTTGATGTCGGAGCCGATCGACGATTCTCGTCGTTCGATCACGCGTCGCCAACGTTCGGGCATGCCGGCATAGCGGCGGAATAGATGTCTTCCAAGGGAAGATTTACGTAGGCGTCGTTCTGCAGAAAGAGCGGCATGACCGGAAGAAGGTCTCCGATAGCGAGTGGTTCCAAAAATGCCGTGGGGCGACCCGCCTGATAGGCGGCAAGGACCAGCGGCTTCGCAGATGTCGTCTGGTAAGGCACGTCGTCGTAGCTGCCCCAGATCTCGGTGTGCAGTCACATGAACGAGGTTTAGACCGAGTTGTCATCTGGGCACAGTCAAAAACCGAAGTTCATTTGATTCGAGGTCCAGAATCGCGACCGAGAACTCATCGGCTCGGTGCAGAGCCCCCGGATTGATCCGGCGGATTGAGTCAACTTGGACGTCACCTCGGATGTGTGAATGGCCCGAGAAGATGTAGTCCGGGTTCGCGGCCTGGACTCGGCGAAGATCCGCGGTCAGGTGGCCATGCACCAGGCCGACTCGTTTTCCGCCCAGTGAAACGACATCGCCCCAGCCCAGGCATGTTACCCCGAATTCGGTGGCTGCGGACTGCAGATGCGGAACCATGTCTGAGTCGTGGTTTCCGAATACAAAGTAACAGGGAAGGATTGAGCAGGCTTCGACTATTGGTGGGCTGGCCAGGTCGCCACAGTGAAGAAGCGCTTCGGCTCCCGCGGTCCGAAGGATCTCGACGGCGACTCGAGTTCGCTGCAGCTTGTCGTGACTGTCGGACAGGATCCCGAGTCGCATTTTGAATCTAAAGAACCGGGGGACTTGCGTCCCTCCGCTTAGAAAGGCCAGGGGGAAGCTCGCTATTTCCCCAGCTTTTCCTTGAACAGCTTCTGCATGTCGCCCCAGCTTTTTTCGTCGGCTTCTTTGTTGTACTTCAGGCCTTCCACGTTGTGGCTGTCGGCTTCGGCAACTGTGAAGCTGTGCTTGGCGCCGGCGTAGTTGATGAACTCGTACTTCGTGCCAGCCTTGTCGAGGGCTTCGCGGAACGACTTGATCGCCGTGTCGGGGATGAACTTGTCGTCCGCACCATTGCAGATCAGGATCTCGCACTTGACGGCCTTGGCCTGTTCGGGCGTCGGTGTCACAAGGGCACCGTGAAAACTGGCGATAGCCTTCAGATCGGTCCCGACGAACGCCAGTTGCTGGACCGTTGAACCCCCAAAGCAGTAGCCGATCGCCGCAAGCTTTGTCTTGTCGCACTGAGGCTGTGACTTCAGCACGTCGAGTGCCGCCAGTCCGCGCTTGCGCCAGTCTTCGACATTGCTGCGCACCTTGCCGGCCATTTGCCCGGCATCGGTCGGATGAGTCAGAGTCTTGCCTTCGCCGTACATGTCTGCGGCGAACGCAACATAACCCAGCTTGGCCAGCATCTCGGCTCGGCGTTTTGCGTAGGCATCCAGTCCCCACCACTCATGCACAACCAGCACACCCGGACGCGGTCCATCGGTTGAATCGTCCCATGCCAGGAACCCGCGACAATCAAGGTCCCCGTGCTTGTAAATGATTTCCTTCGTCTGCACGGCGGCCTGAGCCGATGCAGCCATCATCAACACTCCCAATCCAATCGCTGCCGAAATCCTCATGACGTCGTCTCCTGCAGATGTTTTCGTATGACACAGGCCCCTGACCAGAATGTTAGCTGGTGCCTGCAGCGATTCAACAATGTGGCGGGCGTCGGATATCGGCTTTGAATCGTCAATAGCCGCCAACCGCAACCTTGGGCACATCAATCGCCGGCAGCACCAGCCGCTTTCGGCATTCATCCAGGATGTCTGCCGTTCGACTGGCTCCGCAACGCGTGACACCCAGTTCCTGGACGGCCAGCAGGCCGTCGAAATCTCGAACGCCACCGGCCGCCTTGACCTGTACAAATGGTGGCGAATGCTTTCGCATCAGTTTCAGATCGTCATGAGTCGCACCGCTTGACCCATATCCCGTCGACGTCTTGACCCAGTCGGCCTTCAGTTCGCCACAGATCTCGCACAGGCGAATCTTGTGCTCGTCCTTCAAGTAACAGTTCTCAAAGATCACCTTCACTTTTTGTCCGCTGGCGTGAGCAACATCGACGACGCTGCGGATATCCTCGCGCACGTAGTCCCAACGGCCGCTGAGCACCTGGCTGATGTTGACGACCATGTCCAGTTCCTGGCAGCCATCCACGAGAGCCTGCCTGGCTTCTGCCAGCTTGACGGCCGTGGTGTTTGCCCCATGAGGAAACCCGATCGTTGTGCTCGGCTTGACCGTTGAACCATGCAGCAAGTCGGTGCATCGCGCCAGGTAGTACGGCATGATGCAGACACTGGCCACGTCATAGGCGGTCGCCAGTCGACATCCCGCTTCCAGATCGTCCACCGTCAGCGTGGGATTCAAAAGCGAGTGATCGATCATCTTGGCCATTTGTTCGTACGTGAACGCCATCGTCTTCATTCCAATATTTCGATACAGAACCGGGGGCTTACGCCACCTCGCTCGGAGGGAAGTCAGAATTGGGATTCATCCCACAACAAACTGTTTCAAGTAGTTCGAACTCTGCTGCAGCGATTCCTTGCGAAGATCCAGCGTCGCTTCGTAGGCTCGATCTTCGACTTCAACACACACCGGCCCGCGATAGCCGACGTCCGTCAGCACGCTGAAGAACTGGCCCCAGTTCACGTCGCCCAGTCCCGGCAGCTTTGGTGTGTGATACAGGTTCGGATGCGCCATGATGCCGACATCATTCAGCTTCTGTCGGTCCAGTCGCACATCCTTCGCGTGAATATGCACCAGTCGATCGGCGAATTCGCGAATTGGTTGCAGATAGTCCATGTGCTGCCAGATCATGTGAGACGGATCGTAGTTCAGTCCCAGGTTCAGGCTGGGAATGTCTTCGAACATCCGTCGCCAGATCGCTGGAGACGTCGCCAGGTTCTTGCCACCGGGCCATTCGTCCTTCGTGAACAGCATCGGACAGTTCTCGATCCCAATTCGCACGTTGTGGTCTTCCGCGAACTTGACGAGCGGCCTCCAGGTCTCACGAAACCGGGGCCAGTTGTCGTCGACCGACTTCGTCCAGTCGCGTCCAATGAACGTCGTCATCCGGCCAAGTCCCAGCAGGGACGACGCCTGGATGACCTTGCAAATGTGATCAACGTATTTCTGTGCTTCGGCGGAATCAGGAGTAAGAGGGTTAGGGTAATACCCCAGTGAACTGATGGTGATCCCGGCCGATTCCATGATCGCCCTGGTATCTTCGGCCTTCGTCCTGGTGAAATCGGTCACATCGATATGAGTGATCCCTGCATACCGTCGCTCGGCCTTGCTGACCGGCCAGCACATCACTTCAATGCACGAGAACCCCGCAGACTTCGCAAATTGAGCGACTTCAGCGAGCGACAACTCCGGAAGAATGGCGGTGACGAATCCCAGTTGCACGGAAACCTCCAAAAACAAGGCCATCGACAAATCTGTTGAAAGGATCAAACTCGATTCCGATGGCAACTGCAACACTGCCGGTGACTCGGTACCCAGTTCTCGTTAACTGATCTGCGCGATTAGTTAACAGTTCGTTGATGCTTCAGGTTCACTTCAATTTCATCTCATCTCAATGCCGCCAAATTGATCTTTGCCGAGATTTTCATATAGTGGCGCGCAACACGTCGTCCTTTCTCCTGGCGTAATTCCCATCTCAGTTGAAACTCTGCATCTCGCAACGTGACGAGCGTTACCATTCGGCCGGCATCATAGAGGAGCCATCATGAATCCAACCCAATGGACGTTTTTTACGACCTTCACAATGGCAATCTTCGCCAGCGTGTCCTTCGTTGGCGAGGCATCAGCGCAAACCGACAAGAAGCCGAATGTGCTTGTTATCTGGGGAGATGATATCGGGACTTGGAACATCAGCCACAACAGTCGCGGCATGATGGGTTACATGACTCCCAACATCGACCGGATTGCGCGGGAAGGGATTTCGTTCACCGACTACTACGGCCAGCAAAGCTGCACCGCGGGCCGCGCGGCCTTCATCGCGGGCAACGTCCCGGTCCGCACGGGGATGACGAAGGTAGGACTTCCCGGCGCCAAAGAGGGGTGGCAGAAGACCGACGTGACGACCGCGACCGTAATGAAAAGTCTTGGGTATGCGACGGCCCAGTTTGGAAAGAACCACCAGGGAGATCGCGACGAACATCTACCGACGATGCATGGTTTCGATGAGTTCTTCGGCAACCTGTACCATTTGAATGCGGAAGAAGAACCCGAGAACTTCGACTATCCGAAAGACATGAAGCTGGCCAATGGAAAGACGTTCCTCGAAACATACGGACCGCGCGGAGTCCTCAAATGCAAGGCGGATGGCAAGGGGGGCCAGACAATCCAGGACACAGGACCGCTGACCAGGAAACGCATGGAAACCATCGATGAGGAAACACTCGCTGCGGCGAAAGAATATGTCACGCGGCAACACATGGCCGGCAAGCCGTTCTTCTGCTGGTGGAATGCAACGCGGATGCACCTGCGGACTCACGTGAAGAAGGAGAATCGCGGAAAGTCCGGACAGGATGAGTACAGCGACGGCATGGTCGAACACGACGGCATGGTCGGCGAGCTGTTGAAGCTACTGGATGACTTGAAGATTGCCGACAACACCGTCGTCTTCTATTCGACGGACAACGGCCCGCACTACAACTCGTGGCCTGATGCGGGAACGACGCCGTTCCGCAGCGAAAAGAATTCGAACTGGGAAGGGGCCTATCGTGTTCCCGCGTTCGTGCGCTGGCCAGGCAAAGTCCCGGCCGGAGTGACACTCAACGGGATCATGGCGCACGAAGACTGGTTGCCGACTTTCGCCGCGATTGGCGGCAGCACTGATATCAAGGAGAAGCTCGCAGCGGGTGTGGAACTGAACGGTCGCAAATACAGAAACTACATCGACGGCTTAAATATGCTTGACTACATAACCGGCAAGACGAAGCAGTCGCCGCGGCATGAATTCATCTACGTCAACGACGACGGACAGATTGTGGCAATGCGATACGACGACTGGAAAGCCGTCTTCCTGGAAAACCGCGGCCATGCGTTTGAAGTTTGGCGCGAGCCATTTGTTGAATTGCGAGTCCCCCTGCTGTTCAATCTGCGTCGCGACCCGTTCGAGAAGGCGCAGCACAACTCGAACACCTACAACGACTGGTTCCTGGATCGGCCCTTTGTGATCGTGCCGATGCAGCAGCTGGCCGCGAAGTTCCTTCTAACAATGAAAGAGTACCCACCCAGCCAGACGCCTGGATCGTTCAACCTGGAAAAGATCCAGAAGACGATCGAATCCACGGGAAGATAATCCTGGGCTGCGAACGGTGGTGGGCCACAAGCCTCCAACTTTGACCCAGCGGCAGAGACTTCATGTGATTACTCAACGCCTGGTGATCGGCGCGCTGCTGT
>JADMIO010930537.1_pt1 | contig 13794 bp, 20 predicted proteins | sample 8958161 | NCBI WGS metagenome assembly JADMIO01 (sample SAMN16585339, study PRJNA669376) | soil metagenome | isolation source: Crop rotation soil | place: USA: Cullars Rotation, Alabama | collected 2011 | reverse complement strand
AGGTGAGCCAGTGTGATTACATTTGCGGCCTAACTGTGGCCAGTCCAGTTACGCTGGAGTCACTAGTATTTAGGTGACACTATAGAAGCGGCCGCGACAACTTGTCCACGTGGAATTCTAAGCTTAGGATCCCAATGTGCTGGAAAGTGCTGCGGACGCTGGAGGGCAGGACGATCCACCAGTTGGCCGACGCCCGCCGGTCCGGCGCCAAGCGCAGCCGCGCCGTGTTCGCCCTCTCGCTGGTGGCGCTGGCGGGCGTGCTGGCGGGCCTCGCCGCCGTCTTCGGCGCCGGTCGGTCGGGCTCGACGTGCCTGGGCGTCGCGGCGGTCTCGCTGGTCGCGGCGGCCGCGTGGGGGATCAGCGCCGTCCCTCTAGGCTCCTGATTCCGATGCGCATCGCCACCTGGAACGTCAACTCGCTGAAGATCCGCCTGCCCCGCGTCGAGGAGTGGCTGCAGTACGCCCAGCCCGACGTCCTCTGCATGCAGGAGACCAAGCTGGCCGACAGCGCGTTCCCGGCGCTGGCGTTCCAGACCCTCGGCTACGAGGCCGCCCACTGCGGCCAGGGGCAGTGGAACGGCGTCGCTATTCTGAGCCGGGTCGGGCTGAAGGACGTCGTCGCCGGGTTCTCCGACCAGGCCGAGGACGAGGTCACGGAGGCTCGGCTGCTGTGGGCGACGTGCGGGGCGGTGCGGGTGGGCAGCGTGTACGTGCCCAACGGCCGGTCAGTCGGCAGCGAGCACTACGAGGCCAAGCTGCAGTGGCTCGATCGCCTGCGCCGCCACGTGGAGTCGGCGTGCGACGCCACCGAGCCGCTCATCCTGTGCGGCGACTTCAACGTGGCGCCGTCCGACGACGACGCGTGGGATCCGTCCAAGCTCCACGGGGCCACCCACGTGAGCCCGCCCGAACGCGATGCCGTCCAGGCCCTGCTGGATTGGGGACTGGTGGACACCTTCCGCACCCTGCGACCGGAGCCGAAGATCTTCTCGTGGTGGGACTACCGCGCCGGCGACTTCCACGAGGGCCGGGGGCTGCGCATCGACCTGGCGCTGGCGTCCAAACCGCTGGCCGAGCGGGCCACCTTCGCCCTCATCGACCGCAACGCCCGCAAAGGCAAGCAGCCGTCCGACCACGCCCCCATGCTCATCGACTTCGACCTCTAGTCGCCGCCGCTGGGCGGCGAGCTAGGCGCTGAGGTGCAGGCGCAGCTTGGCCAGGCCGCCGGCGAGGGCCTCGCGCAGCTCGGCCCGGGTGATGCCGAGGTCGGTGTGGAGCTCCTTCATCGACCGGGGCGCGATCCCGCCCAGCCCGTAGTGGGCGGTGATGACCTGGCGCTCCAGCGGCTCGAGGGTGTCGAACAGGTGAGCAGGGGTGGCTCTGAGCGAGAACGTGTCGTCGTCGACGTCGGCGCCGAGGTCGACGAGCTCAGGCCCGCCGTCTGCGTAAGGCCAGCCGCCTTCTCCGTAGTACATGCTCATGGTTCGTTGTCGCGCCGATGGGGCCCGGCGTCAACCCGCGGCCTGCGCCACCAGCGACAACAGTGCCTCGCCATACCGCTCGACCTTGACCGGGCCCACCCCCGGCAACGCCAGCAGGCCGGCCCGGTCGCGCGGCTTGGCCTCGGCCACCGCCGCGAGCGTGGTGTCGTGAAACACCACGTAGGCGGGGATCCCGGACGCCTGGGCGATGGCGGCCCGCCACAGCTTGAGCGCCTCCAGCATCTTGGGGTCGGCGTTGCGGCCCACCTGCGGCCCGGCGAGGGGCTTCGCGGCCCGGAGTTGGGCCCGGGTCCGGGCCAGCTGCTCCTGCCAGTCGGGCACGGGGCGGCCCTCGGACAGGGCGTGCACCGCCGCCTCGATGCGCTCCAGGTAGGGCGACGGCGAGCGCGACATCGCCCGTTCCGCGAACGTGCGCTTCTCCGCCCACGAGCAGTGCAGCTCCCGCCGCGCCCTCGTCAGCCCGACGTACAGCAACCGCCGTTCCTCGGCCCGGGCCTCCGGTGTCTCAGCGTGGCCGATGGGGATGAGCCCCTGCTCGAGGCCGGCCACGAACACGACGGGCCACTCCAGGCCCTTGGCCGCATGCAACGTCGCCAGCTCGACGGCGTCAGCGACTGCACCGGCGACGGCATTGTCGCCGACGTCGGGCTCGTCGCCGCGGAGGGCGGCGACCAGCCAGGCGAGGAAACCGGCCATCGACGCGCCGGGCTCGGCGGCCAGGTGCTCGCGAGCCAGGCGGGCCAGGCTCTCGAGGTTGGCGACCCGCTCGGCGGGCTCGCCGTCCCGGCCCACGGCCTGGGCCTCCTGGACGAGTTCCAGCAGGTCAGGCAGGGCGGCGGACAGCGGCGTGTGCGGCGGCAGCCGCTTCAGCTCGCCCAGGGCCTCGCGCACCTCGGGTTGGCTGAGGAAGCGGGCCGACCCGCGCACCCGGAACGGGATCCCGGCCGCCCGCAGGGCCTCCTCGAACAGCACCAGCTGGGCATGGGTACGCGTCAGCACCGCATGGTCGGACCACGGCCGGCCCGCCCCCCGCTGGCGTCGCACGGCCCGGGCCACTCCGACTGCCTCCTCCCGGTCAGTGGGGTAGGAGGTGACGGTCGGAAGTGGCCCGTCGGGCTCGTGCGCCCGCAGCCGGTGGCGCCCGCCAACGACAACGTTGGCGACGGCGAGCACCTGAGGCGTGGAGCGGTAGTTGTCGTCCAGGTGGACGACGGAGGCGCCGGCGAATCGAGACGGGAAGCCGGTGAGGATGGTGGGGTCGGCGCCGTTCCAGGCGTAGATCGCTTGGTTGGGGTCGCCCACGACGCAGAGGTCGGGCCGCCCCGCCCGCCACGCCTCGAGCAGGCGGAACTGGGCGGGGTTGACGTCTTGGAACTCGTCGACGAACAGGTGGCGGAACCGCCAGCGCTGGACGGCGGCGAATTCGGGATCGGACTCCATCGCCTCGGCGCAGGCCAGCAGCAGGTCGTCGAAGTCGACGAGGGCGCGGCGGCGCTTCTCGTCTTCGTACCGCCGGTAGATGCCGGCGATGGCGGCGGCCGGAAGCGGCGGGCGACGCCCGGCCGCCGCCGCCTCCATCTCGTACCCGTCGGGAGTGACCATGCGGGCCTTGGCCCACTCGATCTCCGTCGCCACGTCGGCCGGTTGCACCCACCGGGCGCCGCGACCGGAAGCCGACCGCCGCGGCAGCAGCGGCACGATCAGGCGCACCTTGCGGTCGAGCAGCGCCGGCGCACGCTGGCCCCGCTCCGCCCACCGGCGCCGTAGCTGGGCGTAGGCGAGGGCGTGGAACGTGCCCGCTGCCACCCGGTCGCGCACGCCGAGCTGCGCCAGCCGGGCGCCCAGCTCGCCCGCGGCTCGCCGGGTGAAGGTCAGCGCCAGGACGTGGCGGGGATCGGCGCTGCCCGTCTCGACCCGCCAGGCGATGCGGCGGGTGAGCACCCGGGTCTTGCCCGAGCCGGCGCCGGCGAGGATGCACAACGGCGCGGCCTCGGTGGTGACGGCCTCACGCTGGGCCGCGTTCAGGCCCCGCAGCAGGGCCGTCTCGTCGCCTCTGGTGTCGCCGGTGTAGTCGCCGGTGTAGTCGCCGGTGTAGTCGCCGGTGTGCTCGCCACCCATCGCCGATCGACCGTACCGAGGGGGTACGACAGTTTGGTGGATGGTCCGCAGAGACGGCCGTGGAAAACAAGGGGCCCCGAGTAGCCATTGAGCCGAAGCTCTCCGACTTCTCGGGGCCAGACCTTGTGGCTGGCCGCCCTTGCGGGCGGTGCCGTCGCTGTCCGCCCATGCGGGCTCGCAGCCGGTGTCTCCGCGACTCCCCTCTAGCCCTGCGGTGGGTGACTTGACGTCTCCCGATCCGCGAGCCCGAGGCTCGGCGCTTCGACGATGCTGACTATGGACCCCCGCCGCCGTTCCGTCAAGGGCCACGGTAGGGTTGTCCTCGTGCGGCGCCACCTGTCCGTCGCGGCCGCCGCCGTCGCGGCCGCCGTCGTCTGCTTCGCCGTCGCCGGCTTCCTCGCCGGGCCCGGGCCTACGGCGGCGACCTCGCCGTCCACCCGCACCCTGTCCTCGCCGCTGGTGGACATGGAGGCGGTCTCGTCGACCGCCCCGAGGCTCGACGGCCACGACAGCCGGCTCCGGCTCCCGACCGCGAGGACCGCTGTCCCCGCGGTCCTGCTCTTCGGCGGCACGCTGGCGCTGGTCGCTTCGGCGTACGTCAGTCTCCGGCGCCGCCCGCGCCGCGCCGTCTCCCGACCCGCATGGAGCGCCTCGCTCCGCGGTCCTCCTCGCCTGGCTGCCCTCTAGCCCCCACGCGAGCCGCGCCCGCCCGTCCGTCCACGGACCGGCCGCGCACCAGGAGGACCATTGAGCAACACCCGTTCGCTTGCCCTGTCCATCGTCGCGATCGTCGTCCTGACCGGCGCCGCCCTCACCGTCACCCTCGCCGCCGGCATGTCGCCCCAGCTGGGCCTCGACCTCCAAGGCGGCGTGTCGGTGGTGCTGGAGCCGCGCACCAAGGCGTCCGAGAGCGTCCTGGACCAGGCCATCCTCATCATCCAGAGCCGGGTCGACGCCCTGGGCGTGGCCGAGGCCAACATCAGCCGCCAGGGCTCGACGATCATCGTCCAGCTGCCGGGCGTGAAGAACAAAGACCGCGCCCTGGAGCTGGTGGGCGAGACGGCCCAGCTGCGGGTCCGGCCCGTGCTCGAGACGGGAGTGCCGCCGGCCGACGCGCCCCCCGCACTGACGGGCGAGGAGCTGTCCAAGGCCACGGTGGTGCTACCCGAGAAGGACAAGGGCGGCGCCGTCCTGCGCCACTACAAGCTGGGGCCGTCGATGGTGGGCGACCAGGTGATCGACGGCCGGATCTTGTCCACCGCCCGGGCGTCAGTCGAGCCCACGGTGGGGGAGTGGCAGGTCGACCTCACCTTCACCGGCACGGGGGCGAAGCTGTTCGACGACTTCGCCCGCCAGGTCGGCGCCGGGAACGCCTTCGCCTTCGACCTCGACGGGGTGGTGAAGTCGGCGCCGAATCTGCAGACGGTGGACTTCGGCGGCAAGGCCCGCATCACCGGCACGTTCACCGAGCGGGAGGCCAAGGACCTGGCCCTCGTCCTGCGCTACGGCTCCCTACCGGTCGAGTTGCAACCGCAGACGGTGCAGACGGTCTCGGCCAGCCTGGGCCGGGACTCCCTGCACGCCGGGCTCGTGTCCGGCCTGGTCGGCATCGGCCTGGTGGCGGCCTACATGGTCCTGTACTACCGGGCCCTCGGGATGGTCGTGTGGGCCGGCCTTGTCCTCACGGCCGCCATGTTGTGGGCGCTCGTCTCCTATCTGGGTAGGACATGGGGGTTGGCGCTCACGCTCTCTGGGGTAACCGGGATGATCGTGTCGTTGGGAGTGACCGTGGACTCGTACATCGTCTACTTCGAGCGCCTCAAGGACGAGATCCGGGCGGGGCGGACGCTGCGCTCCTCGGTCGAGCGGGGCTTCGGCGGCGCCTTCCGCACCATCGTGGCCGCCAACGCCTCGGCCCTCATCGGCGCCGCTGTCCTCTACTGGTTGACGGTGGGCTCGGTGCGGGGATTCGCCTTCTTCCTCGGGCTGTCGACTCTTCTCGACCTCATCGTGACGTACCTCTTCACCCGGCCCGTGGTCGCCCTGCTCGGCCGTAGCCACCTGTTCACCGAGGCCCGCTGGCTCGGGGTGGCCCGCGGCCTGGCTACGCCAGGAGCCACGGCATGACGCCGACCGCCATCCGCACCCGCCGCCTGATCCCTCGTGACCGCCGCCAGGTCGCGGGCGACGTCCTGCTGGCGGTGGCCGCGCTGGTGACCTTTCTCAGCGCGTCGCTCTTCGACCGGCCGACCCAGTTCGTCCACCACCTGGGCATCGTCAACCCGACGATCTTCCAGGTCGAGGTGGACGTGCGACCCCAGCGCGAGGGCGCCCTGTGGCTGACCCTCGGCGGTATCCGCAGCGAGGCCACCCGCACCGTCGAGGAGATCCTCGACCAGGGGCCGCGGTGGGTCTTCCGGTTCAGCTACGGCGGCTTCGAGGCCGGGGAGCTGGCCGTCACCCGCGGTGAGCTCCAGCGCGCCGGTTGGATGCTTACGATCCCGCCTGAGATAGGCGAACGGCTCAAAATGCAGGGGTTCCAGGCAACGGCCTACTGACGGCCGCCTGCTGAGAGGGGGATCCGCGTCGCTTTTCGACGCGGATTCCCCGATCGGCGTCCGTCGGCGTTGTTGTCGTACGCCGTCGGTATCCTTCGGCCCGTGTTGATCGGACTCGATCTCGACGGGGTGGTGTGCGACCTCGGCCCCGGCGTGGCCGCCCGCATCGCCGACCGCTACGGCGTGGCGAGCCATCCCGACACGTGGCGCACCTACGACCTGCGCGAGCTGGAGATCGGTATCCCCCAGGCCCCCTTCAAGGCCTTTCTCGACGACGTGTTCGCCGATCCCGCGCTCTACGAGGCGGCGGTCGTGGCCGACGGCGCAGTGGCCGGCGTCGCCCGCCTGCTCGACGCCGGGTGGCGCGTGGTGGGGATCACCGCCCGCCCGTCTCGATTGGCCGAGATCACGGCGGCGTGGCTCGCCGCCCACGGCCTGCCCCTGGAGGCGGTCCACCACACGGCGGTCGGGGCGAAGTCCGAGGTGGCGGCTCGCCTGGGCGTCGTGGCCACCGTGGAGGACAATCCCCGCGAGGCCGATCAGCTCGCCCGGGTGTGCGAGTCGTGGCTCATCGACCGTCCCTACAATCGCGACTACCGGCTGGAGCGGGCCCGCCGGCTGCGCTCGTGGGACGACGCCGTGGGCCGTCTCTGCCAGCTGCGCCTGTTCGCCTGATGCCCCACGTCGCCGTGACCGCGGTCGGCGCCGACCGGCCCGGGATCGTCGCTGCCGTCACGGGCGTGCTGATGGAGCACGGCTGCAACCTGGAGGACACGTCCATGACGATCCTCGGCGGCCACTTCGCCATGATGCTGGTGGTGGACTCGCCCGCCGAGACCACGGCCGCGTTGGAGGGCGCCCTGCGGGCGCCCGCCGAGGCGTTGGGCCTGGTGATCACCGTGTGGCCCATCGACGAGTCGGTGGGGGCGCCCTCGGAGGGCGATGACTGGACCGTTTCGGTCTACGGCGCCGACCGTCCCGGGATCGTGAACGGCGTGGCGTCGCTGCTCGCCGATCGGGGCGTCAACATCGTGGACCTCACCACGCGGGTCGTCGGGCCGGTCGAGCAGCCCGTCTACGCCATGGTGCTCGAAGTCGTCGTGCCGCCGGGCGTGGACGCAGCCGACCTGGGCGCCGGGCTGGAGCGGCTGGCGGCCGAGCTGGGCGTCGAGTGCAGCCTCCACCCGTCCGACGCCGACATTTTGTAGCGCGACCGCCGTGCCGGTGCGCCCCGTCGTCGTCCTTCCCGACCCGCGCCTCAAGCGGCCGTCGGCGCCGGTGGGGGTGGTCGACGACGAGGCCCGGGCGCTGGCGCGCGACCTGCTGGACACCATGCGGTCGCGCCCCGCGTGCGTGGGGTTGGCGGCGCCGCAGATCGGCGTGGCGCGCCGGGCCTTCGTCGTGGACGTGACCGGGCACCGCAAGGCGCAGTCCTGCCACGGCGAGCTCGTGCTGTTCGACCCCGAGGTGCTGGTGGCCGAGGCGCCCGTGCTGGCGCGCGAAGGGTGCCTGAGCGTGCCCGACCTCACCGGCGACGTGGCCCGGGCGAGCCGGATCGTGGTGCGGGGGCTCACACCGGGCGGAGAGCTGCGCACCGTCGAGGCGGACGCCTTCGAGGCGCGCGCCCTGCTCCACGAGATCGACCACGTCGACGGGTTCCTGTTCCTCGACCGCGTCGAGTCCCATCAGGCCGTGTTCCGCCGCAAGGTCTACCGGTAGCCTGGTCGCGGCCATGCCGTTCCCCCGGAAATTCCTGAACGAGGGCGAGGAGGTCATCCTCGACCTGCGCCCGCACTGGTCGTTCTTCGCCGGGCCGGTGGCGGCCCTGGTCGCCGGGCTCGTACTCGCCATCATCGCCCACAGCGTCCGGTACCTGAACGTCGCCGTCCTCGCCTTGGCCGCCGTCGCCCTCGTCTGGTGCATCGGCCGCTACGCCCGGTGGGCCACCACCAACTTCGTCGTCACCAGCGACCGGCTGATCTACCGGCACGGGGTGTTCGCCAAGCGGGGCCAGGAAATCCCCCTCGAGCGGCTCAACGACGTCAGCTTCCGCCGCTCGGTCATCATGCGCATCGTCGGCGCCGGCGACCTGCTCATCGAGTCGGGCGGCGAGCGCGGCCAGCAGCCGTTCAACCACATCGCCCACCCCGAACGGGTGCAGAACATCATCCACCAGGCCATCGAGAACGCCCAGACGCGCGACTCCGACCGCCAGGCCGGTCGCCGGGAGCTGTCGCCCCTCGAGCAGCTCGAGAAGCTCGACGAGCTGCGCCAGCGCGGGGTCATCTCCCAAGCCGAGTTCGAAGCCAAGAAGGCCCAGCTGCTCGACCGACTCTAAGGAGGAACCGATGGGGAACGAGATCGTCCACTTCGAGATCATGGGGTCCGACGGCGAGAAGACCCAGGCCTTCTACCGCGACCTGTTCGGTTGGAACGTCGACGCCAACAACGAGTGGAAGTACGGCATGGTCGACAAGTCGGAGTCCGGCGTCGGCGGCGGCATCGGGGCGAACCCGAACAACGCCAGCTACGTGACGATCTACGTCGCCGTCCCCGACCCCCAGGCGACGCTCGACCAGGCGGTCGCCATGGGGGCCCAGGTGGTCATGCCCGTGACCGAGATGCCCATGGTCACCATGGCGCTGTTCAAGGACCCCGACGGGAACCTCATGGGGATCGTCAAGGCGTAGGCCCCTCCTCTCGCAACGCCTGGGCCGCCTCGAGCGGTTCCACCGCGTTGAACAGCGAGCCGCTGCCCAGTTCGCCGGCCCGCAGTGGTCGGGGAGTGGCGGCGATCTCGAGATGGATGTGGGCGTTGGGCCAGGCCGATACGTCGGTCGGGTGCTGGTGGACCCACAGCACGTACGGCGTGGACAGCCGGTCGAGGCGGCCCAGGACGTCGGCCAAGAGTTGGGCCAGCGCGTCGCGCTCCCAGTCGGCGAGCGAGGGCAGGTCGGGGCGGTGGCTCATCGGCGCCAGCACGACGGTGTAGGCCGCGGCGACGGCGCTCGGCGCCGTCCACGCCCGCCAACCCGGCGTTTCCGCCACCAGCCGGTCCTGGGGGTCCTCGGCGCAGAACGGGCACGGCGTGGTGTTCAGTTCGACGAGGGCGACCGGCGGCGGCCGTTTGAAGCAGTAGATCTCGCCGTACGGGTGGGCGGTCGGGTCTCGCTCGTCGGCGGTCACCAGCACGTAGCCGACATCGTCTCGGGCCCCGTGGACGGCCATGCGCTCGACCCAGAAGTCGACCACCCGCCGGACCCCCGCCCGTCCGAGCCGGCCGAGCGTCGCGTCGTGGTCGGGCCCGTAAACCACCAGCTCGCACAGGTGGCCGGTGGCCGGGCGCAGGCCGTCTGGACCGTTGCAGAGCACGCAGCCGTAGGTCATCGCCGCACCAGTTGCCGGTAGGCGCCAGCGGCGTCGCCGCCGAAGGCGTCGCGGTCGCTCCAGCGCGGGCCGTCCGGGGTCTGGTCGACCCGGAACAGGCCGAAGCGGTGCTCGTAGGAGCCCCACTCGTAGTTGTCGGCGAGGGTCCAGTGGTAGTAGCGGGTGAGCGCCAGGCCCTCGGCGACGGCCGTTTCGAGCGTCTGGACGACGGCGTTGAGGTAGCGGACGCGGTCCCACCCGTCGTGGCGGGCGAACGTCACGCCGTCCTTCACCCGGGTGCACAGGCCGTTCTCCGCGACCCACAGGTCGAGGCCGGGTTCGTGGTTGAGGCGGAGGTAGAGCAGGAGCCCGTCGGGGTCGGCGGGGTCGTCCCAGATTTGGCGGAACGGCGACCAGCTGCGGCCGCCGACCGTCGGGCGGCCGGGCAGGCGCAGGCGGTCGGAAGCCACCGGGTTGTAGTAGTTCACCTGGATGACGTCGAGGGGCCGCTCGTAGGGCCCGTCGTAGACGGCGGCGACGGCCCGGGGAAGGGCCTGGTCGAGGGGCACCATGCTGGCCGCGCACGTGCGCATGACGCGCTCCATGCGGGTCGCAGGGAGGGCGGCGTGGTACTCGCGGCGGCGCTCCGCCAGCCAGTCGCGGACGTCGTGGCGGCCGACGCCGTGGCGCCGGGCTAGCAGGGCGTCGACGAGCAGGCGGTCGAGCTCGTAGATGGACTGGGAGTGGTTGTTGGTGGCCACCGCGGCGTCGGCCTGCAGGCGGTGGATCTCGCGGTAGGCCAGCACGTGGGCGGTGAGCAGGTGGCCGGTCGCCCGCACCGTGTCGCCGACGCGGGCCAGTCTGCCGGGCGGCAGGCCGGCGGTGAACCACGTCTGGAACGCCAGGGCGTTGATCTCGTTGATCGTCAGCCAGTGGCGGCAGCCGCCGGCGAGGCGGCTGGTGGCGGCGGCCGCCCACTCCGCGAACCGCTCGGGTGACCGGAGGTCCAGCCAGAAGTCGGGGCCGAGCCAGTGGGGGTGGGTGAAATGGTGGAGGCACACCACCGGTTCGAGACCGCGCTCGTGGCACGCGCCGAGGATGCGGTTGTAACGGGCGAAGGCGTCGCCGTCGAACGTGCCGGGCGAGGGTTCGCATCTCGCCCACTCGACGGACAGGCGGATGCTCTGGCAACCGGCCGCGGCGGCCCTATCGAGCACCGCCTCGTACTCGTTCCAGAAGTCGAGCGCCGGGCCGGCGCCGGGCGCCCGCCCCGCTTCTTCCCAGTCGCGCCAGTTGTTCGCGGGCTGGTCAGGGCCGTTGTACCCGCCCTCGATCTGGAACCCGGACGTGGCCACGCCGAACGTGAACGAGAGCGGCAGCGGCACGGGCCGCGACCCTACCGGCGGCGCCACCCGAGCCGGGATAGGGCGCGGCCGAATCGGGTAGGACCTCGCCTGCAGGAAAGGACGCCGCGCACGAGGCTGGGGCTGGCGCGGGGGTCCTTCCGCGTCAACGACGGCGACGGATCGAGGAGGTACCGCTATGTATCGACCGAAGCTTCCCGCGTTCAGCGCAGAGGCGTCGCTTGCTGGGAAGGAGGGCGCGTACCGGGCCGACGGGGCGATGGCGCCCGCCGCCGGCGGCGATCGGATCGTTCCCAGCATGCGCCCGATGTGCACGTACCTGTCCAAGCGGTGCGCAGGGGGCGACGGCCAGGCCTGCGTCTGGTACTTCGAGAACTGCTGAGCGCGCCGACCACTTCCGGGGACGTCCTCGCCTCGGTGGGTCTGGACGCTCTCATGGCGCTGAGCCCGGGACGTGAGGACGTGGCGGTCGCGCTCCTCGACGGACCGGTTGCCCGCACCCACCCTGACCTCGACGCGACCCGGTTCCGGGACGTCGGCGCCCGGGCCCCGTGGGCATCCGGCGCCGACCCGACGGCTGTCGGCTGCCGCCACGGGACGTTCGTGGCCGGGATCCTGGCTGCCCGGCGGAGCGCGGCGGCGCCCGGGGTATGCCCGGGGTGCACGCTGCTCGTCCGGCCGATCTTCTCGGGCGACAACGCCAGCGGCGCGGGCGTCTTCCCTGGGCTGTCGGCCCAGGAGCTGGCCGCCGCCATCGCCGAAAGCGTGGCGGCGGGCGCCCGGATCATCAATCTGAGCGGGGCCGTGGGCCGGGCCCGGATCGGCGAGCAGCGCGAGCTGCGGAGCGCGCTGGACGAGGCGTCGCGGCGCGGGGTGATCGTGGTCGCCGCCGCCGGCAACCAGTCGACGGTGGGGGGCACGCCGATCACGACCCATCCCGCCGTCATCTCGGTCGTCCCCTACGGGAGGTCGGGGCGGGTGGCGGCGCCGGCGACGCTGGGCCGGTCCATCGGGCGCTTCGGGATCTGCGCGCCGGGCGAGGACGTCGCCGGCCTCGACGCCGCCGGCGGCGCCACGACCATGAGCGGCTCGAGCGTGGCCGTCCCGTTCGTGGCCGGCGCCGCCGCCTTGCTGTGGTCGCTGGTCCCGTCCGCATCCGCCCCCCAGGTCCGGTCCGCGCTCGTCCACGGCGACGGGCGCCCGCGCCGCAGCATCGTCCCGCCCCTGCTCGACGCGGCCGCGTCGTACCGGGCCCTTACCAACTGAACGTCACGATTGGAGGAACTGGGCATGGACCACACCACCGCCAGCTCGGCCGAGGAGCGCCGCCCCCGTCACCGGGTCCGGCTTCCGGGTTTCGTCAGCGACGAGCCTGTCGGCTTGGGCGACGTGATCAAACGCGCCACCTCGACGGTCGGCATCAAGCCGTGCGGCGGCTGCCAGCAACGCGCCGCCCGCTTGAACGCCTGGGTCGGGTTCTCCGGCCGCGGCTCGGGTCGCTGAGGCCGGCCATGGCCGACACCGACACCGACATCGACATCAGCGCTCCCGTCCCCAGCCCGCCGGCGCCCGCGGCCGCACCTGCGCCGGCTGCGCCGCCCCCGGCCCCCGCGCCGGCGCCGCCTTCGTTCGTGTACGCCATCGGGCAGATCGAGCCCCGGTTTCCCAGCATTGGGGTGGAGAAGGAGTTCGCCCAAGCCGTGGGCCGTGACAGCAACGCCGCCGCCGCCGCCACCGACCGCCAGGCCCTGCAGGCCACGCTGGCCCAACGCCAAAACCGGTACCTGGCTCGCCAGCTGTGCTGGGTGCTCACCGTCGAGGGACTCGAGACGTACATCCTGTTGCCCCGCGATCCGGCCGATCTCGACCTGTTCATCGAGGCGGTCCGGCCCCGGCCCGCCCCCGGCGACCTCGACGTGGTGGTCGGGGTGCTCGGGCCCATCGCCGACGCCGACCAGTGCAACGGCCTGGTGCTGCCCATCGTGGGCGTCGACCAGGTGTATTCCTTCGACCGCGACGAGCTGGTGGCGGCCATCCCCCGGCCCGACAACGTCGACGACGACGAGCAGTTCCAGGCCACAGCTGAAGAGCTGCTCGACCGGCTCATGCAACTGGCCGACAACGCCGGCGCCACCAACGAGCATCGAGCCGTCAACTACCTGTCGGTGCGCTATCCGGCGATCTACGCCCACACCGCGCAGGCGCACGGCGAGAACCGGTCGTTGAGCTCCGTCGAGGTGAGGCCGTCACGGCTGAGCGGGACCCGCGACGTCGTCGACGTCATCTTCGCCTACACCGACCGGCGCACCGACGCGACGGAGAAGCACTTCGTACGGGTCGACGTCACCGAGGAGTTTCCCTTCCTCGTGAGCAAGCTCACGCCGTTCTACGAGCGGTGACCACTGAAGGAAACGGAGGTCCTATCCACATGAAACTTCCCGGATTTGTCGCCGAGAGCGTCTTCGACGCCGCGAGGGGCGGGCCGCCCGCGAGCGGCAGCCGAGCCGTCGCGGCGAGGGTGACCGACGACGGACTGGTCCGCCCGGCCATGCGCTGCGAGAGCTCCGGCGACTGGAACTGGTGTTGCGCCCGCTCGAGCTACTGCTGCTTGTGGTCGGGTGACACCTACTACGGCTGCGGTTGGTCGAGCCCCTACTGAGCGCCGTCCGTTTGCGGGGACCGATCCAGGGAAGGAGGTCGGCATGCTCACCATCCTGCTCATCGTCCTCATCGTGCTCGCGCTCGGAGGAGGCTTCGGCTTCGGCGGGGGCAGGTACCGCAACGGCGGGATCGGCATCGGCGGCATCCTCCTCATCATCCTGATCATCCTGCCTTTCCAGCACAGTGGGATCCGAAGCTTGGAATTCACGTGACTTGAAGTCGCGGC
>JADMIO010833586.1_pt1 | contig 13795 bp, 9 predicted proteins | sample 8958161 | NCBI WGS metagenome assembly JADMIO01 (sample SAMN16585339, study PRJNA669376) | soil metagenome | isolation source: Crop rotation soil | place: USA: Cullars Rotation, Alabama | collected 2011 | reverse complement strand
CGCGACAACTTGTCCACGTGGAATTCTAAGCTTAGGATCCCAATGTGCTGGAAAGGTTCATGGAACAGGCCCGTAAGCTGGTTCAGGTCGACGAGATCCCCGCGTATCAACAGACCCTGCGCTCCAGCGCCCAAGCATCACTTCTGCACCAGGAACTGGCTCAACTGCTCCACCGCGCATAACGCCAAAAAAAGAACAGCGGCCTGGGGGAGGGCATCCCGGGCCGCTGTCGGAGGGGAGAGTGAATCGTTTATTCTTGTTTGCTGCCGACGACATATTATTCATCGTCGCTGCTCACTTGTTTAATACACAAAATTGACAAAAGTTTCGCTTTTCTTCATCGATTTCATCGCGCAAAAACGGCCTTGTCAGAAGTGTCAGCCCGTTTACGCGAACTGTCGAAATGGCATCTGACGCTCGTTTCATCATGATTGTTACCCTAGGCGCAACTCGCGCATCCTTGGCCACTTACGTCGCCTGTTGTCAAGATCCCATCTGGCACACTCTTTGCCAAAGCACACCGGGCAGCGGCTACGCGCCGAACCAGGCTCATCTCCGCTTCCCCTGAACAGGAGCGAACTCAACATGGCAAAAATCATTGGCATCGATCTGGGAACCACCAACAGCGTGGTCGCCATTATGGAAGGCGATCAGCCCAAGGTTCTCATTAACTCGCAAGGAAGCCGCCTCACCCCGTCCGTCGTCGCCTTCACCGAAAAGGGCGAACGGCTCATCGGGCAGGTGGCCAAGCATCAGCAGGTCACTAACCCGAAGAACACGATCTTCTCCATCAAGCGCTTCATGGGCCGGCGGCACAGCGAAGTGGCGCAGGAAGAGAAGATGGTGCCGTACGAAATCATCGGCGGGCAAGAGGAGATGGTGAAGATCCGCGTTCGCGGCAAAGACTACACGCCCGAGCAGATCTCCAGCTTCATCCTTGAAGACCTCAAGAAGACGGCCGAGAATTATTTGGGCGAGAAGGTCACCGACGCGGTGATCACCGTCCCAGCGTACTTCAACGACGCTCAACGCAAGGCCACCAAGGACGCCGGCGAGATCGCGGGACTCAAGGTCCTGCGCGTCCTCCCCGAGCCGACGGCCGCGGCGCTGGCGTATGGGCTGGATAAGAAAAAGAACGAAAAGATCCTCGTCTTCGATCTTGGCGGCGGCACGTTCGACGTGTCGTGCCTTGACGTCGGCGACGGCGTTTTCGAAGTGCTCTCGATCAACGGCAACACGCACCTCGGCGGCGATGACTTCGACGAAGAACTCATCAACTTCCTCGCCGAGGAATTCCGCAAGCAGGAAGGCATCGACCTGCGCAAGGACCCGATGGCGCTCCAGCGCCTCAAGGAAGCGGCCGAGAAGGCCAAGATCGAGCTCTCCAACGCGATGGAGACGACGGTCAATCTGCCGTTCATCACGGCCGATCAGAATGGGCCCAAGCACTTGCAGACTACGATCACGCGCTCGAAGTTCGAGCAGCTCATCACGCCGCTGGTCGAGAAGTGCCGCCAGCCAGTGCTGAGCGCGCTGAAGGATGCTGGCTTGCAAGCGAAGCAAATTGACGAGGTGGTTCTCGTTGGCGGCTCGACCCGCGTGCCGATGGTCGGCCGCCTGGTGAAGGAACTCTTCGCTGGTAAGGAACCCAATCGCAGCGTGAATCCGGATGAAGTCGTCGCCATCGGCGCCGCGATCCAAGGCGCCATCGCGACCGGCGACGTCAAGGACATCCTCGTTCTCGACGCCACGCCGCTCTCTCTCGGCGTAGAAACCCTTGGCGGCGTGATGACCGTCCTCATTCCGCGCAATACGACCATTCCGACGAGCAAGAAAGAAGTCTTCTCGACCGCCGCCGACAATCAGAATGCGGTGACGATCAACGTCCTGCAAGGCGAGCGCGAATTCGCTCGCGACAATCGGCTGCTCGGCACGTTCAACCTCGAAGGCATCCCGCCGGCACCACGCGGCGTGCCGCAGATCGAGGTGACGTTCAACATCGACGTCAACGGCATCCTCGCCGTCAGCGCCAAGGACTTGGGCACGCAGAAGGAAAACAAGATCACCGTGCAGAACTCCGGCGGACTCTCGAAGGAAGAGATCGAGAAGATGAAGCGCGAAGCCGAGGCCCACGCCGGCGAAGACAAGAAGCGCCGCGAGGTCATCGACCTGAAGAATCAGGGCGAAAGCCTGGCCTACGCGACGGAGAAGTCGCTGAAGGATTACGGCGACAAGGTCAACGCCGAGACGCGCTCGAACATCGAGCGTGGCCTGGGCGAGCTGCGGGATGCGCTCAAGACCGACGACGGCGATGTGATCAAGAAGAAGATGGAGCTTCTGACTGAGTCGAGCCACAAGCTCGCCGAAGAGATGTACAAGTCCCAATCCGCCCCCGGCGGCGCACCGCCCGGTGCCGAAGGCGTCGCCCCCGAAGCCCAAACCGACCGAGGCACCGGCGGCGGCACGGGCGAAAAGAAAAAGGACGACGACGTCATCGACGCCGAGTATGAAGTGAAGGAGTAGTAGTTTCCTCACCCCAACGGCTTCGATTGGTGCTGCGAACCCGAACCGGCCGGTTGCCAAGGCGCGATCGGCCGGTTCTTTTTCGTCCCGGTGGGGCATAAACATGGGGAGAAAAATAGTTTGGCGAGTTCTCCCGCTCCGATTTGACATAACTACATCCCCTCAAATGGCTTAAGCTGAAAATGGAAGCTAATAACCGACGTGAATCCACCCCCCAACCACCCCCATTTCGACCCCAGAATGACCCCGCTTTGACCCCGTCAACCGTTTAATTTACCGGACTGAAGCGGCCGGGTAACTGGGTCGAAATCCTAACATAATGCGAACATCAGTCAACAAGAATATTGGTTGGCTCGTCGGCAGGAACAAGCGTGAACGGAGATCGTTCAGCCGTTTTGCTCGATACTGGTGAGCACGTCCGTGGCGTCCGCGGTGGCGGAATCGCGCCCGCCGTCGCCGAAGAGCTGATCGATCCTTCCGTTGGTGGAGACGATCGAGTCGTTGCCCGCGCCGCCGTGGATGATGGCGGCGCCCGCGTAGTCAGCGAAGATGCGGTCGTCGCCGCCTTCGCCGCTGACTTGATCGTTGCCGCCGTTGGTGTAGATCCAGTCGCCTGAAGCGCCGCCAAGCAGGCGGTCGTCGTTGGCGCCGCCCATGATGATGTCGCGTCCGACGCCGCCGTAGATGCGGTCCTTTCCGCCTTCGCCAAAGAGCCGGTCGTTGCCGCCGCCGCCAGAGATCAGGTCGCCGCCGGTGCCGCCGTAGATCGTGTCTTTGCCCGCGCCGCCGTACATCGCCTGCGCGTCGCTTCCGCCGTAGATCTTGTCGTTGCCATCTTCGCCATAGATGGTGGCGGCGGGACGATAGAGCGGGATGTCGTACGGCTTGATGGTGTCGTTGCCCGCGCCGGCGAAAATCAGATTATCGCCGTCCTCTTTCATGCTCTGGAGGATGATCGTGTCGTTGCCTTCGTTGCTGTGGACGGTCATCGGCTCCATGCCGTGGATCTCATCGTCGCCGCTGCCGGTGTTGATGAGGGCGAAGTCGCCGATGCCAACCAGTACGTGATTGTTCCCGCTTCCGCCGATGGTGATGGTGTCGCTCCCGCCGTAGCAGGTGACGTCGTTCTTTCCGCCGGCGACGTTGACGGTGTCATTTCCGCTGCTGCCGGAGCAGTAGATCTTGCTGTCGCCGACGCCCAGCGTGATGTCGGAGAAACCGCCATCCATCTGAATGTCTTTGTTCCCGTTGCCGCCGGTGATCTGATGGTGCTCGGTCCTCGAGTTGCTGTTGCCGTATTCGGCGTGCACCAAGTCATTTCCATCGCCCATGGAGACGGTGTCGTTTCCGGTGCCGCAGAGGATGCTGTCGTCGCCGTCGGCGGTGGTGATGGTGTCGCTGCCCTTGCCGGAAGTCACCGTCGCGGGCACGTCGAGAGAAACGACGGCCGAATTGTCGCCGTCTTGAAGATGAATCTCGACGCCAATCAGACCCGCGGAGCTGACGGCGGTCGTCGAGCCATTCAGCGTGACATTCCATTTCCCCGCCGCGCCCGCGGCGATGGTGACGGCATCGTTGGCATCCGTCCCTTCGACGTAAAGCTTGTGATCGTTGCCGACGCTGATCGGATCAAGGATGTCGTAGCGCGTGAGCGTGGTGGAGCCGGCCAGCAGTTTGCCAGCGTGATCGAATGCGCGGACGCCCGCGCCGAATTTCGTGCCGCCGTCGAACGGGTCGCCGTCCGGCGTGCCGCTGGCGCCCAGACGAAAGAGAGAAGACTTGGCGAAGACCCAGATCCTGCCGCTGGGATCGATCTCGATCCCGTCGGGCGCATAGAGCGTGCCCTCGTCGGCAGTCAGCGTGACCTTGCCATTGTTTCCGAAGGTCGCATCGACCGCGCCGGTCGTCGTCAGGCGGACCAGGTCAACGCTCGACTCGTTCACCGTCTTCAGCCAGAGGATCTTCCCATCGGGCAGTTCTTTGTAGGTGAGGTCAGTGCCCAGGTCGAGCGCGCCGTTCACGCCGAAGCTGGTGTCGATCGTCTTGCCGTCGGGGGAATAGCGTACCAGCTTGCGGGCGTTATACGTTCCCTGCGTGACCAGCAGGCTTTTGTTGCTCAGCGTCGCCGTGATATCGACCTGATCGGACGCCAGCACGAGGAACCCATCATCGGCGAACGACGTGTCGACCGTGCCATCCGGTTTGAGCTTGACGATCTCCTGATTCTGCGCGTACGGACTGTTTCGCTGGACAGTGACGACCAGCAGCATCCCGCCGTCGCTGGTGCCCTGCGCGATGTATGCGTTGACGCTGCTGACCCCGCCGGTGAAGCGCTTGACGTAGGGGATATCCACCAGCCCGTCGCCCGAGTAGCTGGTGTCGACTGGGCCTTCCAACGTGAAGGCGACGATGCGCCAGGGGACATCCGCTTGCGGAGCGACGCTCATCAATCGGCCGTTGATGAATTTGACCGAGCGGAGCGAGTCGGCGTATTCGGCCGTGCCGTCGCCGTCGAACGCCGGATCGAGCGTGCCGTCGTCGTTGACGACTGAGCCGGTGTAATGCACCACATCCTGCTCGTCGAATCCGCCGCCGTTGGTCGCGTAATAGCCGACGGTGTAAACCTGCCCGTTGTCGAGCGGGACGATTTGGATCTGCGACGCCGCCGGCGCATGCCCGCCGCTACCGAAGCTCGGATCGGGCCCGTAGGCCGCGAACAGGATCCTGCGCTCGATGGTTTCCAAGCAAACGATAGGGCGGGGGACGCCAAACGCGAACCGACGACTGAACATCATGCCTCCCGAGGCGCCCAACTGGGGCGCTTTCGCTACATTTCAAAGAGTAGCCGATCGGACGGCAAAGATTTCAGCTTGAGGGATCGGGTCCGATGTCGGATGTGAGCGCGCGAACCACGGACGACGGACCGATGGGCAATCGCGTCTCGTCCTCGGCGATGAGAATCACCCCCAAGCGTAATGTTCTCCTCAATTGCCGCTTTGCGTTGAAAGCCGAGCGCTTTGCTGTGCATGTCCTGCAAGCGATCGATAAACGCGTAATCGCCTTCGACCGCGGGACGGATCGAGAGTTCACAAGGCGGAATGGGGATGATTGCGGACATAGGGACTCCCAGAATTGTCATCCTGAGGTACGCCGAAGGATCTGCGCCGCACGACGCAGATGCTTCGGAGTACCTCAGCAGGACATCGATGCGCGCCTGTCGTTAGAGAACGATTCCATCCTCCGGAACCACTAACGTAATCTCCGCATCATCATTCCAAACAATCGCCGGCTCCGAGATCACGCGCCATCTCATCCCCGGCACGATCGGCTCTTCGCACGACATGAGGATGTAGTCGTCGCCGAAATCACCTTCAAGCACGACTGAAACACGCCGCTTTGCTCCAACTGAAACCCACCCATGTTGTCCACAGCGGTCAGCACATCACTATCGAACTGAATGACGCGATTTCCCACGTCATCGTGATCAACCGATGACACCCGCACATCGCCCGCCGGCGGCGTCGGCGCGGAAACGCCTTCACATCGCTTGTGGCCAACGCGCCGCCTTGCGGTTTTTGAAGGGTTGAGGTGGAAGCATGGGACCACATTGGCTGTGGCGGTGGGACAGGCGGCGCCGCGACCACGGGCCGTAGTTGCTGTGCGGCGTCCCCGAGCTCCAGCCGCTGAGTTACTTCAGCCGTACTTTCCAGGCGGCGACGAGAGGGTACGTCGCGCGATCCGCGGGAATCGCCTTGTCCGGTTGCGACGGGCAGATGACCGTCGTCGCGGCCGGCACGGGCTTGTCCAGGATCACTGTGTGGTGCTTGTGCTTCCTGGGATCCGGGTCTGACGTGTCGGACATAAAGAGCAAGACGTGTTCGTTCGCGGCCAGCGGCGGCAGCGCGTCCACTTCGGCCCAATTGCCCGCCAGGAATTCGTGCACATCGATCTTCAGCGACGCGTCCTTTTCCAATTCGGGAAGGACAACCCAGGGAGCGTCTGCGACGCCGCTGGAATTGAACGCCTTGGGGAAGTTCTTCACCAGGTCTGCCTGGTCGATCAAGACGCCGGCGGTGGACAGGATCATCTCAATGCACGCGGGCGTGCAATGGTTTGATAATTGAGCAACGCGTTTCATCGTCATGCATTGATCTTAGGAGCTGGGCCGGGATCGGCGACGAAAGTCCCCTGGACAAGGACCGACGGTTTCCAGACGCTGGCTTGCCCTGAAATGGAGGTGAACGCATTACCGGTTGGAAGCCGCGCCGGATTGTCGCGGTTGCAGCGGTTGCGCGTCGGCAGGCGGGCGGTCATTCGACTTCCCGGACGCCAAGAGGCGTTTGAGCGCGGCGAGGTCCACCGGCTTGACCAGGTGATGATCAAACCCGGCGTCCCTGGACTTGCGGCGGTCCTCCTCCTGGCCCCAACCGGTCAGCGCGACGATCAGCATCGGCGCGCCCCAAGCGTGCTCGCGGATGCGACGGCACGCGTCGTGGCCGTCGAGCTTGGGCAGGCCGATGTCGAGCAGGATGACATCGGGGCGAAACCGCTCCGCGGCTTCCACGGCGTCCAGTCCGTCGTGAGCCATTTGCGTCTCATTGCCACTCATCTTCAACAGTCTGGCGAGCGATGTCGCGCTGTCCACGTTGTCATCGACGACGAGGATGCGACGCGGCGGGGCGGTCACGGCGGGGGCGTCGGGGCGTCGCCGCCCGTCCTTCACCAGTGGCTCATCCTCAGGCGATTCGGTGGCGATCGGCAAGCGCACGACAAACGCGCTCCCCTTGCCCAATCCCTCGCTGTGGGCTTCCACGGTGCCATCGTGCATCTCGACCAGACGCTTGGCCAGCGCCAGGCCGATCCCCAGTCCGCCTTGCGAGCGGTCCTTTTCGATCTGCGTGAACATCTCGAAGACGCTGGCGAGTTGGGCGGGGGGAATGCCGATGCCGGTATCTTCGACGCGCGCGATTGCGTCGCTGCCCTGGCGCTGTGCGCTGACGCGGATTTGGCCGCCCACTTCGGTGTATTTGCACGCGTTGTTGAGAATGTTGCTGAACACCTGGACGAGGCGCATTGGATCGGCGTTCAGGTAGATCGGCTGCGGAGGCAGCGCGGTGGTCAATTCAATTTTGGCGCGTTCCGCGAGCGGGCGGCAGGATTCGGCGGACTGCTGGATGATTGACGCCAGCTCGACGCGCTCCTTGCGGAGCTCGACGTTATTGCGGGTGATGCGGCTGACGTCGATGAGATCGTCGACCAGTCGCACGAGGTGGCGCAGCTGCCGCTCCATCGTGGTTCGGGCTTGCTGAATCAGCGCGATGTCGCCATCGGCGCGCTTCATGACCTCCAGCATGTTGCTGAGCGGCGCGAGTGGCCCGCGCAGCTCGTGGGCGAGCATGGCGAGGAACTCATCCTTGCGCCGATCGGCCTCCGCGATCCGCCGACGGGAGATGCGCGTCGCTTCCCCGAAGCCGATGATGATGGCGCACGTGACGAGAAACGCCAGCAGGCCAACTTGATTGCGATTCACCTCCAAGCCCAGCGCGCCGCGAGGCTCGATAAACAGGTAAGCGCATGCGACATATCCGACGACGACGACGAGCAACGCCGGGCGGTAGCCGCCAAACCAGACGGCGAGCGCGACTGCTCCGAACAAGGTGACCAGCGGGAGCGTGTCGCCCAGAATCGGGTCGAGCAGCCAACGCAGTAACAGCGCCGCAAGGACGGCAGCGAGGGCAACTCCGTAAGTAGAAACCACTTTTCGCAAAAGTATCCCTAAACCTGAGCGGCGGCGTGCCAAAGATCGTCCGCCAGTGGAGCCCATCTTAGTCAGCCGACAGATTTGGGTGAATTGACGATCCGGCAGTGCTCGCTGCGACGGCCAAGCATTGCTCTCGGGCACGTTAACTTGTGTTGCCGAGCTTACGCAGACGCCGGAAAATGAAGATCCAGAATTTCGGCTGGACGTAGCCGCTGGCCGCTCGTCCGCAACGGAAATTCTGAATGTCCCCCTTCCCGCTCGTCTCTTTCCCGCACCGACAGTACGTCGGGCGGTTGCGTTCTGCTGAACACGTACTCCGCACGGCCGGACTTCGTCCCCGTCGAGTGAGCCGTCCGTCAGCGGCATCATCCCGACGGTCGCGGGGCGCGGGTGGGAGGATGAGGGCGGCGTCGGCGGAAAAAGGGATGGCGTTGCGCATCTTGCTTGTGGATTGACTGCTCGATCGGGACGGTTTGCACCCGCGGGTGCGCCCGCGCGGGCGGGATTCACTGGCAAGGAGATGCGATGCTGCGAAGCGACGGGATCAGGGCGGGCGTGGTGGCGGTGGTGCTGGTGGTGATGTCGAGCTCGGGCGCGTGCCGCGCGGAGGTGGGGACGTTGCAGCAGGGGAGCCTGGTCGCGTGGGGGGAGAATGATGATGGGGAAACGCTCGTGCCGGCGGGGAACACGTTTACGCAGATTTCCGCTGGGTGGTTCCATGGAGTGGCGCTCAAGTCGGATGGGAGCATCGCGGCGTGGGGACAGAATATCTATGGGCAGACGAATGTGCAGGCGGGGAACGGCTTTGCGCAGATCTCTGCCGGGGGATGGCATGGGCTGGCGCTGAAGAGCGATGGGAGCCTGGCGGCATGGGGACGAATTGGATTCGGTGAGCTGAATGTGCCGGGCGGGAATAGCTTCGTCGCGGTGTCGGCGGGGGAGGAGAATGGCTTGGCGCTCAAGTCGGATGGGTCGCTGGCGGGATGGGGATGGAATGTATTCGGGCAGAGTGCCGTGCCGGCGGGGAATAACTTTAAGCAGGTCAGCGCCGGCGCGGAGCATAGCCTGGCGTTGAAGACGGACGGGAGCTTGGCGGGGTGGGGGAATAACTTCATCGGCGAGCGAAACGTGCCGGCGGGGAATAATTATGTGCAGGTCTCCGCGGGCTTGCAGCATAGTTTGGCGCTGCGGACGGATGGGAGCATCGCGGCGTGGGGGAATAATGGGAACGGCCAGAGCACGCCGCCGACGGGGAATACGTTTCGGCAGGTGGCATCAGGCGGATATCACTCGCTGGCGTTGAAGGCGGATGGAAGCATCGCGGCGTGGGGGTTCAACAGCGATGGGCAGGTGAGCGCCAAGCCTGCGAGCGGATACTTTCTGCAGGTTTCCGGTGGGAAGTACTGGAGCCTGGCGCTGAAGGCGCGCGATACGTATGATGACTTGCTGATCGCGGATGTGGATGCGTTCAGCACGGACGATACGCGCATCGCGCGGGCGGTCACGATCGCTGGAAATGCGACGATCAACGGGACGGCGGATTGGGTCGCGGGCAAGGGTTTGCTCAATGTCGCGGGCGCGGTGAGCATCAGTCCCGGCAGTGAGCTCAACGTGATGCTCAATGGCCCCGCGAGCGGGGGGCAGCAGTTTCAACTCTTTAGCAATGCGGCTTCGATCTCGGGGCAGTTCGCGGCGATTCATGTGCCGGCGCTTCCCGGGGGAATGACGTGGGATACGTCAAATCTTTACAGCGGCGGTGCGATCGGGGTTGTGCCGGAGCCGACGGGCGCTGCGCTGGCGAGTTTCGTAGTTGCGGGGCTCTGTGGGCTGCGGTGGCGGCGGAGGCGGAGATTGGCCTGAATGCTTCCGATCGGGGCATTTCAGGGGGGTTTGAAAAAAAGGCGTGAGCTCGCGCATCGGATAGATTGAGGATGCCAGAAGCAGGAGACGGGCGTGGGCGATGGGACGCTGGGTGAGACGCAGTGGCGACAGTTGCTGGCGCAGCAGGTGCGGCAGCATGCGCGACTGTGGTTTCGGTTGGCGTTTGATATCCTCCGCGACGCCCACGCGGCGGAGGATGTTTGCCAGCAGGCGATGCTGCGCGGGTGGAGCAACCGGCATCGGCTGCGCGATAGCGGGACGCTCAAGGCGTGGCTGGCGCGGACGGTCATCAACGACAGCCTGGCGCAGCTGCGACGCGGGAAGATCGAGCAGCGGGTTTTGAGCGAGCGGGCGAAGAACGAGCGCGTCGCGGAGCCGGCGGATGCGGGGTTGGCGATGCGCGAGCATGTGCTGGCGCGGCTGGGCGAGCTGGATGAAACGGTGCAGGCGGTCGTGGCGCTGCGGGTCATGGAAGGATTGAGCGGCAATGAGGTGAAGGAGTTGCTCGGGTGCAGCGCGGCGCAGGTGTCGCGATTGCTCCACGAAGGGTTGGAGCAATTGCGGGAGGCAGAAAGCAGGCAGTCATGATGTGCGAAGAGACGAGACAGGCGCTGCTGGAGCTGAGCGGCGCACAGCGCCGACGCGCTGCGGAGGCGTTCGATCATCTGCGGCAATGCGAAGCGTGTCGCGCGGCGATGCGGGAATACGACCGGCTGCATGAAGCGCTTGAGCCGGCGGAGGATGCGGAGCCCGTGGGCGGATGGTCGGCGTTTGAGGATCGGTTGCTCGATGGGGGGGCGTCTGTGCGGGGGATGTGGTTTTCACAGACGTTGAAGCTGGCGGCGGCGTTTTTGCTGGGGATCATGGTGATCGAAGTGGGGCGGTCGGTGTTCTGGTCGCGGGCGGGGAACGTGGTGGCGGTGAACTCTGCGACACCCGCGACCACAACCATGCCCAAGCCCACGACCATGCCCACGCCCACGCCGGTTGCGACGCCGCCATTCACCACGCAGGAAGTCGCGCAGCACGCGCAGGCGTTTGACCAGGTGTCGCAAGTGTTCGATCGGCGCACCAGCTGGGTGCTGCTGGCTAACAATACTTCGGATGTTGGGTTGGTCGATCAGCCGATCGTCGAGCAGCGGAAGTTGCTGTTGTTGCGATTGTCGATGACGCGGAACAAAGAGTCGGTTTCGAGCAGTGATCTGGTGATCGTGCCGGGGCAGAGCGCGAGCCTGACGGTGCCGCTGGAGCATGGGCAGTCGCTGCATTATGAGATCGGGACGACGACCGGCGAGCCGACCAAGCTGAGCCTGTGGGCGGAGCTTCAGTCGAGCCGAGGCGGGCAGGCGATCGGCGCACTGGCGACGGAACTGCAGCTTGAGCCGAACCAGAAGACGCGGGCGGGGGAGCTGGTCACCAGCTCTGGCGAGTATCAGTTGAAGATCGGCTTTTCGCAGACGTCGATCGGGCAGGGACGCTCGTGAAAGTCGCGACGCTGATCATTTTCGTCCTTTCGAACCAGGGATATTGGTTGTCCAATCAGCCGGCGACGGTGTCGGTGCAATGGAATGCGGCCGCGGGAAATCCGGCGAGCGACATCGAGTGGAAATTGATGATCGGATCGGTCCCACTTGCCGGCGGTCGCGCGGCGATGCCGGAAGGGGATAGGAGCGCTGCGATCGCGATCAACTGTCCGCAGGTGCGTGTGCGCACGATGTTGCGATTCGTTTATCGCGTGGTTCAACGCGATGGGGGGAAAGAGCTGGAGCATGGTGAGGTTCCGATTCATCTTTTCCCGCTTGATCTGTCGCGCGGCTGGTCGGATCTCTTTCGGGACAAGAAGCTCGCGGTGATCGACGTGCCGGAGCATCTGCCCAGGTTGCTCGATGCGGCGAAGGTTCCGTACGCGCGCTTCGATGATGCCTCGCGGATCGACGCGGCGGATGTGATCCTTGTCGGCGAAGATCAGCTTGATGACTCGACGTTCGGGCAGGCGGCTTTGCTGACCCTCGCACAGCAGGGCAGGAGCGTCATGATCTTTCGGCAATCCAAGCCGACCCTGCTCGCGAACTATCCCGTGCAGACGCGGCCCGCGCCGGCGAAGCTAGCGTGGAAGCTCGATCATCCGCTGTTCGAACAGCTCGCCGAAGCGGATTTGCAAAGCTGGCTGATCCCCGGCACATCGTTGCAAGCTATTGAGATTCCGGCGGATGAACCGGCGCTTGAGCTGGCCTATTGGCCGCGGGAAACGCCGGGGAAGACGCTGTCGCCGATCGAGGCGTTGGTGGTGACGAAATCATTGGGGGTGGGGCGGATCGTATTATTCAATGTTCCGCTGGGAGACTGGCAGAGCGACCCGCGCCGCCAGGTCGTGTTGGGAAACGCGCTGTCGTATTTGCTCACGCCGTCGCAGCCGACGCTCAAGCCTAGCGAACGAGACGTGCCGACGACGCAGAAAGCGATCGAGCCAAGTAAACCCTCGGGAGACCGTCCATGAAACGCGTGCTGTTTATCGTGATTGCCTCATTCTTCATCGCGTTGTGCGAATCGCGAGCCGCGGCGCCCGCCAGCGCGCCGGCGGGTCCATCGATCCCTGTCGCGTTGCTTGATTTCGAGGCGAACATGCCGGGCAACGCGGATCTGGGAAAACAAATCACTGAAGCGTTGACAGCGGTTCTCACGGGCGAAGCCGGGTTCATTCTGGTCGATCGAGCCTCGATGAACCGCACGCTGCAGGAACATGAGTTGAACCTCACCGGTTTGGTCAATCCGGATCAGGCGACGCAAATCGGCAAGCTTGTCGGAGCGAAGATCCTGGTCACCGGCAAGGCGTTCATACTGGACAAGAGCCTTTACGTCACGGCCAAAGTGATCGGCACGGAAACTGGGCTTGTCGAGGGGATCCTGGTGAAAGGCACGAAGGATGCGGATACCGGCGCGCTGGTGATGGATCTGTCGCAGAAGCTGGCCGAGCGTCTGCGCGGGTCCGGGCCGAAGTTGGTTGCGTTGCCGGATGCGCCCGACCCGTTTGTCGTGCTGCAGGATCGACTGAAGAGTCGACAGCTTCCCAAGATCGCGATTTTGTTTGTCGAACGGCATGTCAGTCAGCCGCAGGAAGCGAAGATTGATCCGGCAGTCGAGACCGAATTTAAGACGATGCTGACGCAATGCGGCATCACGGTGGTCGAGGGGGATGAGAAGGACTGGGCGCGGGAGAACGTCGAGGTTCTGATCACCGGCGAGGCATTCAGTGAGGCCGCCACGAAGATCGGCAACATTGTCAGTTGTTCGGGCCGGGTCGAGTTGAAAGTCGTCAATCGCAAGGACGGCAAGCTGCTCATGGCGGACCGGACCACTGCCCGAGCAGCCGATCTGTCCGAGCAGATGGCGGCGAAGACTGCTCTTCAGAAGGCGGCGCACGCGCTGGGAGTGAAGGTGCTGGAGTATTTCGACAAGCAGCCTGCCACGCCGGCCAAGCCGTGAATATTCGTGCGATGGTTGCGCACTAACCTCCTCGCAGTTCTTGTGGTCGGCTTGCTCAGCGCAACGCAGTCTGATGCGGCAGTGCGCCTAGCGCTTTCCAGCACAGTGGGATCCGAAGCTTGGAATTCACGTGACTTGAAGTCGCGG
>JADMIO011560787.1_pt1 | contig 13796 bp, 15 predicted proteins | sample 8958161 | NCBI WGS metagenome assembly JADMIO01 (sample SAMN16585339, study PRJNA669376) | soil metagenome | isolation source: Crop rotation soil | place: USA: Cullars Rotation, Alabama | collected 2011 | reverse complement strand
GACCTTCCCGCCGCCGACAGGTCCGTCCGTCCCGATCGAGCCGCCGCCGATCACGGCGGGGTTCGCCGCTCCGACGGCGGACGACCAGCCGGTCGAAGGACTTCCCGAACCCGACGGGCTCGACGACGAGGACGACGTCGACGAGATCGATCGCGTTCCAACCCCGAGCGTGCTCCCGATCGCGGCGACGAGTTCGGAAGCGACAGAGGTCCCCGCCGAACCGATCCCGATGTCGCAGGTGATGACGGCGGAGTCCGCGGCTCCGCACGAGCATCGCGCGTTCGCCATCGAGGAGGCGGGCCTTGAACCGACCGCGCTCGACCTGCGCGCGGGCCGAGCGACACGCCTGTTCTGGCTGTGGTTCGCGGCCAACTCGTCGGTGGTCAGCCTCGCGCTCGGCGCGACCCTCTTCCAGCTGGGGATGAGCCTCCGCCAGGCGATCGTCGCGACGCTCGCGGGTGTCGCGATCTCGTTCCTGCCGCTCGGGCTCGGCACCCTCGCCGGCAAGTGGAGCGGCCAACCGACGATGGTGGTGTCACGCGCGAGCTTCGGGGTGGTCGGCAACGTCGTCCCGGCGGCCCTCGCCGTGCTGTCTCGCGCCTTCTGGGGAGGTGTGCTCCTCTGGCTGCTCGCGGCGTCGGTCGGGCGCGTACTCACGGACGCCGGCCTGGATGGCGGGCTCGGTGAGCACGTCTGGACCCTCATCGGACTCGGCGGGGGCTTCGCGCTCGCGACGGTGATCGCCGTCTTCGGCTACGGCCTCGTGGTGAGGATGCAACTGGGACTCAGCATCCTGACCGCGGTACTCATCGTCGGTGCGGCCGTGCTGACCTATTCGCGCCTGGACCTCGGGGCCGCGCTCACCACCGGAGACGGGCCCTGGATCCTGGTGGTGACCGGTGCCGTCCTCGTCTTCAGCTTCGTGGGCCTCGCGTGGGTGCACTCGAGTTCCGACCTCGCCCGGTACCAGCGGCCGACGGGCTATGGCGGGACGTCGATGCTGTGGGCCACCTTCGGCGCCACCCTCCCCGCGTTCGCACTGATCGCGTGGGGCGCCATGCTCGCGGCATCCGACCCGGAGATCGCCGAGGGACTCGCCACTGCACCGCTACGCACCATCGCCGCGCTGCTCCCGGCCTGGTACCCGGCTCCGCTCCTGCTCGCGGCCGGTCTGGGACTGCTCTCGGGAGCCGTGCTGACCATCTACTCGGCGGGCTTCGCGCTCCAGTCCGCCGGCCTGCGCAGTCGGCGGCTCATCGCGACCCTGATCGCGGCGATCCCAGTGCTCGCCGTGGCGCTGGTCTTCGTCTTCTTCATCCCCGATACTCGGGAGGTGATGCGGGATGCGGCGACGACGCTCGCTGTCCCGGTCGCCGCCTGGGCCGGCATCTTCGCCGCCGAGATGATGATCCGAACCCGGCGGTTCCATGCGCCGTCCCTGCTCGCGCGCGGCGGGGTGTACCCCGACGTGCGCTGGGTCAACCTCATCGCCCTGGCGCTGATCACGGCTCTCGGGTTCGGTCTCACCTCGTCGACCGTGCCCGGTCTCGCGTGGCAGGGCTTCCTGTTCCCGTTGATCGGCCTCCAGTCCGAGGACCCGCTCGCGACGAGCGACATCGGTGTGTTCGTCGCCCTCGCCCTGGGTCTTGTCGTGCCGCTGGTGAGCGGGATCCCCGCCATCCGTCGGCAGGAGGCCGATCGGGAGGCCTCCTAGACTGGGGCGATGTCGTCGACTCTCGCCGAGGTGAACGCCGCGATCGAGAGATTGTGGCCCGCGGCGGGGGCCGAGTCGTGGGATGCCATCGGTCTCGTGGTGGGCGAACCCGCCGCCGAGGTGCGACGCGTCCTGTTCGCCGTCGACGCGGTGCTCGATGTGATCGACGAGGCCGTGGACACGGGCGCCGATCTGCTCATCACGCACCATCCGCTCCTGTTGCGCGGCGTCACATCAGTCGCCGAGGACCGCTCGAAGGGGACCGCCGTCGCTCGACTCATTCGAGCCGGATGCGCGCTCGTGACCGCGCACACCAACGCGGATGTCGTGGCGACCGGCACGTCGGCGGTCCTCGCCCAGCGACTCGGGCTCCGTGACACCGCGCCGATCGTTCCGAATGTCGCGGATCCATCGATCGGGATCGGCCGAGTCGGTCTCCTCCCCGAGGGGACGACCCTCGGGAGGCTCGCCCGCGCGCTCGCGGACGTGCTCCCGGCGACAGCCCAGGGCATCCGGGTCGCGGGGGAGTACGACCAGCCGGTCACCCGGGTCGCGGTGTGCGCCGGTGCCGGCGATGCCTACCTCGGCGAGCCCGCCGTTCGCTCCGCGGATGTCTTCATCACGAGCGATCTGCGGCATCATCCGGCCTCCGAAGCCCGGGAGAACGCTCGAATGACCGCCGGGCCCGCGCTCGTCGACATCTCGCACTGGGCCGCCGAGTGGCTCTGGCTCGAGACCGCCGCAGCGCAGCTCGCTGCCGCGATCCCGGACGTCGAGGTGACGGTGAGCGACCTGCGCACCGATCCGTGGGACTTCGCGATCGTCTGAGAAAGGAACTCCGATGGCTCTGACCGCACCGCCCGAGGATCAGGCGCTGCTGCTCGACCTCCAGGCACTCGACACCAAGCTCCAGCAGCTCGGCCACCGAGCGGCCCGGCTGCCCGAGATCGCGCTCCTCGCGACGCTCGGTGCGGAGCGCGAGTCCGTGCAGCGGACCGCGGTCGAGCAGACCGGTGCCCTCGAGGATGCGCGGACCGAACTCGGGCGCGTCGAATCGGATGTCGCGGTCGTCGAGGCCCGCGTCGCCCGCGACACCCAGCGGGTCCAGGCCACCGCATCAGTGAAGGATGTGCAGGCGCTCGAACAGGAACTCGTGGCACTCGCGAAGCGCAAAAGCGACTTGGAGGATATCGAGCTCGCCGTGATGGAGACCGTCGACGAGCGGGAGCAGACCCTCCGCGCCACGACGTCGGCCCTCGAAGAGCTCGACGGACGCATCGCGGAGGCGACCTCGGGCCGCGATGCGGCGCTGGCTGCACTCGACGACGAACGTCGCCACGCCGAGGCGAACCGATCGATGATAGCGGCCAAGATCCCGACCGACCTGCTCGCCCTGTACGAGAAGCAGCGCGCCCGCTACGGGGTGGGGGCCTCCCACCTGCGGGGCGGTGTGTCGAGCGCGAGCGGTGTGACGCTCAACGCGTCCGACCTGACGGTGGTGCGCGCGGCGGCACCCGACGCGGTACTGCTGTGCCCGGACTCCAGTGCGATCCTGGTGCGCACGGCGGAGTCGGGTCTGTGAGCCGGGAGCTGATCGTCGAGGCGGACGGCGGATCGCGCGGCAACCCCGGGCAGGCGGCCGGAGGCGCTGTCGTCATCGACCCTGCCACCGGCGAGGTCCTCGCCGAACTCGGGGTCTACGTCGGGATCGCGAGCAATAACGTCGCGGAGTACTCGGGGATGATCGCGGGCGTGACGAAGGCGATCGCCCTCGACCCGCACGCGGTCCTGCGCGTCCGGATGGACTCGAAGCTGGTCGTCGAGCAGATGTCCGGTCGGTGGAAGATCAAGCATCCCGCCATGGCGGATCTGGCCGCCGATGCCCGTCGCATCCTCTCCGGCACGCCGGTGCGATTCGAATGGATCCCACGGCTCGAGAACAGCCGGGCGGACCGCCTTGCGAACGAGTCGATGGACAAGCGCCTGAGCTTCGAGCGCTGAGGCCGCTACCCTGGGACGGTGAACGGGCCGGCCAGACGGTCGCGTCATTCGGAACCAGGTCCCGCGAGACCGAAGCCGGGTGCCGAGGAACGTCCGGGCTCCACAGGGCAGGACGGTGGGTAACACCCACCCGGAGCAATCCGCGAGAAAGTGCAACAGAGAGCAGACCGCCGGTCACCTCGGTGACCGGTAAGGGTGAAACGGTGGTGTAAGAGACCACCAGGAGCCCGAGTGATCGGGCTCGCTAGGTAAACCTCGTCCGGAGCAAGGTCAGACAGGGAACGTCGACGGGGCCCCCCGAGTTCCCGGGTAGACCGCTGGAGGGCTGCGGCGACGCAGCTCCGAGATAGATGGCCGTCACGGCTTCGCCGAGAGGCGTGGGCCGGACAGAACCCGGCGTATCGGCCGGCCCGTTCGCATCCGAGGGGCGGGGACGCCGAACGCGTCGCCCGGGAAGGACGACGCGTTCGTATCCTGCGGGTCAGGCGAGCTTGATGCTCGCGGCCTGGGGCCCCTTCGGGCCCTGTGCGACCTCGAACTCGACCTTCTGGCCCTCTTCGAGTGTGCGGTAACCGCTCGACTCGATAGCTGAGTAGTGGGCGAACAGATCCTGCGATCCGTCGTCCGGGACGATGAAGCCGAAACCCTTTTCGGCGTTGAACCACTTCACGGTTCCAGTGGGCATTGCGATAACTGCTTTCTTGGTGCTCGGCTCCGTTGATCGGAGCAACTGGTAGCCCACGGTAGCCCACTCCGGGCCCCGATGTCTGCATTCCGGGCCGATACTTCACCGAACCGAAACACGCGCGCCCCGCTCCCAGGGCGTTCCGAGCACCGGCCGATAGGCTTGGGACATCTAGAGCGATTGCTCGCCCGCCCGGCTGGGAAGTCGAAGAACGACTCGCCGAAGGCATGATGACGCTCACCTCGACATCGGGATCGATCCGCTCCACGGTCGCCCGTCCGGCCGGTACCAATCCGGCGACCGCCTATTCGACGCTCCTGGTGCGGGCGCGCGATCTCGGGCTGCTCCGGCGCGCGCGCGTGTTCTACCTGAGTCTGCTGGTCTCGCTCGGGCTCGCGTTCGCGGGCTGCGTCGCCGGCTTCGTGCTCCTGGGCGACAGCTGGCTCCAGCTGCTCGTCGCGGCCGCCTTCGGCGTGCTCCTGACGCAGTTCGCCTTCCTCGGCCACGAGGCGTCGCATCGACAGGTCTTCGAATCGGGGCGGGCGAACGATCGGATGGGTCGCATCCTCGCCTCCGGCGTGGTCGGGATCTCCTACCACTGGTGGATGAACAAGCACACCCGCCATCACGCCAACCCCAACACGATGGGGCGCGATCCGGACATCGAGTCGAAGGCGATCGCGTTCGTGCCGGACGGAGTGGCGCCGGTCGGCCCGCTCCGGTCGTTCCTCCTCCGGCGACAGGGTCGCTACTTCTTCCCGTTGCTCACCCTCGAGGGCGTGAACCTGCACGTGAAATCACTTACGCACCTCGTGGGGCGGGGACGGATCGAAGGGCGGGCCTTCGAACTCACGCTGATCGCCGTGCGACTCGCGATCGTCGTCGCCGCGATCTTCCTCGTGCTCCCGGTGGGTCTGGCCTTCGCCTTCCTCGGCGTCCAGCTAGCGGTGTTCGGTTTCTACATGGGGGCGTCGTTCGCCCCGAACCACAAGGGCATGCCGGTCATCCCTGAGGGCGTCAAACTCGACTTCCTGCGGAAGCAGGTGCTGACCTCGCGCAACGTGTCCGGCGGTCGGCTCGTCACGGCCCTGATGGGCGGGCTCAACCACCAGGTCGAGCACCACCTGTTCCCCAACATGCCGCGCCCCCATCTGCGTCGGGCGCGGGAGCTGGTTCGCGCGCACTGCGCCGCGGAGGGGATCCCGTACACCGAGACGAGCGTGTTCCGGTCCTGGGCGATCGTGGTTCGCTATCTCGACGAAGTGGGGCGCGTCGCGCGGGACCCCTTCGACTGTCCGGTCGTCACTCAATACGGCCGGCTCTAGCGCGACCGAGCAACTCGGGCGAGCCAGGCGGCGCCCAGGATCCCGGCGTTGTTCCGCAGCTTCGCCGGCACGATGGGGGTGGCGAGGTCGAGCAGCGGGAGGAACTCCTCCGAGCTCTTCGAGACGCCGCCGCCCACAACGATCAACGACGGGGAGAAGAGCATCTCCAGCGTCTCGTAGTAGCGCTGAAGTCGCCTCGCCCAGGTCTTCCAGCTCAGCCGGCCCCGCTCTTTCGCCGCGTACGAGGTGCGTCGCTCCGCATCCTGGCCGTCCACCTCGATGTGACCGAGCTCGGTGTTCGGAACGAGCACACCGTTGTAGATGAGCGCACTCCCGATCCCGGTACCGAGCGTCGTGATGAGCACGACCCCCGCCGCGCCGCGCGCGGCGCCGAATCGCAGCTCCGCCATCCCCGCGGCGTCGGCGTCGTTGACGAACGTGATGTTCCGACCGATCGCCGCCTCGAACAGCTTCTCCGCCTCGAGGCCGATCCACCGTTTCGAGACGTTGGCCGCCGACATCGTGCGCCCGTCGATGACGACGGTGGGGAAGCAGACGCCGATCGGAACGGACCGGGCGATGTCGCCGAAACCCTTCACCATCGCGGCGACGACAGCGACGATCGCCTCGGGTTCGCCGCCCGCCGGCGTCAGCACCTTCATCCGGTCGCTCACCAGTTCGCCGGTCGCGGTGTCGACGAGGGCGCCTTTGATTCCGGTTCCACCGATGTCGATCCCGATCGCGAGCGCGTCCTCGTCGGGCATGGTGGCATCCTCCGTCATGGCAGGGTCAGGATCTCGGCGCCGCGCTCGGTGACCGCGACCGTGTGTTCGAACTGGGCCGTGAGGCTCTTGTCGCGCGTCGTGATCGTCCAGCCGTCCGCCCACTCGTCCCAGTCGGTGGAACCCGGCGCGTCGGGCGTGCCGAGCGTCAGCATCGGTTCGATCGTGAACACCATCCCCGGCTCCATCACGGTCGCGAAACCAGGGGCCGCGTCGTAGTGCGGCACGACGAGTCCGGAATGGAATGCCTCGCCCACGCCGTGCCCGGTGAAGTCGCGAACGACGCCGTATCCGAATCGGCGGGCGTAGCTCTCGATCGCGCGCCCGATGACGTTGATCTCGCGGCCGGGCGCGACGGCGCGGATGCCGCGATCGAGCGCCTCTCGGGTCGCGTCGATGAGCGCCGCCGCTTCCGGGCGGACGGAGCCGACGGCGAAGGTCTTGTCGAGGTCGCCGTGCATGCCGTCGCGGAACGCCGTGACATCGATGTTCACGATGTCGCCGTCCTCGAGCACTGTGTCGTCGGGGATGCCGTGACAGACCACCTCGTTCACCGAGATGCACGACGACTTCGGGTAACCGCGGTATCCGAGCGTCGATGGGTACGCGCCGTGCGCCACCAGGTGGTCGTGGACGATCGCGTCGAGATCGTCCGTGGTGATCCCCGGACGGACTGCCGCGCCCGCGATCTCGACCGCGCCGGCCGCGATCCGACCGGCGGTGCGGATCCGGGCGATCTCCTCGGCGTCGTAGCGGTCGTCGCCGACGTACCGTCGCGGGCCGGGTCGTCCGACGTACTCCGGACGCACGATTCCGACCGGCACGGCGCGGGCGGGGGAGAGGACGCCGGGGATGAGATGTCCGGCATCATCCCGTGGCATGCCGTCGAGTCTACCGAGGGCGCTGGCGTAAACTCTGGGCATGACGGAGTGGTGGTACAACCACAAGACCGGCGAGGTCGAGGAAGGACCGCAGTCACTGGGTTCCGACCGCGACGGCCCCTACGCCAGCCGGGAGGACGCCATGCGGGCGCCGGAGATCGCGCAGGAGCGCGCCCGTGCCTGGGCGGCCGAAGACGCCGCCGGCAACGACTGACCGTTCTCGTTCGCAGGATGAGGAGCAATGCGGCCCTTCGATGTTCGACTCGTCGACTCGCTCGCGCCCGGGGCGCCGTACTACGCCCGGTACTCCGGCCCGTTCAGCGGGGCGAGTACGGGTCTCTACTACCGCCGGGACTACTGGGAGCTGACCGCGACCCTCACGGGTGAAGCGCGCAACGTCATCGTCGGACCGGACGGGTCGACGCGCAGCGAGCGGCTGGTTCCCGGCCAGATCTTCCTCTGGCGACCTCAGGATCTGCACGTGCTCATCCCGCTCGATCCTCCAGGCGGATTCTCGTTCGTGCAGGTCGGCTTCCCGACGGCCGAGTGGCTCTCCTTCGCGGATCTGATGGGGATCGACCTCGACCGGCTGACCGCGGAACGCCCGCCGATGGCGACCTTCGACCTCGAGGACGCCGACTTCATCGGCGCCTTCGACACCGCCATCGCGGCGCTCGACGGCGAGGCGACGATGGTCGATCTGACCCGGTTCTGGGTCGAGATCGTGCCTCGCCTGTTGCCGCCGTCGCGGCGGAGAGCGACCGAGTCGAGCGGGCCGCGTTGGCTCGCCTCGGGCGTGGAGGCGATGCGCCGCGAGCAGAACCTCCGGGCAGGGCTCCCGCGATTCCTGGAACTGGTACACGTCAGCCGTCGGCAATTGGCGCGCGCCACTCAGCGCTACTACGGGATGACCCCGACGGACCTCGTCGCCGACCTCAGGCTCCGCCACGCGGCACGGCTGCTGAGCACCAGCGAGGAGAGCATCGGATCGATCTCCCGCCGGGTGGGCTTCGACGACGCCGCGTACTTCAGCAACCGGTTCCGCCGCGCGACCTCCGTCTCGCCGCGCGAGTACCGCGACCGCGCGCGCGGCGTGCTCCCCTCAGCGTCGTAGCCGCTCGAGCAGCGACATCGCATCGATGGGCGCCCGCACCTTCACGTCGTTGTCGAAATAGACGTACACGTCGCGTCCATGAGCTAGGCGGCGACGAGTCCATGCCTCCCATTTGTCGAGACCCGCGTCGTCGTAGCCGCTCGTGTAGAGCTCGGTATCGCCGTGGAGACGCGCATAGGCGAAATCGGTGGTGACCCAATCGATCACCGGCCACCGACCGGCGCTGTCCCCCAGGACGGCGGCCACCCCGTGTCGCTCGAGCTGCGCGGCGAACCGCGGATCGTCGAACGACTGGCTCCTCGGCTCGATCGCGTGACGCACCGGACGATCGGCGTCGGTGCGGAGATACTCCTTGCCCGACATGCGCTCGCCTCGCCCGAGTGCGACGCGGACCGCATCGCCCGTGGTGTGCGGCAGGCGCTCGAGGAAGTCCTCCACCTGACCGGGGTCGTAGCTCAGATTGGGTGGGAACTGCCACAGGATCGGACCGAGCTTGACGCCGAGGGCGAGCACCCCGGAGGCGAAGAAGTTCGCAACGGTTCCGCGATGTCGCGGATCCGCTTGATGTGCGTGATGAATCGCGGCGCCTTGACGGAGAACACGAAGCCGTCGGGTGTCCCGTCGCGCCAGCTCTCCCAGCTCGACGGCTTCTGGAGCGAGTAGAAGGAACCGTTCAGCTCGATCGAGTTGACCCGGGCTGATGCATAGGCGAGCTCATCGGATTGCCGCAGTCCTTTCGGGTAGAAGACCCCTCGCCACGGCCGGTAGACCCAGCCGGACATTCCGACCCGGAAGTCGGGCGTGTGGGTCATGGGGCGGTGAGCTCGGTTCCCGTGTATGCCGACCAGAACAGTTCGGCCGCGCTCCCACCGACCTCGGTCGGCTGCACGTGATCGCCTTCCGCGACATCGGTCACGGCGATCGACACGTTGTCGCGCGCGTTCCACGCGTCAGCGAATTCGATGAGCGACGCGACGGCGTTGGTCGGTGAGGGTGCACGTCGGAGGACGTCCTCAATGACCGCGACCGGGACGACGTCGGTCAGCCCGTCGCTTGCCAGCAGCCAGCGGTCGCCGATCACGACGTCATGGTGTGCGACCGAGATCTTGGCGATGTCGTCGGGCAGGCCCGCGAGCACCTTGAGCACCATGGAACGGAACGGGTGCTCGGCCGCCTCTGACGCGGTCATGAGGCGCGCATCCAACAGTTCCTGCACGAACGAGTCGTCTCGCGTCTCCTGAGTCAACACGCCGTCGTGCAGGCGGAACGCCCTGGAGTCGCCGATGTGGGCGAGGAGCAGGCGGTCAGACGCCCAGAACAGTCCAGTGAATGTCGTCGCCATCCCCGCCAGCGCGGGATCGCGGGCGACGCGCAGGGCGATTTCGGCGTTGGCATCGGCAAGTCGGCCGCGGACCGATTGCTCGTCGAACGCACGCCGGAACCCGCCCATCGACGCGGCGAGCCGCTCGATGACGAGTGCGGAGGCCAGTTCGCCCGCGACGTTGCCGCCGACGCCGTCGGCGATCGCGACGAGAGCGCTCGACATGAGGAGGGAGTCCTCGTTGTTGTCCCGGACCCGACCGATCCACGAGCGGCCCGCCGAGTGCAGCGTCGCTTGGGGAGTGTCATCCGGCCGTCCCGCGTCGGCCATGCCGGCAATCCTAAGCGAGCTCGGGCCCGGTGTCTCCCCGCCGGGGTGCGGCTCGGACGTCGTCCGACCGATGGGCGCGCCACCGGGTCAGGGGGGCGAGGGGATCGGGCTCAGTCCTCGTAGCTGTGCTCGGGGCCCGGGTAGGAGCCGGATGCGACGTCGGCGGCCCAGGCTTTCGCAGCACCGGTGAGCACACCGGCGAGGTCGGCGTACTGCTTGACGAATTTCGGGATGCGGCCGGTGGTGAGCCCCGCCCAGTCCGTCCACACGAGGAGCTGGCCGTCGGTGTGCGGTCCCGCGCCGACGCTGATCGTGGGGATGCTCAGTTCCTCGGTGACGCGTCTCGCCGCCTCGGCGGGCACCATCTCGAGCACCACGGCGAACGCGCCCGCGCGCTCGACAGCGTGGGCGTCGGCGAGGAGCGCCTCGACGCCCTCGCCACGGCCCTGGATCACGTGCCCGCCGAGCTGGTGCTCGCTCTGCGGAGTGAATCCGACATGGGCCATGACCGGGATGCCGGCGGAGACGATGCGACGGATCTGCTCCGCGCTCCGTACCCCTCCCTCGAGCTTGACGGCGTGCGCTCCGGTCTCCTTCATGAATCGGAAGGCGGTGTGCAGCGCCTCGTCAGCGCCCGTCTCGTACGACCCGAACGGCATGTCCGCGACGACGAAGGCGCGCTTGGCGGCACGCGCGACGGCCCGCGTCAAGGGGATGAGTTCGTCCACCGTCACCGGCACCGTCGTGTCGTGACCGAGCACCGCGTTGCCGGCGGAGTCGCCGACGAGGAGGAAGTCGATACCGGCGGCGTCGAAGATCCCGGCGGTCAGCACGTCGTAGCTGGTGAGCCCGGTGATCTTGATCCCGTTCTCCTTGGCGTTCTGGAAGTGCCTCGTGCGAACCCGCTTGATCACCGCGTCTGCCATTCGGCCAGCTTAGAAGCCGTAGGGGAGCACCGCCGGGACCGCGCCGTCGCGGAGTCGTTCGAGCACGACCAGCTCGTAGGGCGAGACGGGGACCGGCAGCCGATCGAGGGGGAACCAGGCGAGCTCGACGGCCTTGGGCTCGAGGAGGGAGGCTTCGCCCGCCCAGGCGCGGCACTCGAAGAAGACGTCCATCCGCTGCTCCATAGGATCCGGCCCGGACGTGCGGTGCATCGTGATGATCGGGACGAGATCCTGAGCGCGGATCGAGACGCCGAGTTCTTCGGCGGCCTCGCGACGGGCGGCGTCGATGACCGACTCGCCCGCCTCGACATGTCCCGCCGCGCCGGCCGCCCAGTGACCGTCGAGATAGCCGGTTCCCGATCGCAACTGGAGGAGCACCTCGTCGTCCCGACGAAGGAAGACGTACGCGGCCGGAACGACTTGGAAACGTTGCCGCTGGGGCATAAACGCTAGCCTAGTGAGGGCGCCCGAGCGGGCGTCTCTCTCGACAGTGAGGCCCGTGGTGGACAAGCAACGCGACTTCGTTCTGCGCACGATCGAGGAGCGCGGCGTCAAGTTCGTCCGCCTCTGGTTCACCGATGTCGTGGGCACGTTGAAGTCCGTCGCGCTCGCTCCTGCCGAGGTCGAGGGCGCATTCCACGAGGGCGTCGGGTTCGACGGATCGGCGATCGAAGGCCTGACCCGGTCGTACGAGGCGGACGTGCTCGCGCACCCCGATCCGACCACGTTCCAGATCCTCCCGTGGCGCGGCGAGGTCGATCCGACGGCCCGGATGTTCTGCGACATCACGACTCCGGACGGCCAGCCGGCGATGGCGGATCCGCGGAACGTGCTCAAACGCGCCCTCGCGGTCGCGGCCGACCGGGGGTTCACGTTCTACACGCACCCGGAGATCGAGTTCTACTTGCTGAAGTCGAGCAAGTTGGAGAACGGCGTGCCGACCCCGGTTGATGCCGCGGGCTATTTCGACAACGTGCCGGGCGGAACCGCGCACGACTTCCGGCGCCGCTCGGTGCGGATGCTGGAAGATCTGGGGATCTCGGTCGAGTTCTCGCACCACGAGGCGGGCCCGGGCCAGAACGAGATCGATCTGCGCTACGCCGACGCGCTGACGACCGCCGACAACATCATGACCTTCCGCACGGTGGTGAAGGAGGTCGCGATCGAACAGGGCTGCTACGCGACGTTCATGCCGAAGCCGCTGTCGGGTCATCCCGGATCGGGGATGCACACCCACCTCTCGCTCTTCGAGGGCGACACCAACGCGTTCTTCGACGCGGCGATGCCGTATCAGCTCTCCGGAATCGGTCGTCAGTTCGTCGCCGGCCTGCTCACGCACGCCCCCGAGATCACCGCGGTGACCAACCAGTTCGTGAACTCGTACAAGCGGCTGTGGGGCGGGGACGAGGCACCGAGTTACCTGACCTGGGGCCACAACAACCGCTCCGCGCTCGTTCGCGTCCCGCTCTACAAGCCCGGGAAGGGGCAGAGTGCGCGCGTCGAGTACCGCGCCATCGATTCCGCCGCGAACCCGTACCTCGCCTACGCACTGCTCCTCGCGGCCGGCCTCAAGGGGATCGAGGAGGGCTACGACTTGCCGCCCGAGGCCGACGTGGACGTCTGGAACCTGACGGATGCCGAACGTCGCGCACTCGGCTACGAGAGCCTCCCGCCGTCGCTCGACCGCGCGCTCCAGTTGATGGAGCAGAGCGAGCTCGTCGCGGAGACGCTCGGGGAGCAGGTGTTCGAGTACGTCCTGCTGAACAAGCGTCGCGAGTGGGCCGGATACCGGGCACAGGTGACCCCGTTCGAACTCGCGAGCAACCTGGAGATCCTCTAGCCCGAAACCCTCGGACCGGGAACACCATGACGCGGACCGCGACGACGCTGACCGAGCTCGCTCGGCTGGGCTTCGCCGAACTCGGGCCGGCGCAGCAGGCGCTCGCGGACGTTCCCGCGGATCTGGTGCCGAGGTTCGCCATCGCCGCCGATCCCGACCAGGCCCTCCGCGCCCTCTCCGCCCTGAGCACCTCGGCGCCGAGGGAGCTGGCCGCTGTGCTGGCCGACCCCGAGGCGACGGATCGACTCCTCCGCGTGCTCGGGGCGTCCGAGGGGCTCGGCACGTTCATCGCCCGCCATCCGGAGTCGCTTCGCGTCCTCCTCGATCCCATCGGACCCGAGCCGATCGGGTCGGATCCGGTGCCGGCCGCGCGTGCCGCGGTGGCGGGAGCCGCGGGGGAGGCGGGGTGGAACGTGCTGCGGGTCTGGTATCGCTCCGAGCTGCTGCGGCTCGCGGCGTGGGACCTGGACCAGGCCGACGGCGCCCTCGTCGTCGATGCGGTCGCGGCCGCGCTCGCCGATCTCGCCGGGGCGGCGCTCGATGCCTCGCTGCTGCTCGCCCGTTCCGCGATCCGATTCCCGGCAGAGGAGGTGTCCGCGGTCTCGCTCGCCGTCATCGGCATGGGCAAGTCGGGCGCACGCGAGTTGAACTACCTGAGCGATGTCGACGTGATCTTCGTCACGGAGGGTGGAGATCGCGAGGTGCAGATCGCGACCTCGCTGGCTCAGGAGACGATGCGCGGGATCACGCAGCTCGCCGTCGAGCCGCCGCTCTGGGAGGTGGACGCCAATCTCCGTCCCGAGGGCAAGGACGGGGCGCTCGTGCGCACGCTGGAGTCCCACCTCGCGTACTACGA